>Ga0209127_100195_pt1 | contig 22273 bp, 14 predicted proteins | sample LakSupMetagenome_FD_187469 | JGI IMG/M metagenome (GOLD analysis project Ga0209127, IMG submission 187469) | Freshwater microbial communities from Lake Superior, Canada - Sta WM archaea (SPAdes) (version 2) | ecosystem: Environmental > Aquatic > Freshwater > Lake | place: Lake Superior, Canada...
GCATTGCTTCCAGAGTATTATACCCAATAAACTCACCTCGACAGCCTCCTCTTTTCGGCTGCGCATCTTTTCTGCTCTAGTCCTGTGGCGAGCTCCTGGCGTTGCTCAACATCTGCATACTCGAGGATCGATTGGCGACGGTGAGTCACTCTACAGTATAGGTCATATGCAAGAGGGAACGGGACGTCCAGAGATCTCGCGACCGCGACCGGAATGGGGACCGCGCTGGACCGTTGGACTGGTGGTCTGCCGTGGGTCTCGGATGCAGCCATATGCAGCGTATGCATCTGTCTCAGGGCGAGAGACCGGCGGCCAGTCAAGGCGGCCAGGAGGCCCCTCCCGAGCACTCTTGGCCATGCAGCTGCAGAGTTCTTGCAACTTCCCCATCGCAAAACAAGCGCGATGGCAGCAGGGGGGTAATGAGAAGAACAAGAAGAGGGGTTGGTCGGTAGTGGAAGCAGCCAATCAAACACCCTGCAACCGTTGAGAGTTGGGGGGGCTTGGTGTTTCGTTCGCGTCTGTTTGGCGACTCTCGTGGGACACACGCGCTAGAAGCAAACGCGCTGGCGCTCCGCGAGACTGACACATGGCAGTATAAAAGTAGTAAGCGCCCAAGGGAATGAGTGTTGGCTCTAGCGACCTGAGACCAGAACCCGGGGATGCGGTTATTGTTCGCGGGAACGGCCGTCTTGCTGAGGCGGCCGGGCCAGCGTCCATGCCGTCGAAACGGATTATCGGCGTCATGCCAATGCCGCCATGAACTGGACTTCCAGATTCCTAAGATGACCGAATCTGTATTGTTAGCAGCCGGGGATCCAGCGGATCCTTCGAGGAGTTCCGCGCCGTTATCGCGCCAAATTGACCCGCCGTAGCTCGTTGAAACGCTGTTGTGCGCATCGGTGCATCCAGATCTCACGGGCACACCGCGAAATATTGAGAGTGCGCGACGCGTCTCGGTGGACGGCTCCCACTGGCAAAATCGTGTGGAGGCCTGAGGCACACTGGCATGTGTTTCGAAACATCCTTCCTACTTGCCTGACGGTTGGATAAACTCGTCGCCTCAAAGCAAACGAATCAAGAGCTTCAAATCGTGGCGTTGCAGGCGGCTGTGCGGTCTGTGCCACCAAAGCGCTAGCTGGTTGCTTATTGACCGTCTCAGCAAGGAGTCTGCGATTAACCGTGTCGATATCGCTGAGGTCATGTCAAAAAGATGTGTGTAGACTCCATTTGGTTCCGCCGGCAGATGCTGGATGCCCGTAGCACCTGGTGGCAGCTGTCGCAATTGGTTGATGCCTGCCCCTGAATATGACTTACAGGATACCTGGTAGAGTTTCGTCCCAGCATCTCTTGATGACGCAAAAACGGGCATCATGACCACGGCTCTGTCCGTTATTTTTTTCGCCGACTTCTTACGAAGGGATGCAGCATATCTGTTCTGCACGATGATATGTGCTTGCCTTTACCACACAACATCGGGAACATTCGTGGCGGAATGGTCCTCCTGCAAGTATCTGCTTCAAGCCTTGCGTGACTTGATGGTTTCGCTATTGGCATATTGGCGTCGAGGATTGGTGTATGGCAGTCGCGACTTGCCGTTTTCACCTCATTAAGTTCCTCACGCTGTAGTGCTATGGACCTCGAACATACTCCATTTGTCACATTGTTCGTCGGCGGCTGTCTCAGGCAGACGCTGTCAACCGAGCTGTAAACTTGCATGCTGATACGTCCTCAGGCTTGCTATCTGCAAGTCAAGGACTTTCTTTGCTTTTCCTAAGGTATCTATCTGATCCCGGACCTCACCTCACCTTCCATCACCTTTGCTTCACTTTCAACTGAGAGGCTCATATCCGCGCCCTCCTCAGTTAGTCAAGCCTCTTTTGTAGTCTCGTCTTCGAAAATATGGTTGCTCTATCGTCCAGGCGCTACTATCTGCTTCGTCCAGTTGTTGAGCCTGGTGTTGAGATGTACTAAGAGCGTACTTTCCGGAGCACTGCGCAAGAGAAACCACCTAGGTAGTTCAAGGTTTTTCAGGGTTCGGACGGATCCTTCCCATCCCATCTTGCCCTCCTCATCCCAAGTGTGTTGCGGGTCGGTAGGTAGCAACTCACCTCATTCAACCTCGACTTTTTCACAGTTGAAACTTCCTCACTCCCACCGATCTCCGAACCCTTCTCTTGGCTAACCCTCGGGGAACCGGCGGCATGTCGTCCGTATCCGTTCACCCACCAGGCGGCCGTCACCGTCGAGGCCGCAGGCTGAACGACAGGCCTGCGCTTCCCGAACCAGAACCCATCTTCTGCATCATCTGCGACGCCCAGCCGGACCAAGGCAACTCCAAGCTCTACAAGCTCTCCTGCAACCACTACCACTGCGCCCGATGCCTAAACTTCAACTTCAACATGTGCGTGCGAGGCAGACCCTTCGCCCCGGCGCGCTGCTGCCCCAAGACCCCAATCATCGACCCGGAACTCCTCCGGGAGGCGGTGGACGCCCCAGACATCGAGAAGCATATGGACGCCTACCTCGCCCACCTCGACGAGCACAGCTGCAAGGTCAAGCTCTACTGCCACGCCAAGACCTGCAGCGCCTTCATCCCCGCGGACAAGCGCTCCAACCGCGTCGGCACCTGCCCCAAGTGCGGGTTGAGGACGTGCAAGAAGTGCAAGGCCAAGTCGCACTGGGGCCCCTGCTCGGCCGAGCGGCTCAAGGACCTCAAGGGCGACGAGCAGCTGCTCGCGCTCGCGGGGAAGAAGAACTGGAGGCAGTGTCCGGACTGCTCCATGATGGTGGAGAGACTGGCCGGCTGTTCGCATATGACGTGGGTCGAGAGATGTTTCGCTTGAGGTTGCACGCACGGCTGACTTCTCTCATTGCAGGTGCATCTGCGGCTGCGACTTCTGCTATTTCTGCGGGCGCACGCCGTTTGAAAGCCATCGGTGTGGAACAACCACGCTGGTTGTGGAGGACGACGAAGACTAGACTTGGAGAGGGGAGAGTTGGCAGAAACTTGGGGACAAGGACTTGGAGACTGGACCAGAGACAGATCGCCCACCCCTTTGAGAATATGGCAGTGATTTCTAGGGTTGCGCCGCAATGACTTCCTCAGCTCAGTATACATAGTGCCAGCGAATAAAACAACTTATTCTGGCAAGATTTTACACAGTCTTATTGGTCCATGCTACATACTACTTATACAACTGCAAACCTAACGCCGCGCTCAAGCAAACCCATTTCCAGGCCGAAAACCGAGAGACCCCTTCCGCGCTGAAGAAATACAGATTAGCCATCACAGCACCACCCGTCCCTCAAGCCTCAAATCCCTACTACTCGCCCCGACCCAGACCCCTACCCCTGGCTCCCCCAGCGGCAGCCGCCATTTCTGCGCCACAACATCCCAGACGCTCAGATCCCGTCTCGTCAACCCGAACTCAACCTTTTCCGTCCGGGTGGCGTTCAGGAACACCTTCTCAAACCCCCTCAGCTGCCTCACGGCCGCGGCGCCGGGAATACCGACATACAGCTGCGCCACCTCCGCTCCCCCCATCTCCCCCGTATTGGCGATGTCCGCCGACACCGTGACGAGGACGTCCCACAGGTCCGTCTGGCCGCCTTCCGCCACGGGTCCGGTTGGGTAGGCACCCGTGTTGAGGGCCGTCGAGTTGGCGGATGAGGACGACGTGGTGGACTTGGTGACGACGAGGTTGGAGTAGCTGAACGTCGTATAGCTCAGTCCGAACCCGAACTCGTACCGCGGGGTTACGTTCCTCGCGTCGAAGTGGCGGTAGTCGACCTGCGTGCCCTCGGAGAAGTTACTCTGCGGGAAAAGCGCGAAGTCGCCCTCCGGCACGCTCGGGTCGACGACGGCGCCGTAGTCGGTCTCGTTGCGGGCGACGGTGTAGGGGAGCTTACCGGACGGGTTGGAGGCGCCGTACAGGACGGACACGAGGGCCCGGCCCGACTCCTGGCCCGGCAGATGCGCGAAGATGAGCCCCGTCACGTTGGGGTGGTCGATGAAGGTGTCCACCAGCCTCGGCCCGGCGTTGTGGAAGATAACGATGGTGTTGTTGCACGAGTCCGCGACGTGCTTGATCAGTCCGTCTGTGTAGTCGTCCCGCAGGCCCGGGCGGTCGAAGCCCTCGGCCGCGAAGGCGTTGACGATGACAAGGCACGCGTCGGAGGCGGCGTCGACGTTTGGTTCGGGGGAAGAAAAGTCCCAGAAGAGAGCTGTGTCGTCTTGGTAGGCTTGTTGGGTGATTGCGTCGAACGGGGTGCTGATCAGAGACATTGCGACCGCCCCTGAGCCTCCGCCTGATATAATGGTGCCGTTGATGGCGATGCCGGTATGGTTGTTGCTTACTTGCCCGGCAATGAAGCCGGAGAAGAACTCCTGATAACTGAAAGACTCGACCCCGAAGGTCCAGGGCGAGAGGCCGCCAGCGAAGTTGTTCTGGTCGGGCGCTTTGGCCGAGTAGCCAAAAATTGATAGAAGACGAGGAGCCTTGAGCGGGAGGGCGTTGTCTTTGTTCTTCAAAAGGACATGACCTTCGACGGCACCGTCAAACAGGACCGACTTGAACGACGAGTTCCGGGCGTCGACAATCTGGTGAGGCTTGGCGAGATCAGACGGCATGCCAACGCCGGGCGTGGGAAAGTCGGCATCTTGGCCCATCTGGTAGTACGAGGCAATAGTCCGGATGACCATGTCATCGATCCGAGATTCTGCGACCGTGCCGTTCTTGACAGCCTGGGTAAGATTTTGGCCCCAGAGACCTGCGCTACCAGGCATAGCCATGTCCAGACCAGCAAGTGCCGCTGCGGCACCTCCATGGAGGGCACTCCAGTCCGAGACAACGAAGCCTTGAAAGCCCAGCTCGGTCTTCAGGAGACCGTTGAGGGTCTTGCTGTTTTGACAGCCGTAGCTATTGTTGACGCGGTTGTACGAGCACATGATGCAGGCTGAGCCGGCATGGACCGCATCTTGGAAAGGCCTAAAGATCTTCAGCATAAATGAGGAAGCTATGGATGGTTGTGGGTGCCGGCCTTCTTACCACAGATATAGCTCGTGGAGAGTCTGATCGTCGATATTGGACGACACAGCCTCTATGGCGCTGCCCTCGGAAGTTGTCGGGTTCCGGTAGCTCTCTTGCTCGTTTGCAATATAATGCTCAACAGGCTGTCAGTATCCATCTTCATCCGGCAGGTCACATAAGCATACCTTGGTACTGGTTATGACCCCCGCACTCTGGGCAGCAACGGTAGTCTCATAGGCGAGGGCACCAGTTAGGTAAGGATCAATCGAGAAGCCTGAACAGTTAGCACCCCCTGTTGAAGACAACTCCTGACATGTGGACTTACCTTCCCACATCCGACCGTCGACAGTGACTCGGCCGAGAGGACCGACGACAGGACCTAACAAAACATTGACCCCTTTCGCCTTGAACTCGCCACCCATACCAGCGCCCCTTTTGGCCGCAAGCTCCTTGTTCCAGCTAGGGGGCAATTAATATCTCACCTTCCTCGTGGCGTCGAGGATGCTCTTACCTGGCGCCAACATGCAAGCCACTCGGCCAAGCACTGACAAAATCCGTAGACCGCACACCGTTCCCCGCGTCATGCAGACAGAGACCGGAGAAGTTCAAGCGCGGAATGGCCGCTATGAATCCGGCACAGCCATTGCTCGCCACAACGCCGGATGTCAAGCTGATCTGTCACAGCCGTCAGCATCTGGGCTACCCCAAGGACACACCTCCAGTGGTAGCTGGCAAGGAACCGGTCGTACCTTCTCGTCCAGCGTCATCTTCCCCACCAACGCCTTGGCCTTGGAGTACGCGTCCGCCCACGTCCCAAGCCCCGACATCTCAGCTACCGGGTCAATTAGCCACCATAACTTCTCGTCCGGAACGGACAGGTACTCACGAGAAGGATAGACGGCCGGACTCTGCCCGTAGAAATAGCTGTCGTCCGTAATTTGGCCGCTCCCGCCTCCGCCACCCGAGTCACCTCCGCCCTGCCCACCATTGCGGTGCTTCGGCAGCGCAGCGAGACCCGCTAGACCGCCTCCGATGATGACTAGCACCACCAGGACGGTGATGATGATGCCCTTTCTCGTGTGCAGGAAGGGGAAGCGGTGCGTTTTGGGTGGAGGTTTGCTAGGGTCTGGAGCGAGATCGGAAGGATGGTTTCCGCCGCGGTTTGGGGATAGCGGGACGGACTTGTAGGACGGCATTGTGCTGGTGAGGATGAATGAGATGGGTGGTGTATAAGCAAGTGCAAGTGAGTGCTGTGGGTCAAATAGCTGGGCGTGGATGTTGTCTTAGACCCATGTGCTATATAGGAGCAATGAACGCAAAGGATATAGATGCTCTATGCGGCCGGCAAGATATTTGAAGCTGTCGATAGCACAAATTTTGGTGTAAGTTGATAGTTTGCCGACGGATCCCCAGTTTTGATGTGATGTTGTTCTGCGTTACGGAAGTACCAATACAGTGTCGCATGAGACTAGCAAACGCAAATGAATTGAGACAAAAATCAAGCTAGTTCAGGTGCAAAGTTGACAATGCTACTCAATTGCTAGACTAGATTCCTGAAGATGAGCTTCGTAGTATTAAATACCACAGTATTCGTTGCTCGAGGCTGTTTAGATCAGCCCCAGACGGCTGTTGACCGGGCAAGGGGCTGCACTTACCCCCCCTGCTACTCAGAACCGGCAAAAGCTCGGATGAACGTTCCGACTCCTATTGGCCGGCGCGACGTGATCACGAGCGTCGTATGACTGGCTTGACACTTCCACAAGATGATCCAGCATCATATCGCTGGCTGGTACTGTATGGCAATGGGTAATTGAGGCTATGCCCGCATCTGCTGGGCCGTGATCCATGCTTTTCGTGCACCTGCCGCTGCAAGACATGCCCGTGGACAAGCTACCCAGGTTACGCCGACCACTCCGTATAGGTCGTCCCAACTCGGTTGAAGCAAGAACTGATAGCTTGGGTATATTTTGTGTGACTGAGAACCTTCCCACCATCCCAAGGCACGTATCGTGTGCGAAGGCTCAGGCAGTGTCAGGCACATGGTCGAACAGATAAAAGCACCACAGAACTGCTCCCGAGATCCCATCAAGAAGGAATGTCATTATAAACCTAAGGAAAACACTGGTATTCTATTTCGCCTGGATGTCCGTCCGAGGTCAACATGCAAACGTATGACAGAGTTGCTAAAAACACGTCAAGAATGGCCGCTCCAACAGGTGCAAAGGGGCGATAGGATATAAACAGGTCATTATAATCATATGCGCGAACCAGAAGGCCGGATAAGGTGGTAAAGAATAGGGGACGTCGACGACAAGACCAATGGGCGGACGTTTTTTCCCCGGGTGGTTGACCGATTGGTGGCAAGCGTTGACGACGGGGATATAGGAGGAGAGGACCATTTCAATGCCCGGGAAGTTACCTCAGAGTATCAGATCCTTCAGGTTGCGCTGGATGATCATGTCCTGCACCGAGCCCATGGTGATCTTGAGCAGGTTGGTGTCGGTCGCGTTCGTGAAGTGGCCGTATATCTCCTTGTCTGGGTTGCGATTCAGTGCCCGGAACTTATCCATAAAGTACTTGCTCGCTTGCTTCGTATCGTCCGGAGGGCCGTGGTAGTCCGTGAAGCCGTGCGCCGTGATGGGGCTCTTGGGGAGCTTCTCCTTGAACAGATCCATCTTGTTGAGGAAGAGCACGAGACCGGACTTGGCGAACCAATGCGAGTTGGCGATCGACTCCCACAGCATGAGGGCCTCGTTCATTTGGTTCTGCGGACAGATGAGGTCAGCATTCCGCTCCTGAGGTCAATCGCTGTCTAGAGGTCGCGAGCCAGACTTACACCGTCCTTGTCTTCCACCAGACACTGATCGTAGCCGGAGATGGCCACGAGGAAAAGAAGGCAGTTGACATTTTCAAAGCAGTGAATCCACTTCTTCCGTTCTGACCGTTGGCCGCCAACATCGAACATCCGGTACGTCAGTTGACCGAGATCGAAGATGGTCTCGGTGATTCCGGTAGTCCTTAATCTTGACCGCAGAAGATCCTGGTCTGTCGGCACGTAGCCCTGATCCCATATCCGGTCGAGATCGTCGCAGAAGCTGTACGACACCGTCAGTCCAACGTTATCGCGGATAATTGCAGATCAAGGTGGAGTCGGACGCACTATTCTAGGTTATCGTGCAGCGCGTACTCATTGCCCTTCTGAATCGCCTGCCTGACGCCCTGATCTTGCCATAACCGCTTGATTGGGTCGAGGTAGTCTTCGGGTAGCGGCTCGGTTGGGCTCAGTTCGTAGTCGATCATGATATGGGCCATGGCTTTCTGCAGCGAGCCGTACAAGGTTAGCGGTCCGGACCGCAGATTCGGGGGCACAGGCTCTGACACGACTTGACAATGATGGATCGTCACGCCATCTAAGTCGGTATCAGCATGCACTGACCTCGTTATCTTCAGAGTCCAGCTTCAGCCCGAGGTCGTTCATGGCCTCATATATCAGCCGGAACGACTGCACGATATTGTTAAATACGACAGGCTTCCACTCAAGCTTCTCAGTCTTGCTGAATCCTTGGGCGTATATCAACTTCATCTGCTTCAGCACTGTCGACTTTCCGGACTCGCCGGCACCTGCACGAACTGAGCGTCAGTTGACTGCCGGTCAGGACGACTAGGGAGGGGCAGCGTGGCCGCCTGGACCACAACTAGAGCGAGTCATGGTGGCCTACCGAGTAGCAACAGCTTCACCTCCCGTTGCATGCGCTTCTCATCCGCGCGGATGATCTTGTCCAGCTCCCTCGACTTGGCTGCGCCCGCCTCATCCTCTTTATTCCGGCCACCGAAACACATTGTGAATACCTATAACCAGGACCGAGGCCTGGAAGCCGGGACAGATAGAGCTCCGGATGACGGACTAACGGAATATCAGAGTGACGTGTCGCCGCACAACAGGAGCCCTCGGAAAGGTAGTCGACGAGGATAAGGATGCGAGAAACAGGCGCCGAGGAGCTAGAATCCCAATGCAGGTGCTAGCAGCGACAAGGAAGGTCCCTTTGAGAGACAAGGTGGGGATTGACGACGAGCTACCTTAGATAGGTCGTGTGAGCCTGGGCTGGGATAGCTGTAATTGTTTCCCACTCCAGTCCAGGAGAAGGCACAGAAGAACAGACGGAGGTGCAGAACTGCGTGTGTAGGACCAGGAGAAGGATTGCGTCGTCGTCAATCAATGTGCTCTGCTGTTTGACGGCTGATAGGCTTATTGCAAGTGGCTGTTGGGTTGGCCAGACTCGAGGAAGATCAGACGAGAGAGAAGCGGCACAGCAGGTCGGAGTGTGGACACTGAAGCTTCTGATTCAATGGGGAAATTGAGTTGGTCAACGAAGAAGCATGGAAGAAACATCAGATCCAGCTCGAATGCATGAAGTAAACTTTCTGAGACGATGAGGAGGGCGCACGTTAATATTATCCGCCGCTAAGGCGTGACCAGGGTCTTTTCTCTGGTTCAAGAACCGCAGGCGGATGGATTCAACGTGCTTGAGCTAGCGCCGTGGCATTACCGGGTACCATGCATGTAGGTATGGAGTCATGGTTTGTGTTGATGAAGTCGTCAGGGGTATCAATCCTAACTTTCTCGTTAGGATGGGTACCAGAGCTACACTTTATCCGCAAATCATGGCGGTCGAAATGATGCTGGCTGAACATGACATGTTGCATTATTCGTACGGAGAAAAAGAAAGTGCCAGCATCCTCATTCGAGGCCTAGGACCTACACCGTCCTGAGTAGGGAAAGCAAAGTTCAACTCTTGTGCAGAGACCGTACCTAGCTGCCAGCGACTGGACTTGGTATAGACCAGGGCTCGGTGTTTCACTCAGCCGACCGATCAGCGCTGCTAATGAACCGGCACTCCACCACACTGGCGTGGGTCCGTGGCCTTCGCCGTTGAATTTGGAACATCCTCTCTGCAACAGGTTTAAATACCAGCCATACGTTCCTGTGCGAAAGGAGCTCATGAGCACGGGGCACATGCATCGTTTCTGTGTTTTCTGCGCCGCCGGCGTTGTGCAACGCATTGCGATCCGGCAGAGGCGTCTTCCCTGGAGATTTAGGGCGTTGAGTCTGCATCCCACCATCTTATTCACCATGGCCAGTGCGGCCCACCCCTCGATCGAGCAATTGTCCGACGTGCACAAGAGTTGAGGAGCGATTTCGGCTCCTGGGATGTCTAGACTGCTAGAACAAGAAGAAGAAAAAAAGCAATAAGCAGGAGCAAATGAAAACACCTGAAACAACCCGAGGCCTTTTCTGCACTGTCGGGCGATGTCACGTCGAACAATTCTTCTTCACAGCCCAACCAGTGGGGTCCCGACCGTTCGCATCCACGTTTTCCTCACCGCGCCAGGATCCAGAAGCGGACGGGAAGCACTGGAACGAAGCCCCATAGCGCCCGCGGGATGAGTCCGGGGCCCGCTGTTACGTACCAGTGCTTGAGTCTTGGATGCATTAAAATAGGGACTCTGGTGGTGATTGGGCAATTGTCTCCTTTTCCTGTCGTCGCTAGCAAGTGGGAGCAGGTATCGCCTGAAGAACCTACAGATCGCAGCAGGATGGAATCGTGAATCAATAAAATATATTATCAAGACGGTTGCGGGTATGACGAACACGTCTTTGAGGCCGCGCAAGACTATATCAGTAGCAAGGTAAGGTACCTAGCTTGACAGGTCCTAAGGTACCTTGGTCCGAAGAGAAAAGCAACAGAATGACGCATCAGAAAGGCCAGAAGAGGGATAGGAGCCACAGAAGGGAGGCGTAACAGACCTCGTGTATCGAGAGCCGTCCTGGCCGTACTGGTTGAAGTTCGATAGCTACCTTACTTACACCGCACCGCAGCAGGCAATACTGTGGTAGACATACCTTTGGTAAGGAGATGGAGTCTGGAGTTGGTTCGGCAGAGTGGGTCATCACAACTCACTCCGGGACCGTGGACGCCGCATTTCCTTGACCCCTTGAACATGCATCTGTGCTTTACGCGGCAGGCCTCTGGGCTCTAGGCCTCTGCTAAGCCCTGTCACTTTCCAGGTGCCGATGCGGCGCAAAGAGGCTGGCGCTGAATATGATCTCAATCTGATAATCGAGATCCTCGTGCATCGTGTGGACGCATCACACTTGTTGTGGGTTGCAGCACAAGATACAAGTCACTGTGTACCTCCAACAGGACGTCAGCATCTGGTCAACAGAGGAACACAGGACCTAGTAAAAATAGCCCCACGGAGCACGCAGGGCACGGTTGACGGAAGCGCAACTCAACTCGCCATGATCTTCCCGCCCGCCCAACAACAGGGGATCCAAGGAACAGGTGTCGGGGGGAGTCTGGGTCAGTCTTGAACGTAGCCGTCGATCGGAGCGCTTCGAGGGTGATGGTCAGACGGTCTGTTCGCCGTAGCGGCTTCCGGAAGAGCAGTTAGTCTAGTTGATCTTGCAATCAGGTAGGTAGCTGCTTAGTCGGTTCAGGGGAGAGGGTTAGGGTAGGAGCGAGAGCATTGTTTGTTACTACCGCATGCCCAAAGCGCACAGGAGTTGCTTCAGGAGCAGCCTACTACTGGACGACGTCTCTTGCAGTTGCTTGAGGTTGTTATCCCGTTCGTCAATCGACTGAAAACAACCCAGACGTCCTTCTGTCTTTCAAGCTTCAACCTTTCCGTTAGCGGGCAACAGGAGGTGCATCTTCCCGTCTTCTCACAAGCAGTCTTCTCTCCACACTCCACAAAATGGATGACACACGAACAACAATTGGTTCATTCTGCATCACTCAAGTGGAATGGTGCTTCGACACAGCTTATCGCTCATAGGCCGCTTAGGCGTCAAAAATTTTCGCTTCACCGTTGCTGTGAATCCGACGCAAACCATCCGGTGCAGTTCTGTTGATAAGAGACAATTTATATCTCAATTGAAGGTATCTACAATCGTCGATCGATCGCTCAAGTCTATAGTCTACGTTCGTCCCACCAGTATCTAACGTCATTCGCCAGAGACCAACAGCAGCAGAGATGTCTGAGATTACACACCCCACCATTCAAGGTAAGGCTCTGAATTTGTTTATGCCCCTTGTCGTGACCAGGGGCGCATCATCTGGATCTGTCATCGGGGGTACTAGCGCTCTTGACTCCTCTGAGCAGTTGAACGAGTACTCGGCAGTTCTTATATGCCCAATGGTGGCGGGAGCTCTTTGTCCCTCTTGGGGTCGGATGTCCGTCCGATCACTTGAACAGGAAAGCTCAGGGGTTGATGTCAAGCGATGTCCCATCCTGTGCCAGAAGCACCGATGAATGAGCAGCTGTTCACTGACAATCGAGCAGATGGCTGGTTCCGGGAGATCAACGACATGTGGCCTGGCCAAGCCATGACCCTCAAGGTCAAGAAGGTCGTCCACCACGAGAAGAGCAAGTACCAGGACGTGCTCATCTTCGAGTCCACCGACTACGGAATGGTGCTCGTGCTGGACAACGTCATCCAGGCCACTGAGCGCGATGAGTTCTCGTACCAGGAGATGATCACCCATCTCGCCATGAACTCTCACCCCGACCCCAAGAAGGTGCTGGTCATCGGCGGCGGTGACGGAGGAGTCTTGCGCGAGGTTGTCAAGCACGAGGGCATCGAGGAGGCTGTCCTCTGCGACATTGACGAGGTATGTCCCGCTCCGGGCCTCACAATACGGCTTTCACTAATCTATTCCCAGGCCGTCATCCGTCTGTCCAAGCAGTATCTTCCGGGCATGGCCGCCGGATACAACCACCCCAAGGTCAAGGTCCACGTCGGTGATGGCTTCAAGTTCCTGGATGACTACAAGAACACCTTCGACGTCATCATCACAGACTCCTCTGACCCGGATGGCCCGGCCGAGAGCCTGTTCCAGAAGCCGTACTTCCAGCTGATGCACGATGCTCTGCGGGAAGGCGGTGTCATCACTACCCAAGGTTGTAGGTTTTCCTTGATTATGGACTGTCTATATCGAGTTCTGGGGATCGCTCTTGTCATGGCAATCAAGGATTCCCCAAGAGAGCCACCCCGGGGAAAGTTTCCATGGCGGTCAGACTACCTCTGTCGTCTTGTGGTTTGTCTCATTCTATCTTCCGCATGAGGGTCCTGTCTCTGTGGATCTCTCATTCTGTCCAGAATCCTATTAAACCCCAAGGACACAACTGCTGACAATAATGACTTGCATAGCTGAGAACCAGTGGCTCCACCTGCCGCTCATCACCAAGCTCAAGAAGGACTGCGGTGAGATCTTCCCCGTGGCCGAGTACGCCTACACCACCATCCCGACGTACCCGTCGGGCCAGATCGGCTTCATGGTGTGCTGCAAGGATGCCAACCGCAACGTCAAGGTGCCCCTGCGATCGTGGACCAAAGAGGAGGAGGTCAAGCTGTGCCGGTACTACAACTCTGAGATCCACAAGGCCGCCTTTGTGCTGCCTACCTTTGCTGCTGAGGCCCTGAAATAGAGGGTTACCCAGGGACTGGGGAAGAGTCGAGCAGAGGTTGGCTTGGTGGCATTTACTTGACATAGACCCCTACGGAGGCACCCTTGGGAGAGCTAGGATGCAGAGCCCTGTGATCTAGAGAACAGTGGCATGATTGAAAGTCACTAGGACGTCGGCAGGGCAGATACTTGTCAAGGAACCCATCTACTCTTATACCAAAATCTACAGCCACCCACAAGGCTTGTTCATGACGACATAAATACCAGTTATGCTGCATCTCGCGTCCTCACTTCTTTTGCAAGGCGTCCTCCAGCTTGACCCCCTCCCCAGCGCCAACATCAGGATAGACATCAAACCTCCTCTGATCTCTCAGCGGTATTCCCCTCCTCGTCTCCTCAATCTTATCCCCATCCATCTCCCCATACACAATCGTCTCCCCCTCCTCCGCCTCAACCAGCACCTTCGCCATCGGATCGATAACCATACTATGTCCCCAGGCATGATACTTGGCACTCATATCCCTAGCAGGACTGCACAGCGCCACGTAGATCTGATTATCCATCGCCCTCGCCTGGCCCTGCAGCTTCCAGTGGAGCGGGCCGGTGGTCAGGTTAAACGCCCCCGGCACGACGAACGCGAACGCGCCCCGCCGCGCCGCCACCATGGCCAGCTCGGGGAACCGTATGTCGTAGCATATCGCCACGGCCAGCCTGCCGTACTCGGGCAGGTCGACGACGGTGATCTTGTTCCCCGCCGACAGCACGTCGCTCTCCCTGAACGTGATCTTGCCCGGTATGTCGATGTCGAACAGGTGCACCTTCCTGTGCGTGGCCAGAAGCCTGCCCTCCCGGTCGAACACGAGGCTGGTGTTGTAGTACGTCCTCCTCTCCTCCTGCTCGTCCTCGCTCCACTTCCCCTCCCCCGCCGACTCCGCGCCGACGGCTAGCTCCGGTATCGAACCCCCGACGAGGTACACGCCCCCCTCCCGCGCCGCCGAGGACAGCGCTGCGTAGCTGGGGCTCCGCTCGGGAGGTGGCGGGTAGGGCGCGAGCTGCTCCGCGTACGAGGGGAAGTACTCGCACCCGTAGGGGCTGTTGAAGCACTCGGGCAGGACGACGATGTCGGCGCCGTGGGAGGCCGCCTCGAGGATCTTGTCGCGGGCGTGCGAGAGGTTGGCGGCCTTGTCGGCGCCCGAGGCGAGCTGGACGCAGGCTATCCTGACGGGCTTTTTGAGGACGGGCGCGTGTTGGGAGGACATTTTGCGGAGGACGAGGAGGGGCGCGAAGCTGTGGGGTGGTGGTCTGGTGCTCGAGAGAGGAAGTGAGGATGCGAGGGCCCGAAGCGTTCGGAATGTTCTCATCGTTTGGGGGAGTTCAATGGGGGCAGACGTGGCAGCAGTACCATCTCGTCGTCCACTCAGTGTGCTGGTACGTGGGGTTGATGAGCTCCGATAGTGGAGGGGCGCTGTGACGCCACACCGTGTGATTGATCGATTGTCCCGAAATGTGCACTGTAGCCCCTGAATAACTGAAAATAGTGCATATTATACTACGAGGTCATTGCACCCGTCTACGATTGTAAGAAGGCACCACTAAACACAGAGCGACGCCCAAACAGTGCCAATTGCCTTTTAAGTCAGGTCTATTGCATGTCGTCTATCGACAATTTTGATTCTCCTCGAACTGACACTGGATCTTTCGTAGGTAGAAGTCCGCTCCTCATCTGTCCTACGCATGGGCCTCATCCACGTCTCTACCGCCAGAGCTCCTCTCCTTACAAGAACACCTCCAGGTTTATCTCCAGGGTGCTTACGGGGTATCTGGAGAACAGTCAGTAACAGAGTCTTCTCGCCCAATAGCACGGAAAAGACTTACTTCAGGTCGAACTTTTCCAGCACCGTCGGGTGCAACACTCCAAACTCTCCTATCCGCTGCACCTTGCCACCAAGTCTCAGGTAGATAGCTGCCGCGCGGCCTTGGAAGAACGTGTCCTCGTGGATCTCCTCGATGAAGTACCCATCATCTTTGCTCGGGTTTTCCGAGACCTTGAAGTCAACACTCTTACCGACTCCAAGGCCCTCTTCATGCGTAATCAGAGCGACGCGGAGCATGGCCAGGACCCTGTCCAAGAGGCCGTGGACCACCTCGAAGCCGCTCGTCTTGCCGTAGAAAGCTGCGGCAAAATGCCTCTCGTTCCTAGCCTTGCGCTCGAGGCTCTCATCCTTGAAGACAACGTCCGCAGACTCGAAGATCTGGAGCGGTAGCCGCATAGCCTTGTTCTCGCGCAACGTCTTCAACAATCCCGGAAGGAGAGATGTTCTAACAATCTGGTACTCGGCCGTCTTCGGGTTGGCCAGTACAACTGCCGTCTTCCCATCGTCCTTGCGGTTCAGCCACGCAAAGTTCTCGTCGTGCGAGCAGAGAATGAGCGGCATGACCTCGAGCCACCCGGCCATTGCGCTCTCGGTCCGGACGATATCGGCGAGCTTGTTAATCTGCAACGGCTTGCCGAGGGTCATGGTCTTGTTCGGCGACGAGCGGGGCAGCACATTAAAGCCCCAAGCGATGGCGACATCCTCCATAACATCGCATTGGTGGAGCACGTCTGCTCGTGTTGGCGGTACGGTAACCTTGATGATGTTCTTGTCCTCTTTTGACGGCTCGGCAGTGTAGGCCATCTTGCTCAGCAGCTTGCAGATGGCTTCTGGTGACTCCGAGAGACCACAGCATGAGTTCACGTAGTCCAGTTCTACATCCATTACTCTTGACGTCAGGCTTGGTGTGACGCGTGTGGTACCGTTGTGCTCAGAGATGATCTTCACCGGCTCGATCGTGAAAGGTTCGGCGCAGTACTTGGAGAACATGGCAACCATGATGTTGCACACGATGTCGAGCTTGGTCTGGTCTGTGGCCGTGATCTCGATGAAGACGTTGGTCGTGTTCAGGGTGATCTTGGAGTGGTCTCCGTTGATGATTGGGGGCAGAGAGCACACGATCTTGTCGGCATCGTATATGACGGGATATACGGGAGCATCCCGGATAATGTGGAGGTATCGCCCAAGGTGCTTGTCCGTCTCGTAGAACTTCATCAGCTCCTCGCCGTTCATCTGCTTGGTCTGGTTCAAGGGGATGAAGTTGATGTCTTTGGGCGGATGCGCCTCGTAGGTGAAGGGGCCCTTGATTGTATCGAGGTCATGGGTGCCGATAGAGACGAGCGTCCTTTGTCTTGCTAGGTTCTGGTGCAGCTTGTCCTGGAGGCCGATGAACGAGTCGTATGTGGCCTGGGTGAACTTGACGTTGCGGAGGATGGCGCCAGCGACATATGGACGAACTCGAGCCGTGTCCTTGGTTACCGTGATGGTCTGCATCTTATCGCTGGGTACATCGAGTAGCTTGTAGTTCGGCGTGGCTTGCTTGCCCCGGAAGATATTCAGGTGCAGGGCGATGCCCTCGAAGCAGAGCATGTCGTATCGGTTCGCCGGAATCTCGATCTTGAGGAGGGGCGCCTCATCTTTGGGCCGCTGAGGATCATCTTCGGTGTCTTCGTCGAGCTCGATGCCGAAGTCGAAGCAGAGATCTTGAAACTCGTCGGCAGTGAACCTGGCCAGGGAGTTAGAACGGGCGGTATGGCAGCGCAAGGCAGCGCAAAGCAGCGCGAAGGCCCGGATGGTGGGGTAGCTTTACTGTTGGCCCAGCTCCTCGAAGAGGGCGTACTTGTCAACGTCGATGGTAGGCATCGCGAGTCTTCTTCAGAGGTGCACAGGATGACAGCACCTAGGGGTTCGAATTGAGTGGTTGTTGAGCACCGCGAACGTCTAGCGTACTTGCGATGTTGCGGCCACCAAGCTGCGACTTGAGTCACCTCGAATTTCATCCGTCCCGTCAACCCAAAATCGGAGAGTGGGCCCTGCCTGAGACTGAGGTCCGGTCCGCGAAGAACCCCTGCCAACGCTGCCTTGTGATTGGCTAGCCTTAAATTTCAAACGGTTACACTTTTCTCCGTTCGAGACAGTCCACCCTCACCAGGCAAGAGCAACCTGGAGGCGAACGATGATCAACTCGAAAAGGAAGGAGCATTGTGGCTTGCAACTTCCTTGGAGAGGCCTCATAAGGTAACCGAATCAAAAGCGAAAAGTGAGGTACATCAAGTGATGTCTGGTTTCTTCTCTCTTGTCACATTTACATACAATCAATGACCCGACGCGGTTTTGATAGCATCACCACCTAAGAGCACAGCAACCCAGTAGGCTCATTTGCCGTATATGTTTTGATATCTCTTTTCGCATGCACTCTAGACCATCTCCAGCGTCTCTGATTACAAGTTACGCAGCTTGACCTCCTCCCCATGAATTGGACCGAAGGCAAGCTTGCTCGCCACTCACGGGCGAGGCAAGGCAAACAGAGCAAGCAGATACTCCTACGTCAAAAGGATCATTTCGCCAAGGCGCGAGCTGGACTCCTCCAAAATACTTCCAAGCAGACGCCCCCTCCGGTCCCATTGTTTCCTTCTGCTGCGACTCGTCATGCGGGGGAGTTTCTGTTCGCTACTTCGCTGCACGATAGGACGGGTCGAGGCGACATTGTCGACCGCTCGAAGAAACGACGGTTGTCGTGTTCTCCGAGAGACCATGGTCTGTTCAGCCACTCTGTTCCCGCACCTCGCTTCGAAGAGAGACCTAAGGGACCGGAGAGTTTCAAGCCGTTGGCTGCTATAAGATTGGATGACTACGCCATTCTCGATAAGCGACGCAAGCTGTTACGCGAGACTGACTGGGCTGGTGTCCGGATGCAGAAGCCAATACCAGTCCGCTTTGAGCCGAGTCCGTCAGGCAACAACAAGTGGACCAGGCGACGACGACGTTCTCCCAACAGCACGTCTCGACAACACCTGGTTAGTGACCGCCGTCAACAGCTGAGCAATGTCACCGAGGGCACTGAAAACCCTTACAAGAATCAGCATGTGCGGATCACGGTGGGAAGCCAAGAGGTGCGTCTCGGGGAGGGCAGCAGCGTCCGCCAGTTGGGTTATGCGGCAGGTGGTTCTGAGGCTCAGCGACCCTTCAGAGGTGCGGCTATGCCCTGCACTTTTCTCACGTCGAGCCCCAGCCGTGAGTGACGTCTCAGCCATTTCCCTCGATGAACACGCTGTTTCTGACATATCAAAGTGACTCAGCCTGGCCAGCAGATCGATATCGGAGCAAACTGTCCACCCTCTGACGAGATCTCGTACTCTACCACTGCTTCGACCGCGGGCAGGAACCGTCATGCTAAGGACAACAGCGGCGGAACACCGCGGTTGAAAGCTCCAATACCCATTCGTCCTCTACCCGGGTTGAAGCTGTCATTTGAGGCACTTGCGCAAGATACGGATGATAGTGTCGTTGCACAGGTCGGCCATGATGGGTCATCTGTACCGGTATCCGGGCAGCAAGACAATGAGCTCTGGAGAAGGTTCGCCGGACTATCGCAAAGCAACGCCGACCGCGAACCCTCAACATGGGACGAAAGGGAGAGGCCCCTGTACCCACGCATCAGTCCCGGTGTCAGTACGCGAGCCGCGCAACTGGTCTCAGAGCCCGCATTAGAGAACGGTCCAAATCCTTCTGTCCAGTGGAACGCGTCTAGCGGATACCAAGACTCGCCGAGTGACGACGCTCCTCGACTGGGAAGTCGCCTGCTTGGAGTACCCGCCGCCACAAGTGGACTAAGTGCCTCGCATACCAACTCTGATGCAACTTTTGACAGCCAGGGATCCTCCAGCCTCGAGTCCCTTCGGCCCGGATCAGGTAACCTCTCTGGATTGCTTGGGCACCCGACGGACGAATTGTACTCGAGATGTCAGTCGCACGGAATCCCCCAGCGTAACCGAGGCGATGCCGCTGCCACGCCTTCCTCCGAAGCTATCGATTTTCGAGGCCGCTATGCCCACTCGGATCACGGCGATACTTCCGAACCCACAGATTCCGAGATCGATAGCGTTGACCAGCGCGTTGCTGGCCTCCGTGAAGCAGCACTGAAACTGGTTTCGCGCCGTAACGGAACGTCCAGGAGGCTAGAAAAGAAGAGCCCACAGCATTCGCGCCCAGAGAATGAGCTCTCTCCCGACGAGGCGCAGGCGGCCAGTGACAGTCTGGTCAGGTACCATCCGCCGGATCTTGACGCCATGGGTGAAGACCTGGGTGGCTGGATAGGCCTGGGTAACTACGTCCAGGAGTCTGCTGATGGTGGTCACGGCGTGGATTTGGTTCAACCATCAGCTCCGCAGGAGAAGGCAGCAGGGACTGCCCCTGAACAGTCATCAGGAGACGAGTTACCGACATTGGGCACGCCCGGAACGGACTCATCAAGAGAGGGCTCATCGGGAAAGGTCTCGCCTACGATAGCCTCACCCAGGAAAGACTCTGACGACATCTGGTTCAATTACGTCTTCTCGGATACCAACACTGAAGACCTGCACAAGGAGGTGCTACACGAGGCTGCAAAGGAATCCGCACGGAATCTACACCGGCAAGCTGGCAAAGAAGACACTGGTAGAATCTTCGAGTCTGAAACTGGGTACAATATATCGACTGCTGCAACAGGCGTGCAAACGTCGATCGGCCCAACGCAATCAGACGTGGACAACGACCTCACATCATCCTATGGGGTTGGTGCAAGCCACAACGCTGCCATTGGCTCCCCCATTGCCACCACCCAGACAACCGGTGCCGCATTTGATGGGTGGGAGGGATGTGGAGGACCCCCGTATGCGGCACAAAGTATGCAGGGACTCGCGAGCTCGGGCGCTACGGCTCTAACACAGCAAGACAGCAACTACAGTGGAGCATGTGGCCGGGTGATGAGCGAAGGCGCCACGGACGTCCTGTCCAGCCTCTCATCCAATTTCGTGGAACCTCCGCAGTCAGTGAAAAACAATGTTACGAAGGAGACTTTCATGTTCGCGCCACCGAGGTTGTTTGTCGGCAAACTCTCCACGTCCGTGCCGTCAGAACGACCCATCACGGCCCTCAAGCCGGTGACCCTGATGAAACCCAGACGGGGCCGGCCGAGGAAGAAAACCCGGGACGGACGAGCCAACATTAGAGGCATACCTGTAATTTATGACGATCCGATAGAAGATTTCGATGAGGCCGAGGGCAGCGAAGTCAGGGACCAGGGGCGGTCTGAGCCGTCACTGTTCGGGGCTTTGGAGACGGACTGATAAGGCGAGACGGCGGCACATCCGAGAGCTGAATACCTCGGGGGAGGGTCATTCTCACATCGGGCCCACCACTTTTTAAGTCCGGGGTACCAACTAACTTGTTTGAGAGCATCTCGGGGTTGTGGCACCGATATCAACATGGTTACTTCGCTATCCGGGGTAAGGATTACAGTTCTGACGATAGAACTAGAGCTATATACACCAACAATGTGAGCTTTGAACAAACGTCCAGAGAAAAGCCGCAGTTAATGATCACGCGACGTGAGATACTTATTTGGACGCGAGTGAGCAGTGGAAGGGAGCAGCGCTCCAGTCAGAGCGCCAACGCGAGCTCGAACGATGCTGACGCTGTGAGCGATATACCACACCGCCGGAATATCATCCGGCGGGTAGAAGCACACCTCGTGCATGCAGAATGCAGAACAGAAAGCCACCATGAGATGTTTTAGTATTCCCCCCCAGCATTGCCGTCTCTCAGCCCAAACTCATAGCCTTAGAAATATGCAAGCCGGCGACCAATGAGCGTGCAGTGATAAGAGTTCAGGGACACGAACCGCCATTGGAGCGGCGTGTCCTGGGACAGGCGAATTCGATAATAGAATTGGATACATTTTACCTGAGCAGAGTGGTACGCCGAGAGCGGAAGGGAACGGGGTGTGGAGTGCTTTCTATGCTTAGCAGCGTGTCAGAGCCCCGGAGGGAGCAAACTATTTGGTAAAGGGGCGGGTTAAAGAGGGTGGCAGTAATAAAGGGAATGATCCCACGGCCGACGGCCGGTAATACGGGATGTATGTCTGGTCGGTACCTGCTTTGTTGGGGCAATTACGAAGGACGAGGCGCGTATTGGTTCCTCGTAAACTGGAGAAAGATTCTGGAGAGCTTGGATCTGCTGTCTGCTGCTGGTCTTTTTCTGATTCCGAGATGAATGCGGGATCGTTCTTGAAAAAAGCGAACGTCTGGAGAAGTTGCGGGGTTGGTGGCGGTGTACTACGGCTTAGATGAATATCGGCTTGCCCTGCAACTCGCATGTCATTCTGCATGAATGCCCTTGTCAGCCTGACCGCGGTGACTACCAAGGTCAAGAGACTTTCATCGGGCGTTTACGTGTTCACGAACATCATCAGAGTGCGTCGTTGTTGAGACTCGCCGCTGCCGAGAGATTCATGGCAAGGTTTTGTTGTAACTGTCCGTCATAGCCCGAAATGGCCGGCGCCGATCGTGAAATGGATTAACGACTAACAGGTCGGACACGGCAGATGTCACGAAACGACACCTTGTTATGCGTAAGGGGGCACCTATCATGAAGCCCTCAGGGCTCTGAGGCCATCCTTTACATTGCAATCCCGAATGAACAAAAAAAGTTGAACGTCTGTTTCTCAGTTACCAGCGGAATCTCCAGGGTCCTCTTGGATGGCATGGGCATGAACGTGCGGCGCAGCGAACAGTTCACTGCGAACGGGTTAATGACTCAAGTGGGGTGGCATGGTGGTGGCGTGGCAACGTCGGGATCCATTTGATGGGCGACATGTGAAGCTAACCACTACAAATCTTCGAATCCAACGAACAGGAACAGT
>Ga0209127_100196_pt1 | contig 22088 bp, 22 predicted proteins | sample LakSupMetagenome_FD_187469 | JGI IMG/M metagenome (GOLD analysis project Ga0209127, IMG submission 187469) | Freshwater microbial communities from Lake Superior, Canada - Sta WM archaea (SPAdes) (version 2) | ecosystem: Environmental > Aquatic > Freshwater > Lake | place: Lake Superior, Canada...
TCTTGGCCATCTTGAAGGCATTAGCAGCCTGGACATATAGATCCATGGCATTCTGGTACTTCTCTTCACGGCCACCGAAGAGAGAGAAGCCGCTTCCAGCTGTTTGCAGTGCCTTGTCTGCCTGGAGTGGTATGATATCAGTAACAGCGCTGATACTGGACGCGGCGGGGTAGAACAGGGCTGTCTACCAACCTTCTGGAGCAGCGCTCGCGGGTCCTGAGCCATGGTCAGAGGATTCAGAGGGTGTCGGTTATTCTGCTGGACTAAGTGAACGTCGTGGGAAGCACTGATGCGTGGTGTTCTGAGCGTCTGCAGGAGCAGGAATGGTTGATCGTTGGCTTGTCGTCGCAGAATGTCCGAGGTGTTGGGTGTTGCACTGCGTCAGTGTGCCTCTTAGTCTCGACTCCCTGTAACCCGCAGCCCGCGGTGGGGGCGCGGGATCCCTTGCTAGCGCCGGTGCTTTAGGCGGCTGCTGGCAATGTGTGACCCGCCAATTCCGCATCCCGCGACAAACCTCCAAACCTGACCACTGTGTGTCTGGGAGCTACCTTACCTTGCGTGCTTCGCCCACCAACAGTAACCACAAATTTTTATTTTTATTTTTTTTTTGTTAGGCGGGTGTTGGATAAGTTCTGCGATGCCTCGGGCGGGTGCCCTAACACGAAGGCCAACAAGAAAATCATGAGTCCAACCACATTTCGGGCAGGACGCGAGCTCTTTCGCCAGACACGACCAGCTCTCCCACCATGTCCGGCCAAATCACTGTGCCAGATCGGCATACGGCGACAGTCCTCGACAACCCACAGTCAGGTTGACCCGGCTGCTATTCTAGCCCGCCCAAGATGGTCTGTCAGATCTCTTGTACCGGACCACAACGAGACGGTCTCAGCTGAAGGCCGTATCACTCCAAAGCAACTTCATCACCTCCTTCGTCTCTCCGCCCTGCCACTCCCGAAGACCGCTGAGGAGGAGGAGAAGATGATCCACGTCTTGCAGTCGCAGCTGCTGTTCGTCCGCGACATACAAAGCGTGGATACCAAGGGAGTTGAGCCCCTGAGGTCCATCAGGGACGAGACGGAAGCGGGCAGGGAGGAGGCTACTGTCGGTGTCGAACAGCTGCAGGACATCCTGTCACAAGAAGTTGCCCTGGGACGAAGCAGACGGCCCCGGCGACAGAAGCAAATGGAGAAAGCACCCGCTGAAGTCGACGGCTGGAGCCCATTGCAGACGGCATCGCAGACCATCGGCCCTTATTTCGTTGTCCGAAGTGGGAAGAACAAAACCCGGTAATGCGACTCACCTGAAGACACTGGGTCTGCTCATAAGAGATGGTTAGAAGTGCTTCATTCATCAGGTTAACCTAGCTGGAGTTGGCTGATACCGATGCCGAACAAAGCCAGAGCTATGGATGGATGGCGATCCTTAATCGAGCCGGATATACCGTGTCCGTCGATATGAAAAACCCCTTCGTAAGACGTTGCATCATTAGACCCTGTTTCCCCCTCCCCTGACCCAGTGCAAAGCCTGTATGCCTGTCGCTTTCTCTCGTTCATGATCCTGCTCAATGTCGTTGAACCTGTTGCTCATTTCCCGCGCGTCCTAACCGCTCTTGCAGGGGCAATGATCCGTCTCAAGTCTAACGAGGCTGCCGAGAACGTCCCTACTGTTTGGCAGACCTCCCTCCCTGAGACTTCGCATTCTTCTGAGCGTTCTTACCGTTCTTCTGAGCAATCTTGGCGTTCTTCTCCTTGACCTCCTCCTCCATCTGCGCCGCCTCCATGTCTGGCTCGATTGCCGCCCTCTTCCGCTCTCGCTCCTTGTTCTTCTCCTCGAGCAGGGCGAGCGTCTCCTCATCGCGGGCCACCTGCTCCAGGTTGACGTCTTCCCATCCGATATGCCTCAAGATGCTGCCGACGAGAAACTGGTATCTCAGGTGACCGCTGACCTTATCAGAGACGTCCACGTTTTCGATGCCCTCGGTTTCCTCTATCCGCTGCAACCCCGCCACGCCGAACTGCACGCTGCTCGTCCGATACAGGAACCCCAGGATAAAGTCGTTCTCCGAGTACACGTTGACCAGTCGACCTGCCACGACGCTCTTCAGGGTGCACCAGACGCGCGGGTCGGATGGCGCCGGGGTTCCCATCATGACCACGTTCTCGACCAGGCCGAACGCGCGCTTCTCAGCCAGGCACATCAGGCATGTGTAGATGGCGCGAGCGCCAAGGCTGTACCCTATCAGCGTGATGCCCCGCTCGCCTTGGACCTTGTTCATGATAGCGTCAGCCAGGATCAGGCCGGCCTTGTCGGCGCGGACCATGCCGACGCTCCAGGGGTTGTCGATGATCTTGCTGATCTTGAGGAGCCCCAGCGGCCACAGAGCTTCCATGAGACTGGACAGGACTGGATAGAGCGCATGTTAATCAAGGCGGTTTCTCTCAAAGGATTGGAGAGGAGGAAGACTCACTTGTCCGAGCAATGATCTCCTTCTTGGCGACGGACCATGCAGCGCTCTTCACGACAGTCTCGAGCGAGTTACCCATCTTCAGAAGAGCGTCCACCTCCCATCTCAGAGCATACACCTCGTTCTGGTGTCCAAGAGCTCTCCATGGGTTAATGACATCCTCTTGTTGGGTTAGCCAACCGCTGATACCGAGAACAACCCGCAGACGGCGGTCATCGGGAGATACATCCTTGCCTCCGCGGTATTCGTCCTTGAGGGCGCCGTGGAGCGGGAGAAACGCAAAGTCCTGGACGTCCTTGGCATACTGCTCCATCATCTTGCCTCCAGCTTTAGCGCCGTATATGCCGAACAGCGTGCCGACAACGAATGTGCTCTCCGCCATCGCACCCAGCAGACTCGCAGCGGCTGTGCCCCCGAGCCCGATTCCGCCGAGCACTGTTCCGACCCCGGCCGCGACGAGTGGTGCTGCAAGGCCGCCGGTGATCCCTATCACCGCAGCTCCCGCCACGCTTGCCAGCCCGACCTTCCACTTGCGCGAGTTCCGGTTCTCATCACTTCGCTTCTGGGTCACCTCGTCGCCGGTGAGGTCCTTGGTGATCTGTGACAGGCTCTTTGCCACACGGACCTCGTCTTCTTCAAGGATATGCAGGGGTATGTGCAGAGACGAAGCCAAGTTGAGCAGGAGAATGCGAGAGAAAGCGCTGTAGTGCTCGAGCGACAAAAGAAGGAGAAGCATCGAGTGGAGAAGCAAGGTGCGCTTCTCGAATGGGAGCGAGACAAGCGAGGTCGAGGTCGGAGGGTATAGCTGGATCAATGCAGCGTCCGCCTCTACCACGGTGGTGTCCGCGTCTGTGTCATGGCGTGAGTTACTCAGGCTTGGCATAGCTTTCGACAGTCGGAAAGGGGGGGATAGGCAATACTCACTCGTGGGTGTGGTAGGCTGGCTACTACTACCGGGTTTGGAAGCCTTCTTCCAAACCGGTGCCTGACCCCTCTGCGAGTTGTTGGTGTTCTTGACCGAGATCTCGCCGACGCGTCTATTGACAGCAACCTGCCAACGGCGGAACGACTGCAGGGCCTCCTTCTTGAGTTCCTGGAGGCTTGTGCCCAGGGCCTCCTTCTCCTCCTTCTGGACCGTCTCATGGGCAAGGTCTTCGAGATCGACCTTCTTGTCAGGATTGCTACCCTCCTTGTTAGAGGCCTTGGAGTTCTCCTTGCCGGCGCCGACACTCAGGGTGAAGTCACGCAGGTTGGCAGGCAGCTTGCTCCAGAAGCTAGGCGGCGAGTCCTTGGGCGTGTCCACACCGGTGGAGTCGAACACGCGGTAGATCTGGCGCTGCATTCCGTCCGTGATCTTGGCGATGAGCATGCTCAGCTCGTGCTTCTCGGCGCCGTTCAGCAGACCGCTGAGATCGGCCTCCCGTTTGGGAGTGTTCGGTCGGCGATTTCCTCCCGGAGCCATGTCCGTCTGCTCTTCTGCTGGATTGCCAGATGTTGGCTTGTCGGGTTGGATGTTGCCAGGTTGGTTGTTACCAGACTGATTGCCGGCATTGTCTAATGAAGACCGGGAAGCTTCATGGCTCGGATCAAGCGTGGCTGCGTCACCCGAAGGCGGGGGCAGTGGCTCTTTGGTGTCGCGGGCCATGTTAAAATCGGAGACTCGGCTGCTCTGCGCTGATGGCAAACGTGCCTCCCAGATTTGTGAACAGAGATCCGCCTGGGAAGGGGCTACACGGTCGGAAGCGAGCACAGTGGTGCGAAGGGATAGAAATCTGGGAAGGAAGCGGGAGTGTCGCTACGCCGGTATGTACCCAGTGGTATGGGAGTACACAGTAGGGGAGCTCCTTCTTTCTTTTGGTGTCCAAATGTGGAACGGCTTCAGGTCGGAGAATGTTAGCAGAGCGCAATTGCCGATTGTTCGATTATTGATACCGGAGTAGCACACAAAAGGTTGTGCTTTCGACGCCCAGCTTGTGATTCGAAGCATCAGATAATATTGTTTGCTTTGACGTCACTCAGTACTCCCGTCATAAGCAACCTGCCAGCAAACGTGCGTGTCACCCGCTGTTTACCTAGCAGTACGTCAAGTGATGTGGGGCACTGAAGGAGCCGGGGTTTCTTGGCTCCCGCTGGTTTCAGCATGGATACCCGCTGGACCGGGTCCCTAAAAGGGTAATCAACCTGGAGACAAGAATACACAGTACACTAGGGTACCAAGGTTTACTTAGCCGGACAAAGCGAGGTCCCTGAGGGTCGATGGTCGACGGCAAAGTTCGAAATCCGCTCTTTTAGCTTGGCAGGAGCTTGGTCTGACCGATTCTACTGATATATTCCCAATCAAGTACCTTTGAGGCCCAGAAGAGCTGCAGCAGGAGAGGCTTGAATCTCTTGTCGGGTCATTGGAAGTCTTTCGTACTCCACTAATACTGTGATAACTTTGCGGAAGCAGCCGCACACTTGTGAGCGTGAACAGCCCAGCGCGCCTGCGTCATAGTTTGCCCCACCCACGACAAATTGGTCCGTGCTTTGCGACCTCAGCACTACCTCACCACACCACCTCCACCACCGAGGTCGCCGAAAGCAGCAGATGAAGCCGGCGCAACTTACCTTACCCCTACAACACCGTGGATTGAGCCTGGTGATAACGCAATATCTCCTACGCAAATCGCGGCACACGCACGGATTCAGACGCCCTAGAACATTTCGCAAAGTCCCAAATGGCAGCCTCAACCCAGCGCCAGGCGGCGGCGCCGAATCCAACCTCGAGTCAAACGCAACTGGCTCTTCCTAGCCTTAACCAGACACGGACACAGCCAGCTGCCATCCTAAGGTTGCGGGGCGGCCATAACCCGACCGGCAGATCCGTGCAATGGAGTGAAGATGTGGTGGACAACGAAGGGCTAGGGAGGAAGACTTCCAAAGGTAAATCCAGCCGTCTCTGGACCTATAGGCATGCGCCAGTTTGACTATTCCAAGGCGGCAGAGCTAATATCCTCAGTGTGCTGCATATACCATAAACCCAAAGGCGTCGATGAATCTAGTGAAGAGTCGTCATCCGATTCGAGCAGCTCTTCGTCCGATTCCGAATCAGACGGCGGACCGTCATCGTCGGCTCCTCGGAAACAGCGCGCCGGGGGCGGAGGGAAGGGAAAGAAGGATGGGAAGAAACATGCCCACGACTGCGGCGACCACGATCATGGCCATGACCATGGAGGCGCCAGGAGACCGGGACGGGGTGGTGGGAGCAGGAGGAGGACGACGAGTCCGAACGCCTATGAGAAGATGCCCAAGTACAAGCCGAAAGACCAGAGCACTGGTGGTGGTGGTGGTGGTGGTGGTGGTGGTGGTGGCTCACAGCAGGGCCCCGGACCTGCCAGCTGAGAGCGCTTCCGTGTGCGGGACTGCCTGAGTTGGAGAATATGGGACTCAGTCAAGGGCTGCTTGTCTATCCATTTCGAACTCCTCGCCGAGTCACATTGGGGACCGCTATGTCCAAATAGGCCTGCTGCGTCATTCCGGCCATCATGCATATCCAGCGAAAATCAGGACAACCTGCGAGCGGTTTACAGGGCGCAACTTCGTGAGTGCAGGGAACCCGGCGTGGACAGGAGCAGATGAACTGCCTTTCAGTACCTTCGCGACGAAGCCTGCCACAGACCCAAACTCCCGATGCCGAAAGCAGAGGTACCAGTACATGTCCGCGGAGTGACGGCCGCGGCGATCACTTTCGAACTTCGTGCAAGCATGGTATAACGCAGACGAGATCAATCAGAAGATGCATCCAATTACCTGCTGTGCAAAGATGATAAGAGAGACTTGAGAGCGATGCGGTAATAAATGCAAGCCAACCGACATAGTCCGGCATGATCCTGATGCGCCCCTTGAGTGTGCCGCCTTTTCCTTCCGACTCCTATGCAAATCAGACCCCCCCTATTACTCTACATCGCTATGGTAGTCGTACAAAACACTAAAACCGCCCCTACTTGCTATCCTTGCCCATAGGCAAACTCCCCATTCCGGGCCGCAAAAGTTGGCATTATGATGCCGGCACTCTTCCAAACGTCAAAGGTTCCTCAGCCTTGACTGCTCTTGACTAGGCCGGTTGGAGTGGTCGGCGTGGGAGGCCCGATCATGCTAGGAACCTGCTTCCGAATTAGACCACGGACACGGCCCTGCTCTGCTCGCGGCACGCCTTGGATTGTGCGCGGCTCCTTCATCAGAGACGGATCCAGTCGTGCTGGAATCCTCGTCACCACGGCTCTATAATCGCCTGGGAACTTGGCACTGGGCACCGGTACCGATGCCGTCCTCCACAAGTGATCTGACGCGTCGTTGAGGTATGAGGAGCCCTTCCCTTGCTTTTGCGCCGTCGGGAAAGCGGAGGACGATCCGGTAGAAGCGCCGTGGGAGACCCTGATCGTCGACAGTCGTGACAGGCCGGCAGAGAATCCGGGTCGGCCTCGTGCCCGTTTTGCGAGTATTATCTCGTCAAAAAGCCGAATCGAGGGATCGCTGGCCGGCTTCCTCTCCCGCTCGTGGATGAACTCGTTGAAGACTGAGAGCCCTTGTTAGCATGCACCTCCCTAGATTCGCCATGACTTCACTTACTTTGGGTATCCTTCATCATGGTGGCATAGTCTTGCTGATCGTAGGGCAAGCCCCTGATATACCCGGCCATATCAAAAGCATGCAGCTGGCCGTGGGCTTTCTGCTCTTTTGTAGGCCGTCCAAGGTGCTTCCTGTAGGTATAGAGCAGACTAGCCAGGCAGCGAACAAATGCCGCCCGAACTCGCTCGGCGTGGAACGCTTGCGGGCAGACGAGCGAGGCAGACACCAAGCAGCGGCTGTGAGAGTGGCAACCGCAGCCGCTGCATGTGTATAGCCCGTCGCCTTCCGACTTCTCGTCACATATCTCGCAGAAACCTGTTTCAGACATGTCCCACTCGAAGCAGTGCCCCTCGACCCACACCGTCGTATCCGTGTTCTGGACTGCTGAGATCATCATGTTCGGCATGACAGTCGACGCAGCCAAGGTCGACTGCGCGTAGGTCGAGGGCGCATACCCACCACCAAAGGAGGAACGCGAGTCTATTGATATCCCCGAGACAGAGAGACTCGCGCCGTGTCCGTTTAGGAACGGCAGACTCGGCCGATGTAGGTGTGGGTGTTGTCCAAACGAAGAGCTCCGCCGTGATTTCTCCTCGAAATGGCCAGAGCGCTTCTCGCGTAGAGGAGCATGCTGGGCGAAGCCCGAATCGCTGCGAGACACGGGTGTTGTCGGCATCGGAGGAAAGCTCGTCGAGATGGGCGAGACAGACGACGGCGGAGAGCTGCCTCGGCCCGACCTCCCAGTAGGAGGCCGATCTCCCTTTCCGCCTTCGGCCTTGCAATGTGCAAACGCGTTAAAGACGGGCACCCGAATGTTCTCGGGCGCCTCGGGTTCCGCAAATGTCGACGAGTTTTGCGAAACCCACTTGCCCAGCGAGCTCTTCGGGGTGGAAGACATGTACAGGGAGTCGTTCTCAGCCGAGAAGGCGTCGTAAGGGAACGCTTCTATCGCATACGGCGGCGGTCCGGGAGTCACCCCATAGCGTATCCTGTGGGGAGCAGCGATCTGCAGCAGAGACATGAGCTTCCGACGGTGCTGCTTAGGGAGGCGGCATGGTTGCGACGTGGCGTCGATGGTATCCTTGTCCAGGTCGACGAGCACGTAGTCGTCTTCGGGGAGTTCAATGCCGTCGTAACGCCTCTCAATGCCAACAATGTACGGGCACGGTGCTTCCAGAGCTGATATGAGCCTAGCCGGCAGGACAGGGATGAATATGCTTGCCCACTTCAGAGGATAGAGCAGGTTCGCCAGAGCATGGCAAGCAAGGTGCAGCATGGCCGTGTGCGACGAGAGGAAGATTATGCGGGACTCCGACAGGGCGTACTCGAACAGAGCGAGGATGTTCTCGAGCGAGAGACAGCGGAAGAGAGCATATATATCAGTGTTGCGAGATCCGGGCAGCTCGTTCAATGCCTCTTTACGAGCATAGATACGAAGTTCCCGGACCCCAAGCTCGACTTGCGTTTTGGAGCTGAGTGGGCTGAAGGCTTCGGTGCAGAGGTTGATGACGTAGCGCTCGAGCGGTTGCCAGCGTCCGACTTTCGGAGAACTAGGCGGCACTCGGAGCACGGCGCCGTCGGTCATGGGAACGACAACTGCTCGCAGCCACTCCTTCCAGAATGACATCTTCGTGCTGTCTCTGCCCAGGATACCGTATGCTCGCGGCACCCAGAGCCCTGTCTCGCCGGCAGTCAACCCGTCGATCTTGGATGCGGCCCCATGTCTCAGAGGCCGGAGCATCTCAGTCATGAGGCTTATCTTCTCCTCGACGGTGCTGATCTGCTCATCGAGCGCTTCTCGCTCCGCCGAGCCTGACGACACCGTCGGCAGCTTTGCCAGCAGCTGTGACAAGTGCGCGCGCTCCGCCGCGAGACGGATTCCGAGGCTGGCAGCGAGTTCCCTCTCCTCGTTGCTCATGTGCCTTTGCCTCCACTCCTCGCACCGTTTCTCCACGTGCTCGGCCGTCTCTGGACCGAGAGCAGTCCACACTATGATGGTGATGCCGTAGAGTTTGGAGTTGTCGTCCGACGTCATTGTGAAGCCGTGCCACGTTGAGCGGGGCCGTTCGTCCGAAGACACGATCTGGATATCGTTGGGGAAGGCGAACATGGGTACGTAGTCCGGGAATTTGCCTCTGCGCCTGACCTCGTCGGCGGCGTCTTTGGCGGGATATCGGTCCAGAAGCACAGGTTCGAACCGCCTCTTTAGCGGATGCATGTTAGGGTCCGTGTTGAGAGGCTCCGGGGGAGGTATGACCGAGTTGTAGTTGCTCAGACGCTTGGTGGTCCTGACCGAGGCTATAGACGAGGTGTGAGTCCGTGTGGTCACCAGTGGCAGAGACGGAAGGAAACGGCTCTCGACAGAGGATTTGGATGTGGTGGGAACTTTGTAGTCTGGAATATTACCTGGCTTGGGAGCGGCGGGCTGCTTCCTCACGCTGCTCATGTCCTTAAAGCTGATCTTGCGACGGAGGCTGCCCCTGATGCTGCCGCGAATGCTCCGGAGCGGGCTCTGCCTTCCGCTCTGGCTCTCATCGTCCGCCCTTATCCTCAGCGCCCTCGGGTTCACCATGGGCGGCCGGCCTTGTACCTTGGCCCCAGCACTAAAGGAAAGGTCGTCCAGGAAGTTCTCTCGTTCCGCCGCGAACTTGAACAAGGCATTATCGAAGTCGAAATCCGGTACGAAGCCGTCAGCGTTGGCAGCGCCATTGCCACTGCCGTTGCCGTTGCCGTTGCCATTGTTGGGTGCAGCGTTCGAGGGGGGAACTGGACGGATAGTAGCACTGCTCCGGTTGCTCCTTGTATTATTGTCAATTTCCTCGAGGCAGTGAATGTCTGCCGAGACTTTGGAGAGACGGTTGGCCGAGTTCTGGCGAGAATGGCGAGCCGTCGCCCTTGAAGACGGGTTGGGTGTGGTTACGGCCGCGTCGACGGCCTCGGGCTCGCCATCTTCGGCAATGGTATCGACCGTGTCATCGGCTAGACCAGGCGTGGTTGGTGTGTCGTCCTCGTAAACAATGTCCTCTATGCCAGCAATCCAGAAGTACTCGGCCAGAGGAGTCGAGGAGCTGTCCATGACATATCAAGCCGCCGAGACGAGAGCGTCTCTCGGCAATGTCGATAGTTGTGAAAGGTATTAATGTTGGGTATGTGTTCTTCTTGTGTGCCTTCGTATTATTTTCCGACTCAAAACTGGTGGTGGAAAGAGTGAAAAGGTTAGCCTGGTGATCATTTGCCCATATGGGATACCTACACTTGGCCTGGTACTGGGCATCTACTGCAAGGGTCCGTACTTGTCGCGCACCTTTCGCGTTGCAACCAACTTTCCCTTCTCAAAGCTCTTCTGCCCTCTCCGTGCAGCAACGACAAAGCCAGATCACCAGATCGGCCAGAAAAGCCTAACAAGAAGAACAGAATGCATCTGCCCGAAAAGAAAAGGAGCGATAAAAAAAAATGTAGTATTGGGAGGGGAAAAGCCAAGTAGTAGCAGAAACGGTACGAGGGACTTGGGGGGGGGGTTCAACAACGACCTGGACGCAGACCACAGAAGCGCCACGATAGCGCTAGCCAACAACTTATGGTGGGGTTCCCGGGTTGTTCAGATCTTGGTGGTGTGGAAATGGACCCCTGGTAGCAGGGGCTTACCTTGACCGTTACGTACCAGCTACGAAACCTACTCGACTTTACACGTCGTCTGAAGAGGGGATTTCAGGCACACAAAAGTTCCTAGACAAAAGCTCGTGAGATTTGTTAGAATGCATTTAGGCCTCGAGGCTCGCCAAGACGGTGGGATCTCATTCGCTCACCCCCTTTTCAAACCCAGATGTTCGTCTACTACTAGACCTAGATAGAATCTTCAGCAGAAGGTGCTGGCGTTGTCACAGACTGATGACTCTGTCGATCGCCAAGCAATCAACCAGTACTAAAAGTGTTTGAAAAGCCGAAATCGCGGTCGATGGGACGTGATTGCTGCAGGTTCGGTATGGTACTGGCATATCCCGCCTTGTCGCTGTAAATCGCCGTGGTGCTGCCACATTGGCAAGGTCGACAGCCTCTGTTGTTGACTACGTACCTTAGCTAGGTGGCACCAATATCACGTTTCAGAATGCCTTGACACGCAAATGTACATACATGCGGTGTCACACATGGTCGACGGGCACAGGTGCGCCGTTACATGCCGTGAAGCCCGACGGAGCACGCGAGGCGATATCTTTATCGTACAACTGCTCAGCTTCAAGTCCGCAGCTAACGTGTGCGTTGGCTTGTTGTGTTCGCAGTATGACTTCCCATTTCAACATTAAATTGTCAGTTTGTGTCGTTTACCAGGCCGACATCTCGTTCACCGGTAAAAGAGCACATGGATGTCTCCTCCAGGCTCCTCCTGCTGCTGCTCTCTCCTCGAACGGAAAAGATCGACGCATACGGCCTCAGGGGCCGGGGGACGATAGGGACCCAAGGGCCGATCGCCTGTGAGTGTGTGGTTGAGCTCACGCCATTGGAACCAGGTAAAAGCAGGCCCTCGGGCCCCTGTTGAGTCCCTTTTTAGCACTTGTCTCCGCCTCCCCGTCTGTAGCGGTTGGCTGCGGTTGATATACCTAGACTCTGGTACGAGACACCACTCCTGAGATCTGAGCTCAGTACCTGCATCTTTGTTGCTTGCCAGCAGGCATCTGCCACATCATATCTTCCAAAATTACAACCGGGCCGGTTCATTGGCTTCCAAAAGCCTCTCGTCCCAGACATTGATCCATCCATCCCATTCTGATCCTCTGCGCATACGTGTTCACGTAGTGCCTATGGAGATTTCCATCTTACCTGACGTCGAACCCCGCCGACGCCCCTGACTTGGCCTCGAGTAGCGTACGGCCTTGCAAGTGGAAAACGCACTATTTGCCCACATAATCCACTTTGACGAAGACGCGCTCTCCTTGAACGCGCCTATTAAACTTTGTTTTAGTACGCGTGTTTCCCCTTAGCGCGCGAGTTGATTAGTCGCCTGCCAGCAACCGCAAGCCGTACCTCGCACTAGTCGTCACTCAGGGGGCAGAAAAGACGATATGCATGGTGTTCATGCCGCGCTTCGATTGCGAAATGGAACCGAAAAGAAACCCCCCGAAGCCAGAGATCCGATAAGGCCATGAGAGCAACTCCTGTGTATACCCATAGGAGGTGCCGCGGCTGAATACCTTAGTTCCCCTTCTCGAGCTTCAGCCGGCAGAGTAGGTGTCACGGCGGACTGACATGTCTCAAGCGATAATGTGGCGTTTGGGGTCTGGGAACCACACTTAGTCGAATAGTGTTTGCTTGTTCGACCCCGTCGGAAATCGCACATCTCTAAATATCAAGAATCCAGACGCAACAGGTTCACAATGCACACACGCTGGTTGAACGGTTTCTCGTACGGCCAGTCTCTTGATCGTAGGACAGCACGAGAGGGAGTGCCCAGCTTGCTCACCGTAGTTCACGGGTAAACTGGTATCAGCTCTCGAGCTCATCGTTGCTTGATGTTGCAGCGTCGTCCTTTCGGATTGTCGCTTTCGAGACTTCCAGGCGCAACCCCTATGCTAGGATGACCTAACGTTCCTAACCCTGACCATGCCTAGTTCCCAGCTTCCCCGTAGAGAGAAACCCTCTGTTGCCCATTTCCCCTCTCCATCCTATACTCAGAACACCAAACACTACCCTGCCCTCCTGGCTTCTCACCATGCCGACCCCATCAACCACCGTCTCCTCCAGCACAAAACACGTCTGCTCCACCTCCCCGGGATGCAGCACAGGCTTTGCACTGCCCGTCGCCTCCCAGTTGCAGTCAACATACGTCAGTCCGGGCTCGAGATCGAGCACAACCCTCTCAAGCTGCACCACATCCTCCCCGCAGTTCTCCAGCTGCGCCTCAAGCACCCACCTCCTCCCACCAGGCCCCTTCGCCGTTGTGCTCCTCGCCGGCGGCAGCACGCCCGGCTTCGTCCGCACGATCAGGCTGGACTTGCATATGAACTGGTACAGCTTCCTGAAGGTCCTGGTGCGCCCGCTCGTCTCCGTGGCCTCGTAGTAGCTGATGGTCACGGCCAAGACGTGGTTCCCTTCCTCCTTGAGGTCGAAGTTGACGACGCGCTGGAGCGTGTCGCCCGGTTGTAGATCCGTGCCCTCGCCCGGACTCGGGGGTGCGGCCGCCCCGATAGCTTCGAGCTTCACGGTCGCTGCCGAGCCGGGCGTCTTCATCTCCGCTTCTATGCGGACGTCGCGTATCGTCTTCTTCGCTGCCGGAGGGCGCAGTTGAGGCGTCACGCCTGGTTGGGAGGAGAGGGCTGTGTCGGGCAGAGTTGGGTCGGGTATCTCGTTGTTTGCGCACAGAGTACAGCTGAAGGTCTCGCCTACGTAGGCTGAGCCGAAGGAGGGCGGGAGGGTGAGGATAGGGCTGAGGATGAAGGGCTCTGGGTTCGCATCGTCGCCATTGGGACTCGGCGTGTAAGCTAGCGAAGCCGGGATGGGTAGAGAGTTGGTAAGAGGCGGCGCTAGTGGTGGTTGGATCGGGTATTGTGCTGTGAGTGATGGACGAGATAGCCTGTCCCCGGAGCTACGTCAGTGTATGGCCCCTAATGGCAGGTGTTGCGTTATGTAACGAGCTCATACCGCAAAACCTTGAGAGACACTGAGTGCGGCTCTTTGAGGCCCTCCGAGGGATACCGCTGGTGGCTCATGGTGGCAATACAGTCCACAGTTGTTTACATGCGTGTGATAAGGAAGCATGCAACTCGGCAGTATGCTCAGGTCTAGTGCTACACTTGGGAGCTCCCCGGTCGACCTTACCTTATCGATAAGAACACCGATAGCGATGGTGGTAGTTGCTTATCGTGGGGGGGTTTACAATGGCCTGACAGGCTCACCTTAAAGCGATGGACCGTGATGACACAAAACAAACTTACTATTCGCATGTGGCAAGAATCAAGATGGTTTTGAGTAGTTCTTCAGAGTAGTCTGTCCACCTTTGGTCACTAGCTGAGCCGTTTCTGGGTTCGCAACCATACGAATCTCGATTTGGTCATCTTGCCAGCGAAGAGTTGAGCGGGTTGATTCAACACTTGGAGAAGACTCGACCTGATGTCTGTCAGAAATCCGAATCTCCATGAACGCCTATATTCCGTCTCAGGCTCTCTCTCGGCAGGGCTATAAAATATTCTTGGGAATTGCCTCAGCAACCAGTGAAGATGGCAAGGCAAAGGACGAATTGATTCGTCGTTGAGCGCATCCACGATCACCTGGACCTAAGTCTCTAAAGGCCTGGCGGAGGAGGAACCTATGGCAAATTGGATGTTAGCTTCATGAACCAAACAGCCGACGGGGCTTGGATACTCAGTACTCACTGCGCTATATCCACCGGCACCTGGCGGTCCCGGAGGAGGTGGAGGGGCAGAGCCGGAGGGCGGAGGCGGTGGCGGAGCTGCCTCGGTAGGTGGCGGCGGGGGAGGAGAGGCGGACTGGCCCGGCGCGGTTGCTGTGCCTGCCGTTCCGGCTGCCTGTGCCGCCGCATACCATTGCTGATACATCTGCATATAACTGGCGACCGTTAGTGGAGATCCTAGAGAGAGAGGGTGATCCGGACTCACGCAGCATAACCGCCGTATGCAGCGTATGGGTCAGCACCGCCAGCACCGGCACCGTAGTACTGGGCATACTGCGCTGCGTAGTCAGCAGCACCGGTCGGGGTACCAGTCGAAGATGGCGGTGCCGCAGGAGAAGCGACTCCCGCGGCCGGAGGGGCGGGAGAGGCGCTGTAGTTGTTGCTTCCGCCGCCGTAGCCACCACCATACGAATTAGACGTGTTGTGCGGACGGTCGCCCCCGTAGCCACCTCGATCTCCGCCGTATCCTCCTCTATCGCCGCCATACCCGCCACGGTCGCCGCCGTACGAGCCTCCTCGGTCACCGTGTTGACGATCGCCATAGGCACGGTCTCCTCCGTATGCACGATCGCCAAAGCTCCGAGGTGGACGGGCCTTGAATTCCTCGTACTGCTCCTTCACGTTGGCGAGGAGATCCTCGCAGAGCTCCTTGGCTTTCTCCACCATCTTCGGATCAGGGCCGGCAACATGAAGGAACATATCCTCATCGCTCTCACGTCCAGTGGCGACTTCCAGGAAGCCAGAACCGCGGCCCTTGATCTGAACACGGCAACCAGTCTCCTGCTGGATGTGCTTGACATACGCACCGCCGTGACCGACAACCTGAGCGCGGAGGTTGAACCCAGGCAGAGGCTCCAGGTCGATGGGTATCTTCTCTTCCGGCCATTTGCGCTAACAAGGTCAGTAACCGTGCGACGATTGGGGGAGACAGCGGGCACACATACTCGGCCAAACTCGTCACGCTCCACCGTTTCTTGCTCGCGACGGCGGAAGCGACGTTCGTCGACAAGCTGAGGAAGTTCCTGTTTCATCAGCTCCTCGATTTTGGCGACGGCCTTCTCAAGTCCTTCCTTGCTGGTGCTGGTGACGTGTAGATACAGGGGCGGGTTCTGTCCAATGTTTCAGCGCCAAGCTCTTCAACTTCCAAGGTGTGCAAGACTTACCGCAGCAGTTGCCATGCTCTTGTCGGGATAGTAACTGCCTCTGGTGGTGACGTCTTGTAAAGTCAATGTGTCAACGAATGATCCTAACACGCTCAAGGTTATGTTGCAGGTGAGGCGTACCGGCTCCAGTCTCATCCTTTATCTAGATCAGGCAAGCGAGGTCAGCAATTGCAAACGAGGGTGGTCCTGTACGAGCTATCAGGCTTGTGTAAGCAAGACTGTTCCCGTACAGATGGATGGCTTGTGGACAGATGCTGGCCCAAAGCGGTAAGGAAAGACTGGATAGTCATCAGCTGGAAACAACCGAGGGATATTTACCATCTTCTGCGTCGACCCTTTGGTCACAAGATAGCGGTTGCGAAGGTCGTTGACCTCTATGTCCTTGATGTAATCACCATCGGCAACATAGATCTCTCCGCCTATATTGTGGGCGATGGCCGTGGAGCGAGAGGCTGGGTCCGGTGTGGTCGACTTGACAGGAGGCACGTCGACATGCTGGATGCCCTTACGAGCCTGTAACTGCGCGTTGATCCGGGCTGCGGCAGCAGCTAGAGGTATCATAGTCAGCATCAGCAGTGAAATCTCCGAATCAGGGTGCAATAGGGCTTACCGGCGGCAGCAGCAGGGTCGACAGGTGACTTCGCATCCTTCGCATCCGGGGTCGCGCTATCACGGGCCTTGGAGGAGATGGGGCTGCGGTCACGGCCTGTGTCATGCTTCCTGGCAGGAGGAGAGCGAGATCGTCGGTCGAATCGAGACACCCGCTTGGGCTCCGGTTCTGTCTGGTCGAAGCGCGAGCGCTTTCGTCGTTCCGTGTCTTCCATTTTGTCGCCGCGTCTTCTAATTTGCCCAGTGGGAAAGATACTTCCTAGAGCTGTGATGTTTGTTGACGGTGAACAAATTTAGACGTGGTCGACACGACCTCAGGTATTGCCCGTCTTGAAGAAAGCTGAAGGCTTGACCTCAGCCTTCCCTCGGACGTTCATTGGCTCTCGAGGTGAACAGGGCAGATTTTCTGCAAGGTAGGATTTCCGGGGCCAGATCAAACTCCACTAAGGAGCTTGGGCCATATATGGGCTCGACCATGATTCACCGCTCCTCCCCCACACTGTCGGCTCACCTTGAACCCTTGTGAGTCAAAGTGGCTTCCGGTTTGCCTCCGATCGGATGCCGCCCCCAACTTAATTTTTGTTGGAGTCAATTGAATCGACAAAGGCTTGACCCTTTGCAATCTTGTCGTGCCAACACTCTGTCACTGGCAGTGAGAGTCCTTTAACTGGTCAGAGGACATCTTTGTTCTCGCAATTGATCAGGCACAATGGCATCTCGGAGCCTCTTCCGGTGGTCGTGGTCGGCTGGCCGCCGGCTTGTCTCAGCTCCTGCTCCTGCTCCCTCGATTCAGCAATCGGCTGTGATACCAGCATCTGTTCGTCACGGCTCCAGCAGCAGTGCGACCTCAGCTACCGCATACAAAGCCCTGCGACGCCGCCAGGCCCCTCTGCCTACCAACGATGCTCCGCCAGCATGGTCGGCACAAGCCGCCGTCTCCAACATTCTCTACGAGACGCCGTCTCCCTCCATGGTTCCTCCGAAGCGCCATGTCCTCAATTGTCTGGTGCAGAACGAGCCCGGTGTTCTCTCCCGTGTATCTGGTATCTTGGCCGCTCGGGGCTTCAACATTGACTCCCTGGTCGTCTGCAGCACCGAGGTCGAGGACCTGTCGCGTATGACCATCGTCCTGACGGGCCAGGATGGCGTCGTCGAGCAGGCCCGCCGCCAACTGGAGGATTTGGTACCCGTCTGGGCCGTCCTCGACTACACCCAAGCCGCCCTGGTTCAGAGAGAACTCCTCCTGGCCAAGATCAACATTCTCGGCCCCGAGTATTTCGAGGAACTCCTTGCGCACCACCGCGAGATCACGGCTGTCGAGGGTGCGAGCGAGATTGGCCCGGATCAGAACGACCCGACACTGGAGGAGACTGCGGGCGATTTCCACCCGAGCAAGCTTGCTGCTAGTCAGGCGCTGAGGCACAAGCACGAGCACTTAAAGAGCATCACATACTTCACCCACCAATTCGGAGGCAAGGTGTTGGACATCAGCACAAACAGCTGTATCGTCGAAATGTAAGCCGGCACCTATCATCCACATCTGCGTGTACAAGATCTGCTAACAAAGTTTCACACAGTTCCGCCAAACCCTCGAGAATCGACTCCTTCCTCAAGCTCATCGCCCCCTTCGGCATTCTGGAATCGGCACGGACTGGCCTCATGGCTCTTCCCCGCTCTCCGCTCTATGGACCCAACGAGGACACGCATGTGAAGGAAGCTGATGAGGTTGTCGATGCTAGCCAGCTTCCTCCTGGTTAAGAGGGACTAAGACACAGACATATGCGTTTCCGGCGTTCTGTTTTGGGAATGGATTGACATGTACATCTATCTACCTGCGTAAACCCGGAGTCGCTGAAATGACCACTTTTCATACGCCGCGAACACCTCTTCCTGCTGTATCCATGTGACTCCTAAACTTCACAAGTCTAGTTGATGTTGCCCTTGTTGAGGACAAAAGCTTCCAAAGCAGCTGCGAAACATTAGAGCTGGGCACCCGTGTAGAATCATGTGGCCACGGAAACAGTCACTTACCAACAGCCGACCACAGGCGATTCTCTGCCTCAGGAAACACCAACGATCGAGGGCTGTAGAAGACCTCATCGGCCACCTCCTCCGGGTGACGCGGAAGGCAGTGCATAAACTTCCAGTCTGGCTTCGCACCACCCCGCTTCGCCAGCTCTTCCGTGATCTGATACCCAGCAAATGCCTTGAGTCGCTTCTGGGCCTCCTGTTCTTGTCCCATGGACACCCACGTGTCGGTGACCAGGATATCCGCATCCTTGATAGCTTCCTCTGGGATCGTGGTCTCTGTTAGCTTGCCGGGAGACTCGACGCCTTCTGCGGCACTGGTGATGACCTGCTTCATCCGATCCGGGATGCCATAACCCTTGGGGGAGGCAACAGCAATGTCGACTCCCAGCTTGACACAAGCCGTGGCATAGTCGAATAGCACATTGTTTGAGTCTCCGACCCAGGCGGCCTTCAGCCCCTGCAGACCTAGACTTGAGCCAGAAGCCCTGTCTGGGAAATTCTCGTGGATGGTGAGGAAGTCGGCGATGATCTGCAGGGGGTGGAAGTCGTCGGACAAGGCGTTGATGACGGGTACAGAGGAATGCTCAGCTAGACCGGCCACGTCTGAGTGGGCGTTTACCCGAGCGACCATGCACGAAGTCATGGACGAGATGACGATGGAAGAGTCGCGGAGTGACTCATTTACCTGTGGTCATGGTTAGTTTCGAGCACCTGAGAGGGAAATGCAGATGAGAAGAGAAAACTCGCCCCCAACTGAATGTCATTCTTGCCCAGGAACATTGGGTGACCGCCCATCAATGCCACCGCTGCCTCGGTAGACACACGAGTCCTCGTACTGAGCTTGGTGAACATCATGGCGATCGTCTTTCCACTCAGAGAGTCGATCAGACCGGGTGGTTGGTTGGCTGCGAAAGCGGACTTGGTGGCCGTCTTATGCTTCGCGGCATTCTTGACCATAGTCGTGAGCTCGGTGGGCGTGAGATCGCTGATAGACATCAAGTGACGGGGCCGAGCCGGTGTTGAGGCTGACGAGAGCGCCCTGGCTTGAAGGCCCTTGGCTACAGCCTTCGCTGGAGTGAGAGCTACTCGACGCATCTTGAAGCGAATCTCTATGAGCGGGAGAGGGTATTCCGGTGCTATGCCAGCCACTAACTGGACGAGAGGCGAGACTGAAAGCTCAAGACACGGGCGTATAATCGGGGAATAAGAGTCAGGGTCTCGTATGTGTTGAGGTGCTGAGTGACTACGATCACACTGTACCCCAAGCTCAGCTATGACGGATGTTTAAAAAGGCGTGGAGCACCGATAAAGATAACTTCGGTAGGATGATAGAGAGATTCGGCTCTACAGGGGCGATTGGACAACTACGCTTCCTCCTGTCTGCCCTTCAACATAAAAACCCCCTACAACAACCTCATACGACGCGTTTTCCCTCCCGGCTGCAACGAGAATAAAGATTTCTAAGGGACGGTCGAGAAGCTCGATGCACTTCTCGAAACTTTTTGAGCCTCTTGGATGAGAATGGGCAAAAGAGGTCTAGCTCTGAGATCTCCGCTTGCTTGCCGAGGGGTGAACGGAACCAATCAATGAACGAAGGAAACCAAGCAAATCCAACCAATCGCCAGCCTTGAACATCTCCGCTTCCTCAGCTGACAAGATCCCGCCTTGCCCAGACTCCCAGTTTCAGGTCCAGAACCGCCCCGGTACGAGGGGATGGGTGGATGACGCATCCACCACTTTACGCGTCTGTGTCAAGCGTACACTACCTACACAGCCTCATCCTCCATCTCAGTTTTAGACTCTGGCAGACCTCCATTAAGCTGCATTGCCGTACTCAATTAGTCCGTTATCGATTTGCTCAGCAGACTCTTTGGAAGCATACGTCTCTTGCAAAATGCTGTAGACTCGGTCTCGGCAGTGGCGTTGTCCTTATCGTGACTTTCCACCTCAACCAACTGTCAGCATTTCCCCTTGATATCGTCGCAACCGCCGGTTTTCGCCAACATGTCGAACTTGGGCAAAGCGCCGCAGTCGTCGGCGTCTTCGAGTAGGCAGTCGGAGGACAATCGCGAGACGTCAGAAACCACCCCGCTGCTGTCAAGTTCGGCGGCCACCCCTCGCTACGACGGCGACAACGACGGTTCAGTGAGGGCGCACGATGCGAATGATGCACACGAGTCTTTCTGGCCAGACGGTCCAAGCCCGTCGGCGTCACCCCGGGCAGATGTGCCGTCCGTCAAGGCTTCCAAATCGAAGGGAACACGATGGCCCTCGATCATTGCCATGGCCTTACTCGCTTTCCTCTCCATCACCGCCATATCAGTCGCCTTCTTCGTTCCAGCTGCTGTCGAAGAGTACGCCAAGCAAGCAGCCGTCCTCGAGCCCACAAACCTATCACTCGAGTCCCTAACGGCCAACGGGGTCCGTGCTAGGATCCAGGCCAACTTCCGTCTCGACGGATCCCGCGTTCGCAACGAGCACGTAAGACGCGTGGGCAAGGCGACAACTTGGATAGTCAGGGCCCTTGGCACCGAAGAGACGAGAGTCAACGTGACCTTGCCGGAGTACGACAATATCCTTCTAGGATCTGCTGTAGTGCCACCACTGGTCATCAATATCGTGGAAGGACAGACGACAGCCATCGACTTCGTTGCCGAGCTCACTCCAGGTGACACGGATGGCATACGCATGATCGCGAACGAGTGGTTGGAGGGGAGACTGGACGTGTTGAGGCTCCAGGGCAGAACCGACATCCAGCTAAAGTCCGGGCTAATACCTCTCGGCTCACACACCGTGTCCGAGTCCCTTACTTTTGAAGGTCAATATCTCTACCGTTCCTTTGCTTCCTTGTACTTTGGAGAGAAGAGTATCTGGTGAAACATAGAAGAATAGCTATTCCAGGTTGCGACTCATCCACTGTTCAGAACCCTTGACTGATGAGGTGTACAGCCGACAAAATCCCCGATATGCCACAGTACAACATTACTCGGTTGAGGTTCCGTGAGACGCCTCTCCCTGGGAGTGAGTACAAGGACGGCATGGGAGCCGATGTTTCCCTGGTGGCTTTCAACAAGTATCCGGTGTCGATCGACATCCCCAGGCTTGGTTTTGAGGTCTTGCTGCCGGGCTGCAGCCTGGACGACGACAACATCTTGGTCGCAACCGCGTTTACCGAGACTGTAGCTGTTCGACCGCAGTCCAACGTAACGGCCGAGGTGCATGGGCTCGTCAGGGAGCTTCCAGAATCGCTGACCAGGGCCTGCCCGGACTCCACTTCCTCTCCGTTGGATATGCTACTCAAACAGTATATGGACGGTGAGAAGGCGACGGTCTTCGTTCGTGGAGCCAAATGGCCACTTGACGACACGCCGGGATGGGTCGCGGACATCCTGTCCAGTGTCACTCTCCCAGTCCCCTTTCCTGGGCGCTCTTTTGACAGCCTTATCCGCAACTTCTCGCTGACCGACGTTCACTTTACCATGCCCGATCCCTTTGCCGAGCCAGGCGACCCAGACGCAAACCCCAAGGTCTCGGGAAATATTGTGGTCCTCGCAGGTCTACCGTCGGAGCTCAACTTTGATATAAATGTCACCAATGTCCGGGCGAATGCCGACGTCTTCTACAAGTCCAGGGAACTAGGCAAGCTGGACTTGCGCCGGTGGCAGAAGGCCAAATCGACCAAGGTGGACGCCACAGGCGACCAGGAGGCACTGCTTAAAATCCAGTCCAAGATCAAGGATGCGCCGTTGGATGTTACCGACGCCGATGTGTTGACAGATGTCATCCAGGAGCTGCTCTTCGGCAAGAAGGG
>Ga0209127_100197_pt1 | contig 22050 bp, 27 predicted proteins | sample LakSupMetagenome_FD_187469 | JGI IMG/M metagenome (GOLD analysis project Ga0209127, IMG submission 187469) | Freshwater microbial communities from Lake Superior, Canada - Sta WM archaea (SPAdes) (version 2) | ecosystem: Environmental > Aquatic > Freshwater > Lake | place: Lake Superior, Canada...
TGGAAAGCATCGCGCCGATCAGCGATGATCCCATCGTCAGCCTGCCAGCCGGGGCCGCCTGACCAGCCCGGCCAAAGCCGGCATCGTGGTTGCTCCGCGAAGCTACACCACCATCAGGGACACGACCGGCAAGGTCGCGAGCGACGAGGTCTTGGCCTCGCGTGATGAAGTGATCGCCGAAGGGCTGTCGATCCTCAGTCCGGACGAACTGAAAATCTTGAGCGACATCGCTGAACGCGTTCTGCGCGATCGGCTGGAAAACCTGGAGCATTCATACCGCATCTGCCGCCTGTGCTGCTACGAGGGCTGCGCGAACTGCCCGATCGATGCCGAATTGCTCGAGCGAGGCGTAGACCGCGAGAAGAACGACGACGCGTAGAAGACCACGGATTGCGCCAGTGCGACGCCGCTCAGATGCACGGCTTGTCAGTCGGCGAGCCTGCATCTGCCGCACTCAGGGCAGGGTTACGACGATTTTTGTGCCGGATACGCCCGCCTTCAGGGCTTCCAGGGCAGCCTGGAGCGTTCCAAGGCCCTGGCCGACGATCTTCGCCGGTGGGGCTGGCACGAACGTGTGCGAAGCGAGAGCTTGCGCCGGCCTTCTTCGCGATGCCGTACTTGCCGGTGCGGGTCTTGGCTGCCTGCCTGAAGCGGCCGTCGAGGCCCAGATCGCCAGCGGGGCGCTCGTCCGCGTACTGGAGGAGTGGTGTAAGCCCTTTCCAGGTTTCTACCTCCACCATCCCAGCCGGCATCGCACCCCGCCGGCCCTGCGCGCATTTATCTCGTTCCTCCAAGGGGCGAACGCGCAACCGGATTAGTAGGATGGTGGCATGCGGATTTTGCACTCCCGCAAACCGCAGCGTTTTGGGGAGGCAGGCGACGCCGTGGCGAACCAAGGGCGGCTCCGACGCGCTTATCGAACGGATCGAGCCAAACGCCACGTGGGGCGTGCGAAGTGGCAGCTATAGCCCCCAGGGCGGCGCACGAGATATTTTTGGTGCTCTGGCTCCGCCTCCCAAAAGGGTTCCTCCGGGTTGATCTCCGAGACGACCGCTCCAGGCCAGCGACCTGATGCTTCGATCTCGGCGATGGTCGCCAGGGCGACTTCCTTCTGCACCTCGGTGGTGTAGAAAACTGCCGATCGATAACTCGGACCGACGTCGCTGCCCTGTTGCTCGTACGTCGTAGGGTCGTGGACCTGGAAGAAAAGCTCCAAGAGAGAACGATAGGTGAGAACGGAAGGGTCGAAGGTCACTTCCACCGCTTCCGCATGGCCGTGATGTCTCGCATAGGTCGGATCGGGAATTTCGCCGCCTGTGTAACCGACACGCGTCGACAACACGCCCTTTGCTCGGCGCAGCAGATCCTCCATGCCCCAAAAGCAGCCTCCCGCGAGAATTGCTCGCTCCGTTGCGGCCGCCTCTTTGTCGGTAGCTGGTTGGCTCACCACCCGTTCGCCTTTTCTCTGTAAGCGCCAACTCAGGTTCTCTGTAAGCGCCAACTCAGGCCGGCTCTGCCTGACTGGTACTCAAGAGTTCCGTCTGCACATCCGAGCCCCGGATGAGGCTTAAATCAACGGGGCATCGATCGGCGATCTCGAGGATCCGCGCCCGTTGTTCGTCGCTCAGCGGACCATCGAGGACGACGGTGCGGGTGAACCGGTCGGGCGGCATCATGTCCGGCACCTTCTCGTGCTGCACAGCCGTGCTCGCCCGCTCGAGCGGAAAGCCCTTCCGGTCCGCATAGAGACGCATCGTCATGACGGTGCAGGCCGCGAGGCCGGCAGACACCAATTCGTAAGGAGAAAACCCGCTTCCCAGACCACCGACGGATGCCGGCTCGTCGGCGAACAAGGTGTGCTCACCGCTGCGGACTTCGAGTTGGAACTTCCCCGCTAGGGTTTCGGTGGCGACCACACCCTTCGCAACCTCGACCTGCGCAAGATCCGCCGTGAGCGGCGGAAGGAAGCGGCTCGCCCATGCCGCGACCATTGCCGACGCGTAGTTCGCGTCCGCCACGTCGGTGAGAAGGTGATCCGCCGTGTCGAGCGAGATGAAGCTTTTAGGGTGCCTCGAGGCGACGAAGATGCGCGATGCGTGGTCGATGCCGACCACCTGATCCAACGGGGAATGCATGACCAGCACCGGTCGCCGTAGGGAGGAGATCGACCTCTCGACGTCGATACGCTCGATCGCCTCCAGGAAGCTGCGGCGAACGAGGAAGGTTCGGCCGGCGATCTCCACCGAGGCCTCGCCCTCGCTTGCGATGGTGTCCAAATCGATCGGGCGGAAGACGCGCAGGATATGCTGCAGGTCGGCCGGCGCGCCGATCGTCGCCACCGCCGCGATATCGGGCAATTCGGCCGCGGCTACGATCGCGGCGATGCCACCAAGGCTGTGCCCGACCAGGAGGGAGGGGGCCATACCCGCAACCGCCATCGCCTTGGCGGCGGCGCGAAGGTCCTCGACGTCCGACGCAAAGCTCACGGGCTCCCCCGTCCTTCCGCCGAGCCCGGTGCCGGCGAAATCGAACCTCAAGACACCAATGCCGGCACGCGACAGCGCGCGCGAGATGTGAACGGCGGCGCGATTGTCTTTTCCGCAGGTGAAGCAGTGGGCGAACATCGCCCAACCCCGCGGCGTCCCCTCCGGCGGTTCGAGGTGACCCGAAAGCTGAGACCCAGCCCCACCGGCAAACTTGAACGTTGATTCCGCCATGTCCATCGAACCTCCCTTATGCGGCCTTGCGGTAGCGCTCTCAGAGCCTTCGACGGAGCTGAGGGCACCGCAACCAGCAGTCGTCACCTCAGGGTATCATTTATATGCGTCGCGCATATAGACAAGTTTCGCGAGCGTGTTTATATGCGCCGAGCATACTTCTACGCCCTGGCTGTGAGGCCGGTCGCACGGAAGAAGCATCAATCAGGCGCACGGGCCGAAGGGCTATGGAACTCAATCAAGTCAGCTATTTCATCAACTTGGCCGAGACGCTGAACTTCACCGCGGCGGCTCGCCTGAGTGGTGTCTCGCAGCCTAGCCTGACACGCGCGATCCGCCGCTTGGAGGAAGAGCTTGGGGGAGCGCTAATCTATCGCGACGGCAAGAACAGCCGCCTGACTGGTCTCGGCCAGGACGTCGAGGCGGAATTCCGGCGCATGATCGTCGCAGTGAAGAGCGTCCGCAATCACTCCGAGAACTGGGCGATGGGGGGACGCCGCGTGCTGGACGTGGCCGTCGCATCCACCGTCGGGCCCAAGGAATTCACGGCCTTTTTCGAGATGGTACTGGCTGAGATTCCGTCGATCGAAATCAAGCTGCACTCTCTGCAGTCGAATGCGGACACGTCGGAGGTGCTCTCCGGAAAATACCACGCGTGCATCATGCCGCGTGAAACAAGACCGGAACGCAAGCTGGATGTGAGTCCACTATATCGGGAGCGCCTCGTACTCGGCTGTTCCGAAAACCATCCGTTGGCCGCCAGCGAGATCGTGCGGGGTGAAGACCTTCTCAAGTTCCCGTTTGTCGATCGCCTGAAATGCGAGTTTCGTGAGCAGATCCTCGATCACTTCGCGCGGCGGGACTTGCTCATGCAATCCCGCTTTCGATCGGATCGCGAGGACTGGGTGCAACAGGTTGTCGCCGACGGCCGCGGCATATGCATTCTTCCGGAACGCTCCGCCACCGCGCACGGTCTCGTCACACGGCCGATCGACGGATTTGCGTTGGAGCGGGAAATCGTGATCGCAACGGTATCGGGCTCCACGGCAATGGTAGAGATACGGAAGATGGCGCAGTTGGCCGCCCAGCACGATTGGAACTGAATCAGAGCGCGGATCTGAACCCATCTCAAGCCGGCGGTGCTCTGTTAGCGCCGGACTTCACTCGCCCAGGGTGAAGAAAGCAACCGCAATGCAGCAGGCCTCGGTGTGGTCCGGATCTGACCAAATCTTCCAGCGAGATGGCAGAGGCTTGTTCTGCCCGTCAGTGGCGCTCGGGATAGCCGTCCACTGCCGCATTGAGCCATCGCTCGAACGCGTTGACCTGGTTGGTGCGGTGCTGCTTGCGAGCCTTGACGAGATAATAGGTCGTAACGTCGAAGCTGTGGTTCTCCTCATCGAAAAGCGCGACCAGCTTTCCGCTATCCAACTCCGGACTGGCAAGCACCCGGCTTTCAAGGATGACGCCGGCGCCCTGAACGGCGGCTTCGATCGCCATATCGGACTGGTCGAGCCAGATGTCGCTGGAGCCTTGCAACCCGTCATGACCGATCCGCCGCAGATAATCCGGCCAAGTCAAAGCATTGCGAGAGCAGGATGCCCAGCTCCGGCCAGCGCCTCCCGAGGCTCAGGATCATCACCTTCGCCAAGGTACCGACCCGGAGAAATCCAATCGACGTTTCGGACATTTGGGCGCTCTCCCGGAGGGCTGTACATCCGCGGCACGGACGAGAGCGTTTGAGACCGAGCGGGGGGCGCGTAATCGGGGAGTTCTATCCTCAGGATGGCTTTTCCAGTGTCGCCCATGTGGCTCGCTCGTCAGGCACGAAGCACGTCGCGCATCGCGCTCAACGCTGTATCGATGTCGGCCCGCGATACGCCAATATGCGTGACCGCCCGCATCGTGCTCGGGCCGAAAAGCCCGCCGCCACCGAAGCCGACGCCCTTCGCCTTCAGCTCCGCGACGATATCGGCGGGGCTGCGTCCGGTTCCACTGACGTCGAAGAACACAATATTCGTCTGGATCTCGTCTGTTGCCAGCTGGACGCCCGGCAAGGCGGCAAGTCCCTCTGCCAGGGCGCGCGCGTTCTCATGGTCCTCCGCTAGTCGTTCGACATGATGATCGAGCGCATAGATGCCGGCGGCCGCGAGGAAGCCGGACTGCCGCATGGCGCCTCCCCAACGTTGCTTCAGCCGCCACGCCTGCCGGATGAAATCGCGTGACCCCGCAAGCACGCCGCCGACGGGTCCGCCCAGGCCCTTGCTGAGATCGATCCAGGCGCTGTCAAACGGACCGGCGTAATCCTTCGCCGAGATGCCCGACGCAACGACGGCGTTCAGCAGGCGTGCCCCGTCCATGTGCAGGATCAGGCCCGCCTCGCGCGCGACCGATACGATCTCCTTGATGGTCGTCAGAGGCCAGATAGCTCCGCCGCCGAAATTGGACGTCTGCTCCACCGAGACGAGCCGGGACTGCTGCAAATAGCGGCTCTCCGGCCGGATTGCATTTCGCAGCGCCTCTGCGTCAAAGATGCCGTTCTTGCCCTTGATGCCGCGAACCATGAGGCCCGAGAGCGCGGCAGGTCCGCCAGCCTCTGAGACCATGATGTGAGCGTTCTCATGGAGGATTATCTCGTCGCCCGGGCGGCAATGGACCGCGAGAGCAATCTCGTTGCACATCGTGCCGGAGGGCAGGAACACGGCGGCCTCCTTGCCGAGCATGTCGGCAATCCGCGCGCAGAGATCAAGAACATTCGGGTCTTCGTCCTTCTGCTCGTCGCCGACCTCGACGGCCATCATGTATTTCCGCATACCGTCAGTGGGCTTTGATTTCGTATCGCTGTAAAGATCGATGAATGCTGACGGATGCATGTTTCTTATCCTTAGATCGCGTTTTAAAGCCTAGGCTCGTCGTGCCGAGGCTCTTGCGAAATTGCAGTGATCGCGGGGGAAGGCAGCCACTCGAAAACGTGCAGGCTTCCTGTAGGCGCGGCGCCGGTGGCTACGGTTGAAAGGCCTGAACCTCCACCGAGACCGCCAGGCCGGCGGATGCGCCCATCGGCCCGACGAAGCTTCCACTCACCGGCATGATCTGGGCCATGTCCCTTCCTACGGCGACGGGAATCAAGTTGATGTTGCCTACGCTTCGGTTCGTCGGATCGAACGTGATCCACCCGGCACCCGGCACGAATACCTCCGCCCATGCATGCGTCGAGCCTGGCCCGCTTGAACCGAGGAGACCCTGCGTCGGGTCGTGGAGATAGCCTGATACGACCCGGGCGCCGAATCCGAGCACTCGCACCGCCTCCGCGAACAGGACCGCAAAATCACGGCATGATCCGCACGCTCGATCGAGCGTATGCGTGGGGGACTGGGTGCCTTCGTCCTCCCGGATCTCGTACGCGGCCGCCGCCGAGACTCCCGCGCTCACGTCCTTCAGAAGAGCAAGCGTGTCCGTTCGATCGCCTAGGACGAAGCTCCGGGCCCAGCGATGAAGGCGGCCCGACGGGTCGGGATGTTGAAGGACGCTCAGCGCTCCGAGATCGGTCCAGTCGGCGTCCGAGTAACGAAAGGGATAGTAGATGGCCGCGGCGGCGATATCGAATACCGGCCACTCCACGGCGTCCACCTCCAGCACGGACACGGATTGGATATGCAGGCGATCGGCCACGCCGCCGACCGACGCGGTAGCGACGGCGTTGCCGAAGACATCGTGAGCCCAGCTGATGGAAGCGGCGGGTTCTATGAGGATTTGGCTGGAGATCAGTCGAAGATCTCGGCTTTCCCGCGGACGCAGCATGAGACGATGTGGCCAGAAGCTCACCGCCTGATGAAAGAGGTATGTCGTTTCGTGGACGATCTGGAGCGTTTTCAAGTGGCGCCGCCGTTTCCGTCGTCAGCGACGGCCCGAGGGATGCGAGCCGCAATCCGTTTGGGCCGTCTATCGAGCCTCTCGACGAAGCCCGCCTGGCACGCCGCCGGACCGCTGCCGCTCTTAGTCGCTCTTGTATCGCTGCTCGCGCCATGGATCGCCGTACATATGGTAACCTCGCAGCTCCCAGAAGCCAGCCTCGTCCCGGGCGGTGAATTGGAGTCCGTTCACCCACTTGGCGGATTTCCAGAAGTAGAGATGAGGAACGAGCAGGCGCGCAGGCCCACCGTGGTCGGGCGGGAGCGGCCGGCCCTCGTAGGTCAGGGCCACCATCGCCTTCCCCAACGCGAGGTCTGCCAGCGGAACGTTCGTGGAGTAGCCGTCGTAGCAGTGTGCGAGCACGAATTCCGTAGGCCGCTCGACGCCGGCATCGGCGAGGATGTCGTCGATTATCACGCCCTCCCATGCGGTATTCAGCTTCGACCAGGACGTGACGCAATGAATGTCGCGGGTCATTTTCGTTTTCGGAAGCGCGTTGAATTCCTGCCAGTCCCAAACCTTGATGGGTCTTGGGCCGACCTTGAGCGTGAATTTCCAATCCGCTGGTTCGATCCGCGGTGTCGGCCCCGCCGATAAGACGGGAAAGTTGTCGGTGAGATGCTGACCGGGAGGAACTCGCCCAGTCTCGTCCCGTCCGCTGCCCCGACCGCCGAACCCCCTGGTGACCATCTTACGTTCCTTCCTATCGCTCGATGGACCTGCCTCCGTGCCGGCGTCGGAGATGCGACGGGAGGAAGCGTCAGTGGACTATGGTTCAGCGCTCGTACTATTCCAAATACAGGGCACGCATAGTTTCGATAGCGTTGTCGACACATTAGCGCCGCTGACAGCCCGCTGACGCCCCATTAGAGCGACTTGCCATTCCGGGCTAGAAGTTGCTCGACCTTTCGAGGTCGACGCAAGCCTCCGACACTTCAGGCACCGCTATCGTGCGGGACCCGATGGGTCCGGACGAAGACGGGAGCCCTGCGTCCGCCGCGCGTTGAACCGCGTCGCCAGGGCATCGGAACTATACTGCACGACTATTGGGAATCGACCGGCTGGAGCGATAGGCTCGCCCGAGATGAAACGCTCCCTTGCAGTGCGCTTGGGCACGAGGCGGGTGTGTATCGTCCCGCCCCATCGAACGTGGGTCGACTGCGCGACTAGGCCCGACGCCGGGATCGCGGCTCGAGAGATTTATACGGGAAGCGTGCCGCGGAACCGCGCCCTTCTCGACCGATGAGGGATTCGGCCTGCGAGCGCCCGGTTGCCGTTTCGATGGCGACGGTCCTCGGCAAGGGCGGGTCCGCCAGGCACCGAATAAACTACGGGGGATATGGGGACATGGAAACGAAGGAGCGGCGCGCGCCCGAGCTGAGGGTCGAGCGATGGATCGGTAAGACAGGCGAGGTGCTGGACTCGCCGCTGAGACTCTCGGACCTTGGGACCGGCATGAAGGTCCTGTTTGCGTTCCAGCACTGGTGCAGCGGATGCCATGCCCATGGCTTCCCGACATTGCAGAGACTTCACTCCTCGTTGGCGGTTCGCGGCGTCGGTTTTGCTGCTATCCAAACGGTCTTCGAGGGCGAGCACGAGAACACGTTCGAGAAGTTGCGTCAGAACCAGCTGGCATACGGTCTTCCGATCGCGTTCGGACACGATCCTATCGGGGCAGGCTCCAGGTCTCCAACCTTCATGGAGGACTATCGAACCCGCGGAACGCCTTGGTTCGCCGTCATCGACGGGGATGGGCGCTTGTTGTTCTCCGACTTTCACCTGGACGCGGACGGGCTAGCGGCGGAGGTGGTTCGTATCGATGGCGAACAGTCTTTGGCCCCCAGATAGACGGCGAGGAGTAAGATAGCGATGGGCGCCGCTACGTCCGAGCGTCCTGCAGCAAGAGCTATCAGATCTTCCCGTTCGTGAGCCAACTCCCGAACCATCCCCGCACCACGAGGCCCAGTACGATCGTGAGCGTCATCAGAAGATAAGCGGCGGCTCCACCAGGCGACAGAGCAGGTATCGCCGCGACGAGAAGACCGTCGTTGCCGCCTGGGATCAGGGCGACGCCCGTGCCCATGAGGGTTCCGCCGACAAAGGAGCGGAGTATTTGGTTTGCGGAAGGTCGACGCAGCCGCAGCTTGCCTTGGCGCAGGGATGCCGTGATTGCGCCCCCCATCGAGGAGGTCATGGCCAAAGCTCCCGTCCCGGCTATGGTTGGTATCGCGTCGGGAAGGTTGTGCTGAAGCAGGCTCACGAAATGCCAGGCGGGCGCGATCGCGTAGAGCGCTCCGCCGCTAGCTCCGAGCAGCAACATCGACGTTCCGAGCCGCCAAGTCCGTTTCGGCCGCGTGGCCTCCATTTTCGAGACGAAGGCCACGGCCAGTATCGAGGCAATGAGGAAGATAGCGAGGGATGCGGTACCCAGCATGCTCGGGGTATCCAGCACGCTGGACCAAGGCGCGCTTCGCTCGACCAGCACGTTGTCGACGAGGACGATGCCGGCCGTCAGCCCGACCGGAACCGCCGCCAACCTGATCTCTCCGTCTCCAAGTCGAGCCAATGATCCCAGGATGCAGGTGTCGTTGACGAGCGCACCCACGCCGAAGGCGGCTGCACCCACCAAGAGCGGAACGCTGAAGCCCGTAGAGGCGGCAAGCGTTGCGCCGACAGCTTCGGACCAGACGAGCGGAACGGCGACGAGGCCGGCCGCGCATGACGCGGCGAGAAACGCAACGAGCATCCGGGGGCGGCGTCGTTGGTGCAACTCGTCCGCCGCCAGCACCAGGAAGGTTCCGCCCTGGTTTGCCGAATAGCCGGAGCTGAAGGCGAGTCCGCAGACCAAGAGCGCCGACACTGGCCCGATATCCCGTCCATGGTTGAATTTTCTCATCGAGAGATCGTGCGGTACGGCGGCCGTATACCGCCGACGCGCTCATTTTGGACGGACGGGGAACCGGATCTTGCCGATGGTGGCTAGGCCCCCGGCGATATTTCTATCGAACTCGTTCATATGGAGAAGGTGTTCCGATAGTGCGCCGAGGATCGACAGCTCATCTGGCGAAAGGGCTGAGAGATAGCCCGAAATCGCGTCGTCCCTAGCCGTCATGATGGCGCTCATCATCTCTTCTCCCGAGGCCGTCAGGTAGATGAAGCGAGCACGTCGGTCGCTGTCGTTTCTGCGACGCTCGACCAGCCTCTCGAGTTCGAGCCTGTCTATCAGGCGGACTGTGCCGGCGTGAGATAGCCTGATCCGCTCGGCCAACACGCCGATGGAAAGCCCAGGGTCCAAGAAGAGGAATACCATCGCTGCCGCCGCCGGCCCACTTGGCGAATGCGACGCGGAAGCATTGGCAATCTCGTCAGCTACTGCCAACGCAAGCGCACCAAAATGACTTCTGGCAACGGCAGGGTTCATAAGCAATTAATATATGCGTGACGCATAGGAATCAAGGCTGGGTCGCTATTCCGGAGTGAGGCCGACAACGAAGTCGATGACCTTAGCGCTGGACATCTCGCAGGGCCTGAGCGCTTCCTCGCCGCTGCTCAGCCAGTAGAGATTGAAGCTCACGATGTCTTGGCCACCGAGTTCCTCGGCGAAGAGGCTGGTGCGTTTTCCATCTTCGGAACGTGTAACCGTCACGCCGTAGGGGCGTCCCATGAACGAGCCCCTGAGATAGCCCGTAGGCAACCGAGCGAGCGCGACGTTGAAGGTTGGATTCATGAGAGCGCGTCGGGTACTTGCTCCATCTGAAGCCTCGGTCATCTGATAAGATGCCTATCGTCGACAGCGACCTGCGATTCCAAGGACTGCCCGGCGAGGAGCTTCTCGGCTTCGAGCGCGGCCATGCAGCCCATCCCCGCGGCCAGCACGGCCTGCCGGTAGATCGCATCGGCGCAATCGCCAGCGGCCAGGGTATTGCGTGCGGACGTCTTCGTGGACCACGGCTGCAGCTTTATGTACCCGACGTCATCCATTTCGATCTGCCCACGGAACAAGGCGGTGGCGGGGTCGTGCCCTATGGCGACAAAGACACCATCGGTCCTCAGTTCCTTCGCCTCGCCACTGGTCACATCCCGTATGCGAAGACCGGTGACCGACTTGAACGGCTCGATCGTGCCGAGGATTTCCTCGACCTCATGATTCCATATGACGCTGATCTTCGGATTGGCGAAGAGGCGATCCTGAAGGATCTTCTCCGCCCTGAAGGTGTCGCGCCTGTGTACCACCGTTACCTTGGTCGCGTGATGAGTAAGGTAAAGCGCCTCCTCCACGGCCGTATTCCCGCCGCCGACCACGACGACCTCTTTGCCGCGACAGAAGAACCCGTCGCAGGTTGCGCAGGCGGACACGCCGTGTCCGCCGAAGGTCTTCTCGCTTTCGAGCCCGAGCCAACGAGCCTGCGCACCGGTCGCGACGATCAGCGTCTCGGCAAGATAAACGTCGCCGGAGTCGCCGACGGCGCGTATGGGAGTGGCAGACAGGTCGACCGAGACGATGATGTCGTAGAGCAGTTGCGTTCCGACGTTCTCGGCTTGCTGGCGCATCTGCTCCATGAGATCCGGTCCCTGCACGCCATGTGCGAAGCCCGGGTAGTTCTCGACGTCCGTCGTGATCGTCAACTGGCCGCCCGGCTGAAGGCCCGTGACGAGGATGGGCTTCATGTTGGCTCGCGCGGCGTAGATCGCGGCCGTGTAGCCCGCCGGACCTGCGCCGATGATGAGAACCTTCGTGCGGTGGGTGAGCATGGCTAGCCTATGAGCTGAAATGCCAAGCTGAACGCGCCGGATGTTGCGCGTTCAGCATTGAGCCGGTGTCGCAAGCCCCCACACACCGGCACGACGAGCCGGATCAAGGGAACCCGCTCGGCCGGAAAGATCTTCTGCTCCGCCTCGTGCGCATTGGTGCATGACCAAGGGGGAGACGGAAGCGTCTTTCCGGCATCGAAACGTTTCGGTCTGCCTGGCTCGGCCTCGGTGACACGAGCCAAGCAGACACGTTTGGCAGGCTCGCTAGCCTGCCTTTCGCTCCGGGAGCACCCAATTGGGGCGGATGAAGTGGCACGTGTACCCACCCGGCCGCATCACGAGGTAATCCTGGTGCTCGGCCTCGGCCTCCCAGAAGTCCCCGACTGGCGAGACCTCGGTGACGACAGGCCCGGCCCACAGACCGGACGCGTCGACGTCCGCAATCGTCTCATGGGCGATCTCACGCTGCCTTTCATCGACATAGAAGATCGCGGAGCGGTAAGAACTGCCCCGGTCGTTGCCCTGCCGATTTATAGTTGTCGGATCGTGGATCTGGAAGAAGAACTCCAGGATCCGCCTGTAGCCGATCATCGTGGGATCGAAGACGATCTCGATGCCCTCGGCGTGCGTGCCATGATTGCGGTAAGTCGCGTTCGGGACGTCGCCCCCCGTGTACCCCACCCTCGTCTCGATCACTCCCGGGAGCTTGCGGATCAAGTCCTGCATTCCCCAGAAGCATCCACCTGCCAAAACCGCGCGCTCTCTCATGTCAGATCCCTTCCACTTGACCAATGTAGTCGCCGTAGCCCTGCGCCTCCATGTCGTCGCGATGCACGAAACGTAGCGACGCCGAGTTGATGCAGTATCGCAGGCCACCTCGGGCACGAGGCCCGTCGCTGAAGACGTGACCGAGATGGCTGTCGCCGCGGGAGGAGCGAACCTCCGTGCGCTTCATTCCATGAGTGGTGTCGTGAATCTCGACGACGTGGGCAGGGGCGATGGGCTTGGTGAAACTCGGCCACCCCGACCCCGAGTCGTACTTGTCCGCCGAGGCGAACAGCGGCTCGCCTGACACGAGGTCCACGTAGATGCCCGGCTCCTTATGGTGATTATACTCACCCGTGTCGGCTCGTTCGGTGCCGTTCTGCTGGGTGACGCGGAATTGCTCCGGTGTCAGTCGACCGATTGCTTCCTTGCTTCGTACGTAGGTCAATCGCGGTCCTCTGGTTTTGCAGCCGCCTAAGTTTCAGCCGAGGCGTGAAGTGGCTCCTCTCCGGCTGGGAAGCTGCCGATGCTCGTGGCGAAAGCCCGGCATTCCATTCGATTACCCGTGTTCACGCGACGGCTGGGTGCCTAGGCACCACAATCCGACAGAACTTTTACATGCATGGCGCATATATATGTATGAATTGGGTGACTTCAAGGAGGGGTATAGAGCGCATTCCTCCGTCTTCTACTGCTTGCGACGCATCGCTTGAGTGGCCTTCCCGTCGATACGGCGCGCGCCGCTGCCGGTGATCGGCAAGGCGCTGGTGATCGCGGCGCCCGCGCTGGTGCTGCCGTTCCTGGTCCGCGGCGCCGTGACCGAAGGCGTCGCGACCGCGACCGAGGTCTCGACCATCGCGGTGATCTACGCGCTAATTGCTGGCATGATCCTCTATGGCGGCCTTAACGGGCGCGACATGTACCGGATGCTGGTCGAGACCGCAGCGATGACGGGCGCGATCCTGATCATCCTCGGCACCGCCTCGGCCGCGGCCTGGGTGCTGACCCAGACGGGCTTCGCCCAATACCTCGCTGCCGTGATGAAGGGCCTGCCGGGCGGATGGATGGTCTACATGGCCGTGACCATCCTCGTCTTCCTGACGCTGGGCTGCCTGCTGGAAGGGCTGCCGGCCATCGTCCTACTGGCGCCGCTGATGTTCCCCATCGCCAAGGACCTCGGCATCCATCCCGTCCATTACGCCATGGTGGTGGTGGTCTCGATGAACATCGGGCTGTTCACGCCACAAAAAAGGTACCCATCTGCTGTGATCCGATAGGCATCGCTCAAAACGCCATCGAAGGCGCGAGTGTAAAACAGGGTTTCCGGGCCGAGCCAGGTGTCCAGCAAGGGCATTTCGCAAAAAAGCAGGTCGTAGCCACTCATCGTTGATCAAACCTCGACGACGCAGAAGGGATCGAACCACGGATTCTCTCGATCGCCGTGCAGATTTGGATAGCCGGCCTGGTTGGCCAGGACGCGCGTGCGCCCGACGAGGTAATCGTGGGAGCCGTGATCGTGACCGTGGATCCAGAGCTCGGGCTGGTGCTCTTCGATCAAGGTGCTGAGGTCCGAGACAAATGCCGGCGAGAGCGCACTCCCCTGATGCCTCGGCTGGACTGATTGCCGATGCGGCGCATGGTGCGTGACGACGACGGTCGGCCCCTCATGAGCTTTGCGGAGTTCGCCGCGGAGGAATGCCAGGTCCAACCGATGCTCGGCTGCAGCATGCCAGGGCATGAAACGGCTGTAATGGCCGCTATCCTCCCGATAGCGGATGAGGCGGTGATCGTTGAGCTCCTGCCCAGCGAACACCATCGAGGGCTTGGGCGTCCCGAGCAGTCGATAGTCCGTCCAAAGCGTGCAGCCGATAAAGCGAACTTTCCCGATGATCACGGGCCGGCGGTGCAGCAGATGAATGCCTGCTTGATCAGCCTGCTCGACCCCACCGGCGAGGTTGCCCCTCATCTCGCTGTTGTAGAATTCGTGATTGCCCGCGACGTAGACGATTTCTCGGCCCCGCAGCGGCCCGGTCTCACGCTGTTCAACCATCCAATTGAGCGCGGCAGCGATAGGTCGGTGCACATCGCCGGCGAAGACTGCGACATCGAATTCCGGCATCTGCTTCGGAAATGAGAACGGGCCGAATTCGAGATGGAGGTCCGAGATTACGAGCAGGTGCATGCGATCAGCCGATCAAGCAGTTGGCGAATCGGCAACGAGATTTGCTCGCTCCTTGGGAGAAGATGATCTGACCCCTGCTCCAGCGCGGCCTCGAAGCAGCGGATGGACATGGCATGCATGCCGACCGCCCGCGGCCCCAGAACGTCAGCCTCTGGCGTATCGCCGACGAACAGGATCTGCTCGGCCGAGAGGCTCAGCTGTTTGCAGACCAGATAGAAGATCTCCGCCTGCGGCTTCACCAGCCCGACCTCAAAGGAGAGCACAAGGGCGTCAGGAACACCTGGGACGACAGCCAGGAGCGGCTTGGCGTATGGGAGGGCGAGGTTCGAACAGATTCCAGTTTTGAAACCTGCTCGCTGGACCGCCCACCACGCCCGATCCATGCCAGGTCGCAGACGCACAGAATTCAACTCCGCGCTTAAGTCCTCCTCGAGTTCTGCAAGGCGTTCTTCCGAAATGGGAGCGGACAACTGCTGCGAAAATTCCCGTAGGCCAATGGGATGCTTCATCGCATAGCGAGCGAGCGAGGGTGATGGCTCGCGATCGATGAGCGACTGAAATGGCCTTCGCTTATCCATGATTTCCACGAGCGTGCCAAAGCCGTCGAAACACACGCCTTGAATGGCAGTGATGGCAAGGCGAGCGCGCTCTTCGAAGCTCCGTACCATCGGGGCACCTCGCTATGATGGACCTGCTAACGAACGAGCCGCGCAGGGCGTCTCGAATATGGTCGCGCCCATCTTCTGCTCTGGACAGCGTTTTGCCGCGCCTTTCGGAAACCGATCCAATGCTTGTCTGCAGGACAGGAAATTCGCGGGGACTGACGACTCGAAGGGGCGGCAGACCCGCTTGCTACGACACAGCGGATCGCTTCGAGCAACGCCGAAATTGCGCCTCCCGACATACTCTTTTGGGGATCTCCTAACCTGGCATGCTCGATCATGTCCAAGAAGGTTGAAAGGCGCATCACCTGCGGAAAATCAACACAGGCACCGCCGGCCAGCCGATTTTCGTCGCCAACGAGAAATAGAACGTGCCTGCCCGAGATAGCCAGTGTGTCGCAGATTATTGGCCAAGCGGATCGATTTGAGGCTGTTCGAAAAATCTCGCCGGCAAAATACCCGTCTGGTATGCCAGGTACGCAGCTCAGTACATTCTCATCGAGCGCGCGCGGCCAATTCGCCCTTAGAGCGATCCTTACGTCTAGCCGCCGCAGCGCCCCCCAAATCAAATCGGCGCCATAGCGCGGCTTGCAATCCACAATGCCATACAAGCGCTCGAACTCGACGAACGCGTCTGCTCCGTCGAAACACACAGCTCTAATTGTCTCCACGAGCGCAGCCCCCATACCCGTGGCATCCTATCGGCGCCAAGATTGATCGGAACCCGGCTTCGCCTATCCGCGCAGCGCAGCGCGCCGCTGGCCTAGCGAAAGCGTGGATGCGGTAACGGCCGTCTAGAACTGGAGACAACGCCGGCTTCTTGCTGCACGGAAAACCGATGCCGCCGGCAATTCGGCCAGACGCCAGACAGCATTGCCAACGCCCATAACTCGCGCGAGCGCAGCCGCCGCATCATAGGCCGCGAGGAGCTAGTCAGTCTTAGCTTCCGGGCCCGATAGGGCGACCCAGCCGAGCTCGCACCGAGAGCAATTTCATGAAGAGACCGAAAACCTCTTCCAATCTGCAAGCCACCTCTGAAACGCATACCAGGCACTCCCCGGACTGACTCCAATGGAGTGACCCTAGCACCATATTTTTATATCTGCAATATAATATTTATGAGCTGCATTATGTCCGCCCTTCGGCGCCCGAAAGACTCAAATAGCAGACGACCCCAACGAAATTCGTCCCCGCGACAAATGCGACACCCGCACTCTCCAAGGAGCCGCGCAACCTCGCAATCAACGCGGGCTTGGGGAAAATAAGGCCATTCTCAAAATCATTAATCGTCTTTCTCGACACCCCAGATGCCTGCCAAAGCCAAGCTTGCGTAACGCCGGCCACCTCTCGCCCCGCCTGACATAGGAAGCCTTGGATCTCCGATGTTGGTGGAAGCGGAGCCAGATTCAATTGGGAGACAGGAATCGGCCTTGACTCCTCGGCATGAAATATTTTTATATTGGTGATATAACTACAACGATTGAGATGGGAGGTAGCATTTTGGGCGATACCAGCCGACCCGACCGATCGGCTTGATTTTCGCTTGATAGAGGGCTCGCGCATTAAGGGCTCGTGTTTCCAGCAAAAGCGGTCGACTGCCTCGCTTGGGGCAGGCCCATTCTGCACTGCTTACAGGTGAGCGACATCTCGCGATAGCTCCAGGCGCCCCAACGAAACGCCCGCATCCCCAACCGACGGAGAGACGTTTCGTCCATAAAATATCCACAGCATTCGAGGGGCCTTGGGTTGAGAAATCCCACCGACTTATCCAGCATATAATGAGAACGCGATACCAAACTGAGACGACTCAGCCTCGGACAAATGTTTAGGGGTGTTTTCGCCCTTTTGTACGTCTTCTTTCGCGTAGCCTAGTCGATAGACATAGTTAGTCCGTTGGAACGCTTCCTAGGCAGGTGCTTGCCATGAGCGATTGCGACTACTTTAATGCTGACATGGTACGCTGGTTTACGGAACGGCTCAAGGAGCCAATCCCAACTCGGCGAGTCTCTAACCCAGCAGTTGCGATCAGGCGGTGGAATTGCCAACGCCAAGTCGGCGCTGACGCCGCATCGCTTCTTGTACGACGGCACGCCGCGCTACGCGACCTGTTCCCAACCGTACCGGAAAACAAAGTCGGCCCGTCCGGCAGATCATGGAGCCGCGGCCTTCGCTGTCGATTTTACAGTTGGAAGGCTGGAGCTACCCTCCGGTTAGACTCGACCCTTGAAATGGATCACGCAGTGAATTGCGAGATCGATCCGAAAATTACTCGTATCGTCACGCATCCCTTCTCCGTTGAATACACACTTCTCGGTAAGAAACGTTCCTACACGCCAGACATTTTTACTATTGAGAACGGTAGGATGAAGGCCGGTGAGGTTAAGATGGAGGCTGACGCTGCCAGCGCGGACAACAAGATCCGTTGGCCAAGCATAGCGCGTTCGTTAAATGCCATTGGTATAGACTTCGAAGTTTTCACTGATGCGTCGATCCGCCATTCGGTTCGTTATCAGAATGCGAAGCTGATTTTCTCACACCGTATGGCGGAAATTCCCGCACGCCACATTAGAATACTGATCTGTGATTACCTTACAAGTGCCGGCCCGACCAAGGCCACGGAGCTAATAGAGCACTTCTCGTTGAGCTTTGACGTTCTCCTGGCACTCACCCGCCACGGCTTCATCTCGTCGGATATTACGCGCCCCATCGATCATAGCTCAACCTTCACCCGCGGATACCGCCCGAAGGCGAATCTCGTGCGCGAGGAGATGTTTCATGCAAAAGCACTCGTTTGAGCAGGGAAAGATTATTTCGCTGAAAGGCAAGCGATACCGCCTTCTCAATTGCGTTCAAATACAGGGCGCGCCACACTGGCAGTCGATACAAGTTGGCATTGATTTTGAGCCAATTGTCGAGTGCTTCAGCCTGGAGATGCTGGAGCAACAGCTGGGCGACGGATTGCTCGAATTTGATGAGGAGAAAAACGGATCGGGGTCAACGGGAGCAGCGCGCCCAAAGAGCCGCCTCCAACTCTCAAATAAGCCGGAGGTCGAGCGGAATTATATCACCTTCTGGCGCGCGGTCATCCGTGCTGTTAACGATGCGCCTTTCACGAAGACAGCTCGGCAGGTTGCGAGCCATCAGACGCTGAGTAAGAGCGAGTTGGAAACTATCCTCAAAGATGCCGGAATACGTATCGGCTTTAAAATCTACGGCGCGCCGAAGAACGTTAGCCTTTCGTATTATTACAAAATGCGAAAGCGATACGTATCCGACGACTTGACGGACCTCGAGCCCAATTATCAGGCTCGAGGCAATCGCAATCAAATGCACCCGTTGGTGAAACGGGCGCTGAACGAATCAATTATCGAGCGCCTCCAGGAATGCAGCCACGCTCATGGATCCTCCCGCTCCCCAACTTTTACCTCGGAGAGCGTGCAAACGCGGCTACTAAAGAAATTATTGGTACTCCGTGAGGCTCACCCCGGCCTTGTTCATGCATTAAAAATACCGTCGCGAACTACTGTATGCAAAGCCATTGCTGCCTGCGATCAATTCCAAGTATTAGCGGCAAGGAAGGGAATAACCTTTGCTAGGCAGTCTATGCGCAGGCCTTTCGGCCATGCGGAGCCTGAATCGTGCCTAGAACAGACGCAATATGATGAAACGCGCCTCGACATTTACTGCTATTGGGGAGAGCGCCGAATTCCTCTTGGAAAGCCGTACTTCTCTTGGATGATCGATATTTTCAGCGGAGGCATTCTTGGTTTCTATCTCGGCTTCGAGCCTCCTGGTGACGAAGTTTTCTCAAGTGTCTTGCGTCATTGCTGCTTACCGAAATCCTACATTGCCAATCAGTACCCAGAGATTGGGCTGCCCTACCTGATGTCTGGCATTCCGCGGCTGACGACATTCGATAATTCGCTGAGCGCGCATGGAAAGACGATTGAACGCATCTATGGCGATCTCGACATTCAATACAAATTCTGCAGGCCACGCGAGCCATACACCAAGCCAGACGTTGAGAGCGCGTTCAGCGTTATTAATCGCTCTCTGCTGCAGAATATGCCAGGCTACGCACCTCCGCTCAAAAATACGGTCGGTGACTACGATCCTAAAAAGAACGGCCTAATTTCATTCGAGCAACTATTATACGTAATTCATCAATGGATTATGAATAGGAATAGCAAACCGCTCCCACATTCTACATCGAACCTCTCACCGAATGAGCGTTGGTTGGAGGGAACTAAGATAATTAAGCCCCAGTATGTAAGCAACAAGATGAATCTCGACGCGATGTTCGGGATTATGCGCGATGCAACCGTCAATCATAAGGGAGTTCGTTTCAAGAATCTATGGTACTATAGCGATCAACTTCACGAATTCCGTTATCGTAAAGGTGCGGCTGTTTCTGTTAAGGTAAAAGTAAATCCGAGCGACATTTCTAAGGTTTATGTTCTCGACAACGACCGTCATTGCTTCATCGAGTGTCAATCGACAAATACCAGTATAACTTCTGGAATGACGCTTTTCTGTCACACGCTGACCCTTAAGCATCAAGAAGGAATGTTTGGGCGAAACCGATCTGTTGAAACTTACCTGCAAGCTAAGCTTGATTTGGAGAATAAGCTTGCCAGTTGGATGAGCGAGGACTTTGGCGTTGGTACGAACGCGCGTGTAGCGCGAGCCCACGGATTGGGCACGCATAATTCAAACAGAATGCTGATCCCGGCCCAACCCCATTCTCAGGGCTCTCAGGTTCAGCAGATTTCCAATGGCCCGCCACTGGCACCTGAGGCCAAGAAGCCGGCTGCGCCGCTTGTAATTCCGACACTGGCCACTTCGCAGTTGCCTGTTTAGGAGGAGGCCTCATGACAGCATTCAAAACCCTCGTCGGTTTGGACAAGTTGTTTATCTTGCACCCCTCGTTCATGGAGGTGGTCGACAGGCTGCTGTTCGGGATCGATTTCGCGAAAGAGTTGTCGGAGAAGCCGAATTTCCTAATTACTGGGCCCACCGGGGTCGGAAAAACGACACTACGAAAGCATCTGACGTCGCTGTTTCCTCGGCAACCTGATGGACGCAAGGTTCAAATCGGTCCTGGCCTCGAAGCCACGTGCGACGAAATTCCGGCATTGTCCGTAATGATGCTCAAGCAGCCGACTGCAAATTCCCTGGCTCGCTCATTGCTACGCGAGTTAGGGGATCCCGCTTCGAAAAAAGGGGACGGCAGTGAGCTCACCCATCGCGTAAGCCATTATCTTCGGATGTGTGGGGTGCAGATCATTTTTATCGACGAGGCACAACGTGCGGTCGATCGAGACGGTGTTTTGCGGCGATACGATATTGCAGATTTCTTGAAGGACATTCACGAGCTGGCAGGCGTCAGCATTTGCCTGTTCGGCATGGGCCGAACAAAGCACCTGTTCGCGCACGACGAGCAGACCCGGAGGCGATGGAACAACGAAATCGCCCTGGCTCCCTACGTCTGGTCTGATCCGACCGGGATTGGAGCAGCGGCTCAGGAGGCGTTGGCGTTTATGAGCATCCTGAAATCTTATGCCGAGACACTGCCAATTCCGTTAGCCGACGAGGTCGACGTTTCCCTGCCGATGACCGCGCAACGCTTCTATTTCGTAACAAGCGGTGTGATCGGCTTTCTGAAAAAGCTACTAATCAAGGCGACGGAAATCGCAATGTACCGGAAGCTGCCGGAAATCGGTTTCACCACCCTCAGCAGGGCTTTGGCCGAAGCGTTTATTTCCGACGAGTTTAATGTTTCTAACTCGGGTGATCCATTTGTGCCTCATTGGGAGGCACGTCTGCCGCCGCCGCTCCCTGATCATACGATGCTGCTTGAACGACCCAAGAAGGGTCGAGGCAAAGGCACTCAGCGCGAGCGGAAGCACAAGGTTGTTGGCGCGCTCACACTGGCCGCCTGATGTCGGCACGCCTGGTAATTCGCGTTTCGCCCAACGCCTCGGAGCCGCTGATCGCAAATTTGCTGCGGTTGGCGGAGGTGAATGGTTTTCGGAACATCCGACCGCTGCTTTCATTGGGGCGTGTGCCGGGGAGCTTTGCAACAGAGCCGTGCGATTTTTCCATGCTCGCAGAGCTGTGTGGATGCGAGCCAGGTCAATTTTGCGCAACCGCCCTCTGGTGGGGCTGCTCGAGTGGCCATACCTTCCAGATCAACGGTCACGAACTGAGTCGGAATTTTGTTTCAGTTTCGACCCAGAGAATCTGCTGTGAATGCCTTTCGGCCGGGGCCAATTATCAAGCCATATGGGATGTTTTCGGCCTCGTTTGCTGCCCAATCCACAAGTGCTTTTTAACTGACGCGTGCTCCTCGTGCGGAGAAATGTCGACATGGTTGCGGCGTGGAATTTCGCGTTGCCACTGTGGTCAAAGCTTCGCTACTAGCTCCGCTTTACCTAGTTCCCGCCTGGTAGCAATCGCAGAGGCCCTAGCGAGCCTTAAAGACGGCCGCGCGTTGGATCATGCAATAATCCCGTTTGCTAGCTTGCGCGTAGCAGTCTCAATGCTGAAGTTTTTCTCCTCGTGGCAAGATGGGCAAAATCGAGGGCGGAGCTTCCAAATCTCAAAACCAACGATCCAAGCGAGCGCCAGCGCACTTCACGATTGTGCCGATGCATTGTTGGACTGGCCGAACGGCTTTTGGGCTTGGCTTGAGCGACAACGTCGAAGCGCGGCAAGGCAGGGATCTCTGTCTGCCGCTTATGGAAGGCTGTTTGACTGCCTGCGGCTGAGCCTCGCGGACATCGACGCTGAAAACATCATCGAGGAAGCGCGACGATTTGTTTCATCCTCGCCTGAAGCGCCGTTCATAAAGTCGACGGCATTTTTTCGCTCAGGGGATTCGGAACCGAGAGAATATATCCGTATCGAAGAAGCAGCGGGTTTCCTGGGTCTGGCGGGTCGTGTCCCGTAGCGTGGTGTAGCTGCGGGTGGTCATCGGCGATTGCCGGTTAGGTTTGGGTTGCGAGATCCAACCCTGAACCGAGAGATCCCCGATGACCGACGAGATGATGAACCTGCGCGG
>Ga0209127_100198_pt1 | contig 21962 bp, 13 predicted proteins | sample LakSupMetagenome_FD_187469 | JGI IMG/M metagenome (GOLD analysis project Ga0209127, IMG submission 187469) | Freshwater microbial communities from Lake Superior, Canada - Sta WM archaea (SPAdes) (version 2) | ecosystem: Environmental > Aquatic > Freshwater > Lake | place: Lake Superior, Canada...
AATCAGCCTTCCGCTTGTCCGTCTTCTCGGTCCCGACGGCACCCCAGCCGCCACCGCCAGGCGTGTTGATGATGATCCTGTCGCCGGCCTTCATGGGCGCGCTGTTCTTGGCACCGAGATTGATATACCTCTCCTCGTATTCGGGCTTAGCCTCCTCCTCCTCCTTCCCTCCCTTGCCGTTGGTCAGCCGCTTCAGCGACGTCTCCCAGCTCGCCTTTTGCACCTTCCTCACCCACAGGTTCAGCCCGCACTGTGCGTCCTCGCCGCCCGCCATGCCGTAGGGGCGATACACCCTCCTCTCGCTGAGAATAGACACTTGCACAGGGATACGGAACTCGATGTCGCGCACCACACCGTCGCCGCCGCGGTGCTGGCCTTTGCCTCCCGACCCCTTGCGGATGGAGAATTCTCGCAGTAACACCGGATACCGCCTCTCGAAGATCTCGGAGTCGGTGATCCTCGTGTTGGTCATGTGCGTGTGCACGCCGTCGGTGCCTTCCCAGCTCGGTCCGGCGCCGCTGCCGCCCGCAATGGTCTCGTAGTAGCCGAAGCCCTTGATCTCGTCCTGGCCCGCCATGTTGCCGCCGAAGCCGAAGGTGAGGTTGTTGCAGTCGCCCTGGCTGGCGGCGCACGCCTCAAAGGCTCTGAAGATGACGTCCGTCACGCGTTGGCTCGTAAGCACGTTGCCGCCAACCACGGCGGCGTTGTCGGACGGCGAGAGCAAGCTCGTGGGCGGGATCTTGACGGTGATGGGCTTTAGGCAGCCCTGATTGAGAGGGATATCCTCCGAAATCATGCACCGCAGAGAGTAGATGATGGCGCTGTACGACACTGCTTCGGGCGCGTTGATGTTGCCATACACCTCAGGACCCGTGCCCTCAAAGTCAAAGACGGCCTCACCCTTCTCCCCGTCGATGGTGATGTGGAGCTTGATTGGGCTCCCGTCGTCCATGTAATCGACCGCGTGAAGATTCTTGCCCTCGAAACGCTTGTGGACGTCTTTGAGGAGGTTGCGCACCTGCAATTCCGCATTGTTCTGGATCGCCACCATGTAGAACTGCACCGTATCCTCTCCGTACTCGTTGATCAAGCCTTCAATAAGCGAGATACCCTTTTGATTCGCCGAAACCTGGGCTCGCAGATCGTTGATGTTGTCCGCCAGGCATCGCGTCCCGCTGCAGCCGGGGTACTGGGCCGGTTCCTTGTATAACAGCTCGACAACCCTGTCTTCGTTGAACTTGCCCTCGCTGACGAGCTTCTCGCTCTTGATCGCCGCGCCTTCCTGGAAGAGCTCGCGGGAATGGGGAGGCATGCTGCCGGCGGTAATGCCGCCAATGTCCGCATGATGGGCCCTGGATGCGGCGTAGAACAGGATCTTCTCGCCGGCCTCGTCGAATGCTGGCATCACCAGGGTTATGTCGGGTAAGTGGGTGCCTCCATAGGACGGGTGGTTGGATATGATGACGTCGCCCTTCTTGAGCTTGCCTTTCCATATCTCCGCTTGTCGCCTTACGCATGTTGACATGGAGCCTACACAAGATTAGCTGTTGCAACTTCTGGATGGCCAATTTCACCTACCTAAGTGCACGGGAAGATGCGGTGCGTTCGCAACCAGGCCACCATTCGCATCAAAGATGGCACAGGAGAAATCAAGACGCTCCTTAACGTTGGTGCTGACACTGGTCTTCTGAAGAGCCCGCCCCATCTGCTCGGCGATGGCCATGAAGCGGTGGCCGAAGATACTGAGCAAGATAGGGTCAACCTCCCTTTGGCTGTCGTTCCCTTGCGCATCGTCCTTACTGTCTGCCTTGTGGCTCTCAATAATGACGTGCGTCTTCAGGATCAATGCCGTGGACTTTGGTGTGACCACGATTGTCTGCGTTTGGTCAGCCAACATAGCAGGGCCCTTGATAGTAGTGCCAACGTCCAAATCGACGAGCTTATATATCGGGGTGTCGAGACGGCCACCTTCGAAATAGACCTTGGCTTCCGAGTGCTTCTTCTTCGCCGAGACGTCCTGCCTTTGTACCGTCTTGAGCTGCTCATCGACTGTCTTCTCCTCGTAACGGAAGCCCTTGCCAATCCCGCGGACCCTGACATCGTCCACAATGATATCTCTATCGTCGAGGGTGAAGCCGAATTCGTACCTGTGGTGCTTGACAAAGGCCTCTCCGAAGGCCCACTGGTTGCCGCCGAACTCCTTTGCATCCTCTTCTGAAGGCTTAATGATCATCAGGGCGGACTCTGTTCCGCGGTATCTCATGTTTAGATATTCTTCGAAAACGATGTCGCTGTCCTCGAAGCCTTGATCTCTCAGGGCTTGCCGAGACTTCTCCTTGAGCTTCTCCATCTTGCTTGTTAGCTCCCCAACCACATCACCGTCATCTGCCCACACACTGGAGTCCGGCTCTTGTCGCTCATCCACGACATCGGCCAGAGCCATGCCGTAAGCGGACAGGACAGACGAATACCGGTGCACAAGAATCTGCTTGATACCCAGCGACTCCGCAATAGCGACGGCATGCTGTCCTCCTGCGCCACCAAAGGTCGCCAGTCGATGTTTCGACGAATCGTGTCCCTTGGCCTCCGTTATGCTCCGAATAGGCCGCGTCATGGCCTCGTTCGCAACAGTCAAGAAACCATAGGCCACCTCGTCAATGCCCATCTCCTTTCCAGTTTCGCGCTTAATCTGATCAGCCAGCTCCTGCAGAACCTTTTTACTAGCTTCAAGATCAAGACCCTCGTTCTCGTTCGGTCCGAAGATTTTGGGGAAGAACTCGGGTAGTAACCGGCCAAGGAAGAGGTTCGCGTCCGTAACCGTGGCCGGACCCCCTTTCCGGTAGCATGCAGGACCAGGGTGGGCGCCAGCCGACTCGGGCCCAACCACAAACAGCCCGTTTCGGAAGAACAGCCTCGATCCTCCACCGGCGGCCACTGTATTGATGTCGAGCTGCGGAGACTGTATCGTGACACCTGCCGTCGTCGTCTCGAAAGTGTGCTCATACCGCCCATCGCCATAGCGCGAGACGTCGGTGCTTGTCCCTCCCATGTCAAAGCCAATCACTCCGATCTTCGTGTTATCATCGTAGGAAGTCATCGCATAGCCCACCACTCCGCCAGCCGGTCCAGAGAGAATAGCCTTGAGCCCGGTGAACCTCTCCACGTCGACTAGCCCGCCATCACTCTGCATGAACTCGCACCTAGCACCCCTATTCCCCTTCTCCTCCTTGACACTCCTCGTCCCGAGCCCCCCCTCAAACCCAGCTTGGAACCCGGAGATATACTTCTTGATAGCCGGCGTCAGATACGCGTCCGCGCACACCGAGGTAGCCCTCGAAACCAGCTTGATCATAGGCATCAGCTCGTGACTAAGCGAGATGTGCTGAAACCCGATCTCCCTCGCAACCTTGCCCACCAGCGCCTCGTGGTCGGGAAAGGTATACCCGTGCATCAGACACACGGCTATGCTCTTGATGCCGCTGTCGTACACCTCCCTCAGCTGGGCCGTGATCCTCTCCTCCTCCGGCCGCCGCAGGATCCTCACCGCCTCGCCCGACAGCCCCATCACCAGATCTTGCGTCTTCGCCTCCTCCGTCCCGGCCTTGACCTCGGCTTTACTCTGCCTCCGCTCCGGGTCCTCCGCATAATCCTCCAGCGTCACCCGCTCGTCGATCTCGACAACGGTGGAGTACAGCACGTCCGGCTTGTGGATAGCCAGATCGAAGATCTTGGGCCGCGACTGGTTCCCGATGACCAGGCAGTCCCTAAACCCCTTGGTGACCACCATGGCGATCTTCTCCCCCTTCCGCTCCAGTAGCGCGTTGGTGGCCACCGTGGTGCCCATGCGGATCGACTCGATCTTACTGGTATCCAGCGGCTGGCCGCGCGGGATCTCCGTCTTCAGGAAGTGCGACATGATGCGCCGGATCCCCTCCAGCGGCGCGTCGTCGTAGTTGGCCGGGTCTTCGGAGAGGAGCTTGATGATGACGTCCTCGCCGTTGTAGTTGCCCACGCAATCAGTGAAGGTGCCGCCGCGGTCGATGGCGATGCGGATGCCCCTTTCTGGTTTGGGGGTGGAGGCCATTTTTGCGGGTGTTGATGTACCGCTGTGAGTTGCCTTAGGGTTGTGAGTGGTGATGATGATGAAGAGAGAGAATCGGGCAGTGCGGAGGGTGGAGCGGACTTTTTAGGACTGTGAATAAATACAGAGGTATCATGGGCGGGATGTCATGCGCGATTATCACCCGTCTTCAACTCATTCACGACAGTATCAACGACGTCTGGAGAGCTGCATCCCCGGGACGTCTGCGTTGTTATATAACAAGCTTTCGTCATGCCACAGGCGGGAGCTAGAGCTGGTTGGATGCTGCTGGTATCTCGGTCTGATAGGGTGGGAGACGGTCGCTACCCCACACCCCTCACTGACGTCGGGCATCCAGGCCGACGGGTTAGCGTCGCAACATCGCTGTCCAGGGCTGAAGATCCGCGCCGTTGGTCTCCGAGCTTCGGACGGCGGCCGGCGAGGAGTGTCTCTATCTTTGCCCCTACTCCAATCGGCCAGTGTCACCGATAACGAGAGGTATTGTCACGCAATCGACACCGATTTGGTCGTGACCGACCTTGTACGACTTTATCGCATTGAGTTTTCAATCACTAATTACGCTCAACTTCGCTCCCTCAGGCGCCATCATACCGAAAGAGCCGAAGAAGCTTGGATGTTTTGAGCATTGAGTGTGCTGTCTTCAAATGTAGAATATTAGACGTGAGCACGCGTTCCAGCTAAGGTAAGTCCCCTCCTCTGACGCCTCATCCATTATCCAGACCACCCCCATAGACCAATTAATTGTCACTCATAACTGCATGATCAATGAGAATCGAGAATCCCGAATACTCCCTCCAGCAAGATAACAATAGTCTCGCACAAAACTCCATCACTCCCCTATATCAGTAGGAAAAACGACAGCACAACCGAAACCATCTCAGCAGTCCACACCACCACCCCAGCACCACCACCCGGAGCAGCGACATTCCCAACCGCCTGCGTAGCCGTCGTCGACGTAGAGGAGGGAGTCCGCGTAGCAGACGTCCGGCTGCTCGTGGTCGCGCTGCTACCACCACCGGCCCCTCCAAACCCACCCCCGCCCGTCGTCGACGTGGAACCGTCGCCACCGTCGTCTGTGCTGGTCTCCGTCTCGGTGCTGGCCGCAGCCGACGACGACGTCGTCCTCGTGCGCGCCGTCGTCCCGGCAGGCGAGAAGTTCTCGCAAAAGGTCTCAAACGCCACGATGGCACTGTACACCGAAGATGGCGCGTTGGCCTTGGCCCACGGCGCGCACGAGGAGGCCAGGTCGTCTATCTCTGTCGTGAAAGAGGACGAGCCGGCCGCGGTGGTGTAGCTGGGGAGCATGTTTCAGCATGGACACTGTTTTTACTGTAAGATATAGTGGAGCTTACCAGACGCAAGACGCGGCTACGCTGTTGGGCGCTGCGGTTATGGACGGTGTTGCGGCGATGCAGGACGAGAGGATATCGTCGATGGCTATGCATGCGTCGGGGACGGCAGTTGCGCCGCTTCCGCCTGCACCACCACCACCACCGCCGCTGCTGGTTCTTGTGGCGGAAGCAGTGGTGCGTACCGTGGTGCTCGTGTCTGACGGCGTGCTGGTAACTGTCGCCGAGGAGCCACCGCCACCGGCGCCAGCGCCGCAGGTGGGCATCTCGGAGGCGCAGGCACCTGCTAGTCCGGCGAAGGCTGTGGAGGGTTAACACGACTGTCTCATATGCTACATTGATTATTAAGAGACACTCACCAGAATACTGCGTCGAGCTCTTGGGGTACGAAGCAGAGATGTAGTCGGCGCAGCTGCTATAGTACTCGTCGATCTCGACCGTCGAGTGGCAGCAAAGGCAGGAGGCGGCGTCGGATTCCGCGGCGGTGCTCAGGCCGGGACTAGCAGAGTAGCACGAATCGACGACGGCAAAGGCGATGGAACAGGCCGTCACGGCCGGATCAGTCGTTGCAGCCGCTGCGAGGTTGGCGAAGTTGCCCGGGATCTCAAAGGCACCGGCACCATGGTACACCGCCAGGAGGAGTGCGGTTGCGAGTAGGCCGGCCATTGTCTGTTTGTGAACCTGTCAAAATGTAAAGTGGTCCTAGTCTCTAGACTCTAGATGGTGCACAGCGAGGAGTTACAGGAGAGAGGCAACGAGAACCAAGCTTTCGCCGAGACGGAATGGCGGCTTTAAGCAAACAGATGTTTCCTCGAGCCTCATCCCCGATCTTCATCCATGGCGCTCAGCGCTATCAGCCCAACCTGCAGCTAGCGAGGCCATGTTCCTGCAGCTTCTCTCCCGAGTGGTCGACAAGGCAGATTGGTTACCCCATTCGGAGTAGTCGGGCTGCTGCGGCTGAGATTATTGACTCGCCAGACGCCACGGAACTGATGCAAGGATGTGACAGCCTCGTCTGTACCACACTGCTTGGTGCCACGTCCGCCGGAAGCAAGTGATCGCCGTACTACGGCGTGCGCCGACTCCGCTGGGAAGCCTCTGCGGTCGCGAGTAGCACGGGTGGCCGTCGTTTGAAGCGCAAATAGTCTTGAGACGAGAAATTGAGAAATGACGAAAATGGTGACGATGTATTTCATCGATTATTAGCATCAGGATGAAGTTAGCGTGGCGTCGTCTGGCAGCTCCGTCCTATCGACGCCGACCGGTTAACGTTATGCGAAAGTCGTCTCTGGTGTCGTACCACATATAGCAGGGTATTGGCATGCGACTGCTTGCAGGAGGGCCTACGGAGTGTCGTATAAGCTTGCACAACGAGTGCCGACTTCTGGTCAGTAGAATAGGCATAAGTATACGGTTCGATTTGGTCCCAGTGGAAGATGCCTCTGCCCAGTAAAGTAGAAAACAGTGACAATACACAACAAGCACCGCCAAAGCACATGGCCTTGCAGCAGAAAATCCCTCAACCATTACAAGACAGAAACAGGGAATGACAAAGGGGTATCGAAATGGCATGTACGCCAAAGACCATCCCAAAGCAGTACTGATCAAACGCCGAATGCTTCATTCTTCCTTCTTTTCTAATGATCCCTCAATGTTGCGGCGTCTCCGGCACCTCCCAGACATTCTGGGCACTCCTCTCCTCCTCCTTCTTCACCGCAGGTGTGGCGCTTCCCGTTGCCGGACGCGGAGCAAAGGGTATAGCCGATGTGGAAGTGAAGACGGGTAACTCCCTCCTGGTCTGGGCTGGAGCCGGCGTCGACGTGTTAGGGAGCAGCCACTGGAGTGGCTGTTGCTGCTGGACCGCTGGAGGAGCAGGGCCTTCGGGCTGGTAAGGGATAAACATGTCTTCCGCTGTGGGGGGAGGTGGAGGGGATTGAATCATTGGTGAGCTTGGAGGGAGAGGTGTCCGGGTTGAAAATAGTGTCGCGGCTGAGATCGGATCCTTGGAGGGCGTGATTGGGAAGGTGGCAACGGGCGCCAGTGGGATAGGAGCAGGCGGAGAAGGGGCCTGTGCCGTTTCTGGTGCGGCGCCGGTGCTGGGGAAGGTCTCCGACGAGTTGTCGACAGGCGCCGGAGCAGGAGTGGTGACGGCTAAATGCTCCCTTTCCGTGGCCGGTTCGCCTAGTTGGACGGTGGGGGTATTCGAGACAGCGCTGTCGGAGGGAGGTGGTTGATTCTCGGCCTTGGCCTTTAGCTCGCGCTCCTTGCGCTCTCGTTCCCGCGCCTCACGCTGTGCTTGTGTGACGACGGTGATCTTGATCCTCTTCATGTCGCCCGTCAGCCTATCCATGTCATCGCCCGACTGCCCTGATGAGACGGCGGACGTGGTGGCACTTGTTGTCCGGCTTGTTCCAGGTCTGAGGGGCTGCTTCGACGGACCGTCGCCGGCGGCCTTCTTCTGCGCTCTCGGCTGGCGAGGCACCGTCTCCTTCTTCACAACAGGCCCTCTCGTCTTCTTCAACGCAAGAGGTGTGTTTCTTGCGCTCATAGACGACTCGGGGCGGATACTCTGCGATGTCTCGGGCCGGGCTGACGCCCCATTGGACACGTCCGAGACCACGACGGTTGACGCCGCACTAAGGCGTCGGCTCGGCGCTCTCATCTTCTGTGTCGCTTTCTCGGCAGGGAGAACCGGTCCGGCAACCGTCTTCCGCCTGTTCTTCGAGTCGTCTTCGGCTTCTTCCAGCAGGACGCTGGCCTTCGCCTTGCGTTCCCGCAGCGCCATCCTGGACGGCGCAGCGCGAGGTTCGGGCGTCGACGTAGCGCTGGCGCCGGCGCCGGCGACACCTGCCAAGGCGGACTGCCGTGCCTGTCGCGCCCGCGTTGCTTCTGCGGCGAGATCTTCGTGAGTGCAGCTTCCGGTCTGACGATCGGCAGGTATGAGGAGCTTGCTTAGTTCATGGGCTGCGACGTGCCAGGGCACCTCTGGCGGAGGTGGTGATGGTGGTCGCGAGGCTGTAGTGGCGTTGTTAAGAGTAGACAGGTTGGATATGCTCCGGCGGAGCTTCACACCCGCGACCACCTTTGCCGAGGATGATGCGGTTGGGGAGGAGTAAGTGGGAGGGGTCTGGTTGCGAGGCTTCTTCGGCGGCGACACCGGCGCCGGTGTCACTGTAGCCTCTATCCTTTCCAGCTCGGGAAGAGACCACCAGGACTGCTCGTAAGGTCGAGTGCCTCGTTCGCTAGCCGAAGAGTCCTTCCTTCCGCGTATCTGGCCCGACGACGCGACTCGTTGACCACCCGGTGACCCCCCAATTCGACGACCCATCTCGTAGCCAAGTCCGTTAAAATCCTGGTCTTTCACCGCCGGGTCATCGCCCGCTAATCCGCTGAGGTGACTGAGGACGCCCGAGTACAGGGCTCTGTCGCTATAACCCCCCTCAAGGACGCTGATAATTCTCCCCTCCACGCTCGTTCCCTCCTCCGCTGCGATCCTAACAATGTCACGAGTGAACCGCGCATAGAAGTCGGTAGGCACGTTCACATTATGACGTTGCATACCCGCAGACTCCCATTCACTCGCGTCGAAGCCCGCCGACACGAATATCGCCGCCTTGGAGTTGTGCCCGGCGGCCCGCAGGCGCTCCGTCTGCGTCTGGAGGTAGGCGCGTGTCTTGTCCAGCAGTACCGAGTACTTGGCCTCGTACAGCTTCCAGAACTCGGCTTCGGACCGCCACGGCTGCAGATGGACGTTCCACACATTCTGCCCGTGCGCATTATCGATGCACAGGCTGGCATTCTTGACTTTCTCCTCGTCGCCCATCTCGCAGGGGTACGAGTTGATGTCATGGAGGCTGAAGTAGCCGATCGACGTCTTCTTCCACCACGCCGCGTTCTTGGACAAGCCGACGCTGCGCGAGTTGTGCTGCCATGCGATAGCCTGGGATCCGTCGCCGTGGTGCAGATCAAAGTCGATAATGGCGGCGTGAGTCAGACCGTGGCTGAGAATCGCGTGCATGATTCCGACGTGGACGTTGTTGATCCAGCAGAAGCCGGACGGGTACGAGGCCGAGCAGTGGTGACCCGGCGGTCGGATGGCAACGAAGGCGCGCTTTGGGCCGTTCTGGCTGAAGACAGCATCGACTGCCTCGCAGACGCCCCCGAGGGCTCCCTCCAGCGCATCCAGCGACTCCGAGCACAAGTAGAGATCTCCCTCGTGGAACTTCTTAGGTATACCCTCGTCAGCATCGCGCTTCATGTCCGGCCGCTGTAGTTCTTTTCCGTTCATAGCCAGCCGCGACTCAGCTGCGTCGCACATGATCTTGAGCTCCTCCATCCACTTGGTGCCGTGTACGTTTGTCACCGTCTGCGACTGGAGCGCGAGTCGCCTCGTGGTCTTGCGTATGCCAAACGGAACTGCAGCTATGGACGCCGGGTTTAGGTTCGGGTGTAGAGGGTGCGCGCCTTCCGCATGGAGTTCGCCAAGGCGCACATAGGCAGCAGACACTCCCAACACGCTGGCTTTTATCCGCTCGGGGCGTTCGACGATAGTACTGAGAGCGGCGCGTGACGTCCGCGGGCGCGAGTATCGGTGCCCATAGCAGGAGTCCTGAAGAACGACTAGGGTCTCTGGCGCAACCTCGGGACCCGGCGCGGGCGCGCCGTGACGTAGACTCAGCTCCTCCTTGAAGAAGTTACTCGCAATCGATTCTGCGGTGTGTGCCGGTCGCTCAGGTATTTCGGGCGGGGAAACACTTCGCAGAGGAGAACGCGGCATTGTGGAAGAAGGCGATCGTAGCATTGTGGTGTCCGAGGAGACGTTGACTGAGCTGGCGCGTCGTAGTGGAACGTTGTTAGACGAGTGGAGAGAGTTCAGAGACGCCTTGCGCAGCAGAGTGGGAGTTGAAGAGCGAGAGCGGGAGCCATTGACGGAGGAAGGAGCATTCAGAGGGCTTCGAAGGGCGCTGGCGGGACGCGGAGTGGTAGCGCTGGGTGACCGGTCGACTGCAGGCTTATAAGCTCGTGGTGTTGTGGCTGGCGAACCAAGCGAGAGCTGATTCAACGACAGCGCCAAATCAGTATCCTTATTGCCGTCTTTGGGCTTTATCGGTGATCTCTTTGAGGGAGACGGCGGGGGGGAGAAAGAGGACGCCATGATGGAACAGATTTTTTGCAAAACTCCCTGGACTCTGTTGACAGGAAGCGGCGACAGGAAGGGGGGGTGGGTATGTCTCAGTGCATCTCTATCTGGTGCGCCGCCCGTCCAGCAAAGAGACAATGTTCAGACTCAGGGCTTAGTGCTTTTGGGACTAGAGTCTGGATGAAGTCATTATACATGGCGGGGAACGTTTGGACAAAGCTTATCTGTCAGGTACGTGTACGGGACACAGATGACAGATGGTGGTTGCGAAAGGGGTTCAGCCAAACGACGAATAAGAAAATGGGAGTCGCGTAAACTGGAAGCGCGTAAAACATCCCTGTCGTCATAGCAGCCACCGCACGTGATGTATATTGCTTCTCGACCAACTTCCCACGAGAACGTGTCTTTTACACGATAATAGCTTTCATCTCTGAAGAAATTCCTTCAGAGAAGGATATTCCCATCCATGACAACAGTAGCCTTTCCAGCCAGATACACCTCCTTAATCACCACCTCACCGCCCGCTTCGACACCAGGCACAACCTCAACCTCAATATCACTCTTCCTCCCCATCTCCACCCCCTGAGTATTCCTCATCACAAGCGGCTCCCTCAACTTCCACTCCAGCGCAAGCTTACAAGCCAGCGCAGACGAAGCACTCCCCGTAGCCGGATCCTCGCTCGCCAGCTCCGCCATCCGCGTCCTCACCTTAACCTCCCACTTCCCGTCCCCCCTTTTCACCGGCGCCGGTATCTCGAGGACGTAGTAATACCTCGCCATGAACCCGCCGGCCCACTCCCCTTCGTCAAGCAAGCCCGCCACCTTCCCAAAGTCCAGCCCGCGCCGGCTCTCCGTCACCAGGGACAAGTCGTCCAGGCCCCCTTCGAGCCTGACCATGACGAACGTCATGCCTCGCACGATGCTCACCACCGGCGCCGACACCTCCGCTTCGCGGATAGACGGCTTCTCGTTGAGGTAAGGCTCGTAGCTACCCGCCCTATCGGCAGGCAGGTCCCTAAGCGAGTTCATATGCACGTGCACGGCGTGCGGGATCCGGGCCTTCACCACACCACCGCCGTCCAGAGAGGTGATGGAGATGGGCCCCGCCTTCGTGACCAGCGTCGTGACGTGCTCCCACCGCAGGTGGCGCAGGATCAGGAACGCCGCACCTATGGTCGGGTGCCCCGCGAAGGGGAGCTCGCACTCGACGCAGAAGATGTCGATCTCGACGGCGTCGGCCTCTTTCGACGAGGGAAGGTGGAGGAACACAGTTTCGGAGAGGTTGTACTCGCGCGCTATGAGCTGCTTCTTCTCCTGCGTCAGGCCCGGGCGCCAGTCGGCCGGGACGAAGACCACGGCCAGCGGGTTGCCGAGGTAGCGGGTGTCGGTGTCTTAAGACGTCGAGGGTCACGAACTCGAGCTTGGTGGGTGTTGAAGTGGCCATGACGAGTCGAGTGGTGCTGTGTCGCGTTAAACGCGATGTGAAGTCGATTGGACTGTAAGACTCAACAGCAGGCTCCCTTTTGTGTTGGATGGCGTTCGATTGTAAGCAAGACAACTCCCGGTCCTTGACTAAAGGGAACCGTGCGGCCTAACGTCTCGCCAGCTTACACAAATTGATGTCCAGACGGCAGACTTTATTTGAAGGGATGCATCAAGATGGGAGGCGAAGACAGCATCAATTGGCCAATCCTCTCGATGACTCACCAAGCCCAGTTGCGGAGGCTTACACCGCTTCAGGGTGTTTCGACATCATTCAAGGCCAATGTCTCTCTGGGCGTGCACTGATCTACGAATGGACTTGTACACGGTAGAAGGCATGAGCCTCAAGGATTCAATTTTGATGGTTTCTGCATATCAACGATCCTGCGTGTACGACTTATCTCCAAATCCCAAGTAACTTGACAAAAGCAGTCTGCTCAAAACGCCGTACGAGCCCTCATCAAAACAACCAAGAAATGCACTCGTGGAGAAACAAGATCATGCCCGGCCTTAGGCAGCGGTCTGAGCCAGAGGTGAAGGCTCAACACCGACACGCTCCTTGCTGAGGATATCCAGCAACAACCGAGACGGCCTGTTGTCACGGTACACCTTCTCGTTGTCCTTGAACATCTTGACGCTGTTGATGTACTTGTCGAACAGGAACGAGCTGTCCATGGGGCCGCCCTTGGCCTCGGGATGGAACTGCGTCGAGAAGATGGGGCGGGTCTTGTGCAGCATGCCCTCGTTGCTCCCGTCGTTGAGGTTTACGAAGTACTCCTTGAAGTCGCTGGGCAGAGTGCTCGAGTCGACAGCATAGCCGTGATTCTGCGAAGTGATGTGGCACTGACCAGTGGTCAAGTCCAGCGCAGGGATGTTGTGGGCACGGTTTCCGTACTTCATCTTGATGGTGCGGGCACCAATCGCCAGAGCCAGAAGCTGGTGTCCGAGACAGATGCCCATGACGGGGACCGGCGACGACTCCATCAGCCGAGCCAGGTTGTAGACGGTCTCCTGGCAATGCGTCGGGTCACCGGGCCCGTTGGAGATGAAGACACCGTCGAAGTTGTCGGCGACCTTGTGGATGGGATAGTTGTACGGGAAGACCGTGACGGAGGCGCCACGGCTGACCAGGCTTCGGAGGATGTTCTCCTTGACACCGCAGTCAATCAAGGCAATGTGGAAGGAAGCGTTGGGGGCCTCGACCACGAAGGGAGCCTTGGTGCTAACCCGCTTCACAAGGTTGATCTGGCCGGGGTCGACGAAGCTCTCATCCTCGTCAGCGTCGTACTCGTCACCGATCGAGATACGGGCAAGCGAGGAGCCCCTCTCACGGAGATAGGTGACAATAGCACGCGTATCAACGCCAGAGATGGCAGGAACGCCCTCGCGGGCGCACCAATCGCTCAGGCTCTCCACAGCCGTCCAGTGGCTGTATTGCAGAGCCACGTCCGAGACGACCACACCAGCACACTGGATGTGGGGTGACTCGAAGTACTTGAGCAGGTTGTACTCGTCTCGCTCGTTCGAGGGAACACCGTAGTTGCCGATGAGCGGCTGGGTGAAGACCAGGATCTGGCCACGGTACGAGGGATCGGTCATGGACTCGGGATATCCGACCAGCGAGGTGGTGAACACGGCCTCTCCAGAGATGTTGGAGTTTGCTCCGAAGGCAGTACCGTGGAAGACGGGGCCGTCCTGATGTCGCCACAGTTAGCACGAGTCTCTCGCGTGCGGTATGCGACCGGCGGCCGGAGCACCAAGAGAATCATGAACCTACCCTGATGGTGAAGGTGGCCTCCATGTTCTCAGACACGGGAGCGGTGGTCCGGTAGTTGTGAGGCGGCATGGTCCTGCCCTTGCTACCGGCAGCAGCCTTCTGGCTCATGAAGCGAGCATTGTTCGCGAGGCGCGACGAGAGGCCGGCGGCACTCAGGCCCGAGGGCCGGTAGGCACGGAGAGCAACGCGGGCGAACATTGTCGTCGGGTGTAAAAGTTCGGTAAAGAGGGTGTGGTCAAGTGTGCTATGAAGCGAGGGTAGACCTTAAGCGTTAAGGGACCTCCACAGATGGTCTGCCATGCAAGTCAGTAAAAACCGGAGCGGTGAGTCAGTGCCCGGATATGCGATCTAGACCGACCTGAGAGATAATCCTGCAGAGGAACGAGTTAGCAGAGATTCAACTGCATCGACAATGTCATACAGTCCGACAAGAAACAGTAGCAAGCGTCCGACATGTGCTCGACTCTAGGAAACACTGCTTCCACGAAGCTCAAGGGAACGCATGCGGGGCTTATTCGGACAGCGGCGACAGCAAAGGCGACAACGTACCTGAGAGGTGAAGACTGACGGGCGACCGTTCATAAGCGCAGATTTACGAGGTCACTTCAGAATAGAAAAGGAGGACGTGTCGTCCGAGAGTGTCTTGGAGGCGAGGCTTGACTGGAATCGAGTCGAGATATGCGACTTGCGAGATTTTGTAGATGGTGTTGGAGATCGGAAGGTGGAAGAGATGGCGAGTCGGCGATGATAAAAATTGGATTTTGTCACTCGCGACCCATAATTCTTCTGATGGCGGGGTCGCGATTTATTGGCAGCCCCGTCATTGGTCATTAGCGATTGTCAGGCCTCAAGCTGCGTCACTGCGCAGGGGTTGATAAGGGCTCTCCCGCCGCCTTTAAGACCCCTGGTCAACTGGAGGCCGATATCGTAGTGGGGTGGATTCAAGTCAATTCGGGATAACCGAACTGTAGCACAAGTCGGAAGACTCGCCATGACTGGCCTCCAGGACAGAGCACCGATGCTCACCGCTGCGCACGAGTAAGTTGTACCACCGAGAGCCGATGCTCCCGCAGATGATCAAGATTCTAGAATCCTAAGGTAACGAAAGGTAATGTTTTCGAACAGGTCTCGTAGCGACCGAAGGCGTCACATGACACATGTGTTTGTTTATGCCTGAGTTTATTCTTCTGATACCTCTGCGGATATGTGCATGGATAGGTATACGCATGACATACTGGCCACCGCAATGGTCTGCTGTAGCCGACACCCGCGGTTACTGGCAATGATAGAGAACTTGGAACACGAATGTGGACGTAGCACCAACTCATATCATCCGATCACACCGCTTCCATGCCGTGTCCCCTGTCGTTGTACAGTATACCAACAGGTGTATCCCCCATCTATGACTCTATAGCGCACCAAGCTCCTTGAGCTTCGAAATCAGACCGTCCACGTCGTCGACCTTGCCTCCTCCTTGCCTTGGTGGTGGTTCTGTAGCACAGCAGTCAGTAAATGCCAATGCAAAATGACGTGGACCCGGAGCATCTTTCCCCGGACTCATAGGCGACATACCTGTAACCTTGACAATCTTCAACCTCCTGTCGGCCGTGATGCCGAAGTCCCCGAGCTGCTTCTTCTCCAGCGGCTTCTTCTTCGCCTTCATGATGTTCGGCAGGCTCGCATACCGCGGCTCGTTCAGCCGCAGATCCGTCGTGATGACCATGGGCAGCTTCGCCCTCACCGTCTCGGACCCGCCGTCCACCTCCCGCGTGACAGTGACCTTGTCCCCCTCCTTCTCAAACGTCACCTTGCTCGCCTGCGTCGCCTGCGGCCACCCGAGGAGACCGGCCAGCATCTGGCCCGTCTGGTTGGCGTCGTCGTCGATGCTCTGCTTGCCCAGGATGACGAGGTTGCTCTTCTGCTGCTCGACGGCGGCCTTGAGTAGTTTGGCCACCGACAGCGGCTCGAGGTCCTCGCCCTCCTTGGTCTCGACGTGGATCGCCCGGTCGGCGCCCATGGCCATGGCCGTGCGCAGGATGTCTTGCGCCTTGGGCGGGCCGGCCGAGATGACGCAGATGTCCTCCACGCCGCCGGGGGCCGACTTCTTCTCGCGGATGCGCACGCTCTCCTCCACGGATAACTCGTCGAAGGGGTTCATGCTGTGCTTGACATTGGTCTCGACGCCCGTCTGGGCCTTGTTGACGCGCGGTTTGACCTTGGTCGCATAGGCATGTCAGGACGCCCGAAAACGTATGGTTTCTTAAGGTGTTTTGCACTTACCGCATAGTCAATCACGCGCTTGACGGGCACGAGAATCCGAAGGGCAGACATCGTAACGACTGTGCGGTTCAATTGCTAGTTTGAAGGTGCGCACGACGGGATGTATGGCGGAGATAGGTCGCTCCAAGATCTTGATGACGGCTGCACTGCCGGCACTAACCGAGGTCGAGCTTGCAGCGTTTCCGGGGTCGCAGCCCCACATCTACCCCTAACCCCGGACGGTGAAAAGCATATGATAGGGGCTCGGTTAGAATTGTCAGAAGTCATCGTCAAAGCAAGCGCTTTCAGGAGTATGTGTTGATGGCGTGGGTGCGCGCCAAATAGCGCCGTTTCATGGCCTTCTTCTCCCGTGGACGCTTCTATCCATAAAACATGTTGCCGGACATCCATGCCTTCATCCCTTCGCCATGCAAAGCAGAACGCGAAAGAAACAAAAGCCAATTGCTATCATATCCTACGCTCTACGCCTGCCCAGAACCTAAACAATAAGCTCACCAGTCATCCCACTCATCCTGCGACTTATTCGCCGCACCGGACGGCCGCGTACTGCTGCTTCCCTTCCCCATGGCCGCAGTGCCTATCGAGGCGTTCTCCTGCTTCCGCTGGTCCGCCAGATTCGAGAAGTCGTCCCAGAATGCCCTCTTGCTTTCATCGATGGGCACCTCTCTGTAACCTCCCGAGCTGGGACCCTCCACAAACCGCGTAATCCCTTCCTGTGCCGTCTTAGCTCCAGCCTGCGCCGTCTTCGCGGCATTGAGCGCCGCCACCCTCGCCTGGGCAGCGAGTTCCGACTCCGCGATCTACATCACCAGGTCTCGTTAGATGGTAACCACGCAGTCCCCAGTAGACATCACCTACCTGCTTCGCCGTCGGCTGTATATAGTCGTCATTGACCGTCTTGGCCGTCTTCGTGACCGTCGACGCGAACCAACCGAAGCCCTTCGTGAGCGCGCCAAGCGGATCCTTCTGCAGCTCGTCCACGCCTGGCAGGCCCGCTTCCCTCTTCTGCGTTTGGACGGGCATGTTCCCGAACCCGCCGTACTTGCCGCCCTGGCTGGGCGGTAGGTCATCCGGTCTGCTGGCGTTGTCCTGTCCAAGTCGCGCAAAGTACTTGTCGTCCACCTTCACCTTCCCGGCTCCTATCCCACCACCTCCTCCGCTGGAGCTGATAGACGGGCTGGCCGTCCGGCTCCCGCCCAGCGGCGTCGCGTCCTTTACCCTCTCCTTCTGCGTCACCGGCTTCTTCTCGCTCGGCACGTACTCCCGCCCCTCCACCTTGGCACTCAACCTCTCCTTCCATTCCTCGCCCACCTCCCCGCTGTACCGCTCCGCGATCGTAGCGTCGTCCCACGAGAGCCCCCTCATCTTGGTGTCCTCGTGCTCCTCGAAGAACTTCCGCCAGGCCGCGTTCCCGCCTAGCCGCATGCGCTCGATCTCGACGGGCTTGAACGCGTCCATGCTGATCGACCGGACGAAGGAGATGTGCACGCCCAGCCCGCGGTGGACGCCCGCGCACGAGAGGCAGATGAAGATGCCGAACTTGGGCGAGGCCCATTGCGGAGAGGGGGCGCCGCAGTCGCAGCAGATGGAGTTGTTGGATTCTTTCTGGATCGCGAGGAGCTGGTATAACGGGGGTGTGTCAGCTGAGTTTCCCGGTGGCGGGGAAGGGGTATTGGGCGAACCTTGGACCTCGTCTCCGGGTCGACCTCCCACATGGCTTTGGAAGCCATCGCCGGACTGGGTTGGGGGGCAACGCGCTTGGCTCGATTAATCGCTCCTGCAGACTGTGTGAAAGAAGAGAAGGCGACCCTTGAGCCCAGACTCAATGACAATGAGGATTAAGGAATGGTTGTCGAGTGTTTGACCTCGAGAAAACACATTTCCGAGACAAGTGCCAAGATTCCTTGGTACAGTGACGGGACGTTCTGGACTTTGGCGGAGGAGGGGTCCACAACCCCGGCTGTTGTGCGAGCTGTCAGTCGGCCAATCAGACAACGTCCCCTTTCCGCAGCCTCACCCCTGAATGCATGGCGTCTTTGGCCTTTGGCCTGGTTGACAGCCTTATGAACTGCATTTCCACTCAGGTGACGATACGAAGTAGACCAAATCATACACCTTCAACCCCAAATCTGGTACAACTGCGTTGATGACAACTGTCACCGGGCCACCTCTGTTACCTGATTGCAGCAAACATCAGACATTAGGGATCAAGCGATCCGGTATTCCGACTGTTGATCATGGTGACGATAGCAGGACTAAACACTGGCAACGGCGTTTGAAAGCCGTGGTCGTACAGCATCGACACTGGCAGGGAGGTTGTTGTTCACATAACGGTTCCTCACTATTTTGTCATCTCCACCAACCGGCCATCATGCCTCGCACGTCTGCTGTCATGGACGACATGGAATGGTGCTCCGCAACTCGATAAACGCAGGACGATAAGCGCAAGTCTCACATACTGGGGATCTCTACCCGCAGACATCCGTCCCATGATTTTGGAGGCGACCACACATCAGAAACATCGTGGCAGCTCTCTGCGAAGAGAAGAGTGGCACCGTGTCATTGGGAAACGAAACTTCCACCGGCTGAAACGATAATTAGCCTGCCCTGATGACTCTCAACGCATGATCGTCTGGCAGATGGAGCTTGTCCTTCATATCCTGTTGGACATTGAGCTACGAGAAGAACACAAGCCAACCTTGGGATTGGGATTTCCACGATTCCCAGCCCGGCATCGTCCTGGAAGGTGTTCTCTACCCCCAAGTACTTGGAAGCCGGCGGGCGATCTGGTCTTGCAGCTTAACGCGTACTCCCCCCAGCGACTCCGAACACTGGTTCAAGAACTCTATCTTCGCTTCCGACGATGACAGGACTACGACGAAGCCGCAACTCCGCCACGATGGCACGACCCGAAGCACGGCTGGTTCAATGGCCGACAGGTCGAGACTCCATCATCTGAAGCTATATATACTACGGCCCCTCAGAGGTAGTAGTGCCCTCTAATTCGAAAAAGAAGATTCCCGAAGCCGAAGCTGTCACATGCTTCATTGATGCGCCGCCCGCATCACCTGGCGCGAGACGTCAGAGTCAAGGCCGAGCCCCCGCGTGGTGGCAGGTCTGGGAGCGCGTCGCCTCGGAGAAAGAAGAGAGCGGCAATGATCTGCGCGTGACGCTACTGAGCGTCTGCAAAGAAGAAGAGGGTTCGGGGCCCCCATATGGTCTCTCTGCGACGCCGTCCATCGACCTGCTTTGTCAGGTCGTTGCCCCGGCGTCGCTGTGGCAGATACGGGGGGGGCGCAGGCGTGGGGAAGACATCGGTTGCCGCAACTATGGGTTTGTAGTCGATATGGAGGGGAGTTGCCATAATGTATCTAGCTAGTCATTATGTGACCATGTAGACCGACCATAGGCTCAAGTCTCGAGTACCTTATGGTAGGTACCTTAGTGGTGTAACATATCCAAAATGATTACGAAGATTCCTAACCTGCTCCCCAATAAGGATTCCTGACCACCACCTATGTCTAAACGGTCTCACAAACTACGCACACTCATGTCACACTTGCTGCAGGCTTGAAGCTGGGTCAGGTAATGAGTTTCTCCAATGTCCAAGGCGATCAGTAACTCTACCTGATGCTCACTGTCCACAGCCCACGGTTCAAGTCTATCTCGGGAGGCAATACTGTACATCCCACTCGAAAAGCAACTGAAAAAACGAACTTTTGGCTATCGAGACAAGGGTTAGGAAAGCTGAAGAAGCACGCAAAAAGAGATTAATGAAGTGTTTTGTGTGCTCAGAAGCCGCGAGATAATGATTCCTGAAGTCTACCACCAGCAGTAAAGCCTTTTTTTTTCTTTTGATGAGAGCCCAAAGCAATCCCAGACGCCACAGAAAATATGTCCGCCCGTGCGATCTGCTCATACCTCCCGCCAAAATTAATCTAGAGGCCTGCCCGTGATAATAGAAAGCATCTCGTAGAATCCATGCCCGAATCGTTAAGGGTTGTAGAGTAAAACCGTGCGCGCACCAGAGACGAATAATAGCACACACGAAAGAGTGCAAAGCAGCGCCAGTGATAACCGCCAGCGCACCTCAACACCATTTCGAAAAGGATGGTGGAAGTTGGTCCATGCTTAGGCAGCGATGGTAGCGCTAGCCTCCTCAGCACCAGCGTTGGCAGGGGTGGCCTGCTCACCCTCGGCGGGAGCGTTGGCCTCCTCGTCAGTCTTGTCGGGCGAGTCGATGGCAACCTTGACAGCGATCTCACGACCCTCGATCTCCTTGCCGTTCATCTCAGCAACGGCCTTCTGCTGCATCTCCTCCGAGGCCAGGGTGACGAAGCCGAAGCCACGGCCCTTGCGGGGCTCGCCGCGGGCCTGGAGCTTCTTGATCATGAAGCGGGGGATAGGGCGCAGAGCAATCTTGGCGGAAGAAGGCTCGTAGGCGGCGAAGAGCTCCTTGAGCTGCAAAGGGGGGTGGTTAGCACTCCTTTCATGTTCCGTCCACCTTGGCAGGATATTTTGATTGACCACTTACCTTCTCCTCGGTCAGGTCATAGGGAAGGTTAGCGACCATGACCTTGTTCTTGGAAGGGATGCCGTCAGCCGGGGGACCACGCTCGCGACGCTCACGAGGGGCCTTGGGCTGGGTCTTTTGCTTCCCATCGTTGTCAGCAGCTTTCTTCTCAGTTTCAGTGGACAGTTGTAGCACCTCTCCAGCAGCTCCCTCGGCGGTGGTGCCCTCAGCAGCGGTCGACTCCTCCTTCTTCTCGTCGTCCTGTCATCCTTTGTCAGCACCTGTCGAGGACGCGTCATATGCTGCATTTATCCCAAGAGTGCACACTTACTCCGCTTCCGGTACGGCCACCACGGGCACGGCCAGACCGGCCACGACCAGCACGGCCACGGCCACGGGTGGACTGGCGACGGCGGTTGCCCTCACCATGCTCACCATTGGCACCCTCAGTCTTCTCGCCAGCAGCCTCGGGCTTGCGGGCAAGCTGGACGGAGACCTTACGCTCAAGGATCTCCTTGCCGGAGAGCTCAGCGATGGCACGCTCAGCCTCAGTGGGGGTGGACAGGTCGACAAAGGCATAGCCGACAGGGCGGTCGGTACGCGGGTTCTTGGGAATGGAGACAGACTCGCTGTAGACGCACGGTTACTGATTAGCGGGTTGCCAACAAAACCCCCGACTTGATAAAGAATACTGTGTGTTTGAGCCACTCGACATGGCACGAGTATATGATGACATATGTCGGCAACAGACATCAAGAAGCACAACACGATTTCGAGAATGCATGGAGCACCAACGCAGGAGCCCGCGGGCAAAGCCATGCAGCAGATGCCGAGACAAAGAAAAGGACAACAAGGAACAATACTTACACAAGGTAGCCCTTGAAGAAGTCCTTCAACTCCCCCTCAGTTGTCGCGTAGGCAAGGTTGCCGATGTACAGGCGGCGACCTTCAGCTGCGCTGGCAAGGACAGCGTCATTGTTGGGCTTGCTGTCCTCGGTCTTGCCAGTCAGTGAGGTATTGGCCAGAGCGTTCGTGACGTCGTTCATGGCGGTCGAGGCAGCGTCCGCGACTTTCTCAACAACAGACGACATGGTTGATGTTGTTTGGGTGTTGAGAGTGGATGGAATCAAGTAGTGGTAGGTTGAAGGTTGCTGCGGTGCGGTTCGGGATGAAGTGACGTGACGTGATGTCTTGAACTTTGTTGACTCGCTGAGAACAGGTTGTCGGGATTGACGAAGGGGTGGAGCGAGTTTCAAGAGTTATACTCTGGAACAATCGGGGGAGTTAGAAGAAAGGGTAGCTACGTGCCCTAGAGGTCT
>Ga0209127_100199_pt1 | contig 21848 bp, 17 predicted proteins | sample LakSupMetagenome_FD_187469 | JGI IMG/M metagenome (GOLD analysis project Ga0209127, IMG submission 187469) | Freshwater microbial communities from Lake Superior, Canada - Sta WM archaea (SPAdes) (version 2) | ecosystem: Environmental > Aquatic > Freshwater > Lake | place: Lake Superior, Canada...
TCGACGGCAACTGGAATCTTGATGCCTTCCGCCAACCGACCGGTCTCCCTACCCGCGAACACTGGAAGGTATGTTTCCCCACCCCTCTTACCACCACCCTAACATATCTCTCCCTCCGTACGTGCAGTAGAAAACAGCGATGCTAACATCCTTCTTCAAGCCCGACCACGAGTCCACAGTCTGCGACCACTCGACCTGCCGGCGCACCTTCAGCTACTTCACGCGCCGCCACCACTGCCGCCGCTGCGGCAACATCTTCTGCGACTTGCACTCGGCCTACGAGGTGCCACTCGACGAGCGCGCAAACTACAACCCGCGCGGCGTGCCCGTCCGCGCCTGCGCCCACTGCTACGGCCAGTTCAAGCAGTGGCGCAGCCGCGCCAACAGCCGGGACGACTCGTGCGCGTCGCTGTCGGCCTCTCCGTCGTCGTCGGCGGCGGCGGCGGCGGGTAACACCACCGGCGGCGTCGGCGGCGCTGGAGACAGCCCGCTCTCGACGTCGCCCATCGGGTGCAAGGGGAAGCCGACGCCGCCGAGCGTGGCCGAGGTGGCGGTCAGTGTGCCGAGGGACTGGAACTGGAGCACGTTTTGAAGTGCCGTGATGGGAGGACACAGGGTTACAAATTACGGCACTCCTTCGTAAACGAAAGGGATTATCTCAATCGACAGGACTGTCGATGCAGAGAGACCGACTCGGAGAGAGAGAATCCGAGTCGAGGATCGTGTCACCCCCGCGAGGGTGCGCATTTACGGAGTCATGTTTTGCGACGCTCGTCAAAGAGGCGCGTGGTGGGTGATTATCGCCCTTCCAGCAGACGGGAGCATGCACGCACTGCTCGGACCCATCATCGGCTCGAGACAAGAACGATCACAGGGGCTTGAACCCGGGGTTTACCGGGGGGCCGGTTACTACGTCGATTCGAGAGAGATCGGAGACGGAGTGGGATAGAGACTTTGCGTTGGCTACGATAGACCCGGGAGGTTGCGGTCCCATGTACGAGACTTAACCACGGCCTGATGAAGGGGAAGGAAGATTTGGACGATGTTAGACTTTTGGGGTATGGCAAGGCGCTCAGACAGGATATGGCGTCTACTTTGCTTTTTTCCTCATCTTGGATGCTATAATAATACTTGCTTATCTGCCTACTCTGCTGGCTTTCTGTTCAACGGCGTTTGCTTGCGGCATACACACAATACACTGGCACTACACGTACAGAGAAGGCATCGGAACCATCACGACGGCAAGACACGCGAGCAGTTCCGGTTTCCATTTCGTAATAGAGTGGATACGTCACTGGAGATCCGATTTTTCATTAGCATCTTTAGGGGTCCTTTTCTTAGTGTTCGCCGAACTCGAAGATCCTCTGTTGTTGAAGAGCGCCCGAATAGCCCAGCAATTCCCGCTGTTTCCGGCTGGCAAAAGGTCGAGCCGAAGAATACTGTGGTAGATTAATCCACTTGAACACAGTCTAGTCTAGTCCACTAAATAAGTCTAGTTGTAGGATCGGGAATGGCAGCGGAGCACTGGGCATGTGCTACACGTGTAGGTTTGACTCTGTTTGTCAACGTTTCCCGGAGGCTGCTTCGATATCCACACCTTTGCCGCAGCCGCATTTGTTCGCCTCGGGATCTTTTTGGCTTTTTCTCGGTGAGCCCCCAGTTTTCCCACTTTCTCTCCGGCGCGACTTTTCCCACATGGCGAACGACCGGGCACACGGGCTCTTTCCGCTTTGGGAAGGACTGGGATGGGATATGCTCCGGCTTACTGCTTTGACGGTGATTGGTGCGCAGGCCTTGACATGTGCTAACGGGTCGATGGCCTCAAATGTTTCGCTGGGACCAACTCCAGCCATGTGAGATTCTGCGCGAGAACCGATGTCATGAAGCATTCGAGCCGCTTGTCAGCGAGACTATCACACTGCGCCCATGTCAAACAGAGGTAAGGCAATATATTGGTATCAATATTCGCATTTGCCAGCTACACGTCGATGAGAGAGCGTATCTATGTGCTGGCTTCCTGAAGCACCTGTGCAAACCGCTGCGTCCAAGCCAAGCAAATGCGTTCTAAAACTCCCCGTCCCATGCGAATGTCCAATGCCGCCGCGTATCAACTCAACCTGTATATATACTCGTTCGTGTGCCTGCATGATTGGCCCGCAGTTGCCCTCCGATCCGTTTTTTTTCGTACTCATTCATGGTCTAACGCCCCTCCTGCTTATGCCCGCTTCCGAAGAACACGGCCGGTCGGGCGTGATCCCGTGATGGTATGCCCGTTGGGGGTGTCATCGATAACGGCCTGCTCGTTGCTCGCCCCGTACACCTCGCGCTCCACGCCCTTGGCGGCATCCCACCCGGCCTTCTCGGCCGTGACGGCGAGGTCGCTGTAGCGCCTATCCTTCTTCTTCTGCTCGGCAGCCGAGCGCTTGAGGTAGCTCTGCACGAAGAAGCTCATGAACAGGTACGTCAGAGGCGCGAGGTACACGACGTTCAGCCAGACGCCAAAGGTCTGGGCGGCGGAGGTGATGCAGGGAGTATAGACGAGGTCCCTGACCTGCTCGAGGCCGGCGCCCGACGCGGTTTCGGAAGAGGCGCGCGCCGACGGGGTCGACTTCTGGGTAGCGTTCACGACCACGGGCACGGCGTAGGTGACAAAGGAATGCAACATGGCCGCCGAGCCGCCGAGGAGGAATTGGGTGATCTGCATCGTCGTCAAGCTCCTCTTGATGACCATGGGGACCCTAATCTTGAGGGCGGCGATGGTGTAGTAAGTGTACTAGGGCCTGCGTTAGTCGTCTGGTTCAAGAAAAGCGCCAAGCCATCGTCATTGTACAGCAGGTAATGACGAGTACATCGGAACAAGCACCAGGCATAATTCGACATATCTCGGCATCATCCGTATTGAGCATGGGGCACCACTTACCATCATTGCGTGAATGCCGGAGTTGACGAAGCAGAAGATCCAGATCGGGGGCGACATGTAGCGTATTCCCGACCACATGCACATCATGGCTCCGGCGTGGTGGTATGTCTGTAGCGTCGAGCTGAACTTGCCCTTGGCGAGGATGATCAGAGTGTCGAGGACCTCATAAAACTTGCTGAGGTAGAAGATCCAGCCGTAGAAGGCGAGGCCCTCGTTCCACAAACGGCCCGTGTCGGTGCTCAATGGCTTGCCGTCGCTCGACAGAGCAACGCTAGGCGAGTAGGACTCCCATGTCTTTGTTACCTCGTTGTAGACGACGCCGTTCCCGTAGCCCGCGGGACCGCTCATTCGGCACATGGAGTCCAAGCTGCCAGCAATCCCGCTTGGCCCAAAGGGACTGACAAAGCTCCGGCTTAGGGCGCCATACATGCCCCAGCAGGTCCAGGCCGAGTACACGGCGAGGAAGACGTTGTGCAGGATGACGAACGCCTTGAAGGGCCGCGTCGTGCTGATAGCCCATGGCCTGTTGCCGGTAGATTTGTTGTAGCGGTTGAGCAGCTTGGCCGACACAGCGTAGACGGTGGCAATGGTGATCGGGACCATTGGGTTCAGCCACGCTTGGTAGACGCTCTCGGGAATATCGAAGGGCGGTGCAGAGGGGATCGACCCGGCCTTTGGTGGTGCCAACCAGTCCGGAACATTCTTAGGGGGAAAGGAGAAGAACGACGCTTTCGGGAGCGATAGGTATGCCGGTGACGAAGCCATCGCCGTGGGTTTGAGCTGTGGCTGGAGGTGTCGAAGAGTAGGAAGAGGTTTTGGACGCAACTGAGGACCAGCTTTGGTCAACGAGCGGACAAGGAGAAGGAGAAAGATGTTCGTGGTCGAGGTTACGGATCCCGACTTCGAAAAAGATGATGACGGGCAAGATAAGAAGGGAAGCAGATGACTGAAAGGATGGTTTGCTGCTGCAGACGCACTTACGCCACTGACAGCACGGGAGCTGCATGCTGATATGCGAGCCGTCACTCGTCAGTCCGAATTTTGTTGGACGCCGTCATGTCAGTGGAAAGTCTATCCAGGTGCCTTACCTAGTCTTAGGCTGTTGATCTGGGTCCACAGACTTGTTTGGGGGAACGGGAGCCTCGGTTTGTGGGCACGTTACAGACAACCACGATTGTCCATGGCGAGTCGCAACCGACTTGGCAAACGAATACCCTACAGTAAGGTTCTTAAGACATCGATGACATGTGTCGCAGCTTCCACCTTCCACAAGGGTCACCGGCACAGATCAGCCAGGGGGGGTCGTCCTTAGCTCCCGGCCGAGAGCACACATAAGGTATGGATAGCTTCAGGCTGAGGAAGGTGCGTCTTCAGTTCTTCGTAGACCGCCCATATCAACGAGCTTCCTCACGGATGTATGGGTCGGTTCGACGGCATTGAAGCCAGCAAAGGATGTGGCTTCCATCGGAGCACCGTTCAATCCTCGGAATGCGAGACTGTTTGCCCATGTCGTCGACTTTTTCAGGGTTCGGTTGTGAGACTGGTGTGTTGCGGTTGAACAGATCGGCGCCAAATCGAGGGACGTTGCCCATGTGGAGACCTCTGATTTTGTTGGGAAGCGAGGCGGCCAATCAAATGATGGCCTTGACGTAGCACGGCTCTCCGTCACGCTTTTCACAGCTCAGCTTCAGTCACTCATTGACGTCTTCAGGATACTAGAATTGAGGAAGGGAAGTAATTACCCCTCATGAATCTCTCACTCCAGTTGCTTCGAACGATGGTCAATATCGAAACCTCATCACCAAAACACTCAAGAGCCAACAATCTTTTGAGGATGTAGGGGATGGACTGGCGGTCTAGACTTAGACCAGAAGCTGCTCGTCCGTCCTCAACAAAATTCGGTGGCCATCATCCCAATGCGTTCATTGCAGGTCCCAAGCCCCCGGCACTTATTAAAAGGGCTTCAGGGGCTCTAAGAAGACGGGGAACACTGACCCCACCTTCACATGCTTATCGCCCATGCCCAATTGTTTGTTTGTCGTACTACTTCATGCCCACCATGTCGCCGACGTACGGCAATCTCGGCTCCGTGCACGCCGTTGTGGATACCGGCCCGGGAAGAGCCTTGAGTGGGGCCGTCACCTTGGGGTCCGGCGTCCCGGAGCCCGGCGGCCCTCGATCGGGTGCTCTGGGGCCACAGGCGGGTTTGGTCAAGGGCCGGATAGCTTCCGTTCCCTCCCGAGTGGAGAGCTGCCTTTGCGTATGCCAGTCGTGGACTTTGAGATTCCTATCTGCGGTTATACTGTCATAGACTCCCCGCCTTTGCTGAATGTTACCCGAGGCGAAACCAAAATCATAGAAAGCTGTTAACCTGTTGCGTTATATGCAGTGGCCCGGACAATTGCATGCAGGACTCTTGACATATCGACGTCGCCTTCAACCTGCAAATCCAACCACTTTATCCACGACCTCTTCTCTGATGACCGGACAACCGGTCGCGATCAGAAGCTCACAGGCCGTCTCTCGTGTTCCGAGGTCCAACCCCGCATTACACTAAGCCTAAAACGGTATTACACGACCATCTCCAAAACGCCCCCCCGAGAAGTGGACGCGGGCCGGCAACAGTCATCACTTTATTCTTGTTGGCTCTTTGACGAGGCAGGTCCTCTGCTATTGACACGGAAAAAGCGAGGCCAGATTGTACTTGTTGTATATAGAAGCACAGCGAGGTAATTCGTCTTGCGACTGAGTGCACTTCGTCTGTATTCGTATGCTATGTGCACAATGAGGGTGAGGAGATACCCACTTCTCCGCACTCGATGACCACTAACCAAGCGGCTACCCCCTAGTCACACGCGGTACTATCCCACTTACGGGAAGGTGGCGAGTGGGAGGTGAAGATCCCCAATTTGTTTGACGACCAGCACACAATGCAACCATGCCCTGGATCGCGAGATCATGCGAGGAGGCGGCTCCGAAGACGACACTAGTGTCAAGGGCTAAGCCGGGAGCCGTCACAGGTCGCTTGGTATGAGGAGGAGTGAGCATATACAATCTCTCGAGGTTCCCCTCCCGCAGGCCAATTGTTCTATCCTACTTCCTTGGCCTGTGACCCTCTCCGTTCAGATACACAACTCTTGCCATCGAGAATACCACGTCTCGCGCTTCGCGGATAGTCCACGATCAGGAAGTAGTCAAGATGTCGGCCACGGCAGATAAGACCGCGGCGCCTAGATGGCCCGGATTGCCAGAGCCACCTTCGGGCGACTTCTTCAACGAGACGCAATGGGCCGTTCTCACGTCTCTGATCGACGCCGCCTTGCCTGCAATAGTGCCAGAATCGAAGATCGCAGACCATACCAAGGAGTTAGCCATACCAGACGCAGAGTATCACAACGCCGTCAAGACCACACGGACGACCCTAGCTGAAGCCCCTGATGAAGACACTCTCGCAGCCTACCTCTCAGAACTTCCCTCCAGAAACACAGCATCCCTCCACGCCCTCCGTCGGTCTCTAAGCGGCGTCCCAGCCTCCGCAAGGGACCAGCTCGGCGGGGTCCTCTCTGCCCTGTCCACGCGGCCGGGCGCTCTCGTGCTGACAGGCTACACGACACCCACCCACCTGCAACCCGTCCACGTCCGTGAAGCCATCCTCAAGTCTTGGCAGGCATCGTGGCTTCCTACCCTGCGCATGCTGTCCAAGATGATGTGCATCCTCGCACAGTCGACCTTCCTCGTCACCAGCCCCCTCTACAAGACGGTGAGCGGCTACCCGGACATACCGCGCGACTGGGTCCCCGGCAAAGGACATGACTACTCCTTCCTCCAGTTCGAGGCGTCGCCCGAGCCCGCGACGCTGGAGACAGACGTCGTCATCGTCGGCTCCGGCTGCGGCGGCGGCGTCTGCGCCAAGGTGCTCGCCGAGGCGGGCCACCGCGTCCTGGTCGTGGATAAAGGGTACCACTTCACCCCGGACCAGCTGCCCATGCCGCAGGCCGAGGCCATGTACCACCTCTACGAGAACGGGGGCTTCATCGGCTCGGCGGACAACTCCATCAACGTGCTGGCGGGCTCGTGCTGGGGCGGCGGCGGGACGGTGAACTGGAGCGTCGCGCTGCAGACGCAGGGCTACGTGCGGCGCGAGTGGGCCGAGCAGCACGGCCTGCCGTTCTTCGCCACGCAGGAGTTCCAGGACTCGCTGGACCGGGTGTGCGAGTACATGGGGGTTGCGGACGCCAAGTACCTCGGCCACAGGGGGCAGGTCCTGCTGGACGGCGCGAGGAAGCTCGGCTGGGATGCCAAGCCGACGCCGCAGAACTGCGGAGGGAGGGAGCACCCGTGTGGACATTGTCATCTGGGGTGCAGCAGCGCGAACAAGCAAGGTCCGGCGGTGAGCTGGCTGCCGGATGCTGCGAGAAACGGGGCACAGTTTATAGAGGGGTTCAAGGCTGAGAGGGTGCTGTTCGATGAGCAGGGTGGTGAGAAGAAGGCGACGGGAATCGTTGGACGGTGGACGTCGCGGGACAAGAATGGCGGTACTATCGGGCCAGATAGCGAGCGAGTCCACAGGGAGGTGGTGATCAAGGCCAAACGTGTGATTGTGTCTTCTGGATCGTTGCAGAGTCCACTACTCCTCAAGCGGAGTGGCCTGAAGGTGAGCCTATCGCTGGACGTACCTTTTCTTGCTGGAGGATACACTAACACGTGTGCAGAACCGTCACATCGGCCGCAACCTGCACCTGCACCCAGTCAACTATGTCGTAGGCTTCTACGACGAGGACGTGCGGCCCTGGGAGGGCGGAATCCTGACCAGCGTCTGCACCTCCTTCGAGAACCTGGACAACGCCGGCCACGGCCCCAAGCTGGAGCCCGTCTGCATGCTACCCTACACGGCCATGTCGGGCCTGCCCTGGCTCTCGGGCAAGGACTTCAAGCTCGACGCCGCCCGCCTGCGCCACGCGGCGGGGTTCATCTCCCTCAACCGCGACCGCGACTCGGGCGCCGTCTTCCCGGACCCGGACACGGGCAGCCCCTGCATCGACTACACCCCCTCGCCCTTCGACGCGGCCAACACCCTCGAGGGCGTCGTCGCCCTCGCCAAGGTGTGCTACATCACGGGGGCGCGGGAGATCCGCGCCCTGCTGCCGGGCACGCGGCCGTTCGTCCGGCCGCGCACGCAGTCGGCCGAGGTCGAGAGGCTCGGCGTCGCGAACCCGGCGTTCGTGGCGTGGCTGGCGGACGTCAGGAGGGCGGGCAACAGGCCGCCGTTTGCGCCGTTCAGCTCGGCGCACCAGATGGGCACGTGTCGGATGAGCAGCCACGCCGGGGCGGGCGTGGTCGATCCCAAGGGCAAGGCGTGGGAGGCCGAGGGCTTGTATGTCGCGGACGCGAGCGTGTTTCCCAGTGCTAGCGGGGTTAATCCCATGGTTACGAATATGGCTATTGCGGATCACATTGCGAGGGGGATTGCAGAGGAGCTGAAGGGGAGTCGATGAGGGGAGTACGGTGATGGTTGACACTGGTGAGGAAGGAGTATTGCTTGCCATGTGTAAGGTAAAGGCATGTTGGTCAAGTATGATCTGATGAATGATTCTATCTCAGCAAGTATATCGTGGAGTTTTAATCGCCAAGACGGCATCCAGCTATTCAGAATTGGTGCGGTCTTCTCTCGTACGTATCTCGACCACTCGGTTGCTACGGCTCGCTTGCGACTCTCACCACGTCGGTCTGCTCTTTCGGGTAGCACTGACAAAGTTCCAAGCATTATCCCGTATTCCATTGGTAGGCTGCTAGCTCAAGGAGGGAAGGTGCTTCCGAACAAGAAGCCAGTAGTGTTGGACCCAATGCTTCTAAGAGTGTTTAGAGTGCACGCAAGGCCCGATGTCGCTTGTGGTGTTGTGGATCACTCAACCCCCTCAACGGCGGCTCTTCATGCCGCTCAATGGGGCCAAAGCCGCAAGTTCTCGCATCGCAATACTACGCCCTTCCAATTGATGACTCAAGGGCGTGAGAAAGATGTTCAACATGGACAAATTGGCATCCAAGAACAATACTGCGCGGATCCGGGTGCTGGTCGCGTTCTCTCCTCTTTATACTAACCCGCTATGCTCAGCATGGAGAAGCTAAAAGATATCCTCCGACGTCAAGATGGCGATGATACCGAAGGGACTGGAGACACCGAGGTCCAGGAGATCACCATCCCAACAGACGGGTATCTGGCATGGATTCAAGTCCTGGTAGGCCAGTATGTTCACCGTCCTACCACGGCTGCCGGACACACCCACCTGTACTAACCCAGAATCCAGCCTCATGTTCTTCAATGCCTTCGGCTACATCAACAGCTACGGCGTCTTCGAAGACTACTACGTCCAGAACCTACACCTCTCCCCCTCCGTGCTAGCATGGGCCGGCAGCGTCCAGGCCTTCCTGCTCTTCAGCATCGGCATCTTCTCCGGGCGCTTGTTCGACGCGGGCCACTTGCGCCCGCTCGTCGTGGCGGGTTGCGCCATGCAAGTCCTGGCCGTGTTCATGACGTCCCTGTGCACGGAGTACTGGCAGCTGTTTCTCGCTCAAGGGATCTGCGGAGGGCTGGGCGCGGGGATAGCGTATACCCCGGTCCTAGCCTGCGTGTCGACGTACTTCACGAAGAAGAAGGCGCTGGCGATCAGTGTGACTACCTGCGGAAGTGTAACGGGCGGTGTGGTGTTCCCGGTGATCGCGCGGCAGCTTTTGGATAGGATCGGCTTTGCCTGGACGGTGAGGGTGATGGGTTTCGTGATGCTGTTCAACTCGATCTTGATTGCCGTCGGGGCCACAGCGCGACTGCCGCCGAGGAAACGGGGCCCACTGGTCGAAGTTGCTGCGTTCAAGGAGGCGTCGTATACTCTCTTCTCGATTGGGGTTTTCCTGTTGCTCTGGGGAGTGTATGTCTCCTACTACTATGTGAGTTCCGCTCAGGGCTTCAGCGAACAGGGATGAAGTGTTGACGAGAAGTGACAGATCAGCCACTACGCCTCCACAGTCCTCCACACCGACAGATCAACCTCCATCATCCTCCTCCTCCTGATGAACGGCCTTGGACTCCCGGGGCGCATCGTCCCGGCCTTGATATCCGATGCTTACTTCGGCCCTTTCAAGACCCTGATCCCACTGGCTTTAGCCTCAGGCGTCCTCTATTTCTCATGGATCCGCGTCCACTCTGTTGGCGGCATCTACGCTATCGCGGTGCTCTTCGGTCTCGTAAATGGCGGTGTGCAGGCCATGGGTATGGCTGGACTGCCATTCCTGACGACCGATTCGAGTAAGATGGGCACGAGGTCGGGCATGGTGCTGAGTATCGTGTCCGTGGCGTCGCTGACGGGGCCGCCGATTGCGGGCGCGTTGATACAGGCTGGTGGGGGCAGTTATTTGCCAATGCAGATCTGGACGGGATGTGTTATGATTCTCGGGGCCGGGTTCGTTGCTGCGGCGAGAGTTGCGAATATGAGATTGATGAAGAGGAGAGTTGATGCTGGTACTTTCGATACTCCTCCTCCTGCTGCTGCTTCTGACGCCAACGTCGTCGAGACCACGGCCCAGGTCTAGGAGGAGACATTGTGGTCTGAGGAAGGGGATCTCGTTTTTCGAGAGGGCGTCAGCGGTAACTTCGAAGCTGAACAGATGCTCAAATGGCACGACGGTCTGAGTTTCAGTCAAGCCGGAACTTGAAGCCAATGAACGAGATCCAGCCTTCCGCCCATCAATGTGGTTCTACTGGCCAATTTGCGGGTAGATGCAGCTTCAATTCTGCAACAGTCCACATCATCGCCCTTCTCAGCAAGGTGGAAAGGAATGGCGAAGGGCATGGCAGCCCGAGTTGGGTCGTCTAGCAAGCTACGCTAGGAATTATACAATTCGAATGAGGATAACTTGCAAGAAACAGAGGGACCTCGCTATCTTCTACAGCAGCTCCTGTGTTACCGTGCTCAACGCCGTGTAAGTAACAGTACACGCTCGGCTTGGCTGAACGTCTGAAACGGCAAGCAGCTCGTTTGGCAGTCTAAAATGGCACATTAGATAGACTTAGATAGTTCCCGGAGATGCTACGACTGACTGACGCTGATGGCTGCCCTTGTGATTTGCCGGCTTGTTCGTAGTACATCGGTGCATAAGGCAAGAAGAAAAGAGACAAGCCATAGTCCCAGGCCGTTAGGAGAATCGAGGCCATCTCCGTCGCGGCCCAATCCGCGGATGCGTTGACACTTTGATGTACAGACCAATATCATAGGCCCGGAACTGACTATGCTGATCATGAGTCCTCCAGGGCGCCAGCAACAGCTTCATCCGCGAAGCCGTCACCGTCCTTTGAGCGAGCGACGGGTTTCACGGTATATCACAACCAGGCCAGCTCCTGGACAGATATCGTGCCCAACTAAGCCCTCAACCCAAACTTGATGTGGAGAGCTTCGCCTTCACAACCCGAAATTTGTATCATAATTACACAGAAACTCAGGACCAACAGATCTAGATCTTAGTCAATATAAGGAGCTATGCAAGTACCCGGCACTTGGGCTAAGACTTGATAGATTCACCCACCATCTGTAGCCAGGCCTCAACGTCACGGCCATGGCTGACTGAAATCTTCTCTATGACGAAGTAGATAAACCGTGAATTACAACACCCAGCTGAGCATCCAAATTCTCCCTGGGTGAATTCAATGTCCACAACGTGGCACCTCACACATCGCAGACACCTCTTGTGCGGCTGCTGTCCTTGATGCACCCGGGTTCGAGACTTCCGGAACGCTACTTGGAAAGGCAGTTTACTGAATTCGGATTTCCACGGTACCGGAGCGATGACGTTGTGGCTACTGTTCCGCTCCTGAAGAGAGCATGTGGCTCTTGCGCTGTTCCCGATTTCCCAGCAAGGCCGGTCTCGATGGAGTCGATACTCCAATTATGGCATCAAAAAGTACGCGCTGAAGTTCCGATGCTATCGATAGTATATCTCACGGAGATCCCGTCGACTATGTCACATTTAGGAGTGCCATCGCAGTGGAGTGCGAGCGATGCCCTCAGTCGACGAGTATAAAGACGAGTTAGATCCCATGAGACAACGTACAGACAGCAACTCAGCCTCGAGCCAGACTCAAGTGCAATCTCCATCTACACTCTTCAGATCCTCAAGTCTTCTTCATCTACCTAATCACCATGGTGAACTTGCACGTCATCGTGGCCGCCATGGCTGCCACTGCTGCCGCCCTTCCCAACAATGATTTCGGACCCCGGGCCGTCTGCAACAAGGATAACTGCTACCGCTGTGTAAGACCGTGCCCGACTTTCCCTCTCGTTGAACCACCTTAACAAATTGAAAGGTCGGTATCAGCTCATCCAGGATTGCTGGCTGTTCGTCTTACATGGCAGTGACCGTCACTCCCTGCACTTCCACGGTCACTGCCACAGCCACAGTGACCGAGACTTCCACGGTGAACAACTTACCCATGAAGAGGGCCGCCATTGCAGCCGGTATCGAAGCCCGTGAGGATCCTTCGTCCTGTGTCTTCACCACGGAGACACCCACTGCGCTGCCCGCTTACGCAACCACGGCTTGCCCTGCCCTCGGTACCACGGCTCTCCCTTCAGCCAGGCTTTCCTCCGCCTGCTCCTGCAACGGCGTGACAGCATCAACCACGACTCTCCCCGCACCGTTCACAACCGTGACGGCCACCACCACCGTCAGCGCCACCGCTTCCGCTGCCCCGCCTGCCTTCATCCTCAACTCCAGCGGCGACCAGTCCCTCTACGTGACCGTCGACGATGCCGGCGCCCTGCGCCTGACCCGGGACAGCGCCGGCGCCACGCCCTTCTACGTCGAGTGACCCGGCCAAGCTGCTGGTCGACTACTACCAGCCGTCGCCCGCCACGGCCGACAACAAGGTCTACAACGCCGTGCCCCAGCCCGGCGCCAACTACCGCATCACCTGCTCCCAGCCCGGCCGCAGCGACGGCGCTTACTACGGCAGGTGCCAGGCTGGGGGTCCGCCGAACGGCAACCCGGCCGTGTATGGCTTTGGCACGTGCCCCAGCCAGGGTTACTACGTGTACATGATTCCCAACGGCTCCAATGTCCGCTGCTTCGACGGCGGATATGCGTTTTCGGGTTTCCTTCTGAGGGCCTATACTGGACCCGTTTGAGCTACCTTGTGGTTTGGAAATGGTTATCATGGGGTGTGGCTGGTCAATGAGAAAGGGGAAGATAGCTTCTGTGATCGGAGTGAGCACACATTGCCTGCTCAGTTAACTTACTTTTACACACTACTTAATGCCATTCATTTCACGCTCATTATTCTCTGGTCCAAGCATATATGCAAGGCCCACAAACACGACATTTCCTTGCAGCAGACCTACTCATGCCTGTTAGGCACAGCTTCCCGAGTTGAGGTAGTGGGCGAGGGACGTGACACACCGGCTAGCAGCTTTGGGATATCATAAACATACTCTTGTGCCTGCCTATATACTTCCACCGGGCATCGACAGAACTTATAGCTGCCCTTACCAAAACCAAGACGCCAAGGTGAACCACTGCTATGCAACTACCTCAGATCCAATCCAGCAACCCCAGTAACGCCGGTACACGCGACGAGTTCGGCCGTCTATATCCCAGCAGCCGTAAAGCTCAGCAGACTCCCCACCGTCAACCCGGTGACGAGCGCCAGCCCCATGAAACCGCCCGCAGCCTCCCTCTCGCTGTCATCAACCCACTCCCCCGCCGACATCATAGCCGCCGAGCACAGCCAGCCGTTGGTCAGCCCGAAGGGGAACTGCACGACCAGCAGGTAGAACAGGTCGCTGTCCACCACGGCCCCGCGGCCGCGGATGTTGCACAGCAGGTAGAGCGGCAGGAACAGCGTCCTCGCCACGGCGAACGCGAACAGCGCGGCGGGCCTGTCGCGCAGGCCCCAGAGCGGCAACGCGGCGCCCATCCGCCCGAGCAGGTCGCCCAGGTTCCAGAAGAAGAAGCCGAGCGGGATAAACACCCCCGGGGCGGACAGCCTCCCGTCGTCCCCGCCGCCGTGGTGGACCGAGAGGATCTTGCTCGTGAATACGGGGAAGAACATGGCCACGAGCATGCACATGAACACGGCGCCCGAGACGAAGGGGAGCTTGCGGAAGAGCCGGGGTATGCTGACGTACCGGCGGGCCGCGCGCTCGGCTTCTTCCACCGAGGTGATGGACTCGGCGAGCCGGGCGGCCATGCGGTGCTCGATCAGGGTGTTGTGGCGCCTGACGAGGGGGAAGAAGGAGGCCAGCGCCAGCAGGGAGACGAGCACGGCCGTGAGGAAGTAGATGCCCGCCGCGTTGCTGGTGGGGGCGGCGGCGGGCTCGGCTTCTCCCGACGACGCGGGGTTGGGCGGCGGTGGCGCCGCGACGAACAGGACGGAGAAAATCTGCGCGATGGCGGGCAGGACGCCGGCTACGCCCTGGCCGGCCATGATGGCCTGGGTGTATTCTACGCGGCCGAAGGAGCCGGCGTAGGCGAGGGCGCCGTTCTGGATGAGGCCGACGGACCAGGCGGACAGGCAGACCAGCACTAGCATCACGGCCAGATAGGCTCCGGGGGAGATGCCCAGGAAGTACTTGGTCGTGAAGGCCATGGTGGCGAAGACGAAGGTGTTCATGAGGAGGCCGGTCGAGATGCGGAAGGGGTACGAGGCAGTTGATTGGATGTTGGTCAGGACCAGCATGGCGGCCAGGGTGGTGAAGGTGAAGGTCGAGGTTATGGCGCTCTGGAAGTTCTCGAGGACCCAGGGGTCCGAGGCGAAGCGCTTTTGGAAGTAGGGCGCTGCGGCGAGGAACATGTTCCTGGAAGGAGAACAGTCAGTGAGGGACACGAAGGGCTTGTAGAGGGTGTTCTCACCAGGACCACAGCATCGCAACGCCTAGCAGGACGAAGATGCAGTATTCAGCCCACGAGAAGGGCACCTCTTCGATCTCGCCATCGTCAACGGTGTAGGTCGAGCCCTCGAGGGTGCCCGTGTCGTTGTCGTCGGTGAGCGGCTGGTACTCGGCCTCGTCGGCCTTCTTCGGCGGCGTGAATATCGCCTTCAGTCGATCCATCGCTACTGATCCGACCGGCTTGGGCAGCGTCGAGGGAGTGGGAGTCATCGAGGAACCATTCCCGGAGGCGGTCGCGGGACGTCTGCTGATAATATATCGCCGATAAGGAAACGCGATAGGTAATTGACTCAGGTCACCGAGGCGCAGCAGATAGCGCTAGGCGCATCAGAGTGTGGCCGCTGGAAGTCGCGAATACCAACCAGTATCTGTCATGCAGCGCTGTGTCTGATCAGTGATGAGGATCACGAGTGCGCTAAGATCAACTGGCGTGAAGTCGTGAAGGGGGATGACGAAGGGAACTGTACGGAAAACGGAGCTATCCGCCGCAACGGAGATCTGACGGTGACTGTGACCCCGGCACGGGATCGAGCGTCTGCCGCCGAGCCCATAAAGGGGAAAGCGTGAAATGCGACCCCCACCTTGCGGAGCCGCAGCCGTCCGACGCCTCGGGTGCTCCCGTCCAGACTCCAACTCACCAGGCTCCAGTTGTCATCACACCAGCTTCAAGAAGAGGTTGGACTGAATCTCATTCTCTCGAGAACGCCTACTCGGTCTAGCTGGCGTCTGTCAGCGGAGGTGACAGTACCGATCTTGACACGGTCAACCGGATATCTTGACCGGATATCGGCCGAGATCAAGGCCAGATATGCGACCACCCACATGAATCAAGTTATCTGCATGCAAGTATGTCGTGCATTGTTGATGCTTCTTCGAAAGCGAAGTATAAACAGGAAACAATGAGGATTACCCATTACGGGACCGAACAAGCCCGGCATTGAACAGCAATCCAGATCTTGCTCATCGCATCACCAGCCCTTCCTCATTACCATTACATCCCCTCCTCTTCTCTCACTCAGTATCTACCCTTTCCACTCCTCACTCATCAAGCGGGAACCGATCAACAAACTTAAACGTCGCGAGCCCCCCCTCAATCTCCTCCGCAAAACCCTCAACATCACTCCCCTCATACACCCCAGCCGTCCGCCCGATGCCCACGCTCCCAAGCGCCGCGCTCGCGCTGCCCAGCGCGCCCACCGGCTTGCCCCAGCGGTAGCCGTCGAGCAGAATCTGCCCGGGGCGTCCGGCGGGATACAGCGCCGACGCGGTCCCGGCGACGAACAGCCCCTCGGCACCGGCCGCGACGACGATGGCGTCGAACCCGGTCGCGTCGGCGGCGGAGTAGGTCTGGTCGACCCCCGGCGCGAGGGACTCGCCCACGACGGTGGCCGCGACGCCGTCCCGGGCCAGGCGCTGCTTGAGGGCGCCGGCTTGCTCGAGGGAGGAGGAGGAGCCGTTGGAGGTGGAGGCGAGGATGCCGACGCGGAGGGTGGCGACGGTGGGGAGGGTGGAGTTGAAGATGGAGATTTGGGAGGAGGCGTTGTTGTGGTAGAAGGTCGGGTCCGGCGCGGGGGCGGGCAGACCCAGGGCAGCGGCCACGCGTGAGGCGACGTCGTTACTCACGCGGTTGAGCTGGGCGATGACGTTCTGCTTGACGGTGGCGGAGGTCAGGTGGCTCGCCTCGAAGCGCATGGCGTTGATGAGGAACTGCTGCTCGACGGGCAGGAGGGAATTGTAGAAGAGGCGCGGCTGCGACCAGTGGTCGTTGAAGGTGTCGCTCAGCTCGCGTGTGAGCGCACCGGTGACCACCCTGCGGGACGGGGCGGTGAAGAAACCCTTGCCTACCGTCTCGTTGGCCTGCGCGGGGAAGCCGTTGTTGAGGGTGTTGGGTGTGTATGGGAATTTGTTGGTGTGCACGATGTTCTGCCCGGCGCCGTCGCGGTTGTTGTTGTGGATCGGCACCGTGGGCCGGTTGATGGGCAGCTGCTCGAAGTTGGGCCCGCCGTGGCGGTTGAGCTGCGTGTCGAGGTACGAGAAGGTGCGGCCTTGGAGGAGGGGGTCGTCGGTGAAGTCGATCCCGCGCACGATGTGGCCCGGCTGGAACATGATCTGCTCCGTCTCAGCGAAATAGTTCGTCGGGTTACGGTCAAGCTTCATGACGCCCAGCTTAGTCAAGGGGACAAGCTCCTCAGTCACGAACTTGGTCGGGTCGAGGAGGTCGAAGCCGAAGGCGAGCTCCTGGTCTTCATCCATAATCTGCACGCAGAGCTCCCATTCGGGGCCGTTGCCGGACTCAATAGCGTCGAAGAGGTCTTGGCGGTGAAAGTCGGCGTTCTTCCCTGCCAGTACCTGGGCCTCCTCCCAGACGAGCGAGGCTTTGCCTTGCTTAGTCTTCCAGTGCCACTTAACCAGCTTGGACTCGCCCTTGTCGTTGACGAGACGGAAGGTGTGCACACCGAACCCGTCCATATGGCGGTAACTGCGGGGGATGCCGTTGCCAGACATGGCCCAGAAGAGCGTGTGCATCGTACTCGGCTGAGAACTGAAAAAGTCCCAAGCCGAGTCGTGGGCAGTGGCTGCTTGTGGCATCTCGTGGTCTGGTCTAGGTTTTACAGAGTGAATGAGATCGGGGAACTGGATTGCATCCTGGATGAAGAAGACGGGGATGTTGTTTCCAACGATGTCTGCGTCTGGTCAGCCAACCTGTCTTTCTTTGCCCAGAAACCAAGGAGATATACCGAAGTTGCCCTCGTCGGTGTAGAACCTAGCGGCAAAGCCGTGGACATCTCTTGCGGTATCTGCACTGCCGCGCGAGCCGGCAACAGTCGAAAAGCGGGTGAACATGGGCGTCTGCTTTCCCGCAGAACTGAGGAAAGATGCGGCACTGATATTCGACCAGTCGGCGTAGCTGGTAAACGTGCCAAACGCGCCGGCACCGCGGGCATGGACCGCTCGCTCAGGAACCTATGACTCTGTCAGCATGAGCTGTTCTTGTTGTTCAGCACAACGACAGTATGTACCCGCTCATGGTCGAAATGCTGGATCTTTTGCCGGAAGATGAAGTCCTCGAGCAGAGTCGGCCCTCTTGCGCCGGCCTTGAGGCTGTGCTGGTCTTCGATTGGGCCTCCGACGTCAGATGTCAGGAAGTCTTGACTGTCGTCGGCCGTGGCCTCAGCGATGCTCTCGAGGCCGGCCGCGGGCTCGGCACGAGCCTTAAGCGCCCCCGGATCTGCAAAGGGGCAGCCCGTGGCACTTGTCAAGCCCAGAAGCGCGCTCGCGGGGAGCAGTGCTTTAATGAGATGCATCTCGGTTTATGCACCCCGAATTTCGGACGTATCGATCTCTCGATCACAGATGGGATGCCAGGTAATGTGTGTGCGATCGAACTTTCAGTCCAGACGAACTTCAGAAAGATGACTGCTCGCAAGATTTATAAGACATCGACAAAGTCAACATACTTTTGACCTGCGTCTCTCGCGCACTACACGAGACTCTCCTCGTATTTATAGCCATCGTCTGTACATCTGGTACAGTATCACACTGCCCTTGTGGGCTTACAATAACAAGCCTGCCACTTGGCTTGCTCGGTCAAGATGCCCGGATGCCGAGGAATGGACGGGCCTTGCAGGGGATCGAGCGATGGGAAACTGCATACCACGACCTGCAAGAATTGAAATTTCTGCAAGACAGTGTCGACAAGTACTGTTCTCACCAGGGTACCGGCGAAGGGAGACCTCGGAACCCGGAGAGCGCTCCGACTCTCTGAGAAAGCTGACCTTTGCTTATGCCTCGAGGCGGAGGGGTGTCACCTGCGATTGTGTCTGTCAGATCTTGCGATCATGTCCTCATCTTCCCCCGCATTGATGTGATATGGACAGGAGAGGCTAATGATGAGGATCCCAGCTCATGGATGTTGTACCCAAACAAAGCCCTTCGTCTGAATTCGTTGGTGGGTGTCTGTACCACTGTTGGCGGTTGGCCGCGTGGTCGGAAAGAAGAGGACTTGTAGTGACGCCGTTTCGCGCCCTGGTGCCGCCTGTTTCCACAGCACATGAGGCTCGTGTGCATCCAGCCGGTGTGACGGTGACAATGCAGTAGACGTACACCGCTCGTCTGTACTAGAACAGTCTGTTTCCTGGGCAGCAGAGTGCGCACAGCGTGAGCTTGTGATAGGGTGATAGGTCTTCTCTTGGCTACCATCGAGCAACAACAATAAGCGCCGCAATGATTGCAAATACGTACCTGGTAGGTACCCCTTGCTACCACGATGCAAGGCAACGTCCGCGGATCTCCACCCCGACTGCCGATGCCAGGATCAGCCTGGCTCCTCTCGCAGATGCCGAGTTGAATCTCACCTCCACTTGTCTCCGTTAGAGTGGTCTTGGCCCGGCCGGGTGTGGACTGGTGGCATGCCGGAGGCATTTTCCAAGGTAACGGGATGTGGTGTTGGAACTTCCAATAAAGATCTCAGTGGAAGATCAAGGAGATGGGTGTTCTCAGTCGCACCTCTAAACTGGCAGACGGCTTATTACTCTTCGGGATTTGGTTGCGGATTGCCTCGAACCCTGGAGATTCGCTGCCCTTCTCCTCATTGCCCGCACTGCGTAGAGATCCCGGAACGGCGCGGACCCAACGGGAAGGAGTGTCGTGGATTCGGCGGCATTCTGGTGCCAAGAATAGGACGTCGTCATCACTTCCTGATGTGCTGGACCGTGTAGTATCCCGAACACTCACTGACAGAAAAGCCTGATTCAAAGAAGAATGACAAACTGAACCCGCCTTGAATGGGACGATGACCGACCTTGGCGTACTGGAGCAACCAATCGAACGGTTTCCAATTCTGCTGGACTCAGGACGACTACACTGAGAAGTCTGTCACTGGTGGCTTGTTATGTTCAGTGTGCTGATCTCGCCAAGCCAGTGAAATCGAATGTTGGCTGCAGACAGAATTGGTGAGATTGGGAATGGCCATGCAGGAGTCCTTTGCTTCCCCGGTAAGAGTTTCTCACGCTGCATGAAAGCGTGCTGCTACCGTAGCGTCGATGCCACATTGAGTGTTACACGGCATGGTGATTACAGTCCTTGGTGCAGATCCGCACAATGTCCATTGTGACTGAGACTATATGTCGTCCAGCAGGAGTGGTGAGGCGAGCTGACCATGCTCGAAAGCGAAGACCAGCTCGGATACATGGGTCGGCGTGTGGTTTTCATGGACATCAGAGACGTACGCGTCCTGTGGGGGACTATCTGCACAGCACTACAACAAAGCGTGGCAACCTGTTGCCTCCGCGAGACAACTTTAGGGTCTTGCCGCAGATCCAAGGCTCAGATGGAAGAGGTGGAACTTTGGTGTGGGATCTCTTTGCAAGCCTAGAAGCCTCTGTCAGCCCCATCGTCCGTGGTACAAGTGGTCAGCCTGGGTACCGGTGACCTGTCGTAGCCAAGGTAGTTCGGCTCTATCGACTATGGATCTGCTGTCATTGTGGTAAAGGGTCGAAGAGTCCCCCACGATCGTGGTTCGCTACGCGGAACCCGTGGTCTCACATCAGACCGCGCAGCTCGGAGTTTAGCTGTCGCTGCCGTATAAATATCGCTCAAAGAAGAAGGTGAAGTCGTGGTTACTGATCGCCCACGGGCAGTTCAGTTAGGACACCTCGAGCAGAACTGAGTTCATAGCTTACAAAGCCGCAAAGGATGGCAGAGCCTAGATACAGCTACCCAGCGACACAATAGCATAGGGCAAATGCGCCTTCTGTGTAACAAGATAGACAAGTCTTTGACATTATTGGACGTATTGCCGATAGTAGAACTAACCCCTAAACACCCCGGGTATAAGCCGTCCCAAAGCCACGAGACCATACGTCTCACCCCCACACTGGACGCCAAGGGTACTCCCAGCACCATCCTTCCACTAATACACAGCCCTCCTCCTCCTCCTGGGTGACCGCCTTAGGTGAACATCTTGCATTGTCGAGACCTCAATAATACTCTCAATCCCAGCCACGCTCACTCCGTCCACGAAGCTCCCGTCGCCAACCAACTGCTCCTCCTTGATCCAGCCGCACTCAACCGCAAACCTGACCACATCGCCGGCACTCGAAAACGATAGAACCGTCCTCGGCGCATCGGGGTTGAGATGCAACCACATCTCCCTCGTATCCCTCTTAAACCGCGTCAGGCTCTTTTTCTCCCCGGTGAAATTATCGACCATGTACTGGTAGATATACGCCAGCCACAGCACGTTGGTGTACGGGTACCACCTCGTCCAGTCGATCCTCTCCCCGTCGAACCCGACGTCGTAAGCCCTGTCGTGCGCCTTGGCCGGCAGACACACCCTGTCCCCCTTGAGCAGGAACGAGCGCATCTGTCTGTAGACCCTGCACTGCGGCGCGTGGGTGCTGGTGAAGATGCCCAGGTCCTTCTCGAGATCGTACGCGACTGCCTCCCCGTCGTCCTCCTCGGCGCGCGAGAGGCCGTAGTCGAGGATCGTGATGTCGAGCCCCGAGTAGCCGAACTGGCAGGGCTCGCCGTCCTCCGACTTTGCGGTAGGGGGTCCCGTCTGGCGCACGCAGAGGTTCCCCTCGTGCAGATCGCGGTGCTCGAATTTGGCGAGGTCCTCGGCGCGGGCTAGGGCGATGGCCGTGTGGAAGAGAATGTCCCAGATCTGGGTTGTGCTCTCGAGGGGGAAGTCCTCTAGTGCGGTACCGGCATCCCCGAGCTCGACTACAAGGAATCGGGTGTTGTCCAGGTATCTGCTGGGGGAAGGGTAGAACTGCAGCCTGTCCGGGTCTCTTCGCTTCGCTTTCCGGTGGAAGGACTGGTGCGTTTCTAGCAGTGCTTTGGTGGCTTTGCCCTGCACGATGTACCGCTCTTTGTACACCACGAAACCTGGTATGTCGGCCAGCCACTCTGAGATTCGTAGTTCTCCGGCCAGGTCGTCCTCCGAGTGCGGTTCTTCATCAACTAGGCCAGAATTCTGCTGGGCTTTTGTCTGT
>Ga0209127_100200_pt1 | contig 21797 bp, 25 predicted proteins | sample LakSupMetagenome_FD_187469 | JGI IMG/M metagenome (GOLD analysis project Ga0209127, IMG submission 187469) | Freshwater microbial communities from Lake Superior, Canada - Sta WM archaea (SPAdes) (version 2) | ecosystem: Environmental > Aquatic > Freshwater > Lake | place: Lake Superior, Canada...
GCTTTGCAATTGATCTGCGCCTCGCTTCGTGGCCCCTGCACGGACGAGACCAGTCGGGCACTGGCTCGACCGGTTTCTCTCAAGGCCACGCTACCGGGGAGAATTTCCCATTCCCGCGAAAAACCGGTGCGGTGCGGTGTGACCGCCAGGCGATGCCCGCATGCGAATACCGGCGCGCGGACAACAGCCGGCCAATGAAGTAGTCCAATTGCATGTCCTTCAATACTACAGCATACCGTGGGCACTCCCGGCCGGGGTCTGTCGCTTCCCGTAGACTTCTAATGACTTCACTGCTGTCTTCTTTCTTCCTATCCGATCACAGAGCGAGGAACTGCGTTCCGCGCGACAGTTGCTGGAATCCTCAAAATTTCAGATGTTGCGCCGCGGTTAGGCACAGGACAAAGGTAGCGGTGTGCTTTGCGAGGTGTTTCCTCTGTCCAGTATCGGGTGAGACGCCGATGGGAGCCATCACCCTTTTCTCCAGGGCGACCGCTTCCTCTCGCCCTTTATGTTGTGCTGCTGCCTATCTGCATGCAGTCACAACCGTCGGCACGTTGAAGAGGCAACGTGTCACGTGCCCGAAATGAAGTGACTGCGGCAAAAAACCAATGCGCATCGCACAATCGTTCCTTGGCGATGATAATCTCGGAGCCTCTGACGAGAAGACCGCATAAGCATGATCGTTACGGCCCTCGACATCCCGTCCCCCACTGTCACAAACCACACCCACAATGAGTATGCCCATATTCATCTCACAATTCCAGACAGGGCCGAAGAATATATGGGTTTTTCTCAAATACTGCAAGTCCGAAGAATGACAATGAACAAATGAACCAGAGACACCAACGCCAGGCAAGAAAGCAACGAGTGGTTCAGACAAGTCAGAGGCCAAAACATGCCCCATCCCCTTCTCCAATGCTACGCCTGCACCCTGCGTATACACCATCGCTCTTCGCACCCCGGAACACGAACACCAAAAATCAAAAAGACAAGCCAAAGTCGCATATAATAACCCCATCTAAACGCCTGCCAACCGTGCGTACAACCGTCCAACATCTCCAAACCACCCCATCATTCCACGAGACAGCCTAAGTAAAAACCAGAGGCATCCAATCCCTGATGTTATCTATCTTTCCTTCTTGTGCCGAGACTTGGTGTAAACCTCTTTGCCATCGGCGGAGAGAGGTCAAAACGAATCACCGTTTTCTTGATACCCTCGCTGTATTTAAGACAGCGGGCCGGATCGAAAGTCGAAATGGATATGAAACGACAACCCAATGCCAATGCAATGCAATGCACCAAGACGTAGGAGGGGGAGGGGGGGGAAATCATAGACCGTAGACGTAAACATCATGAGTCATCAAAGCTCAAAAGCGGCGCCTTTCAAAGACCACTGATCTTCCTCGCAGCAGCCGCAGCAGCACCCACGCTCCCGACCCGTCCGCTCGTCTTTCTGACGCCCGCCTCGCGCACGCTCCCACCGGCGGTCGTGGCGGAGGCGGCTGCCCGCGTCTTGCGCACCTTGGCCAGCACGCCCGACGCGGAGCCGGCGCGCTGCTGGGTATCGACCGACTTCATGCGCGACACGGAGCCCGCGGCGGCGGCGGCGGCGGCGCCGACGTTCTCGATGTCGTTGGAGGCGTCGTTGTCGATCACCTGGTAGACGGTCGTTGTCGTGGTGGTGGTGATGGCGGCGGAGGAGGTCTGTCGCTCGCGGCGGTCGGGGGAGGTGGAGGAGGCCTTGCGCTGCTGCTGCTGCTGCGCCCGCATGCGGAGGAGCCATTCTTCCTCCGAGGCGGTCCGCTGCGCTTGCGGGGCTCCCGTCTCGGTCTGGGTTGTCTCGTCTTGGACGGTGGTGGTGGTGGGATGCGCCGGGGTGCGGCTGTAGGGATGGTGGCGGTCGGTGGTGGCGCATCCCGCGCGGTTCGTCTTGCGCGGCTGCCCGGGCGTCGGCGCGGGGAGGAACTCGTCCTGGTTGTTGTCGCGCGTGTGGTCCTGGTCCATCTCGCTGAGCGGGGTGCGGTTGCTGGCGCTGCGGTTCTGGTGCGGCGGGGTGTAGGTCTTGCTGCCGCTGCGGCCGAGGTTGGCCCGCTGCATGGCCCGGATCGGCGTGCTGGGCAGCTGGTGGCCGTTGGCGGTAGCTGCCGCCGCGGCTGCTGCCAGGGCGGCGGCCTTCCTCATCTTGCGCTCGACGCGCTCCTCGATCCACCACTCGCGGAAGACCCCCTGGTTGAGGTGCAGCCAGTGCTGCTGGGGCCCGACAACCATACCGGGCCGCATGAAGCGCATGTATGCGATCACCTCGTTGGCGGTGAATCCGTGGCGGTAGATGAGGTAGGCGCCGATGAGGCATCCCGTCCGGCCCAGACCGGCCTTGCAGTGCACCGCGATTCCCTTCTTCCTCACGTTGATCATCTCGTGCGCGAGGCGGATGAACTTGCGGACCGTCGTCAGCGGCGGGCAGGTGCCGTCCTCGAAGATCATGTCGAGATGCTGAATGCCGAGCGCCTCGAACCAGGAAGGCGAGTAGAGGGCCGAGTTCAGTCGGACAACAAGCCCAATGTTCTTCTGACTGAAGTGCTTCAAGACTTCCTTGAAGGGCGCCGGCAAGTGCTTATGGGCGTCCACCGTTTCAATAGACCTCGGGAGGGAAGCGAAATGTTCCGACTCTGGCGCGAATCTCTCTACCGGGAGATGCATTGGAGAGGCAAAGGCCAGGAAGTGCGGTGATATCCAGTTGAAGTCGCCCGACTCGACCCGTTCATACATCTCATACTCGTCGAGGTCGAAGTTGTCCAGCACGCAGCAGCCCTCTTCCTTGGCCTTCCAAACACCATACACCACATCCTGGACCGTGAGTCCGTAATCGGCCTGGCTATAGCCGGCATCGCGGAAGGGCATGAGAGGCGGATCAACTTGGGCTATAGGTGCCAGGGCCAGATGTGGTGGCCACGACTGGATCAGGACCATGTAGCATGCTAATAGGCAAGAGGCATTTGCTCGGCCTTCACGGTGTTCAGTTAGCATGGACTCTCGGTACCTCGATTATCCTCGATATGAAATAACGCACTCTTGGGGTCTGCCATGCTCCAGAAGACGACTGGCCTATCCCTGTTCTCCTTGGCACCCAGTATGTCATGGAACATGAGCGCGAATCGGTACAGATGACCGATATGGAGCGGGCCAAAGTCATGGTGGAAGGCATTGTAGAACAACTGGTCGTCGATGGTGAAGTAGTATGGCTGCTTCCGGGGCTTGAGATTCAGTGCGGGCTGTGGTCCGTCAACGGCGCGCTGAGATCGCTTGGTCGGAGATCTCAATGGTGGAGGTTCGGGATACGGAAAGAGGGTGTCTTCTGTGGGCGGGTTGATGTACGATGCGAGATATAGACGGTCTGTGAGTTTGAGTAAGGTTATCGGCCAAGAATAAAATAGCAACTGATACGGTATGTGAGGGTGTGGGTAAGGCTGATGATGTGCTCCGTAGCTTATGGGCTCCATGACCACTGTGGCAGTGGAACTCACAATCCAGAGATCGGTGCATGAATGGATTGGAGCGGTGAAGACATACCCGGGATATACTCGATGACCTGGCCGAGATTAGGGGCAGCAGTCTTCTCTTTGCCATGCGTCTTGTGCGCGGTTGGAGAAAGAGCCCCTGTCGAATGTGACGCATGGTGTCCATGGTGGTGGCCGTGGCTAGGGCTGGCTTGTGAGGGATGCGCCCGCGACGATCTCGTCGTGGAGGGATTCATGATGGCGCTGAAGGTGCACACGGCAGCAACGGCTGCCAGATAGGAAATACTTGATGCCACTGGGAAGTCAAGAGTTACCCCAATTCAGTATGAAGCTTCCGCTGCTTGAGATGCGTCCCGTCGTGCGCACTTGGCAAAACAATGCTGTCGGCTATGAATTCTTCTTCATGGGCGGGTAGAAGGATACTTGAGAGGTGGATGAATGAGATGGATGTTAAGTCCCGAAGAGAAAGTCAATAACAATGTTCAGTGCGCAACGGGAAGGAGAGCATGCGAGCTAGCAGATGCGGCGATGACACTGTTTTGTAATGTTGTGATTCTGGAGGACCGGAATGGCAGCGATGAGTGTTATTGTTGCATTCAGTCCTCATTTCTGGCGTCTGGGGGTCCCGGCGCCCAAACAAGCAAGCTTCAGCGAATCATAAGCCGGCGCTCTATTCTCAAGCCACCATCACCATGGCAACGCTCAGTTGAGCCACTACTTGGGACTCCTACCCCGGCATCTTCCTTATCTTATCGCAATGGCAACCCCACCGAGGAGTGACAACCGGAATTTGGACTGCGCTTCAGTCAATGTCCTGAGGTCGTGACGACGCTCGACCGCAACCGCAAGCCAGGGAACGACTACCTTTTGGACGCCATGGCAGAGCAGGAGTTTCCCTGCGCCTTGTGAGTCCATTTTGCCGACCCGTGAATTATTCCCTCGTATACTAACATGGCACCGCTCTGCAGAACGGTCAATGTTCCCTTCCCGACTGCCCGACTCGCATCCATTGCACTGCAAGCCCTGGGCGTCGACAAGGAACTCTCGCCGCTCGTGCGGCGTACCTTGTCCGCAGTCGCACCAGCCGATACCCAAGAGAACAACATTCTGAGGGTCAAGTATGTGGCCACCACGAACCGCATGCTGCGAGTTGCCGTCAACGGCTTCATGGAGAGCCTTAACTTGGTGCTCGAGGTCATGGAGAAACTGGACGAGGACGTATTGACTGCCGGACGGAAACAGAATGGAGGTTGAGGGTACTGGATGGTAAAGGGGGATAAAAGCATTCACTACGTCCCTCCGACGTGCAATGACCCGGGTTAGGAACATCTCGACCTCCACTGGAAACTGTTATGCTTGAAGAAAGAGCAAACAACAAAGGATTTTCAGTCCCAGCTTTGCATGGTGTCGGGCCGCGGAGCCGAGACAGCGCAGGCGATGCAGCTCGTGTGCATTACGGAGGCAAAATTCAGCACACGGACGGGGCCGGTGATGCGTTTGGGCAGCTTGAGGTGCCTCCTTGCCAGCACGCTCGGCTTTGAGGCGGAGAATCAGCTCCATGGATTGTTGGTCCGTCTCTATGGGACCAGGGCAATGCGCCGCTATCAAACCAGTATCGCCGATGGTATCATTCGTGCCAGGTCTATAGCCGTCTCATGCGTCCCTGCGGTCAAAGCTCCTCCTCCTCTTTCATGTCCTCCTGCTTCACCAACGGCGTTGAAGCACCGGTCTCGCCGTCTGGCCGCGGCTCGCCATCACCAGAAACCCCATAAGGCGCCAAGCTGTCCGTCCCATGTCCGTTAACCGGTATGAAATCAACCTCATCGATGTCCTCAACGTCGTCCACACTCGCAGGCTGGCACTCGAGCTGGTTCTTGTACACCTTGATGACGCGGTCCTGTCCCGCACTGGCCATGACATCTCCCTTTATATCGACCCAGAAGCACACTCCGTCGTGAGCACCTGGGATGCGCTGGACGATTTCCTTGCTCTGGACATCCCACATAACGATATCCCCATCCTCGCTAGCTGACGCCACAAACGGGTCTCGCTGTCTCTCCATATCATCCTCATCCACATCTCGGGCATCGCCTAGGATGCCGAAGGCGCCGCCGATGGAGTAACCGCTGTTCTTGTGGCCCTGATAAGTCTTCTTCACCTGGCCCGTCTTGTAGTCCCATAGGCGAATGCTGTTGTCGAGATTATGCGCCAGGACGAAGCGGCCGTTGGGGCTGAAGCAGACGTTGGTCACCCCGGGGTTGTCTTCGTGCACGAGGGTACGCAGGCACTGGCCTGTCGACGCGTCCCACAACCGACTGCAAGTCCGTGTCAGTGAACTCCAAACAAACTGTAGCTGTCCAGAGAAAGGCACAACTCACATTAGACCATCCGTCGAACAACTAGCAACCAACGTGCCGTCCCTGCTAAAATCAATGCCACTAACCGGGTCGCTATGCGCCGGCAGACTCCTCATCAGCCTGCCTGCCCTCACATCCCAGAGAAACACAGCCTCATCGTAACTCCCGCTTGCCAAGATATTACCCTTTGGCGAAAAAGCAAGACAGTAGACGTAGTTATGATGACCCAGCAGCGCGCCCCTCCCATTCCTCGTCCCCCTCGCCCCCTTCCCGCTCCCGGCTGCCCCTCCCCCCGCCCCGCCCCCCCTGGGCTGCCTCAGTATCCCGCCGTTGACCCTCCTCCTCATGGCCATCCCGAACCCGGCGTCCTCGCCGCGCCCGGCCCCCTCCCCGACGGCGTGCGCGGGCGAGGCCGTGACCCGGTCCCAGAGCCGGATGGCCTTGTCGTCGCCGCCCGTCGCGAGCCCGTCGCCGTCGGGCGCCCAGGCCAGGCAGGACACGCCCGCCATGTGGCCCACCAGCGTGTCCATGTGCTCGCCCGTCACGGCGTCCCAGATCTTGGCCGTGCCGTCGGCCGAGGCGGACGCCAGCCACCTCCCGTCGGGGGATATGCGGACTTGGGAGATGGCGGCCGTGTGGCCGGTCAGGCGGAGGTGTGGTTGGAAGTTTGGCTTTGGCTTTTGGGCAGCTTGCGATACGCGGGAATGGAAGGCGGGGTCGCGGCGGCCGGGCGATCGCGAGGATGTCGGGGACCCGGACCTGCTTCGGCTGTCGAAGTGCGCGCCTGATCGTGACCTAGAGCGCGACCTGGAAGCATCTGATCTTGGTGTGCGAGACCTGCTACGAGAGCGAGAACCAGTATTGGACTGTGAATACCGTCTCTGTCGTCGCGACGAGCGGGATCGGGATCGTGAAGGTGGTGATGTTGATGTTCGATAGCGGTCGGCGACGTCATTCTTCTCTCGTAGCTCTGGAGTTAGCCTAGGCGAGAGACTAGATCGTGGCCCTCCTCGGATTGAGAGCTCGTGCGAGTGTAGCTCGTCTCCCTGCATGGTTGGAGACTGCCGCCCTTTGGGAGAAGGATTCGGAGAAGCATTTTGCGAAATAGAATGGTCCGACTCCGTCTCGTCGTCATCTTCCGCCACCCTCCTTCGCTTGGCTGCACGCCCGGATGCAGCACCGGCAGTCATCGCGTCGGTTGCTGCTTCAACAAGTAGACACTGGACTGTTGCGCTGCGACGGGGTTGATAAGATACGCGCTTGCGAGGCTGAAATGGCGCTTCTCTTAGCGCGTCTCTCAGCTGAAGCGCCGGTTTTCATTGGATGACTCAGAGGGGACCACTCACTGGGGCATCAGCGCCTTCCCCGAAACTCTAATTCGACCCGCAGGCTATGTCCACTGCAGACATAGAAGGGACTTCGGAATCTGTGACCGTCCAGACCTTTCGACACCTATTAGGATGGCACAAGTCAGCCTTTGCGTGCCCTCAGTTCCTAACCTATAGCGGGACAGTTGTGTCCTTGCATACTCGTCCGGAACTCGGTTCGTCAGCTTGTTCCGCTTGTTTAATCGCCTTTTGATGGTCTCATCTTCTTGGTATATCTAGACCAACTCTAGCACTAGGTCTAGACTAGCTAGTTGATTGGTCTCCATGCTCGGAACTCTTTATGTGGAAGGTACTTATACCTTGTCTCGACACAAGCATATTTGACCTAGATTCCTCAACAGCTTCAAGCGAGGTGGGTTACCATAGCGCCAGATACACACTTCGGGCCTTCAGCGGAGAGACGCGCTCGCATCGGAGGACATATGTCAGTACAGGTGAATAATTTCAGTGTCTCAACAGAATTCGCCCATCCACTCTCATGGCTAGACTCTCGGAAAAGCCATCAACGGGAGCGTGACATACTCTTGTTGTGAATCATCATGCAAGAGCAGGGACAAGTTCGTGCGATCGCCTCCTTGCTTGGACGTCTGATATCCTATAATCGTTCAAATCATCCATTCATGGGTTAGGGTCGCACTCTTAACGCGCCAATCCTGCTGTACGTGTAGTCCTGGAAACAGACAGCTCACGAGTAATCTCTCCCCAAAATCTCAATAACGGACAAGAAATGAGAGCCCCCCACGGCTTCCGCCGCAAAGAATAGAGCAAGCGACCTATCTCAAAATAGCCTGTACACCAGAAAACAAACTCAAGCTGCCGCTAAGATGATACAGTTTGCTCTCGATGACAATGAAAAATGGTGGGAAGAGCTAAACAAGCTTGCCTTGACGCTGGGAGGAGAGCGAGCCAAGGTCGTTGCATCCTGCTGACTATTTGACTCACATCGCACAGGTGCCATGAGCGCCTCTCCGATGAGCGTAGTAGCCAGGTTTTCCACACCTATAGCAGAAATCGCACCCGCACCGACACCTACATGTGTCAGAGTTCGCCTCGGACATTTCATGAATCAGGCGACTCACGTTATATGATTGCACCCCTCGGTCTTCTCCACAAATTTGCGGTACTGGGGACACTGTCTCCAACCGAGACGCTTCGCAAGGGCCAGGAACAGGGAGTCCGACTGAGGGAGTTCCTCCTTTGTCTTCTTCTTCGGCGTTGCTTGCACGTTGGGGCATGGGCCGAAGTGAGACTTCCTTTGGCAGGACTTGCAAGTCTTGGCCGAGCACTTTGCGCATTTCCCGTGACGCGATGTCCGCAGTGTGCCGGGTATGAACGCGTGGCACTTCGGACTGTGGCAGTAGAGCCTGTCTTGCGTCTGGTACTCTGCTAGTCTCTGCCGGTATCGCTGGAGGTCGGCGAGCTGAGGGTAGTCTCTGGCGACCCGATTCCGTCGGATCTGTTCCGTGCCGATGAGATCACGGAGTAAGGCGGTTTTGATGGGCTCTGTCGAGCAGCATAGTACTGGGCAGAATGGAGTTGAGGCCAAGGATACAGACAGGTTGTGGTACAAACAGGACTGACAGTGGACGTGCGAGCAGTCCAGCGTGATGAGCTGCTTCGGGTCCCGGATAGTTGCGCACATTAGACACTCCATTCTCGACGTTGCTTCACGCAGAAGAACGTAGGCGAGAAGCGCCGTGGTGTAGCTGGGTTCCTGGTAAGGCTGAGGCGGGGGTACGTTCCTCAGACGGGCTGGGGGTGGTGAAGTCCTAGTTTCCACATTATTTGATGGCGTGAATCCATCCAGGTCGACACCTGAGTCGTTTGACTGGGCAAAAGGTCAGATATTCTATCTGAGATTTAACCTCAGAAACTTGGGAAAATCTGCGTCGTGAAGGAAAGTTTATGAGACCTCGCGAGAGTCAAGTACAAAATTGCAGTGAATCAATTCCTTCGTAATGTCCATGGTCACTCGACTCATGTATGCAAACAACCTCCAGGCAGGTAGGTTCGAGGCGACTGACATCAGGCTGTCCGAGGGCAAAAGTGCAGTTGTTAGTTTCGAGCTTCTGTTTGCCGGGCTGGTGCCTGCCGAAGTCGAACCAACCGCATGCTGGATCTGCAGCATGATAGGAAGAAAGAGAAGGAACCAATGAAGGACTGCATGCACTCCTCAAGCAATGTGCTACCCTCGCGTTATGGCCATGAACCATGGCTGGGAAACACAACGAGTCGACGATATGTGTAAGGTAATGCTCACCACACCAGCGGGCCGTGACCTAGTTAGATGATGCGCTCTCCCCTTCAGCACTTGGCAAGCGACGCTTCACATAGCTGTTCTCCATCCTTCAACTTCGACTGTACTGCTCCTAGAAATCAATAAAGGTACGGTCGGATAAGGTAGCTATCGACATCTACCCGTGGGGTCACTCCTCAGCGCCAGCGAAGAGTGACAGGTGCGTGGTTGTGGAATGCCTCGCAGATCAAATACTCTCTTGATGCTTAACTCATGCAATTATCCGATATCGTAGTGTCCGCCAAGCTCTGACAGCGTGCCTTCAGATACAAGGGTGGTGTTCCTCCAGAATCCTACTTTAGGTAACCAGAATCCAATGCCTTGCTTCGCTCGGCACCGTCAACCGGTAGAAGAGCATATGGGAGAAGCAGCAAACCTCGCAGCACCAGGAGAATGAAATGCCTGCGACTTCGCGCTGCCTTCATCATCTTGCCGACGTTCCCTACTTTCGAGATGCCCTGATGTCTCGCGACAAATCAAAGACGCAACTACTCATCGATTCCGGATCCGACATCACCACCCGCGGAGCTCATGCTCATCCACCCTCGTTTCGCAAGGCGTCTTCGAGCCTATAGCCGTCAAATCTTCTCTGTTGTCTTCGTCTTCTTCGCTATCGATGCTATCCTCCTCATCCGCGACCGGCCGCCGACTTACACGGCGCCCATCCCAGCGCAACAAGCCGGGCCCACCACAAACACCTCGGTCTACATCGTTTCCGTGCACCGCAACAACGAGCAGATCCTCCGAGAAGCATGGAACGACGCCGTGCTAGCCCTCGCCGCGCACCTGGGCCCGGCAAACGTGCACTTCGCCGCCGTCGAGAGCGGCTCGCAAGACAAGACGAAAGAAGCCCTCATGGACCTCAAGGGCGCCCTCGACGACCTGGGCGTGAGCAACACCATCAGCCTCGGCATGACAGTGTGGGAACAGATCGACGAGCTCGAGACCCGGCCCGACCCGACCCGCGAGCGAGAACCCGGCTGGATATGGGATAAGGAAGAGGGCCACTACGACCTCCGGCGGATACCGTACCTCGCAAAAGTGCGCAACCAGGCCCTCGAGCCGCTCACGCTGCTGGAGAAGCGACACGGCCGCAGGTTCGACAAGGTCCTCTGGCTCAACGACGTCGCCTTCGACGTCGAGGACTTCGCCACGCTGCTGCACACGCGCGGGGGCCGCTACGCCGCGGCGTGCGGCATGGACTTCAAGACCTACCCTTACTACTACGACACCTTCGCGCTGCGCGACGAGCAGGGCATGAAGACGGCGTCGTACTACTGGCCGTGGTTTATCTCGCCCGCCGCGAGGGGGGCGGCGCGCAGGGGGGAGCCGGTGAGGGTCGAGTCCTGCTGGAACGGCGTGGTGCTGTTCGACTCGGCGCCCTTCTACGCCGAGCCGCCGCTGAGGTTCCGCGGCATCGACGACAGCTTGGCGGACCTGCACCTCGAGGGGAGCGAGTGCTGCCTCGTGCACGCGGACAACGTGCTGTCGCGCGACCCGGAGGGCGGCGTGTGGCTCAACCCCAACGTCAGGGTGGGTTACAGCGTGGCCGCCTACCGCGCCGTCAAGGGCGGGAGGTTCCCCGGCCCGTGGGCGGCGATCGTGGGAGGGTGGGCGAACCGGTGGGGGCGGTTTAAGGGGAGGATACAGCACCGACTTGAGATGGCCGAGGTCAAGAGGAGGTTGGAAATGTGGAGGTCTCGGACGCCGACCGGGGAGCTGAGCCGGACCGAGCCTGGGGTGGCGTGTCTGATCAATGAGATGCAAATCATGTGGCAGAATGGCTGGAAACACTTGTGAACTGTACAAGAAGCAGCATGGAAGTCCGTTGCCGCTGATGATCAAATGGGAAGTCAGAGAGATGGTAGAGGATATATCGCCCTATGTACAAACGTGTATTGTGTATATGTCCCGACGAAACGTAGATGTCAATCCAAGGCAACGTCTGACTAGTTCAAAGGGTTATCCCAACGCCGTAACTCCAGGTTCTAGGTCTAAATGCAGGTTGGCTCGGTGCCCCCATATCTGGCCCTTCTAGACTCAATCATCCCAGCATGACAACCTAGTGGTTATGCACGATAAAGTTCCTCAGCCCGTCCCAGCGGTCGGCGTTGGTATATATATACGTCATGCTGCTCCTCAGACTCGGCTGCAGCTCCGCGGCGTGCCAGCGGAAGATGTACATGACACTCGCCCACGATACCGAGGCGAAGACGGGCCAGGCATAGTGGCTTATGGCGGCGCTGGCCTTGGGGTCTGACACAAGTGGCAGGCCGTGGCCCGGCTTGACGGCCAGCCGCGCGAGAGCGAGCACGACGCGGGCGAAGACGTATACGACGATCTGCTGGTTGACGCTGCTGATCTTGCCGGAGCGCTTGGACCGCTGGCCGAAGACGACGTAACCGCCGAGGAGGCCGGCGAGGAAGGTGTCGTAGGGACCTAGGAGCAGGGAGGAATGTGATTTAGTCGGCTGCGCAAGAGGGATCTAATGACGGGAGAGAGCGAGACGAAAGCCAGGGAGGACAAACCTTCCTTGCCTGGTGTGGAACCATAGTGCTTCAGGAGATAGCACGTCAGCTTGTAGATGGTCGCAAACTTTGCGAGGTTCCGGGCGTGCGTCCGCGTCGCCTTGAAGACAAGCCATATCTTCTCCCGAATTCTTGAGGTATCGCGCAGCGTCAGCCCAATGCCCTCAATGACAGCCACCGGTTCCTATGCAACTCGGAGCCAACGGGGTCGAACATACGTTCCGGAGCGGAATAGAAATATCATGCTGTGTCCCGCAGACAACCCATGTTAGTTTATTTGGCACTCGACCCAGTGAGAGTCGTCGTTGCATAGGGTATTCGTACACAAGCGCATGCGGGAAGCGCACTTTGGTGCCGTAGACGGCGCCATTGCGCGCCGCCTTGAGCACCGCGAGGACATCATGGTAACGAGGGTCTAGAATTATTCGCTCGGCGGCCGCCTATGTCAGGAAAGTGTCACTGGTCAGCCAATGCATATGTTGGTTGTTGAACGAGACCATCGTATTGTATCGTACCTTGAGGCCTTCGAGAGCACCGGCGCCGGGCATCGTGCCTCGGCAAATCTGATGTCAGAGGGAAAACGGCGTGCCGACAACGAGCAAAGGAAGTCGCGGGATACGTTGTTCGCACCACTACCGCATTGAATGGATGCTCGTGCGTGATTTCAATTGTAGATGGCAGCGATTAGGGTGGGCTGCATTGAACAAGAGAGCGCATGGTGTTGGAGGCCGACTTGCGAAGTTGCGACTTCCGTTTGCAAGTCGACCGCGGCATGACGAATGGCTGTTCTCGGCACAAATCTGGGGTAGGGTATTGCAATCCCCGCGCCGCTGTGGCCTGTGGCGGAAGGGATCCACTCTCATCTCACCTCCTGACCTGCACCCTGCGTGGGCCTGAATTTACATGTGATGGATGGATCTCGCATTGGTCCTGGGCGCGGCAGCACCCGAGAGTCACGAACTGTTTGAGGTTAAGCTGGAAAAGAAGCGATGGAGCTCTACCAAAGCTTAAAGCCACTGTTGACTGCCTAGTCTGTTGCGCGCAATAGCCCATGTGAAGTATTCAGTTACCTTGGAATCTCACTGCTCGACGAAAATCCCCTTCAGTCAACGGTAACCGAGAGCGCAAATGAGTCTGCGAGCTGCTCCCGGCGTCAATGGCGTGCGTGCATGACTTCGCCGGTGCTGGCAAGCCTATCAACCATCAACTGCACAGTAGATAAGTCTAGACCCAGATTCTAGGGCCCAAGTCAAGAGCCTCGTCTGCTCCCTCCCGCTCGCGGCTCGCTCATGCACATGGCTCCAGGCCCGGCACCCCGGCATGGCGCCTCCCAGTGGATAATTGGTTGCGCAGCTTTCAGCTCTGCTCTAGCGGGTGTGGGAGGCAACATTATTGCCTAACCGGTGAGCTCTGGGTCAACTGGGGAGGCTCGACCACCCTAACGCAAGCGTCCTGCAGAGCGGCCTCTGCAGCCTTGCGAGAGTCCTATTCTCTTGTTTTTTCTTAAAACAGAGATGGCTCGCAAGCACTCTCCTCAACTTAAATGCCAAGGGAGACCACTCATGCCTCGCTGTCCGAGCTGACATTATCGCACACGCGATGCGGTCGTACTCTGTCTCGCATGTCGTTGCGCGCCTCGTCACGGCACTTTCACTCTTGTGCGTACATGTTGCTGCTCAAGCCTTCGGAAATAGAACCAAACCGTCGGATTTCTTCTGGCAACTGCAACAACTGGAAGAAGTCGCTCCAAAGGGAAACCCGCGAATCGGCGGCCAAAACTTCACGTACTGCTGCCTCAAGGCGGTCAATCAGTCTCTGGATGTCGACAGCGATGGCAATCTCGTTCTGCTGCCCAACCCCGTCATGGTCCCGGAAGGGAAAAACGCCTCGTACCTGATTGAGGCCGACAGCAGGGGCCAGTTCCCATGCGGAGCGACCTACAATGGCGACCCAAACGGCGCGCCTGTTGTGCAAGTCAACTACACTTGGCTGGCAGATGAATGTCCTGGATGGCAGCTGAGCAGCAAGAAGAACCTGAATGCTTGGCTGCAGCCTCTCTCTGGCTTCCTCCTCCCTGCTATCATCTTCTGCCTCTCGGTGCCCAGGCGCCGCAAATTATACATCCCCCGAGCCTTCTTCGCTGCCGACTTGGCCGGCGTCAAGAGCTACGTTCCTGCTTTCCTCGGTGCTATCGGCGCCTTGATCCTAGTCACCCTCGATACTATCATCTGGTTGTCGACATGCTTTGCCTTTGCCGGCCCTATGATCCTGAGTGGCCTATACGAGGCTCTACTCGACAACAGGATCCTCGAGTTTTTGCGGGTCAAGACACACAACAACCGCTTGACTCTCGACATGAGATGCCGTTGCCTCATGATCATTCTCATCGGGAACCTTGACCTGGCTCTGGATGAGCCACTAAACGACCAGCCAGCTATCAGCCAGCCCACCGTGCTTCTGGCTGCAAACTCGGGCAATGCCAGTGACAGCCACGAACCAGATAAATACAACTCAGCGGCCTCCGATGGCCGCTCTTCCGGCCTTGGTGTGCGTCGCGTCGAATCCAGCCCGTCTCGCGGGACACAACTTCCGCTAGGGCACCTGACATCTGCCCATGCAAATCCCCAGCAGCTGGATACCGCCAGCCAGGGTCGCACCACCCCGGTATTACTTGCTCACCCGAGCAGCGTTAGGTCGCTTCCTGGTATGACGGACATTGGCCGACAGTTCACACCCGTCCAACGACAAGGGACCCAACATCTGAGACCATCACCGTGGCGACACATGGAAGCGCTCCTCTATGGCATCAGACTCTTCGATGACGAGAACCCGAGAAGAGACGTTTCCCCGCGGCAATGGCCGAAGCATGTCTGTCAAGAAGGGCCGCACTGCCGCGAGCCCGGACACGTCGAGCGACCGCGTTCGAGAAACGACGAGACAAATCGCCAAGTGAGGAAAACCAAGACGAGACTACGTACCATGCTCCATTGTCAGTACTCCTTCGGATCCATAGTCGGGGCGCCGGTCATCTTCTTCCTCGGCGGATTCATATTCGCGCTGTTGCAGAGCTTGGAAGGGCTGGGCGACGAGGATATCGCTGAGGGCCTGGCCTTTGGCCAATGGTACATGACAATTCCTCACATCGCCATCGTGTCTGGCCTCCTGCTCGCCGGCAACAACCCCAATATCCTCGAAGGTGTCTTCGCGACAGAGCGAGAGCCGAAAAAAGATGATCGCAGCTTTCTGAAACTGCGCTTCGAGCTGGCCTATCCGAGCTGCTACAAGGTAGCCTGGCAGTGGCTGCGCGGGCACACAAAGAAGAGATGGATCAACAAGCTCATCGAGACATACGGCTACGACCACGACTTCACCGGCAGAAAGGACCAAGACAGCGACATCAGAGACAGCGACATGAAGGAACTCAGGCGCGTGACCACGCTGGGCCCTCTCGACTGGTTCTTGGTCCTCTCCCTGACCGGACTATTACTCGGCGTTCCTTTTGTACTCGCGTTCCTCACCGCCTTCTATACCCCCGAGGTCGGGCTGTCCTGCCGCTCGCTCACTTTCACCGTCTACGCTTGTCTGCAGTTCCTGCAGGTCCTCCTCTGGCTCTGGGCATACGCTGGCCCACCTCCAGCGAAGTTAGGCGAGAGTAGACATGTGCTCAACTTCCTGCGCCGCCGCGGTTGGCTCGACCGTCGGGGCTTCTATGATCCCACTGCGACCAGGTGGCTTCTTGGGCCGCCAACCCGCCGCTCGCTTGGGCAAGCGTGGTCAAATGCGAGACGCGAACCTCTGAGGGCTCTCTGGTGCGCCCTGTGGTATGTCCTTACGACCGTGTTCGGGCTGTCGGCCATTTTCACGGCCCTCGGCGGGACGCTGATGCAGCTTATGGGCGTGTACACGGCAGGTATGACCTCCCCTTCCCCGCATCCATGCGACAGCAGAACTTTTCCGCTTATCGCGACCATACCTAGACATGTGCTACGTTACAGTCGAGCACTGGACAAGACCGTACGACACGCGGCCAATGCCAATCATCTCGTCCAACTCGAGGGAGATGATTAAGAACGCTAGAGGTCAGCCTTCCCCTTTCCTCCTCCTTGGGTCCAGCTCTAACACGGGAACGCACCCACAGTCTACTGGAAGCCCTGCGCCATCACCGCGATAGTCTTCATGACCTTCGTCAGCTTTGTGGGGTGGTGGTATCAGCGTCGTATGCGGGATATGTTTGGTACTTGTATGTCCAGCCCCCTTTTCTTTTGCATGCCACCAAAACCCATCCCTTCCCCTTGCTAACCGATACCTTCAGTGGTCGCAGAGATCGACCTGAGCGAGTTTGATAGCGAATACGCGGCGCAAGCGCGACTTGCCTTTCCCGACGTTTCCCCATCGCTTGTGTTTACCTCCTCGGGACGCGCCAACGGCCACCAGGCGGATACCAGCCCCGCTGACACTCCGCGGCTCCGGACTGCTACACTGCATGGTTGATACCGAGTTTGATTTGATACAGGGGCTGGATTTGCCTCGTGGGTCTTGAATTCGTGTACATATCTGACATAGCATTGCTCAAGACAGTCGCTGTTCCAACAAGAACCACTGGAGTATAATGCAGAGAGCATATAGCTGGGTCTCCCTTCGTCATAGGTGTGACATACGACCACAGATGCAACTCAGGATCCGTCGTCACTTCCTTTAAGAAAGCTGGTAATCGTCAAACTAGTACCGCATAAATCCGGCAAACTCGCCGGCAAGATAGATCGTACGGATGGATTCCTGCCTGAGAGAAAATGGACGGAATTCACCGCGCACATTCCGAAGATTGACTTCTTTTGATGCCGGGCTTGTCCAGCCCGGGCCGGATTCCGGAGTATAAAATTTCCCCTTTGGGACCTATCCCGGAGTTAACCACCATGGCGATAGGACTCGGGCCAAAACATCACAGCGGTCAAACGACGTGGTGATGTTATTGAGCATCTCGATGACCAATACATGTTTGCGTTGCGAGGCAGGACCGTGCGATCTGTGTAGGATGAGAAAATGTATAAATCCTTGAGCGCGGTTGCTCTTGGGATGCTTTGGGGGTCCAGCACACTATCGCCTCGCTCACTTTAGCGACAACATTAGCACAAGTCCCATCACTATCTTCGCTAGGTCTAGTTCCAAGGACTAGACATAAACATGGTTCGTTACGCCAAAGACCAACCAGCCGGCTTCACCAACCGCATCGAGAAGGTAGCGGTTGTCGGTGTAAGTGCCTACTATAGCTGTGGCGTCCCATCCTGCCGCGCGTGCCATTTGCTAAGACCTAGGATCATGTAGGCCGGAGGCCAGATAGGGCGCCATATCACGGAGCAGCTCCTCAAGACGGGGAAGCACACGGTCACAGCCATTACCCGGAAGGGTAGCGGCTCCAAGCTTCCAGAGGGAGTCAAGGTCGCTGCCGTCGACTACAGCGACCAAGCCACCATCGTGGCGGCCCTCAAGGGGCAGCAGTTCCTCATCATCACCATGAGCGTGCTCGCCCCGCCCGACACGCAAAGCAAGCTGGTGCGCGCCGCCGCCGAGGCGGGCATACCATACGTCTTGCCCAACTGGTTCGGCGGCGATCCCAAGGAGGAGCAGCTCATCAGCGACACCTTCTTGGGCGCAATGAAGAACGCGCAGCAGGAGGAGATCGAGCGCCTGGGCGTGTCGGCCTGGGTGGCGCTCTGCTGCGGGTTTTGGTACGAATTTAGTTTGGGTGGGGGGCCAGATCGGTACGGGTTTGATTTCCACAAGAAGACCTTGGTATTCTTCGATGAGGGGACGGTCAAGGTCAATACCACCACCTGGCCGCAGTGTGGGAGGGCCGTTGCCGGGCTCCTGAGCTTGAAGGAGCTGCCGGAGGATGAGAACGACAAGTCGCCGACCGTGTCGTCGTTCGCCAATGGCGTAGTGTACACTTCGAGCTTCAGGGTCAGCCAGCGCGACATGTTTGACAGCGTCAAAAGGGTGACGGGGACGACTGACGCCGACTGGACGATCACCAAGGAGAACTCGCTGAAGCGCTACCAGGACGCCGTCGAGGCCATGAAGAAGGGGGACAGGCCGGCGTTTGCGAGACAGCTTTACACGCGCTCCTTCTTCCCGGACAGCAACAATGACTACGAGGCCAAGCGGGGGCTCCATAACAACCTGTTCGGTCTTCCTGAGGAGGATCTGGACGAGTGGACCAAGGAGGCGGTGCGCATGGCTGAAAACAACGAAGTGCCGTACGGCCATTCTGACTGAGCTTGTTGGGCACGCATCGAATCTCCCGTCTTTACTGATTTGTTAGTTAGCTTTGGCACACATGATCATTGACTTATCTCTGGACCTCGAGTTCCATCAGTGCTTAGTCCCCTCCTATGCTTCGCAGTCTAGAAATGCCAACGTCAAGTCAGTGAATCGTCCTGCAACAGCCATTGCAACAACACGCAATATGGTGGAGAACGCCAGAGGAAGCCATGCCCGTCTGGTGATACTCTCCGACCGGTATTAGGGCAGGGTATCGATATCACACGGGACATAGCCACCGATTCATACCATGTTACTAGCGGTGCACTGGTACTTTCGTTTCGGCTTCTCTTTCTACAAAAATCCTGGTCCACAGGAGAGCGATTATATTATCAGTATCCAAGAGCTGGAGATTTATGCAAGAGTTGTCTGGCATGGTGTTCAAGACTGAGCAGAGAGGTACCTAGCTACTAGACATAATCAGAAAACGGAAGCCCCAACATCGACACGGGATTTTCACCTCAGCCACGTACAAGGGACTCCACAGCTCCACAGTCAGAACCCTCCTTGCCCTTGCCAAGCTAATAAAGATGTCGCCGACGACAAGTCCATCTTTCCCCGGAACTCCCGCGTTATGTAGTGAAATGCGCGGTGTGACCGGCTGTTCCCCTATGGATTTCGTGACCCTACGTCTACAGCGACAGCAGACGGTATCCCCCTCCTTCGCCTTTCTCCTCCCCCCGGTCACACTCGGCTCCAGATCTGTGCCTCGTCCTCCCTCTCGACGGCCTGTCTCGGCCCGGCGCATTACTGTGGCTTGGTGCGAGTGACGACGTCAGGCTTGCGGCGAACCTTCTCTCCTCACAAAGCTGGGGCCACAGCGGTAGCACAACGTCTGCACCTCTGCCGGGTCGCCCGAACCGTCTCACCCGGTCTCACCCTCCGTCCCCTCTGGCCTCTGTCTGACTCGTCTGCGACGCCGGCAGTGGGAGGAACGTAAAGCATGCCCGACAAAACCCTGACTGTAGCCACATATGCCGCCGGCGCCTCGCTCGCTGCCATAACCCTCATCTACGTCTTCGGACCGACCTACCTCCTCGACCACAACCCCTCCGGCTCCGCAGGCGGCTTGCCCGGGATCGGGTCGAATCGCAGAAAGGGCGTGGTGGGGCTATCGAACCCTGCCAACGACTGCTTCATAAACTCGGTTCTCCAAGCCCTCGCAGGGCTCGGCGACCTGCGCCTCTACCTAATCCGCGAGATCCACCGCCGCAGCCTCGACGATGCCTCCTCCGTCTACGCGCACGCGATACCCCCCGAAGCCCGCGGTCCCGAGGGCGGCCGCTGGAGCCAGATGGCCGACTGGAAGGTGGAGGGGTTGCAGAGCGGAATCGTCACGAAGGGGCTGAAGGACATACTGGATGCGCTCAACGAGCGGCCGATCTACAAGAAGACCATCACGGCGGCGCCCTTCGTGCGGAGCCTCGAGGCCGCCTTCCGGCAGCGGATTAGCCGTCAGCAGCAGGATGCGCAGGAGTTTCTGCAGGTCGTCGCCGAGCGGTTATGCGACGAATACCACGCGGGTCTGAGAGCGCGCAATTATGCGAGGCAAAGGGACGCACTCGCGTCTGGTAATGGGGCGCCGGTGGAGAGCATCGTGGAAGGAGATAGATTTGCTGGGCTGGCTCTTGACGATGCGCAAGACGCGGATTCTCAACCGGAGGGTTCGACACTTGTCAGCGAAGAAGATGGAAAGGACAAACAAAAAAAGGAGGCAGACGAGGAAGAAGAAGGGTTCCCAATGGAAGGCAAACTCGAGTCGCAAATCGAATGCCTGACCTGCAAGTTCCGGCCTCGGGCAACAGAGTCCACATTCTGCACCTTGACCCTCAACGTGCCACACGTGTCCTCGACGACTCTGAATGCTTGCTTCGACGGCTTGTTCAAGACTGAACTCATCGACGACTTCAAGTGCGAGAAATGCCGGCTTGTGCACGCCAAGGGAGTCCTCGAGGCGGAGCTGCGGAGCTCGACTTCGGACAGCTTCAAGCGGGAAACGATGGCGGCCATCGAAAAGCTCCAAGACTCGATCGATTCCGACCCGGAGAAGCCCGTGGAAGGCGTCGTGCTGCCCGACATCCGCTACGCGCCCAAGCGCAGGATAGCGAGACACATCCGCGTGACCCGCTTCCCCAAGATCCTGGCTATCCACCTGTCCAGGTCGATATACGATGCGCACATGTCGCAGAAGAACCCGGCCAAGGTCGCCTTCCCGGAGCGGCTACCGCTGGGAGGTCTCCTGCAGCAGAGGAAGTACAAGCTGCTCGGCATGGTGACCCACAAGGGCAGCCATCACAGCGGCCACTACGAGTCCTTCCGGCGCCAGAACGTCTACCCCCCGTTCTCCAACCCAAACACCTTCCAGCCCTCGGGCGCCTACAGCGCTTCCGGCAGCCCGGCATCCACACCGCGCATCGCGGCCCTCCAGCAAAGACCGGGCGAGACCAGCAGTCCCCTGTCCTCGACACCTGATCTCCTATTCACACACGCATCCGACTCCTCGCCGCCCTCAACGAGCGACCCGCAGACCCCCGACGCACCAGCCCCATCAATAACCTCACCATCCAAACTCCGCCGCTCACCAACCTCCTCCCCCCGCGACAGAGACGCCGCCGAATCGAGCAGCATCCGCTCCGTCGCGGCCTCGGCGCGCTCGACCCTCTCGCGGATAACCTCCCGCCCCTCGTCGCGCGCCGGCAGCAGCAGCAGCACCGCCACCCGCGGCAGTCCGCCCTCCTCCTCCCTCGATCCCGCAGCTACGACGACGACGATGACGACCACGACGACCACGACGACGACCCCTGTGGCACCGACGGCGGCCGTCAATACCGCCAAGAGGAAGAAACACCACCGCAACGAGCAGTGGTGGCGCATCAGCGACGACAAGGTCAAGGAGGCGAGCACGCGCGACGTGCTGGGGATGCAGAGGGAGGTGTATCTGCTCTTTTACGAGATGGAGAGGGATGTCTCGTGATTCATTGTTTGGATGATTCGGCATCGAATATGTTGGAGAGCGGGGATTAGAGGGAGGGAGGGATTTGCATCAAAACGAACGGCATTCTGGGAACTGGTCATTGCATATCAGAGGCTTGGCAAGCATGATTGGCAGAGATACCTAGATTTGTACATAGGTCATAGAGTGTGGTATTCGTTGGTGTAGAGTGCATGGTATACAGCGGCTTTCTGAGATGGGGGCAGGATTGGTAGATGGAGAGGGTCATGGGCCACTCTTGGAAGAGAGTCTGAGCCGAGCCTCATGCTGTTGCATTTGCATAGGAGCTGTGTTTTGGCGGGTACCTGCAGGATGCTGGGAACGAAGATCGGACTGTCGAACTCGGTGTCTATTAGCTGCTTTCTCAAAAGTCGCCCATTGAGACTTATTCAGGAGGCCA
>Ga0209127_100201_pt1 | contig 21765 bp, 15 predicted proteins | sample LakSupMetagenome_FD_187469 | JGI IMG/M metagenome (GOLD analysis project Ga0209127, IMG submission 187469) | Freshwater microbial communities from Lake Superior, Canada - Sta WM archaea (SPAdes) (version 2) | ecosystem: Environmental > Aquatic > Freshwater > Lake | place: Lake Superior, Canada...
TTCTACAACCCGTCACGACGCCATTCGGCGCTGGGATACCTCTCGCCCATCGAATACGAAAGGAAGCATCATGAGCCGCCGTGACCCGCCCAAGCCGTGAACAGTCCACGGAAACGGGTCAACTCCAACTCCAGACATCGACAATCCAGCAGGCCGGATCAGCTCGCTTCACAGATTGAGTGGAGCTGCAAAATTTGGAGCGCGGCCGGGGCCTTGGACTGCGCGCCTGCGATCCCGGATCGGCGCAGGACGCTCTCAAACGCCGCAGAATAGCCGATCGGGCGCGGGTCCTGACGCAGCGGCCCCTGCCTCATTCTCTGGAATGCTTCGTGCTTGGCGCGCGGCAGCGTTCTTACGAGACCCATCATCATGGCTGCAGCTTGTTCCGCCGGACTCGACACCGGCTTCGCCACGCTCGATGTCGGGCAGATCATCGTGCTCGGGCTGGTGCAGGGGATCACCGAGCTGCTGCCGATCTCCTCGACGGCGCATATGCGGGTGGTGCCGGCGCTGCTGGGCTGGCCCGATCCCGGCTCGGCCTTCTCGGCGCTGATGCAGCTCGCAGCCCTGGCGGCCGTGATCAGCTATTTCAGGCGCGATGTCGGGAGCATGGCAGGCGGGGCCATCGACGCGCTGAGAACCCGCCAGTTCGCGACGGGGCCGGCGAGACTGGGGCTCGGCGTCGTGCTCGCGACGATCCCGATCGTGCTGGCCGGCGTGGCGCTCGCGCCCCTGCTCAACCGTTGCGGCTCGCCCTTGCGCTCGCTCGGCGTGATCGGCGCGGCTTCGCTGGTGATGGCGCTGCTGCTCGCGGCGACGGAGGGGTTCGCGAGCCATCGCCGCACGGCGGAGCAAGCGGGCGTGCGCGACTTCCTGCTGATCGGCCTGGCGCAGGTCGGTGCGCTGATCCCGGGCGTGTCGCGCTCCGGCTCGACCCTGACCGCCGCGATGGGGCTGGACTTCAAGCGGGCCGAGGCGGCGCGGCTGTCGTTCCTGCTCGGGCTGCCCGCCATTGCCCTGGCGGGGCTGAAGGAAGCCTGTGAGATCGCCCGGGCCGGCGTGGACGCCCATGCCGTGGCGCTGCTCGCCGTCGGCCTGCTCGCGGGCTCGCTGGCGTCGTTCGCCGCGATCTGGGGGCTGATGCGCTATCTCGAACGGATGTCGAGCTGGGTCTTCGTCGTCTATCGCGCCGGGATGGGCATTTTCCTGCTCTGGGCCGTGGCGACCGGCTGGCTCTCCTAGCGCCTGTTCCGGGGAGGCGGTCATCGACATGGGCGTCGGGGCGGAACAGCTGCGCGAGGGCGGCGGGCACAGGCTGGCGAGGCTCGCGCTTCTTCTCCTGTGCGTATCGGCACGGCCCGCGCCGGCGGCTTCGGCCGCGGACTGGCGCTATTGCTATGCCGGCTCGGACCGGGAGCATCGCTTCTATGTGTCGCAGCCCTTTCCGGCCGGCGCGTCCGTGGACGCCGTCGAACAGCAGTGGGCCGCCTGGCTGGCGCGACAGGCCTTGCGCTACGAGACGACCGGATGCCCGCGCGGCGCCGATCGCGCCGCGATCGAGGCCGCGCTCGGAGCGGCCATTCGCTACAATGCCCGCCAGGGCCGCCATGCGAGCGAACTCGACTGGCAGCCGACGCCGTGACGCGCCTCCTGCCGGCCAGCTGGAGATCGGGCCGCCGAGATTCTGAAGCGGGTGGCGAGGCAGACGCAGCAGCAAGCCTCGCATGACGAGCGCGCTTTCATGGCCGTTCCGCAGAGTCACCCATCTGCCGCTGCGGCTCGGCGCGCGTTGCCGACAGTGGATGGCCGCTCTATCCCTGACGGGGGAACAGGTGAGGAGGGCAGGGCGACCATGGCCGGCGAGACCAGCATCGGCAGCTTCGACTACGTCATCATCGGCGCCGGCTCGGCCGGCTGCGTGCTGGCCAACCGGCTCTCGGCCGATCGCCGCCGCAAGGTGCTGATCGTCGAGGCCGGCGGCAAGGACGACTGGATCTGGTTCCACATCCCGGTCGGCTATCTCTACGCCATCGGCAATCCGCGCGCCGACTGGCTGTTCCAGACCGAGGTCGAGCCCGGGCTCGGCGGGCGCTCGCTCGCCTATCCGCGCGGCAAGGTCGTCGGTGGCTGCTCGGCGATCAATGCGATGATCTACATGCGCGGCCAGGCGGCCGACTATGACGGCTGGCGCCAGCAGGGCCTGACCGGCTGGGGCTGGGATGATGTCCTGCCGCTCTTCCTCAAGCATGAGGACCATATCGCTCCGGAGGGGCGCTTCCATCGTGCCGGCGGCGAGATGCGCGTCGAGCATCCGCGCGTGCGCTGGGACATTCTCGATGCCGTCCGCGACGCGGCCGAGGCGGCCGGCATCCGCAAGATCGACGACTTCAACACCGGCGACAACGAGGGCTCCTCCTATTTCCAGGTCACCCAGAAGCGCGGCCGGCGCTTCAGCGCGGCGCGTGCCTTCCTGGAGCCGGCGCTCGACCGCGACAACCTCAGGGTCGAGCTCGGCTGCATGGTCGAGCGCATCGTCGTCGCGGACGGTCGCGCCACCGGCGTGGTGCTGACCCGCAATGGCGAGCGCTATCTCGCCGAGGTCTCCGGCGAGGTGCTGCTCAGCGCCGGTTCCGTCGGCTCGCCCGCCATCCTCGAACGCTCCGGCATCGGTGATGGCGAGCGGTTGCAGGGGCTCGGCATCGAGACCGTCCGCCATGCCCCCGGCGTCGGCGAGAACCTGCAGGACCATCTGCAGCTGCGGCCGATCTACAAGGTCGAGGGCGTGCGCACCCTCAACACCGACTACGCCAAGCTCTGGCGCCGGCCGTTGATGGCGCTGGAATATGCGGCGCGGCGCACCGGCCCTTTGACCATGGCGCCCTCGCAGATGGGCGCCTTCGCCCGATCGGCGCCGCATTACGCGACCGCCAATCTCGAATTCCATTTCCAGCCGCTCTCGCTCGACAAATGGGGCGACGGGCTGCACCCGTTCGGCGCCTTCACCGCGAGCGTCTGCAACCTGCGCCCGTCGAGCCGCGGCAGCGTCCACCTCAAATCGGCCGATCCCGCCGCGGCGCCGGCGATCGCGCCGAACTACCTCTCGACGGAAGAGGACCGGCAGGTCGCGGTCGATGCGCTGAAACTGGCCCGCCGCATCGTGGCGCAGCCGCCGCTCGCCCGCTTCAAGCCGCAGGAGCACCTGCCGGGGCCCGGCTATGAGAGCGACGAGGCGCTGGCCGAGGTCGCCGGCCGGATCGGCAACACGATCTTCCATCCGGTCGGCACGGTGAAGATGGGGCGCGAGGACGACGCCATGGCCGTGCTCGACGAGCGCCTGCGCCTGCGCGGCATTGCGGGCCTGCGCGTCATCGACGCTTCGGTGATGCCGGCGATCACCTCGGGCAACACCGCCGCGCCGAGCATGATGATCGGCGAGAAGGGCGCGCAGATGGTGCGCGAGGACGCGCGCTAGCCAAGCCAATAGCCTCGCCGGCCTGAGCCGCGAGGGTTTGAAGGCGAGCGCAAGCCCAAGGGGGGGCGCGGGGTCCGGTTGCGGCAGCGTTCTGCCGATGTGTCGAATGTCGATGTCGAAATGTCGAAGCGGCGATGCTCGCCGCTGCCGAACCCCGCGCGCGGTTCTCTTCAAGGTGCCTCGCCGGGCCTTCAGGTCGGGCAGGACCTGGCTTCGCCCGGACGAGGCCCCTCCGCCATTCCAGCCCGCGACGGCTGTTCAGAACGGACACCGCTCTCCCGCCCGGCCGCACGATGCCTCGCGACAGCCCCCTTGGTCGGACGGGACGGAGGGAGGATAATCCAGGTTTCGGGAGCGGGGATTGATTGCGCGGATATCCCCGCTGGGCCGTCGAGCAAGACTTGTGGCCAGCGCCATGACGAAAGGCTTTTCCGCATGAAAGCCGCGTGAAGTTGTTGCAACTTGACGTTGAGGCAGTATGGCTGTGTTCTTTGATGGATGGGCAAAACCATGGGGGGACCGCTACCGCTTCGGCGTCCGTGACATTCGGCGATTGCGTCCGAAGGCGGCGGACCCGTGCGCTGCGGCAAGTCTGCAACACCGCGCCACCGACAACGGATGTGAACAGTGGTTCATGGTTTGCCGGGAGGCGGCGCGGTAGATTGCGGTCTGGTTGGGGGGATTTCGTGAGATTCGCGCGCTCTGCCGAGGTTGAGGAGCCGTGCCGCATGCGGCTTGCCGCGCGCCTGCGCGCGGGCACTGCGCTCGCCCTGCTCGCCATGACACTCGCTGGCCCGGTGCTGGCCAATGGCGGTGCCGGCGGCGCGGCAACGGGCGGTGGTGGCGGAGCTGGCGGAAATGGTGGTGCCGACAATCCGACGACCCCCGGTGATCCCGGCGCGGCCGGCACAGACACTGGCCTTGGCGCCAACGGCGGTGGCGGCGGCGGTGCCGGCGCCGGAACGGGAGGGGCCGGCGGTGCTGGGGTCTCCACTATTTTCGGCACCTCCGGTAGCGGTGGCGCCGGCGGCGCTCATGGCGAAGTCAATGCGGGTCTTCCGGCTGGCAGTGCGGCCGGTAGCGACGGCGGTAATGGCGGCAATGGTATCTATATCACCGGCGCGCCGAATGTCGGCGGCGGCGGTGGCGGTGCCGGCGGTTACGGCGCCGTCGTCACGGGAGTTGGCGCCTCGGGGAGCCTGTCGGGCATCGTCACTGGCGGTCGCGGCGGTGATGGCGGTGACGCTGATACCGGGAGCGGGAGCGGGGGCTTCGGCTCCGGTGGCTCCGGCGGCTCCGGCGGTACGGGGCTCCTCTTCACAGGCGGCGGTGCGACGCTGACGGTTACCGGCACGGTGCGGGGCGGCGATGGCGGAGCAGCCGGCGCGAGCGGGCCCGCAGGCAACGCAGCCTCGGCCGGTGCCGGCGGCGAGGGCATCGTCGGCTCGGACCTGACGATCGTCACCTCGGGCACGGTCGCAGGCGGAATGTCCGGAGACGGGGTTCAGGCTGCGGCGCTCCACTTCACCGGCGGCACAAACACCATCACCTTCCTTGGCACCACCACCGGCCTGACCGGCGGCATCATCGCCGATGGTCCCACGCTGACGTTCGATCAGGCGACCAATGTCACGGTCGACAATGTCATCAGCGGTCTCGGTGCGGTGATCAAGGCCGGCACCGGCACGCTGACGCTGAGCGGCGCCAACACCTATGCCGGTGGCACCTTCGTGGAAGCCGGTACGCTCTCAATCTCCGCCGACGCCAATCTTGGCGTAGCCTCCAGCGGAATCGCCTTCACCGGCGGTACCTTGCAGGTCACCGGGACCTTCACCACGGGGCGGCTACTCAACCTCGCGAATACCGGCACGGTCGACGTCACGGCCGGGCAGATACTCACCGTGAACGGCCTCGTGATGGGCGCCGGCGGCCTGGAGAAGACCGGAGCCGGCACGCTGGTCCTGACCAACAGCAACGTCTATGGCGGCGGCACGACGATCTCAGACGGCACGGTGTCGGTCTCGTCGGACGCCAATCTCGGCGGGGCCGGCACCACGGTCACGCTGAACAATTCGACCATCGTCGGCGGAGCCGGCACCGGGGCCGATGCGGTGCTGCGCACGACCGCGAGCTTCTCCAGCAGCCGCAACATCGACTTCAGCAATGGTGGCGGGCGGATCGAGACCGCTACGGGTACGACGCTGACGCTGACCGGCTCGCTCACCACAACCGGCAGCGCCAGCTTCATCAAGCAGGGTGCCGGCACGCTGGTGCTGACCGGCGACAGCTCGGCCGGCTACAATGGCCGCACCTGGGTCAACGAGGGCATGCTGCGCATCGAGGGCGGCGGCAGGCTCGGCAGCAACAGCGCCGGCGGGCAGGCCTATATCAGCAACGGCGCCACCGCGATCGTCACCGGCGCCGGCTCGAGCTGGGAGACCTTCGGCCAGATGCGGGTCGGCGAGCACGGTTCGGGCACGCTGCGGATCGAAGCCGGTGGCTCGGTCAGGACCGGCGGCGGCGCCGGCACGGTCGGCATCGTCGGCGGTGGCGGCGACAGCTCGGTGACGATCACCGGCAGCGGCTCGCAATGGGTCGGCAACGGCACGCAGGTCTATATCGGCCATTCCAATGCCGGCTCGCTGACGCTCTCCGACGACGGCAAGTTCGAGCTCACCGGCGCCAGCTCGGTCCTGCAGGCGGGCCTCGTCGGCGGCAGCGCCGGCGGCACGGTCAATATCGGCGCGGCCGAGGGCAGCGCCGCCGCCGCGGCGGGCCAGCTCGTCGTCGACACCGTCGCCCTGAACACCAGCGCCAGCAAGCTGGTCTTCAACCACACCAATGTCGGCTATGCGTTTTCCGCCGACATCACCGGCCTCGGCTCGGTCCGCCAGCTCGCCGGCATTACCGTTCTGACCAGCAACAACAACGATTATTCCGGGCAGACTCAGGTCCTAGGCGGCCGGCTCGTCGCCGGCAGCTCGGGCGCTTTCTCGGCAAACTCGGATTATACGGTCGCCACCGGCGCCGTGCTTGAAGTGGCCGGTGGTTTCGGGACGGTTGCGACTGTCGGCTCGCTCTCGGGAGCCGGCTTCGTCCGGATCGGCGTCGACGAGACGCTGATCACCGGGACCACCAACCAGACCGCCACCTTCTCGGGAACCTTCCTCGGCGACGGCTCGCTCGAATTCGAAGGTTCGGGCACGCAGATCTACACCGGCACCGGCACGCTGGGTGGCGGTCTCTCGATTTGCGCCTGCAGCACCGGCTCCTTCATCGTCCGCGGCGGCTCGCTGACACTCGGCATGGATATCGAGGTCTCGGGCGGCACACTGGTGGTCGATCAGGGCGGCAAGCTCGACAACGGCCCCGCCGTCTTCGCCGTGACATCGAGCGCCTTCGCGACCTCGACCGTCCGTATCGACGGCGCGGGGACGACCGTCACCACCGGCTCCGCCCTGGTCATCGGCTTCGTCGAAAAGGCCGAGGTCACGATCTCGGGCGGCGCCAGCCTGGTCGGCGATGGCGGCGCGGCGGTCATGAGCGCCGGCGACGGCACCGCAACCGCGGTCGTGACCGGAGCAGGCTCGCGCTGGAGCATCGGCGGCGGCAGTCTTTTTGTCGGCAGCCTGGATGGGACGGGTCAGGCCTCGGTCACCGTCGCCGAAGGCGGCGCGCTGGCCATCGCCGCGGGTGATCTCGGCATCGGTGCGGAAGGCACGCTCCGGATCGGCACAGGCGGCAGAGCGGGTACGGTCACGCTCGCGGCCGGCGCGATCCTCAATGACGGCGCGATCGTCACCGACTTCACCGACAGCGCGACGCTGGCCATGGCGATCGACGGCACGGGCATGCTGACCAAGCGCGGCTCGGGCACGCTGAACCTGACCGGCACCAGCACCTATACCGGCGCGACCACGGTCTCGGGCGGCAAGCTCGTCGTCAACGGCTCGATCGCGAATTCCGTGGTGACGCTCATGGGTGGCACGCTCGGTGGCTCGGGCACGGTCGGCGGCATTGTCGCCAACACTGGCGCGACGATCGCACCCGGCAACTCGATCGGGACACTGACCGTCTCCGGCAATGTCGCCTTCGCCGCGGGCTCGACCTATCAGGTCGAGGTCAACGCCGCCGGGCAAGGCGACAGGATCGTGGCGTCGGGTTCGGCGGCAATTTCGGGCGGCACGGTCCAAGTGCTGGCCGAGAGCGGCAACTATGCGGCGGCGACGCGCTACACCATCCTGACCGCCACGGGCGGGGTCAGCGGAACCTTCACGAGCGTCACCTCGAACCTCGCCTTCCTGACGCCGTCGCTGGCCTATGACAGCCAGAACGTCACGCTGACGATGACCCGCAACGACAACTCCTTCGGCCCCGATGGCGGAGGTGGCGGCAATTCGGGCGGTTCGACCGGCACCTCCATCGCCGCGACGCGCAACCAGGGCTTCATCGCGATCGCGGCGGAGCGGCTCGGCGTCGGCAACCCGGTCTATGACGCGCTGATCTCGGCGACGGCGGCCGAGGCGCGGGCCGGCTTCGATCTGCTCTCGGGCGAAGCGCATGCCCAGGCGGTCAGCGTGATGATCGAGGAGAGTCGGCTGGTGCGCGACACCATTTTGGGCCATCTGCGCGGGCCGCTGCTGACGCAGGCTCCCGGCCAGGTCGCGGGCGCCTTCACCGCCGACCTGCCCGGCCGCAAGGGCGCGATCACGATGCCGGCCCCGATCCCGCAGCCGCGCTACGGCCTCTGGGGCACCGCCTTCGGCAGCACCGGCAATACCGATGCCGATGGCAATGCCGCGAGCATGAGCCGCCGCAGCGGCGGCGCGCTGCTCGGCGCCGACCTGATGCTCTACGAAGCGCCCGGCTCGTCGCTGAAGGTCGGCGTCGCCGGCGGCTACAGCCAGTCGCGCTTCGATCTCGACGCCCGCCTGTCGAGCGGCCGGCTGGAGAGCGGCCATGCCGCGCTCTATGCCGGCGCCCGCTTCGGCAATGTCAGGCTCGATGCCGGCGCGGCCTACTCATGGTCGGAGAGCGACATCCGCCGCCAGGTCGCGATCCGCGGCTTCGGTGATCTCCTGCGGCTGCAGCGTCCGGGGTCGGTGATGCAAGGCTTCGCCGAGCTCGGCTACGGCTTCGCCTTCAGCGGCGTCGCCATCGAGCCCTTTGCCCAGCTGGCGCTGATCCGGGTCAGCACTGACGCTGGCACAGAGCGGGGTGGGGCTGCGGCCTTGCACGTGCTCTCTTCCGAGCAGACGCTCGGCTTCAGCACGCTCGGCCTGCGCGCCGAGGCGCAGCTCGGGGCGATGCCCTTGTTCGCCCGCGCCATGCTCGGCTGGCGCCATGGCTTCGGCGATCTCACCCCGCAGGCCCGCACCGCCTTCATCGCCGGCGCCACCCCGGCCACGGTCTTCGCCGCCCCGATCGACCGCGAGGCCCTCGTCGCCGAGGCCGGGCTCGACTGGCGGATCTCGCAGGCCACCGCGCTCGGCCTGACCTACTCGGCGGCGATCGGCGAACGCTCCCGCGACCACGCCCTCAAGGGCCGCGTCGAGATGCGGTTCTGAAGGAGCGGGAGCAAGCCAGCGCCAGAGACCAATCCAAGGCGCCCGGCACTCAGCTCACAACGAAAAAGCCCAGCCAGATCGGCCGGGCTCCTTCTTCTGGCGAACGGGGCTTTGAACCGCTCAGGCGGCAAGGCCGCCCTGCGAGCCGCGGTCACCGCGCAGCATGTTGCGCAGCTGGTAGGCCAGCGCCACCGGCACCGGGAGGCGCTTGCGGCAGAATGCGATCTTGCGGACGTAAGTGTCGATCCGCCAGGTCGCCCAGGTCTTTCCGGCGAAATAGGCGATGTCGCCCTGGCGCAGCGTCCGCTGCGAGCCGTCCTGCGCGGTGACGTGCACCTCGCCTTCCAGGATCATCACGGTCTCGTCCCAGTCGAAGAACCAGCGGAACTCGCCGGCGGTGCAATCCCAGACCGCAGTCGAGGCGGCGTCGTCGCCGCTGCGCGAATGCAGGCCGACGCGGGCGGTCGGCTCCCCGGCGATGACCCAGGACGGCTCGATCGGAGCCGGCTCCATCGGCAGCTCGTCCAGGGCATGCGACACGACCGGTGCCTGCTCGACCGGCGCCACCAGCGGAATCTGCCGCAGCATCATGGCGGCCGCGCCGGCGAGCATCATCTTCAAGGCCATCAATACCTCCCTAAAATCGCAGGGATCGTAAGGGAGGAGGAGTAAAAGCGGCCCTCGGGATTTCCTTGCAATTGTCGGTATCCGGAAACGGCTCGGGTAACCCTCCCGAGCCGCTCCTCGCAAGGTGAATGTCAGGCGCGGTCGACTGCGATGATCGCCTCCGCGAAGGCAGCTGGAGCCTCCTGCGGCAAGTTGTGGCCGATGCCGCCCTCGAGCGTCCGGTGCCGGTACCAGCCGGAGAATTTCTTGGCATAGGCGGCTGGTTCGGGGTGAGGTGCGCCATTGGCGTCGCCCTCCAGGGTGAAGGTCGGCACGGCGATCGGCGGAAAGGCCGCGAGCTTCGCTTCCAAGGCGTCGAATTGCGCCTCGCCCTGCGCCAGGCCGAGGCGCCAGCGGTAATTATGGATCGAGATCGCGACATGGTCGGGATTGTCGAAGGACACTGCCGAGCGCGCGAAGACCGCGTCGTCGAACGCCCACTTGGGCGAGGCGGTCTCCCAGATCAGCCTGGCGAAATCGCGGGTATTCCGAGCATAGCCCGCCGCGCCCCGCTCGGTGGCAAAATAGAACTGGTACCACCATTGCTGCTCGGCCCTGGGCGGCAGTGGCGCCTCGTTCAGCTTCTGGCTGCCGATCAGGTAGCCGCTGACCGAAACCAGGCCCTTGACGCGCTCCGGCCACAGCGCCGCGACGACGCAGGCGGTGCGCGCGCCCCAGTCGCAGCCGCCGAGCAGGACCTTGTCGAGCTTGAGCGCATCCATCAGCGCGATCGCGTCGACCGCCAGCGCCGCCTGCTGGCCGTTGCGCGGCGTGTCGGCCGCGAGGAAGCGGGTTCCGCCATAGCCACGGAGCGAAGGCACGATCACCCGGTAGCCCTTGGCCGCCAGCAGCGGGGCGACGTCGACATAGGTGTGGATGTCATAGGGCCAACCATGCAGCAGGATGACGGCCGGACCGTCGGCGGGGCCCTGTTCGGCATAGGAGACGCTGAGCACGCCGGCATCGATCTGCTTGAGCGTACCGAAGGATGACAGCGCGGGCGAGGCCGCCAACGCCGACCGGTTCAGGCCGAGCCCGGCTGCGGCGAGCGCTGTCGCCATCGCTCCGACGAAAAGGCGGCGGCTGGGATCGATGGTGTCGGAGGTCTGGGCCATGGGGAATGCCTTATGCGCGGGGGAATGGTCGGAGGAGGCGCCGGCGGGGATCTCCGCGCGGCGCCGTCCGATGGAGTCAGACGAGGTTGATCTCGACCTCGATGTTGCCGCGGGTCGCCTTGGAATAGGGGCAGGTCTGGTGCGCGGCATCGACCAGAGCGCGGGCGGTCTCGCGATCAAGCCCCGGCAGGGCGACGTTCAGGCGCGCCTGCAGGGCATAGCCGCGCTCGCCATGGCGCAGGTCGACCTCGGCATCGACGGCGGTGTCTGCGGGCACGACGACCTTGCGCTCGCGCGCCGCCAGCCCGATCGCGCCGATGAAGCAGGCCGACCAGCCGGCGGCGAAGAGCTGCTCGGGATTGGTGCCGTTGCCGGGAGCGCCGGGCGAGGTCAGGTTGACCTCGAGGCGGCCATCCGAGCTGCGGGCGGCGCCGTCGCGGCCGCCGGTGGTGTGGGTGCGGCCGGTATAGAGAACCTTGTCGGTGGAGGACATGTCGGGCTTCCTTCTGTTTCGTTAGATCGTATCCGATCTAATCGGGTGCGATCTTATATGTGGGGGGCGGAAACGATGTCAAGCCTTCCGATTTAATCGCATGCGATATATGTATTGTGGGCACCGATACGCTCACGACGAGGCCCGGCCATGCCCACTCCGACCCCGAACGATCCGAATGTGCCCAAGCTGGCGAATTTCCTCTGCTTTGCGATCTATTCGGCCAATCTGGCCTATGGACGGGCCTACAAGCCGATTCTCGACGAGCTCGGGCTGACCTACACTCAGTTCATCGCGATCATCGCGCTCTGGGAGGAGGACGATCAGAGCGTCGGCAGCCTGGGCGAGAAGCTGTTCCTGGAATCGAACACGCTGACCCCGATCCTGAAGAAGCTCGAAGCGCTCGGCTATGTCCGCCGCCGGCGCGACCCGGCCGATGAGCGCCAAGTGCGCGTCAGCCTGACGCCGGAGGGGCGCAAGCTGCGCGAGAAGGCGCTGCCGATGAATCTGGTGGCAGCGGCGGGGCTCGGCGAGGATTTTCCGGTGGTGCAGAAGGCCGTGGTCAGGCTGCGCGAGAACCTGCTGCGCGCGGTGCGCGGGCAGGGGGCGAAGGCCGTCGAAGTGGCCGAGGCCGAGTAGGTCTCAGGCTGTCTTTGCCGTCATGGTCGGGCTTGTCCCGACCATCCACGTCTTCGCTGATCGAGGCTGGTGTTCAAGACGTGGATGCTCGCCACAAGGGCGAGCATGACGGAGTTGGGATAGGCTGCTTCTGTCTGAAGCTCAGGCGACGGCCTTCGCCTGGTTGCCAGCTTCAGCGCTTTCGAACTCAGCCATGGCCGCCGCGACGCCGCCGCTGCGATGCGGCACGCCCGCCGCGGCGAGGCCCATCTCGACGCCGGAGAGGGCGCCGAGCAGGGCAAGCTCGTTGCACTCGCCGAGATGGCCGATGCGGAAGACCTTGCCGGCGACCTTGCCGAGGCCGGAGCCGAGCGAGATGTTGTACTTCTCCAGCGTGATCTTGCGGAAGCGGTCGGCATCATGGCTTGGCGGCATCAGCACGCCGGTGAGGACGGGCGACTGCTCGGCCGGGTTCTGGCAGAGCACCTCGAGCCCCCAGGCCTTGACCGCGGCGCGGCAGGCGCTGGCAAGGCGCTGATGGCGGGCAAAGACGTTGTCGAGCCCTTCCTCGCGCAGCATGACGAGCGCTTCCTTCAGCCCGTAGAGCAGGTTGGTCGCGGGCGTATAGGGGAAGAAGCCGGTCGCGTTGAACTTGATCATCTCCTGCCAGTCCCAGAAGGAGCGCGGCAGGGTGTTGCTCTTCGAGGCCGCCAGCGCCTTCTCCGAGACGGCGTTGAAGCTGAGGCCGGGTGGCAGCATCAGCCCCTTCTGCGAGCCCGAGACGGTGACGTCGACCTGCCATTCGTCATGGCGGTAGTCGACCGAGGCGAGCGAGGAGATGGTGTCGACCATGAACAGGGCGGGGTGCCCGGCGGCGTCGATCGCCTTGCGGATCTCGGCGATGCGGCTGGTCGCGCCGGTCGAGGTCTCATTGTGGACGACCATCACCGCCTTGATCTTGCGGGCCTTGTCCTCGACCAGCCGGGCTTCGATCGCCGCCGGATCGGCGCCGCGGCGCCAGTCGCCGGGGATGAACTCGACCTCGACGCCGAAGCGCGTGGCGATGTTCTTCCACAGCGTGGCGAAGTGGCCGGTCTCGGCCATCAGCACGGTGTCGCCGGGGGAGAGCGTGTTGGTGATCGCCGCCTCCCAGGCCCCGGTGCCGGAGGCGGGATAGATCACCACCGGCTGCTTCGTCTTGAAGACGGCCTTGCTGCCTTCGAGGACCTCCTTGCCGAGCGCTGCGAACTCGGCGCTGCGATGGTCGATGATCGGCATCGCGATGGCGCGCAGGATGCGGTCCGGAATCGGGCTGGGGCCGGGAATGTGCAGAAAGTGACGACCCTGCATGATGTTGTTATCCTCCCATCGGCGCGCGGTGGTGCTGCCGTCTGATTTTATTTTGCATTCATTTTTTATAAGATCAATCTCATTGTCGGATGCATTCTGGAAAACGAGGGCTCGACAGCCTGCTGGCCGCGTCTTAGCGAGTGAGTATGAGCGAGATATCGTTGGATGAACATGAGGGGGCGGCTCGCGAGTCGGCCGAGGCGGTGCGGCCGTCCGGGACGCTGCATGGCGAGCTGCTGGTCGCGCTGCGCGATTTCATCGTCGAGGGCAATCTCGAGGATGGGGCGCGCGTTCCCGAGCGGGCATTGTGCGAGCGCTTCAACATCTCGCGCACGCCCCTGCGCGAGGCGCTGAAGGTGTTGGCGGCGGAGGGGTTGATCGAGCTCCTGCCCAATCGCGGCGCGCGTGTGCGCGAGCTTAGCCCTGCCGATCTGCGCGAGCTTTTCGACGTCATGGGCGGGCTGGAGGCGCTGGCCGGCCGGCTGGCCTGCGAGCGGATAACGGACGCGGAATTCGCTGAAATCGAGCGGATTCACCACGAAATGTATCATTTCTATCTGCGCCGCGACATGCATGGCTATTTCCATTGCAACCAGGCGATCCATCAGTTGATCGTCGCGGCTGCCGGCAATGCCACGCTGACCGCGACCTATGCCGGCCTGGCGGGGCGAATTCGCCGCGTGCGCTATTCCGCCAATCTCGCCAAGGACCGTGACCGGCTGGGCGAGGCGATGCGCGAGCACGAGGCGATTCTCGACGCCTTGCGCCGGCGTGCGGGCTCCGAGCTCAGTGACATCCTGTTCGTACATCTGCGCAACAAGCTGAAGGCAGCGCAGCCGCCTGGTGCGAGCTCGGACGAGTGAGGAAATCGGGCGCTGGCAAAAATATGGTCGTCAGTTTGAGCGCTCTCAACTTTTAGATTGAATGCAAAATTTTTTGGCCTTAGGCTCCCTCCCATAGCGCCACCAGAGCGCGCTCTAGGGAGAGAGCCACAATGAAGCACCATTGGCTTGCCGCAGTCCTGCCGCTCGGAGTCGTCGCGCCGGCTTTTGCCTGGGAACCGACGAAACCGATCGAGATCGTGGTGCCGTTCTCAGCGGGCGGGGCGTCCGACCAGATGGCGCGCACGATCCAGGGCATCATCCAGAAGCACCAGTTCACCACCCAGCCGATCATCGTCGTCAACAAGCCGGCCGCCGGCGGCGCCGAAGGCATGCTCGACATCCAGAAGTCGGCTGGCGACCCCCACAAATTGATCACCACCTCGAGCGGCATCTTCATGACGCCGATGGCGACCAAGCTGGCGCTGAACTGGACCGACTACACGCCGGTGGCGATGCTGGCGCAGGATTCCTTCCTGCTCTGGGTCAACGCCAAGGCCCCCTACAAGAGCGCCGGCGATCTCATCGCGGCAGCCAAGGGCGCAGCGACCCCGCTGAAGATCGGCGGCACCTCGTCGAAGCGAGAGGACAACCTGATCGTCTTCGCCATGGAGAAGGTGGCCGGCACCAAGTTCGCCTATATCCCCTACACCTCCGGCGGCCAGGCCTCGACCCAGCTCTCGGGCGGGCATGTCGAGGCCAACACGAACAATCCGGCCGAGGACCTCGCCAATTGGCGCGGCGGCGCGACACGCCCGCTCTGCGTCTTCGCCGAGCAGAAGATGGCCTATACCGAGAAGGTCGCGGATGGGCAGTCCTGGGCCGACATCCCGACTTGCGCCTCGCAGGGGCTCGATGTCAGCTACCAGATGCTGCGCGGCATGTTCATGCCCGGCAAGGTGAGCAAGGACCAGCAGGCCTTCTACACGGCGATGTTCAAGAAGGTCTCCGAGACGCCGGAGTGGAAGGACTATCTCGCCCGCAACGCACTCGTCCCCGATTACCGTGACGGCGAGGCCTTCGTCACCTTCCTCAAGGCGGACGAGGCGAAGCACGCCCGGCTGATGACCGAAGCCGGCTTCATGGCGAAGTGAGGCTTCGGGCGCGAACAGGGCCCTTTGCGTCATGGTCGGGCTTGTCCCGACCATCCAAGCCTTCGCTGCGCTGATCACATTCGGTGTTCGAGACGTGGATGCTCGCCACGAGGGCGTGCATGACGAAGCTTTCAACTGTCGAGTGTTCACGCATTCCGGGTTCGGCCCTTCGGGCCGCCCCGGAATGACGGCAGCAGCGCCGCTGACGCGGCTTGTCCGGGATGACCAGCGGGAGTGATCGATGTCATTGCCTTCCGAGAATGATGCACCGGAGCGCGGCCTCTCGCGCCGCCCGGTCGAGATCGCCACAGCCTTGCTCCTGATCGCCCTAGGCGGACTCGTCCTCTACGATTCCTATGGCCGCGGTGCCGGCTGGGATGGCGGCCCGCAGAACGGCTTCTTCCCGGCCCGGATCGGCTGGATCTTCCTGGCGGCCTCACTGTTCATCCTGTGGAACGCCTGCCGCCGCGAGGACGGGGTGTTCGTCACCTATGCGCAACTCGGCCAGGTCGTCCGCGTGCTCGGGCCGCTGCTGCTCTTTGTCGCGCTGATCGCCCCCTTGGGCCTCTATGTCGCCTCGGCGCTGTTCATCATCGTCTTCATGGGCGTGGTCGGCACCTCGCGCTGGTGGTCGATCCTGCTGACTGCGGTGCTCGTGCCGGTCGTCTGCTTCTGGATCTTCGAACTGCAGTTCCGCGTGCCCTTGCCCAAGGGCCCCCTCGAAGCCGCGCTTGGTTACTGAGGAGCGGACATGGACGATTTCTCCGCGCTTCTCGCCGGTTTCCAGGTCGCGCTCTCCTGGCACAATGTCGGCTTCATGGCGGTCGGCGTCATCCTCGGCATCATCGTCGGGGTGCTGCCGGGCCTGGGCGGACCCAACGGCGTCGCGATCCTGCTGCCGCTGACTTTCGGCATGGACCCGACCTCGGCGATCATCCTGCTCTCATCGATCTACTGGGGCGCATTGTTCGGCGGCGCGATCACCTCGATCCTGTTCAACATCCCCGGCGAGGCCTGGTCGGTCGCGACCACCTTCGACGGCTATCCGATGGCGGTGCAGGGCAAGGCGGCGGAGGCGCTTACCGCGGCCTTCACCGCCTCCTTCATCGGTGCGCTCTCCGGCGTCGTGCTGATCACCTTCGTCGCGCCGCTGGTCGCGCAGTTCGCACTGCGCTTCGGGCCGGCCGAGTTCTTCGCGGTCTTCCTTTTGACCTTCTGCTCCTTCATCGGCATGGGCCGGGAGAACCGCGCCAAGATCATCGCCTCGCTCTGCATCGGCTTCCTGCTCGCGGCGGTCGGCCTCGATTCGATCTCGGGCGATCTGCGCATGACCTTCGGCTCGACCGAGCTGATGCGCGGCTTCGACTTCCTGATCGTGGTGATCGGCCTGTTCGGCGTCAGCGAGATCCTGCTGACGGTCGAGGAGGGGCTGGTGTTCAAGGGCAAGCAAGCCAGGATCGACCTGATGGTGGTGCTGCGGACCTGGGCCGGCCTGCCGCGCTACTGGGCGACGCTGCTGCGCTCCTCGATCGTCGGCATGTGGATGGGCGTGACGCCGGGCGGCGCCATCGCCGCCTCCTTCATGGGCTATGGCCTCGCCAAGCGCTTCTCGAAGAACGGCAAGAATTTCGGCAAGGGCGAGATCGAGGGCGTGCTGGCGCCGGAGACGGCCGCCCACGCCGCCGGCACCAGCGCGCTCCTGCCGATGCTGGCGCTCGGCATTCCCGGTTCCGCGACGGCGGCGGTGCTGCTCGGCGGCCTGCTGGTCTGGGGGCTCCAGCCCGGGCCGATGCTGTTCGTCGAACAGAAGGATTTCGTCTGGGGCCTGATCGCCTCGATGTATCTCGGCAATCTCGCCGGCCTAGTCATCGTGCTCGCGACGGTGCCGGTCTTCGCCGCGGTGATGCGGATCCCGTTCTCCTTCGTCGCGCCGGTGATCCTGATCGTCTGCGCCATCGGCGCCTATACGATCTCGAACTCGACCTTCGACATCTGGTTGATGCTGATCTTCGGCGTGGTCGGCTATGTCTTCAAGAAGCTCGACTATCCGCTGGCGCCGCTGGTACTCGCCCTCGTGCTCGGCGACCGGGCCGAGGACGCCTTCCGCCAGGCGCTGCTCGGCTCGGGCGGTTCGCTGAACGTGTTCTGGGCGAACGGTCTCGTCGGAACGCTCGTGGTGCTCGCGCTGCTGCTGCTGTTCTGGGGCCCGATGGGCGACCTGATCGCGGCGCTGCGGGGCAAGAACCACCCCAAGACCGCCGAGGCCGCGGAATGAACCAGACGACACTGCCGCGCCCGCACAGCCGCAATCTCGGCTTCGAACGGAAACTGGCGCAGGCGCTGGAAGGGGAGGTGCGTTTCGACGCCTTCACCCGCGGCCGCTACGCCACCGACGCCTCGATCTACCAGATCGTCCCGCAAGGCGTCGCCTTCCCGAAGAGCGAGGCGGACATCGCCGCGGCGCTGACGATCGCGGCCGAGCAGGGCGTGCCGGTGATCGCGCGCGGCGGCGGCACCTCGCAGAACGGCCAGCCGATCGGCGATGCGCTCATTCTCGACATGAGCCGGTATTTCAATGCGATCCGTGACTACGACCCGGCCGCGCGCACCGTCTCGGTCGCGCCCGGCATCGTGCTGGAGGCGCTGAACGGCCATGTGAAGAAGGACGGCCTGTTCTTCCCGGTCGAGCCCTCGACCGCGAGCCGCTGCACCATCGGCGGCATGGTCGGCAACAACTCCTCGGGGGCGCGCTCGCTGCGCTACGGCAAGACGGTCGACAATGTCGTCGGCCTGAAGGCGATGTTCCATGACGGCGAGCCGTTCGCGCTCGGCGAGGGGCCGGTCGGCGACAATGCCTCGCCGCGGGCGCGGGCCCTGATGGAGACGATGCTGGCGCTGGCGGACCGGCACCGCGACGAGATCGAGGCGATCTTCCCCAAGGTGCAGCGGCGCGTCGGCGGCTATAATCTCGACGAGCTGATCGTGCCGCGGCCGAACCTGTCGCATCTCCTGGTCGGCTCGGAGGGCACGCTGGCGCTGACGACGCAGGCGACGCTGAAGCTCTCGACCCTGCCGCAGCATCGCGTCATGGGCGTCTGCCATTTCCCGAACTTCCGATCGGCGATGGAGACGACGCAGCATCTCGTCGCGCTCGGGCCGGTCGCGGTCGAGCTCGTCGACAACAATGTGCTGGTGCTCGGCGCCGATATTCCGCTCTTCGTGCGCACGCTCGCCGATATCACCAAGGGCAAGCCGAACTGCCTGCTGCTGGTCGAGTTCGCCGGCGACGATCTCGCCGAGCTCAAGCGGGACCTCAAGCGGCTCGACCAGTGCATGGCCGATCACGGCTTCCCGGATGCGGTAGTCGAGGTGATCGAGCCGGCCCGGCAGAAGCCGGTCTGGGAGGTGCGCGAGGCCTGCCTCAACATCATGATGTCGATGAAGGGCGACGGGAAGCCGGTCTCCTTCATCGAGGATTGCGCGGTCCCGCTCGAGCATCTCGCCGACTATACCGATGCCGTCACCGCCCTGTTCGAGAAGCACGGCACGCGCGGCACCTGGTATGCGCATGCCTCGGTCGGCTGCCTGCATGTCCGCCCGATCCTCAACATGAAGACGGAAGCCGGGGTGAAGGCGATGCGCGGCATCGCCGAGGAGGCCTGCGAGCTGGTGCGCCGCTTCAAGGGCTCGTTCTCGGGCGAGCATGGCGACGGCATCTCGCGCTCCGACTTCGTCGAGCCGATGTTCGGCGGGCCGCTCACCCGCGCCTTCGAGGCGGTCAAGGACGGCTTCGATCCCGGCAACCACCTCAATCCTGGCAAGATCGTCCGCCCCTATCATATGGACGACCGCAGCTTAATGCGCTTTCCGCCCGGCTACGCAACGCCGGTGCCGGTGGAGACCGCGCTCGACTGGTCCGACTGGGGCGGCCTCGGCGGCGCCGTAGAGATGTGCAACAACAACGGCACCTGCCGGAAGATGGCCGGGGGCACGATGTGCCCGTCCTGGCGCGCGACGCGCGAGGAGCAGCACCTCACCCGCGGCCGGGCCAACACGCTGCGCCTCGCCATCTCGGGCCAACTTGGGCCGGACGCTTTCACCTCGCCGGAGATGAAGGAGACGCTCGATCTCTGCGTCTCCTGCAAGGGCTGCAAGCGCGACTGCCCGACCGGCGTCGACATGGCCCGGATGAAGGTCGAGTTCCTGCATCACTACCACGCGAAGCACGGCCTGCCGCTGAAGGAGCGCCTGATCGCCTTCCTGCCGCACTACGCGCCGTTCGCGGCGAAGCTCGCGCCATTGATGAACCTGCGCGACCGCATTCCGCTGCTGGCTAGGCTCAGCGAACGCTGGCTCGGCTTCTCGGCGCGGCGCTCGCTGCCGGTCTGGCGCAAGCCCTGGCGCGAGGGCGGCATGCGATCCGATCCCTCAGGCGTGAAAGGCGATGGCCGCGACATCGTGCTCTTCGGCGACACCTTCAACCGCTATTTCGAGCGCGAGAATCTGGAGGCGGCCGAGCGTGTTCTGCTTGCCGGCGGCTATCGGCTGCATCGCGTCGAAGCCGCGGGGGGAGGCCGGCCCCTCTGCTGCGGGCGCACCTTTCTCTCGGCCGGGCTGGTCGACGAGGCCCGGGCCGAGGCAAGGCGGACGCTCGATGCGCTCGCGCCCTTCGTCGCCAAGGGGGCGCGGGTGGTCGGGCTCGAACCCTCCTGCCTGATGAGCTTCCGCGACGAGTTCGCAGCTTTGCTGCCGAAGGCCGAGGTCGAGCCCCTGGCCAAGGCGGCGCTGCTGGTCGAGGAACTGCTCGCCGCAGACCTGGCCGCCGGCAGGACCAGCCTGCCGCTGCGGGACCAGGGCGGACGCGTCGCGCATCTGCACGGGCATTGCCACCAGAAGGCCTTCGACGCGATGGGCGCGGTCGAGAAGACCTTGCGGGCGGTGCCGGGGCTCGAGGTCAAGCCGATCGAATCGAGTTGCTGCGGCATGTCCGGCGCCTTCGGCTATGGCGCCGCGACGATCGATGTCTCGCTCGCCATGGGCGAGCTCTCGCTACTGCCGGCGGTGCGCAAGGCTGCGGCAGGCGATCTCGTCGTCGCCGACGGCACGAGCTGTCGCCATCAGATCCATGACGGCGCAGGCCGCGAGGCCGTGCATGTCGTCAGGGTGCTGGATGCGGCGCTGAAGAGCTGACCTTTCGGCAGGCCGCAGGCTGGCTGACCTGTGAATCCGCAGGCCGGATTCAGGGGCTGTTAACCCTGCGCCGGTACCTCTCGATGCTCAGTCGAGTGAGTGTCGGGCCAGCGTTGATCCATGCGTCGAATCCATCGCAATCTCCAGACGAACAGCGCTTCTCCCGCGGCTCGGATCTCGGAACAACTGTCTGATTTCGCTGATATTCCGGCGCCGGCTCCGGCCGATCATCGCGCCGGCGCGCCAGGGCTCGTCCGCTACGGGCGTACCCCCGACAGGACTCGTCGGCAGGAGGTCGAGCGTGTCGCCGCCGAGGTGGCAATTCCGCTGCCCGAGCCCGAGCCGGAGGCGCCCGTCGATCCCGGCCGCGTCCGCTATTGGCGCACCCCTCAGCGCATGCTGCAGCAGGTCTGGGGCGGCGGGGCCCTGGAGGCTCCGGTGCCCGAGGTGGCGCCGCAGGGTGAGGCCGAGATGGCTGGGGCGGGCGAGGACGCGCTGACGGCGCCGGACCTCGATGCGCCGCTGCCGGAGGAGAGCCCGGCCGAGGCGGCGACGACCCCGTTCGCCTTCCTTTCCGACGCCGCCTTCTGGGAGTTCATCCCGGACGCCGAGCAGGAGGACGAAGCCGCGTTCGAAAGCGTGCCGCCGGTTCTCGCAGCAAGGGCGCCGGCGGAGGTGACCCGGTCGGTCGTGCCGGTGGCGGCCGAGCCGTTGCCTCCGGAGCCTGCTCCGATTCCGGCCGCCACACAGGCGACGATGACGTTCGGCTGGACGCAACCTTATCGCTTCGAGCTGAGCCTGACGCCGCCGGCGTTGCAGGTCATTACGCCGGCGCCTGTTCCTGCTGTCCCGGAGCCCGCGCCCAAGGCGCAGGCTCCGCGCCGCAGGATCATGGGCCAGCTCGCTCCTGCTCCGGCCGCTGCGCCTGCTCCGAAGATGGCTGAGCCTGAAACCGCGCCGGCGTCCGCACAGCCGAAGGTTTCGGTCGTGCCGGCGGCGCCGAAGCTTCGCGCGGCCATGCCGGTGTCCAAGCCGATCGCGTCGATGGGCTTCGAATTGCCGCCGATCGAATTCCTGGCCGAGCCGCCGCAGATCGCGACCGCGATCCCGATCGAGATCATCCAGCAGAATTCCGGCCTGCTCGAAGGGATCCTGGAGGACTTCAACGTCCGTGGCGAGGTGGTTCAGGCCTGCCCCGGCCCGGTTGTGACGCTGTACGAGCTCGAGCCCGCGCCTGGCACAAAGTCGTCGCGGGTGATCTCGCTGGCCGACGACATCGCCCGCTCGATGAGCGCGGTGTCGGCGCGCGTGGCGGTGGT
>Ga0209127_100202_pt1 | contig 21694 bp, 10 predicted proteins | sample LakSupMetagenome_FD_187469 | JGI IMG/M metagenome (GOLD analysis project Ga0209127, IMG submission 187469) | Freshwater microbial communities from Lake Superior, Canada - Sta WM archaea (SPAdes) (version 2) | ecosystem: Environmental > Aquatic > Freshwater > Lake | place: Lake Superior, Canada...
TCGGTTTCCTTTGTCCTGTAGGGTTAGCAAGTCATAGAGCCGGTCTACAAGCATGTAATAGAATAAACACCTCCAGCTTGTGCGATCGCTGCCCTCCCAAAGAAATGACTTCCGTGTTATGTAGTCATTACAAGACACCAAACGCCTGGGAGCCGCGCCCTACTCCATCCCTGTGCCAGAAAGACTCTATTAAACACAAAACACATAGCACCTCCTACATTGTGTTAAGACAGCTTCTTTATCTCTTCGGCGACCCTCGCAGCTTCCTCGTCCATTCTCTGCACATTCCTCTTAATCTCCTCCGGGAGCGGCTTGGCCCCAACCCCGTTCATACACGCAACGCCTCTGTCCATATTGGGGTACCACTGCGGCATCTCACCGGTGAGGTTGCCCACCAGGTAATGTGACAGCTCCGCGTACCCGCCCTCCGGGTGGTCCTTGTTGTCGTACACCCCGCCGTTGAACCAGAACGGCACGCCCAGGTGGTCGAGGTGCACCATGTGCCGCCCGCACACCTCCACGTTCTCTCTCGCCAGATCCCTGCCCGCCTCCCCGTCCGTGATCGTCCCCAGCATCCCCGCGTACCACGGCTGGAAGTAGTACTCGAACCCGGCCAGCTCCATGGCCAGCCAGAACGTCTCCTTGTCGCCGTGGAAGGTCGTGTAGGTGACCTCCTCACGCACGTCCTTGGTGTTCATCCAGGCCGCGAACGCCAGGCCCAGAAACACCCGCGGGTTCGTCCGGTCGACCGCGACCACGCCGCTCTCCTGCTCCCACCACGTCACGCCCCGGTAGAAGAGCGACTCCTCGGCGAGGTACCGCGACGGCTGCCTCCCCGCGGCTTCCAGCTGAGCCCGCACCCACTCGCGCCGTGAGTCCTCCCCGCCCCGCATGGCCCTGTCGTGGAAGAAGAGCGTGCCCGTCCGTCTCAGGCCAGGATGCACGTCGAACAGCGAGTCCGGGTTCGTCAGAAACATGGCGTCCGCATCCAGAAGCAGGGCGCGGGGACTGGCGGCCGCGAGGAGGGCAAACGGCTTCATCCCCCACCCACTCTTGACCAGGTCCCGTCGCGCGGCCGGGAACCGCTGCAGGAGGTCGATGAACGAGACGCCCGGCTCGAGCTCGGCCAGGAACTTGCGATGCTCTGGCATCAAATCCTCCTCCCCACCATACGCGATCTCGATGGGCACCTGCGAGCCCAGCACCCTCCGCAAAGTCCGGACGAGATGCGCAGCCATGTCCATGTTCTTCGACCCGGCGCAGATGACATAGCTGGGTTGGTGCGACGGGAGCCCTCCGCTCTGCTTTTCTGAAAGGGACCAAGGCGTATATATCGAGCCGAGTGCGCCGCCCAGGAACGGGAACTGCCTCACCAACGCCTCCTCGAACAGGCCCGTATCCCGGGGCGCATTCTCGATCAACAAATCAGCCCATTTCCCCAGCTGGCTCACGCGATTCCCCCGTTCCCCGAATTGCGAGTTATTCAACGGCGTGTCCGGCACATGCATGAATCCAGCAACATCGGACTTCGAGCCCCCGCCGACAGGCCAGAAGCGGACCCTGTCGCGGAAGCTGTCGCTGATGGCGATGAGGCTGAGGTTCGCGGCGAGTAGTGTGGCGACGATGATAAAGAGCGACTTCTTCGCGGTATTACTCCGAAGCCACGTCCAGCCCTGCGAAGCGACTTGCAGCATGTTGAAGGCTGGGCAAAAAGCGATTCACAGAGAAGAAGTGCCGAGAAATAAGGGGGGGAAAAGGATGAGAAAAAGCATGTCCTTCAAGCTCATGCGACGCGTGCGCACACTGCGCCGCCACGAAGTGTGCGTTAGTCTAGTTCTAGTCTAGCGTTTCCCCCTAGTCGATCTGCTCCGCTTGAACCCAATCTCAGGGACCAGGGGAAGCTGCCTAAGGCAGCTAATCAGCGACGGTTGATTGGATGTAATCTCCTCGATACGGGATCTTTCATCCATGGGCCCCGGCAGCCGCGTATCTTGGCAAAGCCACAAACCCCACAGAAACCTTGAAGCCGGAGAATTTCCCGATCGCTGACGACGAGGCTGACGACGACGATGGGATCAGTCGAGTTAAAGAGGCCCATGTCAGAAAGCCAGCACCACTGGCTCTTTATCTCTAGGCTGTGATAAGGCTACATCTTGCTCTGTCCCGCCACGAATTCATCCAGCATGCTCTCAAACGTCGGCAAGTCATTGTCGACAGTAAAAAACGAGGGATCCAAGCCCACTGCAGCCATGCCTGGTCCATAGTCGAAATCGCCAAAGTAATTCGGCTCGCCGCCAATGTCGGACACTGGAGCGAAGCGGGCAAAGTCTGCAGCGAGGCACGGGTCAACATCTTGGAAAGACTCACCAGCACCAGCTTGATACTTGGGTTGTGCGGTTGATCCATCAGAGTCCCGTCGCAGCACAGCAGCGATAGCCTGCGTCGCCTTTCTGGCGTCGACCGACTGATCAGCGATCTCCTCCCAGTGGCTCCTCGCATGCGTCAACGCCTCGACGATGTCGTCCCGTCGCGGCAAGGCCTCACAGCTAGCGCCGCCGCCGTCATTGGACCGACTCAGAGCGAAACACAGCATCATCGTGGCCTGCAGGAGCTCGTGGTTGAGCGACGAGGACACCTTCCAGCGCACGCTGAACATGAGCCCGCCCGGCTGCGTCTCCTCGCTCATCCTCCGCTGGTGCGCGAGTATCGCCAGCGCGGCCTCGATGCATATCTCGTCGGACCTGGCGCTGTCGTCCCCGCCGGCGCCCTTCATGAAGCTGCGTCGGTGGAGGAGGTAGATGGCTTTATTGACGAGGATATCCATGAATATCTGCTGGAGGATCGTGATGGGGTTCTCTGCGACGGACGCCTCGGGGGTTCTGTACTTCAACCACGCTGGCATCTCCTCGACGCCGCGCCGTATCTTGGCGTCCAAGACGGCAATGGTGGCGGGTGATGGCGGTCCGGCTTCAGTGGTGTCGTATATCTCGGCCGCTACCTTGATAATTGCGTCGCGCTCGATGATGAATAGTAGTGCAGTAGGTTCGTCCCGGGGTCGTTCCGGCGGCAGTTCGTTGTGCTCGAGACCAAGGTCGTGCTCGAACAAGTGTGCCGGGGGACGGGTGTCGCATTGAGAGTCCTTGATAATCCGCGGCAGCCCGACCTGTGTGCTCGTGAACACGTCCATCTGGTACAGTGTGATCCAGATGCGCCGCCGGAGTTCTGCCTGCAACGGGCGCAGATTTGGCCAGTGGGAGGGATCTCGGTGCAGTCCCATGCGCATCGCTATCCGTATGACGAGACCAAGAAGAAACCAGTTGCCAATGTGCGTGTCCGTGTTGTAGTTGTGGTCAAGCGCAAAGTGAAGGGACAGAGTCTCCATGGTGTAACTGCTCTGCTGGAGGTAGTCTCCAGCGACTAGGCAGTGAATCGTTGCGCTTCTGTACGTCTCTAGCCTGTTCCGTACCTCTGCTGAGCCTAGACCGGGAGATCCGAAGTCTTGCTGCTGGAGAAGGACTGAGATGCCTAAGACGGCAAACAAAAGCCCCACCCACATAATTGGAGCGGCCGAAGGGTTGTGCCAGAAATTTGCGTACTACAAGCGACGTGAGCTTCTGTCTCATGGCAGAAGAAACAAGTGTGATCTTACCTCTGCTAGAAAGGTCTTGCGGTGTATGATGACTAATGGCCGGACGCTGGATATTAGTGATCCCGCCAAGGCCATGATATTGCGTAGCGTTCACTTACAAGGTGCCATGTCAAAGGCATTGAAGAAGTGGGAGACTTGTCGATCAACTGCTTTGCGAGGAGGGAGCATGCCGAGGATATCTTCCTTTGCGACATGGGGCGCATAACCAAGAAGAGATGCTCTTCCTGGCGGCAATGCTGACGCCGAGCTAACCTCAAAAGGGGTCGGCGCATGACTGGCAGCGATGGTCGACTCGTCGTCATTGTCCGCTGAGAGCTCGTCTTTGAGCCTCCGTATCTAGGGATATCACGATAAGGTCGCTACCCTGAACCCTGTGTCTAAAATAAGTGGACTTACATCCTCCAAGATCGTAACCCAATGCGAGCTTCCCGTATAGACTGCCCGATCATCGGTGATGTTCAACTTGCCCATGTCGTCCGCCAGGTTGCTCTCCGGCGACGTAACTGGCCCTGTCCCACTGACACCCAATCTTGGTGACGCTGTCTCGCTTGGCGTCAGAGTTGGGTGGCGTGCCAGATCTCTGTCTCTCATCTCTAAAACGAGGTGCTCAAGGCGAGCGAAGCGCTGACGAGCCTGAGCGCGTCCATGATACGGCCTGTAGTCGATCGCCTCTTTCCTCTCCTGCTCCGAGGTGCGGTAAGCGCACTCAGCTGCCCTTCCACGTTGGACGCAGGTCCCGCATGGCGACTCTCTGTCACATCGCAGCCTGATCCATGCGTGTTAGCTGCCTGCTGGGTTCGGCTGTCACCACAAGGAGGTCGGCTCACTTGCGTCCTCTGCAAAAGGTACAGCTTAATATGGGCTTCTCACGTCTCCTACTGTTCGAAGACGCTTGGGACATCATAAGACGGCTGCTGATGTAGTTCTGGTTGGCATTGGTAGGGGGACAAAGCACAAGAGTGATGCTTGTGTGTTGAGGGACCAGTGTTCAGGTGGGGCTGCCAAGCCAGCCGTTTTGAGCCAAGGAAAGCTTAGCCTCTCCTTGGCAACTAAACCTTAGGTAAGCGAGGATTGACCCCACGAGCCAGTTCCCCTTTCCGACACAACCGACACAACGCTTGATGGAAGGCCCCTGACGGACCTTTCCTATAAGCTCATGGTTCGGGCTTGAGACTGCAGCGTCTGTGTAGATTAAATAGCTATTCTGGGTAGACGGCCTCACCCTGCCTGTGACCGGCAAGTTCTCCGTCCATGGTCCCGTCACAGAATACCTCGCCAGGGTAGAAATACTACTTGGTCATGTACGACCGTGCGTCTCCGCGCCGCGGAATGGAACGACAACTGCGAAGTATACGTCCGGTTTCTCGCAAAATGATGCCTCTCATAATCCTTCGACATCGCATTCCAGTTAACACTAATACACTCCCATAGTCGAATAGTGGAACTCGGACTCTCCTGGTCTTGACTGCAAAGTTCCGGATCCTCATTAGACTATCTGCTATTTGATCGACGAGGGCTGCCGACGGGATAGGTCCCACCGTGCATAATGCGGCTGATCAACGTCGACACAATGAAGATGGAAGAGTCCATTGACGACGGCAATTGCCTGTACCTGATCCTGTCCCACACGTGGACTGCAGAGGAGATCTCGTTCCAGGACTATATGTGGCTACAGAACCACGAAGAGGAGGTGGCCGACGGGGTCATTGACGAGCTGCCGCCAAAGCAGTTGGCGAGAGCGATGGCCGAAGCGGAAGCCCTGCGTAGAAGGGCCGGGTATAAGAAGGTCTTCAACTTCATCCGTCGCGCACGCCGGCTCCTCGAGGAGCATTCCGATTCCAGCCCTCCCACGCTCAATGCGGGAGGAAGGTCGCCGGTCTACGTCTGGATCGACACCTGCTGCATCAACAAGGAAAGCAGCGCCGAGCTTTCTGAGGCCATCAACTCCATGTACAGATGGTACAAGAGATCGGACCTCTGTGTTGCTCTTCTCACCGATGTCGCGGGGGTTGTCGCCGACCCGGACGGTGAGTTTGGCAAGAGCCGATGGTTTACGAGAGGCGGGACGTTACAAGAACTCCTTGCACCGGACGAAGTGGTATTTTACAACAAGCGCGGCAAGTTTATCGGCTACAGAAGTCGGATCGCCGGGTCCATCGAGGCCATCACTCCCATCCGGAAGGAGTACCTGCTTGATCCTGCGAACAGGAGCCGGTTAAGGAAGGCAGCAGTGGCACAGAGGATGTCTTGGGCCGCCAAACGAAGGACGACACGCATCGAAGACAAGGCCTATTGTCTCCTCGGCATATTCGACGTGAGTATGCCGTTGCTCTACGGCGAAGGCTCCAAGTCATTCGCCGCCTCCAGCAGGCGATCATCAAGGCCTCTGACGATCAAACCATCTTTTCCTGGGGCTACAATAGGCATGTAAATGAATGGGGTTCGTCGACTGTATTTGCAACAGCGCCGGCCGAGTTCAGTGGCTGTGGTGATCTCGTCGCGGTAGAGCAACCGGACACGCAGGGTCTACTCTCGCAGGAAAATCTGCCCTTCGATGTAACAAATATTGGCCTGCGGATAACTCTCACTTTATTCGAGCTGAAGGAAGGAGTTGGAAAGATCTACGCCATCCTTCCCGTGTATTGCCGGGAAAGGTTCTCCGACAGTCTTGGAGACATGGTGCCCAAACTTGGAGCTCGACAAGCACACAGACCCGGAAGTCATCGCATTGCAGTTCACCGGGCTCAGTGAGCACCACCGATAGAACCCGTGGCCCTTCTTTATGCGCGTTTCTTCCGACGCTGGCAATCCTACCATTCCTGAATAGCTGATTGCCGTCTCCTTCAATCTGGACCCTCCAGGTGTCAACTGGATCAGGGTGTTCAACTGGAAGGCTGTCGAGACGCTACCGCGCACATGCGCGGCATCCCTGCTTGACCTGTACGCATCGTCATTGCTGCCCGAACGGCCGACTATGAAATCTGCGTCTTGGCCGGAAGTATCAACTATGCACCCTCTCGAGTTCCGTTTCAAAGGCGTGCGCTGGAGGGATCAATTGAGTTCGTACCGGACGCCGGATATCCTCTCACGTTCCCGCCAGTCGCTGGGCAGCGTCTCGTCAGAATCAGACACAAGTCTGTGGCCGGTGCTCTCCTTCAGTCTATCGAATGCAAAAGGGCTTGCAGAATGGCGGGCAGATACAGTCATTGACATACCGGCCGACAAAACAGGGTAGTCCATTCCTTTGATCCGACTGCTATGGAATCACAGTGTCTGACAGGTAACAACTCTGCTGTCAGTCCGACTGCCTCCACCATCCCATCTCTCGCCTATGGATCCGCCCAGGCACCATCCAAAGGAAAATAAACCAACCTACCCCCGAACTACCGCCATCCATGTTTGTTTCGTTACCCACCCACAAACCGCTTCCTTTAGAACGCCCAATCTCAAATATGCTCAATCCGCCACCTCACAGGGATAGCATATACGCTCACCCCATACATACCCTCGTAGCGCATGGTCCCCCCCGCGGCGACCATCCCGCCGTGGAGCCCCGCAAACTTCCCCACGGAGTCGCGGATAAGGTCCATAATATCCATATTCCCGACGTTGAACCACGGGCTCGCGCGCGCCGCCGCCGGCTCGACCCAGAAGCCGCACCTCCCCCACTGGACGAGCCGGCGGCGGCGGCCGTTCACGTCCCACTTGCCCACAATCTGTATGTTCCTGACGATGACGAGGCAGTCGTCCGCGGCGGGCGAGGCGTCGGTGGTGTAGTCTAGGAAGGACGAGTCGCCGCAGAGATGGGCGCAGTCCGGGCCTGCGCACTCGCCGTTGTTGACCGTGATGAGGGTTATGTTGATGTTGGCGGCTGGATTGTGGGGTTTCAAGGTGGTGATGGCGTCGGTTGGCGGTAGAGGTGCGTCGTCGGCGGTGGTGTTAGAAGACTTCATCAGGGTGGCTTGGTCGCGAGGTGCGGCGAGAGCGGAGTTTGAGACCAGCATAACGGCTGCGAGGGCCTTGGTGGAGTGCATCTTGCTGATTGGGATTAGAATCACAGCTTGCGGGGAAAACACTCAGGCGGTCGAGATGTGGTTTCTTAAGAGTGTTCGAGCTAAAGAAGTGCTACTTTATCATTCTGTCAGCATGCTGATCTTCTCTCCACGGGAAGTACAATGTCGAGACAAAGAGATCCTCAAAAGCGGGCGCGATGACTTACATGATACTTATACAGATGTTGAAGTGACCGAGAGCCTGTTGACGAAGCAGAATAGACGATAAAACAGAATCGAAGAGGTCGTGCCGCTGGGAGAGATGAACAACCTTAAATATTATCCTCAGAGTACCGGCGCTCAGCACTTGCTGCTAGAAGCTGACATCCAAGTCTGCTGTTTCCCTCGTCGCCTTCAAAAGTAAGACCGTTCATCGTCCCAAGGCAACAGGTGGCTGCCAAGCTGGACTTGCATTTGCCATAACTCAGAAATATCTTCATGGCGACAGGTCGGACAGACCCAGACACTGTTGTTGGCGAAGGGAGAAGCGACTGCTCATCCACACATAAACAACAGCAAGGCAAGAGACGAGCTCTGCTTGGCTGGACCTCTCCAGGCAAAAAGCACAAGGTTGAGAGAAGAGCAAAATGTACAACATCAGGGATTCCCCGGTGGTCACCCACCCGAGTACTAGTCTGACGATTACCAGCTTATCGGTGGGAGAGCGGACGGGATCCCGAGTTTTCTGGTATCTGTGGTCGTACATGGAATGGTACAATGATGGATTCTCTTATGAACCTTGCGCTTCTTGCCATGCCAAAGTGAAGGAACTGCCAGGACGTACACGAAGGCGGTAAAAACTGGCAGTAGGCGCTTGCAGGTACAGCAACCTATAGAGGGATCTTGCCCTGACACAATCAGGGGCGGATTAAGACCTCTTATATGAACGGGCCTTCCCACGCGCAAAACACATCAAATGCCGTTGCCAAACCAGTCCATTACTGTATCTCGGGACGGTCCAGCCCAAGCACGATTACAGTCCGAAATACCGATATACGCACCCAGTACCTTATATCCCAAAGAAAAGACTCTCAAGCGCCACCCTTCGCATCCGCGGCAGCACCATCGGCCTTGGCCTTCTCAGCCTTGGCCTTAGCGTCCTGCTCAAGCTGCCAGAACCCGCCAATCTCCTCGTACGCCTTCTCCCACCCGGGGAGAATCTCCTCTAGGTCCCTCGCCGGCACGTCCTCCATATCGGTACACATGGCCACCTTGGTATCCTCTGGGCGACCAGGCCAGTACTTGGCCCCGTCAAACTTGATCCCCACCCTCACATTGTGCGCCGGGTCCTCATCGGTGGGCGCCCGCTTGTAGTGGCGGAAATATCCGCCCTTCTCCTCCTTATTCCACCTCATGACCTCGAGCGCGACCGACTTGACCAAACCGCCGTGCATGAAGGCGATCCTGCCGTCGTCCGGGTGGTGCTGCGCGAAGCTGTGGCCGCAGTAGTACCCGTCGTTCTCGACGCCGACGCTCGTCAGCCACTTGCGGGGCCGGCCGTAGTCCGTCTTGAGCGCGTGCCACGCGAAGCGGAACATGTCCTTGTCGCCCAGCAGGAACTCGTTGTAGTAGCTGCCGTGCTCGTTGTTGAGCCAGGCCGCCAGCTGCAGGTGGTACCAGTACCGGCGCTTGTCGACCAGCATCTGGCCGCTCTCCTGCTCGTACTCGTCCATGCGGCAGGGGGTGTTGGTGATGGCCCAGGCCGGGTTCTGGGGCCGCGAGCGCGCGATGTCGGGCCAGAAGACGCTGTGGTACTCCTGGTAGACGGCCGAGTTGAAGAGGAACTCCGGGTCGATCACGGGGATGTTGTCCGAGTCCAGCAGGAGGAACTCGGCGAACTTGGAGTTGACGAGGGCCGCCGACTTGAGCTGGTAGTTGATGAAGAGGCCGTCCTTCTTGACCTTGATGATGTTGTGGCCCTGGGAGAGGTCGTTGAAGGTCATGGGCTGGTACATGGAGGCCAGCTCGTCCATGGTGTCCTGCGACAGCTCGTCGTCCCAGTAGTGCACCTCGACGGGGATGCTGGAGTCGAGCACCTTGAGGCGCCGGAGGACGACCTTGAGCCGCATCGTGGTGTCGTGGTTGCCCGCCAGCACGACGATGCCCCTCCCCTCGAACTTGTCCTTGACCATCTCCCAGGGTATCATCTGCCCGTCGACGAAGGCCTGCCATTCCTTCCGGCGCGCGCCGATCTCCTCGTCGGACCGCTCGTGCACCACCCAATCCACGTTGTTATCGTACTGGAAGTCCACGGCGTCCTCGAACGCCCACGTGCACGTCGCCTTCGCCTCGGCCATGGTGACGTTCTTGAGCCGCGTCACGGCCTCGAAGTGGTCGCGGAACGAGTCGGCCCACGGCAGCCTGAAGGACTCGGCTACCAACTGCGCGCTCGAAGGGAGTTTGTAGGTCTGCTCGGCATCGCTGCCCGTCTTCGAGTCGCCATCTTGTGGTCTGCTTCCAGGGGGTATTCGGTCGGGGCTCAGGTTCGGCTGTCGCGAGTCGGCGAGCGCATCGCGGCTCTGGAAGGTGAAGAAGACGATGGCGCAGGTCAAGGCCACAGCCAGCAATATCCTCGGTCGCTTGGAGACGACCATCTTGGGGTGATTTTATCGCATCAAATCTCTCGGTCAAGAAGGTGAGCGATGGCTGGGCTCATCCTACAGCTGGCGAGATTGAGGCTAGCATGGGGGGTTGAAGATGTGAAAGTCGTCCGGCACTTTAGATTGCACGCGAGTCGTCACGAAAAAAGGGGATGCGCAAGGATCTGCCAAGCGCTTCTCCGCAAACCTTGGTGCAGATCCCCCCTGAAGCCTCGGAATTTGCTTGTGATTGTCATTGCTCAGGAATTGCGGGGTACGTGCCCAAATCTGAACTTCGCCCCAACAAGCACTCATTGTTTCCCATCCGGCCTTTTCTGTCGATGGAGGACAGACACCAGCACTGTGCTCGTAGCTTCGCTCCTGTCGATGCGGCAATGAAGCAACCCCGACTGGACATTTGCGCGAGATGAAGTGCACCATGCTCAACGTACCCAAAGTATTCGATGACGTCATCTCCTTAGCCGCCCTACAAGGGGCCATGAAGTTGAGACTTTCAACAGTTTCCCTCCAGCGTCTATATGATCATGGCTAAGGTACTGTATAATAGACAACTGGGCCAGGTTCAAGCATCTGTTGTAGCCTGGTACAAGGTTCAGATGCCTGGCGGCTTGACCTCGTGTTCGATAGGCAACGACGGTGGAGTTAGACCCTTTGGGACGAGCTGGAAAGGCTACTTCATGCGCTGCTTGGGATGAGGTTGGGAGAAGTTCCGACTGCCCCCGTTCTACCGGTGTTTCTTTTCGGAGGAAACTGAACTGACATGGGGCCGCAGTGGTGCTCCTAATCGTCCTACAGTTTGTACTCTATACTAGACAGCACGAGCCAGTCAACCTACCAGTTACAATAAATAACGCCTTCATAAGCCCCTAACTTGACTTCGTTGCTTCCCACAGCTGTGGCCGCCACACTCGGACCTAGCAGTCTCCTCCAGCCCTCAAAGCCGCTGCCGCTGAATCGCTGCTCAGAATCCGAGAAGTTCAAGAGGACAAGCGCTCTTTTGCGCTGGTCGGCGCTGGTCATCGTGTACGCAAACACGTCCTCCGGGGTCTCCGGGCCATCGAGCATCTCAAACGCTCCATATGTAAAAACATCGCTCTCCCTCTTCCTCATCTCCAGCACCTCTCTCCAGTACGCCAACACGCTGTCGGGATCCGCCTCCTGCCTGTCGACATTCCACTCCCTAAAGTCGTCGTTGACCCGCATCCACGGCCTGCCGCCCTGGGAGAACCCGGCGTTCTTCCCGGCGCTCCACTGCATCGGCAACCGCCCGTTATCCCGCGCCTTCAACCTCATCTCCCTCAAGACGTCCCGCATGTCGGCCCCCTCACCCCTCGCCTTCCGCACCGCGTCGTAGTAATTCCTCGCCTCGACGTCGACGTACTCCTCCACGCCCCACGACGCCGGCACGTTCGCCATGCCGATCTCCTGCCCTTGCAGCAGGAACAGAGTCCCGGACAGGCTCCCCAGGTACGTGGCCAGCGTCTTTGCCGCCGCGGTGCGGTACCGCGGCTCGTCCGAGCCGTACCGCGAGAGCGACCGCCCGGAGTCGTGGTTGTCCATGTACACGGCGTTCCAGCCGTCGCACGCCGGCATCGCGCCCTGCCACCTCGCCGTGATCTCCTTGAGCTTCGCCACCCTGAAGTCCTCGCGCTCGTACTTGTGGCCCGGCCCGAAGTCCATGTCCACGATGTCCCCCGTGAACACCATGTCCAGCTCGTGCCGCGCCCGCCCGACGTACTCGGCGACGCTGCGTTCGTCCTTGGTGAACCCCAGCTCGCCGACGGTCATGATGCGCCGCGCGTTGTCTCCAGTGTTATACTTGTCGAACACCTCGCGGCGCACCTCGCCGATGTACTCGTGCATGCGCGGCCCGCTGGCGAAGTACATCGCCCCGGACTGGAACTCGCTCGCCGGGTCCGCCACCGGCGCGTCGGGAAGGTCCGGGTGCTTGGACATGAGGTTCATGGAGTCGATCCTGAACCCGTCGACCCCCCTGTCCAGCCAGAAGCGCATGTCCTCGTGCGTCGCGCGCCGCATCCCCTCGTTGGCCCAGTTCAGGTCCGGCTGCGAGGGGAGGAACAGCGACAGGTAGTACTGGCCCGTGGCCCCGTTCCAGGTCCACGCGCTGCCGCCGAAGATGGAGGCCCAGTTGTTGGGCGGGCGGCGGGACCCGTCGGCGCCGACCTTGGGATCGCGCCAGAAGTACCAGTCGCGCTTGGGGGAAGCTCGCGAGGACCTCGACTCCCGGAACCAGGCGTGCTGGTCGCTGGTGTGGTTGACGACCAGGTCGAACAGCACGCGGATGCCGCGCGCGTGGCAGGCTGTGATGAGCTCCTCGGCGTCGCGCACCGTGCCGTAGGGCTCGTGGATGTCGCGGTAGTCGGCGACGTCGTAGCCCATGTCCTTCTGCGGGGACTTGAAGATCGGGGAGAGCCAGATGGCGTCGGCGCCGACGGATTTGATGTAGTCCAGCTTCGTGATGATGCCGGGGAGGTCACCCAGCCCGTCGCCGTTGGAGTCGAGGAAGCTGGCTGGATAGATCTGGTAGACGACGGCTTCCTTCCACCATTCTCTGGAAGGGCAAATTTGAGAACCCATTGTGTGCTGAACTTCTGGTGCAGTCCTCGACCCTGAACTTGTCGTGCGTCTGGTATAGAATGAGACTAGCTTTTTGATTGCAGACTTCGACACGCTCGAATTCCCATGGACCCCTTGCAGAAGCTCGAGGGTCAAGTTATACGCAACCAGCTGGACCGTATCGCCCCTGCAGCGCGACACATACCCCAGCTTTCACCGTCAGAGGAGTTGTTCCGCGGTTGAATTTGTCATTGGTCCATGTTTGCTCTGATATCCTCGCTCCGACCTGGGGAAGCCGGACAACGGAGACATGGTGGTGCGGACGGCGGGGTGCAGTAGCCGCTGAGCTAGTGACCGATGGGTGAATTCTAATTCGCTAACGTGACTCGGCGCTCGCTAGACTTTAGCGTGTTCAGGACTTTACAACCCAATGATCTTAATTTGAGGGCGCGGTGGATAGCCTGGGGAAGTCCCTCATGACTAAGACATGGAAGGCTCCCTGGTCCAACATCGCGATTTGAAGCACGGAGGCTGCTTCCAGCTTTGCAAGAGTGTGCGGGACACACTGATGGAGGACTCGGGCTTCCCGAGGAAGGAGAATTCTCTTTCCTTCCTGTAGGGCAGGTCGGTGGCAAACAGAATGCTTGGCAAGGAGAACACAGTCCCCGATGCTGGAGTGTCACAGTCTCGCAATGTCTCGCCCACCTGTGTAGAACCGATGATACAGCAAAACTTTAAGGATAATCGTCGTAAGGACTTGAGCTTAGAGAGTCATATCGTCCGTAGTCGGTTACTCTATAGCAGCTACAGCAGGGATAGCTAAGGTCTGTACATGGACTCTCTCTCCTTGCTTCTCCATGTCCGTAGTCAAGCACGACTCTTGGAGAACATCAGCACCTGCTTTCCGAGAGGGCCAGGCCGCTTTCAGGTCCTCCCAGCACTCGAACTTCACATTCGCCTCGTCCCAGGTCCCAAAATCATAGGAGGCGAGCCTCGACGTGTCCAAGCTAGGATACACGCGCGATGTGAGGGCGAAGCGGTCGTTTGCGTAGAGCTCCACGAGCGACACGTCGACGAATATCCTGAGGCGGAGGTCCTCGCCAGGGAGCAGCCGGAAACTCCCAGAGTCTGGGAAGTCGGCCCCGAGCTTCGAACGCGACGACTTGCTCCGGTCGACAGTAATGCGGCCGTCTCCGAGGTCGAATATGAGCTTTGTGACCTCAACTGAGCCGGGAGATTCCAAGACGTTGAACACGAACTTCTCGGTGCCCTTGGGCTGGAAGAATGTCGCTTCCACTTCGTACGCCGGGGTGCGGACCCCGACAAACTCCGAAAGCGATGAAAAGCTCGACTGTCGTCTCAGATCCGCGACCTGGGGAGCGGGCCGGATCCCGAGCGTGGTCATCACGCCTGAGGATGGATGAAGAGTCCATGCATGAGCATCATCTGCGAATATGTTGGAGTCGATGGGCTTGGAGATCTCGAATAATTCTCTCGGGTGGGCTAGACAGCCCGCCCATCCCTGGCTCGTCACCACGTGCTTCTCTGCAGCTTCATCTGCCCATCCCAGCTGCAGGAGTCGGTCTTCGGAGTCCCGGAAGATGTGTGGTGCGTAGGATATTCCATGGTCTGCCAACCCGTGGCCGGAGATATCAAATCGTGGCTTCCCGTCCTTCAGGACCAGTGCCCCCGAAAGCCAGAGAGTGCAGTGGCCGTTATGTCGCCGACTGTGCTCGTCTTCTTCAACCCCAAGCATGATATAGTCGGACCGACCGGCGGAAAAGAAGCTGGCGCACTCAAAGTTTTCCCCCCAGCGGAGATGGCTGTTTTTCGAGACCTTGGAGCCGCGTTCGACGTCGAGGAGAAGTGAGAGGTATTGCCAGTCGCATAGATCATCAGACCTATACAGGTGTAATTGCGAGGCCTGCCCCCGCTCTCCTGAAGCGATCATCATGTAGCTGGTTTCTTGACCAAACCCCATGAGCGTGGACAGGGACGGCCAATGTGAGACGAACGGGTCGCGCCACCCGGTGGTAGCCTCTCGCAACGGAGGAACACTCAAGAGAGGGTTTTCGCATGACCGGTGCCATGACCTCCCGAGATCTGTCGAGATGGCGACCGACTGTGACTCGCATCCCTGGATATAGGGCTTGGACCAGTGGATGGGAAGCGCTGCTACACTGGTGTAGAACAGAAACAGGACTCTTTTCCCGTCGACCAGCCTGGAGACGATGGAACCAGAGAAGACGCCTAGGGCATCGTACGAGAGCCCGTTCCGGATAGCAGGTGGACAGTCCTCCCAGGTCACCGAGTCCTTGCTTCTTGCCATGCCCCATGCGCAGTTGCCTCCTTCCGTGGTCCCTGGGTTCCACTGGTAACAGACGATGTATTCCTTGGTCTCAGGCACGTATACGGCGCCGCACGGGTCGTTGGCCCATGAGTGCGGCGCAATAAAATGGCAGGTCGGGCGGAAGCGGTTGAAGGCCATTGTGGAAGTGATGGGACACTCAAACAAGAACACAGAGTAGATGGTGATGGGAAGAAGGGAGGAGGACCTCAGGTAGGTAGGTATATTAGAGGTGGAAGGACTGTGAACAATTGCAGTTATTGTCGGCCCCGTGTCCTCCTGCAGTCCGAGTCAATCTTGGTCTGTAAATCCCGGAACGTGGAACTACAAGCGGCAAATGCGACGAGCGAACAAGAGCCGTGTTCTTGGGTCTCGCCCTCTGCATTCGTTTCGGCGAGAGGCTCGGTTTCAACGAAGAGATCGGTCCATCATCACTTCCACAACAACTCACAAGAGTAGTACCATGGAGGATCATCAGCACATCAGCCGTGATCCGATCTTCTGGTATTGCTGCGCGGTTGAATTCGTCATCACTCCAATAGGAATTCACCCACTCAACTCCCAATAGAAATTCACCCTCCAGTCCCAATAGAAATTCACCCATTTCACTAGAGCCGCATCAGCTAGTGGCAGTTATAGCGCGGCATTTGACTTGCTAGCTTGCTTGGCCTGCTTGGGTGCAAGCTAACAAAATCTCCAGAATTGCAATCCAGACCGTCGGTGTGAGGGTGACCCCGCAGACTTGGAGGCGCAAATTCACCCTATTGGTCGGCGACACCGTCAAGCTTGTCGAGGAGGCAAACCTCTTCTCTCCCCATGGGGCCGGTGTCCCATGTGGTCAGACATGCAACCTACCCCGACAATGCTGGGGTCTTGTAGACGGGTCCGGCCGGGGAAGTCAGAGATCAATATGATCGCGGGATGACCGAGAAGAAGCACACTTCCTCCGGAGTATATAATCGTCGCCAGTCGCCCACCTAGACACACGGTCTCTTGGATCGACACTTCACACTTCCTCCTGCTTCATTGCTCCAAGCCGCTTCTGTTTCAAGTCTACTTACCGCGATATGGAATCCGAAAAAGCCCACCGGACCACTAAAGACGTGGCCGTCAGCAGCGACCATGTCGAGAAGTCGCCCACCGTTGATCATGTCGATGACGACGTGACCACTTCCAAGGTTCCCGTCTCCCAGGACCTCACACCCAGAGAGCAGTATCAGAAGCTATGGGCCAATCTCAAGAAGGATAAGCACTTTGTGTTCTGGGCTCTGTTTGTCATGTGCCTCGTCTTCGGATGGGGCTATGACGCCGGACTGTCGGGCGCCGCCATTGCGTTCCCGGACTTCAGGAAGGCTTACGGAGACTACTACGAGCTTGGGGATCAGTTCGTCATCCCTGCTCTCTGGCAGTCTCTCTGGAACGCAGCAAGCACAATCGGCCAGGTCTTTGGGGCCTTTCTCACTGGCCAGTTCGCCGACTACACCGGCCGACGAGCCATCCTCTGGCTCGCCGTGGTGCTGTCTCTCCTGTCGTCCTTCGCCCTCGTCTTCGCCCCCAACCTCCCCGTGCTCTTCGTGTCCAAGCTGTTCTTGGGCTTCTCCATTGGATTCTCCACCGCGGCTCCTCCCCTCTATGTCACCGAAAACGCACCCGCGGCCCTTCGAAGCTCGGCCAGCTCGTTGACCAACGTCATCATCGTCCTCGGCTTCTTTCTCTCCACACTCACCGCGTACGGTGCGTCGCACATCTCCGGGCAGTGGAGCTACAAGCTCGCTTTTGTCATGACATTTGTTGTCCCTGGCTTGTTTGCCATCGGTCTCCCCTTTCTCCCCGAATCACCGGTCTGGTATGTAAAGAAAGGCAGGGACGAAGATGCCCGCAAGGCAATCATGCGCCTCTTTGGAAAGGACACAGACGTGGAGGAGAGGCTGGCCTTTATCAGGTCCGAGCTGGAGGTGGCGGCTGGAGAGGCCAGCATGGCGAGCCAGACGAGCTGGAGCGCCATCTTCTCCAAGCAGCACCGCTCTCGGACCCTGGTTGCTGTCCTTGGCCTGCAATCCCAGAATTTCTCTGGCGGGTATTTCGCAAGTACGTTGAAATCCGCGCACGCGCACCCCTAATCGATCCCGTTCGTGTTTCACCATTCAACGAGAAAAAAGTTAACAATCCGCCAGACACTTACCAGACCTACTACTTCGAACTCATCGGCCAGACAAACGCATTCGGTCTCACGGCCATATCTTCGACCCTCCAGTTCCTCTCCAACTGTTTCGCGGTAGCCGTCTCCGACGTGCTGCCCCGACGCAAGGCCCTCGTGGGCGGCGGCTCGCTTCTCTGCGCCTGGTCGGTCATCATAGCCGGCACCTCGATGGCCAGCAAGTCAAACACGGCCGCCAACACGGCCCTACTCGCCTTCATGATCACCTGGTCGATGCTCTACACGGCCACGGTGGGCTGCTACGGCTGGGCCGTCGCGCAGGAGACGGCCTCGCAGACGACGCGGCCCAAGACCATCGCCTTCACGCTCGTGTGCCAGCAGCTGACGGCGCTGCTGCTGTCGTCCGTCTTTCCGTACTTCATCAACCCCGACCAGCTGAACTGGGGCGGCAAGGTCATGTTCCTGTTCGTCGCGGCCGAGGTCCTCATCCTGCTCCTGCTCTTCTTCGTCCAGCCCGAGACGAAGAATAGGACGTACCACGACATTGATACGCTCTATGCAAACAAGATCTCGCCGAGGAAGTTCGACCGGTATGTTGTCGACGATGGCGTGGTGATCAAGAAGGAGAACTGAAGGGGCGAGCACCCATCGTCACATAACTCTTTTAAATCTAATTGCAATCTTTGATCATATGTTGCTTTTGTTACTACATGCTCGGGATTGATTGTTGTCCTCCCTATGCTTCTCATTCAGTTCAAGTCTTAGGTGCATATGAATTCCCTCTATCAGTGCCTAAACTGGGAGTATGCCCTTTCGTGCAAGCTGCCTACCTATGGCGCCGTTCGAAGGTTTAGACTTATGTATAACTACAGGGTGTCTAACATTTTGCTTATAAGAGAAACGCCATCACCGGGGAATAGCATAAGTTTCCAGACTCAGCCAGGCACCCCGTAGACATATGGCAGCACACTGCACCAGTCCACGTTTCAGTCGTGATAGCTATCTCTAATGAACGCATTCACATACTCTCCTAACCAATTAACCAGTCATCTCACCGCATGCTCCACGTTGCTGTGTGTCGTCCAGTCGTCCTGCACCCCAAGTTTCCCCACAGAGCAAGAGTTCTCGCCTGTGGAGGTGGCGAAGTCAACTTGCCATAAGGGGTTAGCCACTCAACTTAGCACTAAAAACCCCGCTCAAGAGCACCTGCTAACACAAAAGCTGTGTGCATCCCTACGTGCCCCAAGTCTAGCACTCTCTCGCAATGAGGCCGTTGCATTGAATACCGACTCAGACAATGACAGCATGCCAACAGAGGCCGTTCAGCCGCCGTTCAGGAGGAGCGGAAAGATCCGCCAAGCCTGCGACTCCTGTCGCGCCCGCAAGATTCGCTGCGACGGCACCAGCCCTTGCGCCAATTGCCTAAGTGCTGCGTTTGAGTGCAGCTATCTCGCCGTGCACAAGAAAACCGGCCCCAAGGGGCCGCGGCGGGAGTCGAGGCAGCATCGCTATGCTGTGAGGCCGGCAGCTCCTCCTGTCAGCCTGTCGCCCGAGGGTCCTACGGCTTCCTCCGACACCGAGCCAGACAGCGCCGGCTCAGCTTCGTACCCGGGGACCGGTACCCAGCCGAGATATACATCCGGGTTTCGACCCTCACCTCTTTTGTGCACCGAGTTCTTCACCTCATGCTTGGATGCATTCTTCACGCATAAATACCCCATTACGCCTATCCTCCATCGCCACAAGGTGGCAGCCGCCTTGCCGCACCTCGCGGATTCGCCAGAGCTGTACGGTCTGTTGACGGCGTGCTGTGCCGTGATGGTGCTCTCCCCTGAAATCCTCCCAACATCCTCAACCCCAGCCCAATCTCCGTCACCGGCGTCATCACCAAACCCAAGTAGCCCATTACCCACCGCCGAATTCCTCATATCAGAGGCGATCCGGGCCAGGCAGTTCTGCGATTACGTAGAAACCCCCTCGCTGACAACCGTCCAAACCTCCTTCTTCCTCTTCTCCGCCTTCTTCTGCCTCGGCGCCGACAACTCGGCCTGGTTTTACATCCGTGAGGCCATGACGACCCTCCAGCTGCTCCGCCTCCACGAGGAGGCCACTTACGCCACCCTTCCCCCCGACGAGGCCGCCTTCTCCCGCCGCATGTTCTGGGTCCTCTTCATCACGGAGCGCGCCTACGCCCTGCAGCGGCGCAGGGTGCTAACCCTACAGAGGACCCTCGCCCTCCCCACCCCTGGCCCCTCCGACCCGGACGACGCCCACATCCTCTCCGGCTTCCTAGACCTCATCTCCCTTTTCCAAGATTTCGACAACGACTTCCTCGCCCTCTGGAACCATCCCCCCACAACTCCTCCACCCGCCTCCGCCACCCCGCCACCCGAACCCCTAGCCCGACTGCAGGGCGTCCTAGCCCGCCGGGGCCCGCCCCCGGGCGACTGCGCCTCGGGTCAGCAGGCCGACCTCCTCGTCTCCCGCCAGTGGCTCAAGACCGTAGTATGGCAGCTCTGCGTATCCAAGACCCCACTCCCCAGCTCCTCCTCCTCCTCCTCCTCCTCCTCCTCTTCCCGCTTGGACGAGAGCATGACGCTCCAGTACCCCGTAACCATCGCGCGCGAGCTCGTCGTCGCGGCGCGCGCCCTGCCCCCAACCGCGCTCGAGGCCAACGGCGTCGGCATCGTCGAGAAGCTGTTCGACATCGGCTGTTCGCTCGCCGACGTGCTGGCGCTGGCGCCCGCGCTCGCGCTGCCCCAGGCGAGGGATGTCGGGCCCCGGGATTGCCTTGTTGAGATCCTGCGCATCGTGGGTACCACTCCTGAGGGTTGTTCTCGACATGTGGCGGTGCTGGCGGCTAAGGCGAGCGAGTGCTTGGCAGCGGGCGTATGTAGGGGGTTGCCGTTGCCGGCTGCGATGGGGGATTGTGGTGGACCACACGTGCGGCGCGAGGTCTACGAGATATGTGACGACGACAACAACGGGGATTACGTTGCGGATGAGGAGGCGGAAGTTGTGTGTGAGATCACCGGCCTTGAAGGACTGGACGAGAAGTATATGTTGGGCGATCATCAACGGGTGTGGGCTGTCAGTGACGAGGCAGGCGGATGGTTTATGCCTTTCTGCTGAGGTAGCAGGTGAGGTCTTGGAGGCACCCAAGTACTTCGTACACTCCCTCACTGGGCAACAGAAGGGCTTGATTGACTGCGACCTAGAATGAACTGGACGAACCTTGCGCCGTGGATGCACCCAAGCACCCCTTCAACGTCAGGCGCCAAGGGGGCGGGGGCCATCCCAGCGGACAACTGGGATTAGTCTCATGCCCTATATCATGGCCCTGAGGAGACGAAAGAACAGGCGGAACACGATAGGGTCCTCGGACGCTCGAGTTCAAGCGGTTACTGCTGAGCGAATGAATTTTCGCGATGCGGCTCATCCCTGGGTCCAACGTCTTCAGCCCAACCATTTGAGGGCTAATCATCTACAGCTCCGGGTCGGAGGATATGATAGCCAGCAAGAGCTGCCGGTCTTTCGCCCCTCACTGCCCATGCCTGGAACCAACAACGGAGTAGACATGCCAAGGGAAGGAGTCGAAGGCGAAAAGTAGGCAGTAATGCCGGGTCCCACTTCGTCCACGCTGCGCTCGAAGGTCCCAGCACGTACCACAGCAATGCCGCACGAGACACTGACAAGGCTTTGCGCTGGAGTTCACGGACGACCCGCACCCTTGCTATAGTCGGCAGTATCCCGATCTCCTAGGACTGCCTCCCGAAGACGGGCGATGTCGGCCGGACTCGTTTTGCAGCAGCCGCCGACTACGATGCTTCTCCATCTGCATCGCCTCCGGGTCGATTGGACGACCTGCCCGACTTGGCTCTCCCAGGATTGCTAGGAATGGTTAGGCAAAGTGCTCGAGCAACGTGAAGACGGGAAAATGGGGACTGGATTGGTAGAGGGACGATAAGATGGAGACGGGATAGTATCAGGAAGGGGGAACTGGAACAGAGAAGACGGGAACATGAAGCATTACTACTTACTGTCGGCGCCTTTACTCCCTCAGGCAACTCCCACTTCTGCGTAACCGTATTGTAAATTTCCCCATTGGTCCCATCCGGATACAGCACCAAGCTCGGCCACTCCTCCAACCCTCGACGCATAACCACGTCTCCCACAGCAGCCTCAAACTCCCCGACCAGAGCCGGCAGCTTCTCCACCTTCGTGCAGTTAATCCCAACCCCCCACGGCAGCACACTCGACACCTCCAAGTCCAGCATGGCCCCAACAACGTCCCGGGCCGTCGTCCCATCC
>Ga0209127_100203_pt1 | contig 21645 bp, 19 predicted proteins | sample LakSupMetagenome_FD_187469 | JGI IMG/M metagenome (GOLD analysis project Ga0209127, IMG submission 187469) | Freshwater microbial communities from Lake Superior, Canada - Sta WM archaea (SPAdes) (version 2) | ecosystem: Environmental > Aquatic > Freshwater > Lake | place: Lake Superior, Canada...
AGTCTTGGGAGGAGGGGTCGGAAAGGTGTGGTATTCGTGTGTCGATGGGCGGCGCGCGCCAGACACAATGCTTCGTCGGCTCGTCGAGGGACGGCGGTACGGCCCCAGGTAAGGGATTGGGGCTCCAGCATGGAACGAGCCGGAATCTCTGGTGCGAAAGCGAGGACGAGATGCCGGGGCCGCGGCGGCGCTGGCAACGCTGGGTCGCACCATGGTGTGTCGTGTGTGTGTGTGTCTCTCTCCCTGATTCGGGGGACTTTGGGGGCTCGGCCTTCGGGGACGGCTGCGCTTTTCAGGGCATAATGGTCACGCAGACATGAGATAATATAGAGGATATTCCAATTATGCTGCAGAAGCGTAGAGTGGCATCAATGGAGCAGCACGACGCGGTAGAACAGCCCGAGGTAGCAGATGATTCATGGGCTGGAGATGTGTCGAGCAGTGGACTTTTCTGGCCCCCGCAACAGTCTTTGATCGACCTGGTGGGGCTAATGTACGTCATCCCGTCGTCAAATCAGACACTAGCTTACCTTAGCTAAGCGCGCTTGAACCGTCGGAGTCTCCAGCAGGTACGTACTTTCCAGGTTACCTTACCTACACAGTAAGGTAAGGTAAGGTAGGTACCTCCACTGTCTGTCTCCACTCCGGTAAGATCCCTTTAGGAAGAAGGTACCTTACTGTGTAGACTTAACGTTACCACTTTCACCATCCCGAAACAACGACGTCGAGAAGGCAAGAAACCCTCGTTCAGAGAGTCCGAGTCTTCTGACGCATGCTTTGGGCTGGATTCAAGCTGCTTCTCTGATCCATCCCTTGTATGACACCTGTCAAATATCCATCACCCCTCTTCATCTTCTTGTTCTTCTTCTTTAGTGCTACGAGTTTCGCGTCGGCTCAAGTTGGTTGTTTGCAGCAACTTAGCCTGACGCGCAAAATCGAAAGCACTAATCTTCTCTCTCATCCCTACCCCGTCTACTTCACTTGAGACCTCAATGGTTCACACTCCCCGATACCCCATCCACTGCCCATCATGTCACGGTCAACAAGCGACTGGGCAGACAGCCCAGGCATGGCAAATCAGGCTCTTATAAATAACAACGAGCGAGAGCTTCTGCGGCGCATTTGGTTGGAGGCCAACACCACGCCCACGGCGTTCATATCCCTCGACACGGAGTACACTCACCAGGGTGTCTGCGAGCTGGGAATTGCCACAACGCAGAAGCACAGCCACATCCGCGCTCGGCACGTCGTTGTGAATGACTCCAGAAGGCTGAAGCGGACAAAACCAAAGCCCTTTCAGTTTGGCCTTTCTGACGAGGTCCAAACTGAAGGAGAGCTGCTCCCGATCCTAGTCGATGCGCTGGCCTCCCTGCGGGCGGAGAACCAGGTGGTGGTGCTGACGGGCCACGACGTCCAGGTTGAGATCCGCAACCTGCGCAAGTGCTGTGGATGGGAGGTTCCGAACAACGTCATCGTACTGGACACCCAGCGGATTTGGCGCTCTTGGGTCAACGTGCCCGTGCGAGGAAACCTGCAACAGGCGCTCGAGTTCTTTAACATTCTGTGCCTCAAGGCACATCTGCACAATGCTGGGAACGATGCCAAGTACACCATGGAGCTCCTGGTCCGTAAGGCGAGCCAGGCTGTGGCGTGCCCAGCTCCCATGGACCGGGCCCACTACGGAGTTCCCGACCCCAGACCAGCGAATGCCTTTGTCGGGTCCAGCCAGCCGCATCTTCAGAGACATCCCAACACTCCCGATCTTGGGGACTATGGAAGGAAGCGCAAGCGCGAGGCCGAGCTGGCCCCGGAGCCCAGTCGCCACGCAACATCACCAGAAGCTCTTTCAGCGCAGGAAAGCGACCTGCGAGGCATTCGCAAGAGAAGGAGACTTCGTCGGCCCTCTGCCATGCGACCCGCTGCTGCTCGTCAGGCAAACATGCCCCTCGCAGCCCCCGTCAACGACGTTGAGATCATCGACCTGACCGACGACGAACCTCCGCGGTCACCCCCACGGCAGGGGCCCTCTGGACTGAGGAACGACAACCCGATCGACCTCACTGTCGACATGCCGCCACCAGAGTCTGTCAAGCCGACCTGGGATTTTGTCTCGCACAACAGGGTATGCAAGGAGCCTGAGAATGATCAGCACAGCCGCAAGCCTGTGCAACACAAGCAGGAGCAAGAGTTGGGGCTTTTGGCTGGTCAGCACGCAGCCGTTCGGGGTCCTGCCAGAGCGGTGAGGGCGCCAGGCATCCCTACTCTTGATGCAGCTATGGTCGGTCCGATCAAAAAGGAGCAGTACGAGGGGATGACGGGCACGCTCGGAGATCCCAGCGATAATCCCGTCCGGGAGACAGTCGAGCAGGGTCCGGAGGATACGGGCTTCGCAGGCGGTCCGGCGCCTATGAAGGAGAAGCACGAGAAGAGCCTGCTGGCAGGGGAGAATGTGGTTGCCGCAGACAGTCCCAGCAACCCCGAAGAGTCCACTGTTTTGGACCATCCTTTGGACGACGCAGACGAGTCCGCAGCACAACAGCACCAGCGGCTGCAAAGGGAGCTGAGCTGTCGACTCGAGGACATTATCCTCGGGTCCTGAGGGAGCACTCGACTAGAACAAGGGAATGAGGTAGGCTTGCTGACGAGGACAAGGGCGTTGGGAACATGGAAGTATTCTTTTCGAATCATTGTATTGCGGCATTGCTAGGGCGCATTTGTGACTGCACAAAAGGGGGACATTCGGACAGCGCTCGGCTCACTCGCGGCTCACCAGGGAGAGGATGCATGATTGAACGGAATCACGAGAGGATGTAATCACAAGGATTGCGGATGCGAAAGGTCTTGCAGGTCCACAACTCGATGTTCTCTGCATTTTCAAGGCATGATGTATGATACCCAGTTCTACGAACGACTTTTGCTTCTCAGATGCAGTTAGCGGGTTACTCCTCCTTCACCCCATCGACATAGACGTCAACCTTCTCGTTATAGAAACACAACCTGTTCTGAATCTGCGCAGACTCTGCAGTCGGATAGGTATAATACCAAACCGCATCCTTGATCTCCCTCTCGCCGACCCTTAAATGGTAGTACGACGCCTGCCCCTTGTACGGGCAGAAAGTCGATGTGTCGCTGGGATCAAGCATGCTCCAGTCCAGGACCGACGTGGGCGAGAGGTAGTACCTCGTCCTCAGCGACGTCTCGTGGAGGAAGATATTGTTAGTGCTGCGCGCTACCACCGTGCCGTCGACTTCGATGCGGATCTCGCGGGAGGAGGGGAGGCACTCGATGCGCTTGTAGGGGTCTTTGGGGTGGGGGCCGACGATTTTCTCGTCTTCTGCGAACCAGGAGTCTGATGTGTGTGTTAGGGAAAGGTCTGGGAAAACTGTGCAAGGTAACGGAGGATGCGTACCAATCCCACCGACTGGGATCTTCACCAGCCCCTTCAAAGGACCAGAGTCAAACCCGGCAATCTCAACCTTCTTCTCGCCGAGGCTCAGAGTCCCGATCCAGAATCCCACGTCGTAGTGTTTATCCTTCGAGATAGACGCCGGTCCCTTTTCCAGATCACTCAAGGGGACGTAGAACAACGGATCTGTCATGGCATCAGTACACTCGAAGAGGTTCTTCTGACTTGGTGGCGATGGACTCACAGTACGGGTGTTCCCACACGTACACTGCCTTCAGTGTGTCGAATAGCCACTTGCCATCCAGCAGCGCCCGGACTCTCCTGTTTGCGGGCTCATATTTCGCCGGAGAGTTTGTGGCGAGCTTCGTCGCTAACTCACTGAGGCTGCCCGGCAGGTCAGTATCTTGATTGAAGGATGGAGTCGGAGAGATGTTGCTCACCTGGATTGTGACGACATGGTCGCGGTTCTGTAACACGAACGTACTTGCAATCAGTTGCACGGCGAATGCTGCTCTTGTCACTACCGGGATATACCTGTGTCTGTGTCTTGAGAGCAATGTCGTGATCCAGAGCTGCCGGGTTGAGCGGGGAAGCCTGCGCCGTTTTAAGCTTCCATTCCGCATGATGCGTCAGCCAAAGTTCGGACCGGCGAGCAGCAGGGGCTCAGGCCGAGAAGCATCTGCCGCACTTCTCTGTTGTGCGCATTGCCGTGCGTCTCTCCTAGAGCCCGGACACTAGGATGAAGCGTAGATCTGATGAGCCTTTGGAGTTCCGATCGCTGAACGAGCATGCATGTGTCGAAGATGGGGGGAGCGGGCGGCTGTAGGGTAGCCTAGCAATGTTGCTTGGACTTCTCGCCCGTGCCTTGGCACGTATTTTGAACAGAAGCACCCAACTCTACCCAGGCAACCCAACCGAAGCGACGGTAATCTGTAGAGGCGTTGACCTTACACCAAGAGAGATAAGGTATCTTAACCTTTACCATTCGCCTTGCTACCGTGCTCTTGGGCTGGCTCTTTTCACTTCATTGTTATCTGCCATGTTTGATGTCAAGTAGAGCTGGGCATGTCGATCCTCTACGAGTGAACTAGACCAAGGTGTGCAAGTGCTCAACGTTCCGCGTCCTTCACGTGGTTCTTAAGGTACCTACCTACCTACCTTGCAGTACATCTCATTGCCATACCTGAATGTGCTAGCCATCTCATCCCGATAGCAGGGCAGTTACACACGGCTCATCAGATCAGGAGCGACAAAACCCAAACTGAGGCAAGCACGTCGGTGCCAAGCCGCGATAGGAAGGTAACTGTGTACCACCTGCGCGCGCGCTCTAACTGGGTGGACCAGCCCCGGCCGCGGCTTCCACGATGGGCAGACCTTTGGCAAGGTTCCTCCCGCCAATCCGGCAGGAGCCCTACCGGCACTTGAGGCGCATGTCAAGCTTTCTGCAGGCGGCTAGACTGCCCACCAGGCCGCCACTAGCAGGCCAAGCTCTTGCAACGACTCCTGCCAAGTCTGGATCTGCAGGCCGCTGTTGCGCACTGGCTGCTACAGCTCTGCCGTTACAATCATGGCGTCGCGACCTTCCACAACCAGCATGCTGTGGGCTTTGCGGGGTACTGGACGAGATGCAGCATCGCCACGATTGGACTGCTTACCTGGGGACGTAACCTCGATGGTTCCCCTCCCGGTCCCGTGATCGTCGTGTCCATCATTCACGCACCGAGTGGCACTCTCGAGGCATGCGTCCAAGTTGACCAACATGATATAGCGTCGGACAATATCTGGATTCGTGACGCCTTGTGACGGATCCCTTCCCACCGTCTTGTGGAAGAAATAAGGGCCAGGATGGGGCCTCCTACCGTGCCAAAGCTCGTGAGAGGCAGTCACTAAGCGGTCACTCCTTTCCGAGCACACATCGAGATCAGTCAGACCCCGTCGACATGCGTGTCTCAAGTCTTGCAGCTCTCACGTTGCCCTGTCTCGTAGCTGCTCTGCCAGCCGCGACCAAGGACAAGAGGTACACCGAGGCGCGTGATGGAACCAACTACACCGTGTTCGAGCATGCCGCGACAGCAGCCAAGCTGTCCTTCGTTACCAACTCGGGCATATGCGAGACGACGTCGGGAGTGAACCAGTACTCCGGGTACTTGACGGTCGGGGACAACATGAACATGTGGTTCTGGTTCTTTGAGTCGCGCTCCAGCCCAAGCACGGCGCCCCTCGCCATGTGGCTCAACGGTGGCCCGGGATGTAGCTCGATGATCGGCCTCTTCCAGGAGAACGGCCCTTGCCACTTTGTCGATGGTGCCTCGACGCCGTCGCTGAACCCCTACAGCTTCAACACTTATGGTGAGTTCCCGTCCCCGACGAAGCAGCGACACGTGGCGGCCAAGACTAACGCTTACATCGTAGCCAACATGCTCTACGTTGACCAGCCCATCGGCGTCGGCTTCAGTCACGGCACCGACGACGTGACCTCGACCCTGACTGCTGCTCCCCGCGTCTGGCAGTTCATGCAAGCATTCTACGCAGCCTTCCCTCAGTACGAGAACCGAGACTTCGGCCTCTTCACAGAGTCATACGGAGGTGAGCCCCTTACCCGTCATTTCCGCCCAACCATACTCCAACTGACATGCAACAGGCCACTACGGCCCCGAATTCGCATCCTTCTTCCAGAGCCAGAACGCCGCCATCGACAAGGGCACCGCCTCGGGCGAGAAGATCGACCTCGTCGCCCTGGGCATCAACAACGGCTGGATCGACCCCGTCGGCCAGTACAAGGCCTACCCGGACTTCGCCGCCAACAACACGTACAAGAAGCTCATCACCCCCTCGCAGTACTCTTCCTACATCAGCGCCTACAACACCAAGTGCGTGCCGGCCATGGCCAAGTGCACGGGCCTGAGCGGCAGCAACTCGGCCTGCGAGAGCGCCGACCGTGCCTGCCGCGGTGCCGTGGAGTCTCCGATCGAGCAGGCCAACGACTTCGACGTCTACGACGTGCGGTCGCCGAGCAACGACCCCAACCCGCCGGAGACGTATGTCAGCTACCTGCAGAGGTCGGACGTGGTGAAGGCCATCGGGGCCAAGTCGACCTACGCCGAGTGCCCCAACGCGCCGTACCAGAAATTCTCCGGCACTGGGGATGGTAAGGCGGGCATGTACACGTCCTGTGGGCGGGGCGGATAGCTAACATGATGGTAGGCCCGCGCAGCTTTCTCAACACGCTCTCGACGGTCGTACAATCCGGGATCCAGGTACTGGTCTGGGCTGGCGACGCAGATTGGATCTGCAACTGGATGGGCAACCTCGCCGCTGCGAACAGCCTCACCTGGTCCGGCAAGAGCACGTTCGCCTCCAAAGCGGTTGTACCGTACACCGTCAGCGGGACATCGTACGGCGAGTTCAAAACAGTCGGCAACCTGAGCTGGCTGCGCGTGTATGGTGCCGGGCACGAAGTGTAGGTGCTCCCTTCCACTGCGAAATGGTGTTTGCGAGGATGCACGGCTAACTAATCCTTGCAGGCCGTATTACCAGCCCAAGGTTGCGCTGCAGGCGTTTTGGCAGACGCTGCAGAAGAAGCCACTTTCGTCTACGTGACCGAGAGGCTGCGTGGTGGATGTATAAGGGAGGGAGTTGAGGGCGCTGTGAGGGCCTGGGGGCATGTGGCTGGGATTGCACTTATGTAGTGAAGTGGCTAAGATGCGGGAGCTGCTGGGCCGAAAGGTTTGCACATCCATTATTTCACCAAGGAATTACCTCACAGATCAATCTGCGATGAAATAACAGTGCAAGTCGTCGATTGCAGTACGATGCCTCTTATCTTCCAAGGGATTGCAACGATAGATCGGCACACGCTCCGACAGCGGCGGTCATCTGTGTTATCGCTATCGCGAAGTCGCAATGATGCAATTGGCGCCACTGAGGTAATCGCGCCGGCGGCTGGCTAGTTTTTCTCTCATTTCAGGTGGTGCTGTTGACTCAACAGTGAAAATGATATATCACTCGGTTTCCGCTTCCAAGGCCAAGAGATTGACAACTTCTCACCACCCCCGTTGTCCCCAGCGATTACACGGCTAAGCCGGGCTGTGAAACCATCCATCATGACAGCCTCCACCTCCTCCCAGGAGGACCTCCCCTCCAAACCCCCCAACCCCCGCAGCCTCCTCTCCCGCCTGCGCGACGACGCCCACCCCGCGCACACCGACCTCCCCATCCTAGCCTGCTGCACCGTCTCGGGCCTCTGCGACAGCGTCGCCTTCAACGCGACGGGCACCTTCGCCTCGATGCAGACGGGCAACACCATCTTCCTCGCCCTCGGCGCCGCCCGCCTGCCCGCCAACCAGCCCCTCCTCTGGCTGCGCGCCATCGTCTCCATCGCCGCCTTTTGGGCGGGCTGTCTCGTCTTCTCCCGCGCCGCGCGGTGGCGCCTCGGCCGCCCCAGGCGGAAGCTAACGCTGGCGCTGTGCTTCCTCCTCCAGGCCGCTTTCGTCTTTCTCGCCGCCGCGCTGGCGCAGAGCCGCGTCGTGCCGGCGTTTGGGCGGGCGCGGTTGCCGACTAGCACGCCGCTGGATGCCGGGCGCGGGGAGGATAGCGAGCTGAGTCTGATACCGCTCGCGCTGCTGGCGTTCCAGTTCGGGGGACAGATTGTGATGAGCAGGGTTCTGGGCGTGAACGAGGTGCCGACGAATGTGCTGACGAGTCTGTACTGTGACCTGCTGTCTGACCCGCTGCTGATGGCTCCGGTGGACAAGAACCCGAAGCGGAACCGGCGGGTGGCTAGTATCGTTTTGCTTGTCGGGGGCGGGATCGCGGGGGCTTGGCTGCAGAGGAGCAGGGGCGGGATGGGGGCTGCGTTGTGGCTTGCCGGGGGGATCAAGCTCTTCGTCGGGTTGGCGTGGGTTTTCTGGAGGAGCAAGGAGGTGGTTGGGGAGAAGGGGAGGGCCGAGGGGGTCGTGTAAGGATGCCGTGGAGTGCAAAGGGGATAGAGGGACGAGAGAAGATGGCCCGGAAGACAACACGCGATAGAGCACATGATACCCGATTAGAGTTAGATTAGACGTGATATTAGAGCAAAGGCCCGTCCAAGCAACTGCATCCTCGACACACCGCGAGACCCCTTAATACACATAGCGGAAGTTTGGGTTCTCCTTGTCCGTCAGATCCTCAAAAGCGTGCACCAGCTTGCTGTCGTTGGCCTCCCGCACACCGGCAGCCGCCAGCTCGTCCCGCTTCTTGTTCTGGCGCACCAGGTAGAAGCGCAGGTAGAGGATGACGATCACCAGGAGCGAGTAGCAGCCCAGATGGGTAGCAAAGGCAATGAAGTAGCGGGGGCTGTCCCAGGAGAGGAATACCTGGGGGCCTGGTATGTACCGTGAGTGGATGTACGTGGCGGTTGATGAGGGAGGATGTGCAACTTACCGATGGCATTGCCGGTGGCCCAGATGATAAAGTTCATGGCCACGGCGACGGATTTCTTGGTCTGACCGGCTACGTTCCGGGAGAGCATGGACAGAGCAAGGGTCTGTGCTGACCAGAAGGAGAGCGTGATGTAGTAGCAGATGCACAGGCCGATCTTCTGGCTCCTGGTGTTGGGAGAGATGGTCATGAGGAGGATGGTGCCGACAAAAGATCTGGTTATCGCGTCAGTTAGTGCCATAGCGAGCGAGTGACCGTGCAGAGAGAGTGCCTTACGGGATGACGAAGCCCAGCATGGTGAGCAGGTTCTGGTGCGTCTTCTTGACAATCCAGACGGAACCGAGCAAGACGATGATAATGTAGAAACCGAGCACCATGGCAAGCAGCTGTGTCTCGAGCACAGAGAAGCCGAAGCCCTTGATAATAATCCCCTGGAAGCTACCGAGACCGCTGGTCGGCAAGGTAGTGCACAGCTGAACGAGGGCGTAGCCCCAGCACTGCGGGTCAAGCAAGGCCTCGATGACCTGCTCCTTCTTGAAGATACGGTTCTGCACACCCGTCTGGTTGGAGCGCACGCGCTCGACCATCAGGCGCTTGTCCTCCTCGGACCAGCACTTCGCGCGCATGGGCGAGTCGGGCATGTACCAGCCAACGAAGACGCCGTAGACGACCGAGATGCAGCCGTAGACCAGGAACAGCACCTGCCACGACTTGAGGGGACCGCCCTTGATGAGCGAGAAGCAGTACGCCAGCAGGCCGCCGACGACCTGCTGCGCGCCGTTCATCATGTACCAGTAGGTGACGCGCGCGGCCTGCTCCTCGCGCTTGTACCAGATGGACGACATGACGACGAAGGCCGGCTGGCAGGCCGACTCAGGCCGACTCGAACAGCCCGAGCAGGGTGCGGACGACGACGAGGCCCGTAAAGTTCTTGCAGAGGGCAGTGCAGGCCAGCACGGCGCCCCAGGCGACGATCATGAAGCTGAGGTACTTGGCGATGGGCACCCGCGCGATGATGTAGTTCTGGGGATACTCGACGATCAAGATGGTGATGTAGATACATGTGGTGAGCCATTGGTACTGCAGTCATCTCCAGTCAGCAAACGACCCTCGCAACCTTGACCGCGTGGATATGAGACCAGTCACTCACCTGCTGCCCGTGGAGCCCTGTGTCAGTGATGATGCCCATGATAGACGCAAAGCTCAGCGTTCCCTTGTCGATGGCCTGGATGAAGTAGGTCGCTATCATGATGACCAGCACGCGTTTGTCGATCATGCGGCGGAGGCGGTTGTTGTCCGCATCGGAGATCTCTATGGCCTCGGGGTTGATATACTGGGCCAGCTCCTTGTCGACCTTGTCGTATCTCACTTGGTCCGCCTTGTCAAGGCCCGGGTCGACCGAGTGCGCCCGCTCTATCTCGGCGAGGTCATTTTTCTCGATCCTGTGGTCGTGCGACGGCCGAGCCGTGCCGACAATGTCGGGGTTGGGCTCTTCCAGGTTCGACATGGCGGTATGAGATAATGAGTCTCACTCTCCTTCACGTGGTTGGTCGCGAGGAGTCACTACCCCAACAGGATGATATGCCTTATAACAAAATAGGCAAATTCGTCAGACTGAGCACCGAGGACCACACACAGAGATAAAGTGATGATGGGAGATGAGCGTGCAGATGAGATCCGTGATCCTGGGATGGGGGAGGATGCTTCGACATTTAAGCCGGGGGAAGCAGTGCTCGTCCCCATGGGGAAGGGGGCTCCGCTGATCAGGAATCCGGCCCCGAGATGGCGGAGGTGACAGGGTCTCATCGACAAAGTCGCGGTGCAGCATCAGGGCGAAATGGTGCCAGCAACCGGGCCTTGGAACTCCCTGTTCGCGTCCCCCCCCCAGAGCACCCCACACAACCACTAAATCAACCGGCAGTCGGCCTCAGAATGTACTCTCCCACATTTCCGCTAGCCCTACACCACCAGCCCGCGGCTTGGGTCGAATCTACCCCGAACATGGTTGCTTGGCTCGTGGTGCAGCTTCTATCTTTGCACCGAAGCTCAGGACATGGAACATGGTCTGCACGATCTGGTCTTGGCCGCGTGAAGTCCCGAACAAATAGCCATGAGCAGCACGAATGTACAGTACATACATATATGCATACCTTGTAGAACGCGCGACTTGTTATGCATGCATGACCCCAAGTCTTGACTTTAGGGTTGCAACAAGGGATCACGGTGACAGACGTCGAAAACAACCTCGACGAAGACCTTCCTCGGTACGATCTCTTCCTATGCTTTGTCAGTAAGCACTCGCTTCCTGGCTTGCGTCTCGGTTGAAGATGGACGAATGCTCGGATACCTCTCCCCGCAAAAGCCCCCCCTGCAACGTCCATTTCCCCCGCACGCCGAAGTGGGTGCATTGTCCGATGATTCGCGTGCTCGGGATGACTGCGACCGAGAGGTTCAGCTTCCCCAACTCCCCCCAAATGACGCTAGTGGACTATTGGTGGGATTCTTAAGTAAGGATATCGACTGTGACTGTGAAGCATCACGCTCGTAGCTCGCCCGAATCAGAGATAACTGCATTCTCGGACCTTGCAAGCAGACCACGAGTCGTGTCAACCCCCCCTGCCTCACCTTGAGAGACAGCTGAACCTTGAAGCCAAACGGCCCAACCCCAACCACGGATATCCGGCTCCTTGCTCCTTGAAGCGATCAACCTGGATCTGACCACAAAAGTCAAACCGCGCTTGCAGCTGAGTAGCAAGAGAAGATACACCAGCCTCACGATGCCGGCCGAGTTGCATGGTATCAAGTCCTCGGACATACATACCAAGATCAAGTTCCTCATCGATGCCCTGGTCAACATCAAGGACACGACGGGGGAGTTCCTGCTGACCCTCGAGGATGGCCGAGTAATAGACACCAAGGGATGGAACGACTGGGAGTGGACGCACGGCATCGGCCTGTACGGCATCTGGCAGTACTACGAGCTGACGGGCGACGCCGACTGCCTCAGGATCATCGAAGACTGGTTCCGGAACCGGTTCGAGGCCGGCGGCACGACCAAGAACATCAACACCATGGCCGTGTTCCTGACGCTGGCCTACGTCTACGAGCGCACGGGCAACCAGACCTACCTGGCCTGGCTCGACAGCTGGGCCGAGTGGGCGTACCACGACCTCGAGCGCACAAAGTACGGCGGCATGCAGCACATCACCTACCTCGAGGTCAACGACCAGCAGCTGTGGGACGACACCCTCATGATGACCGTCATGCCGCTGGCCAAGATCGGCCTCGTGCTCAACCGCCCGCACTACGTGGCCGAGGCGAAGCGGCAGTTCCTGCTGCACATCCAGTACCTCTTCGACAGCAGGTCCGGCCTCTTCTTCCACGGCTGGACCTTCCACGACGGCGGCCACAACTTCGCCAACGCGAGGTGGGCGCGGGGCAACAGCTGGCTGACCATCGTCATCCCGGAGTTCATCGAGCTCCTCGACCTGGGGCCCGAGGACCCGATCGGCGCCATCCTGCGCAGCACGCTGGAGGCGCAATGCGAGGCTCTGAAGCCGCTTCAGGCACCGTCTGGCCTGTGGCGGACGTTGCTCGACATTCCCGAAGAGGAGGGCTCGTATCCCGAGGCGAGCGCCACGGCGGGCTTTGCCTTTGGCATCCTGAAGGCCGGGAGGAAGCGGTACATCGGCAAGGAGTACGAAGATGTGGCCATCAAGGCGGTGAAGGCGGTCCTCGACAATATCAGCCCGGAGGGGGAGCTGTTGAACACGTCCTTTGGCACTGGCATGGGCCATGACCTGCAGCACTACAAGGACATACCGATTACCAGCATGCCGTATGGCCAGGCTATGGCCATCATGGCGCTGGTGGAGTTTTCGAGGATATTCATATAGCTGGCGTCCGAGTAATGAAGCATGTAAATATCCTCCCATGACACCACACTTGCCTGTGAAGCGTGCCCTCTCATGCCTACACTACACGACCGCTAGGATGTCGGCTGCGTGTTGGTCGGGCCCGTCCATAGGGCGGGGAGTCAAGACCAGCAGTAGTCCCAACAACCATGAGCTTCGTAGATCAGATTGCAAGCCGTCGGTGAATGGACATCTCCGAATGTCGAGCAGATGGTCAGAAATACAAGGTGGTTGCGCTGCGTCGCCGTCGCTGGACTCGTCTCAATGGGCTACGCAGGGGCGGGACGTGGCATTAGCGTCAATGGAAGAATGTAAATCCGGCGTCGGCTCCGGAACCCCCGCATGACTTCCGGTTCCAAGCCGAGTGTTTCACTTGGACACTGTCAACATCCCCTTGTCGACCAGCCCTCTCCGTCCGCTCCTCTGTGCAGGCCACTCCCGAGGTCGCCGACGACCTCCAATACACCTCCCATCATCCTTCTCCCCGCGATCCCCTTCTCCAATCGCCCAACATGTCGGGCGCCGACTCTCCGGAAATCCTCGAAGCCTACGACGCCGTCCGGTCCGACAAGGACGACACGAAGTGGCTCCTCGTCGCCGACCACCCGACGGCGCGGAACAAGCTCGCCCTGGCCGACAAGGGCACGGGCGGTCTGGAGGAGGTGATACCGAAGCTCGAGGACGACAAGGTGCAGTACGCGTACGTGCGGGTCGAGTACGCCAACGACGCCGAGAGCAAGCGGATAAAGTTCGCCCTGATCGTATGGATCGGGCAGAACGTCAAGCCCCTCCGGAGGGGCCGGGTGCTCTCCGAGAGCGCCGACGTCAAGAAGACATTGTCGCATTACAGCATCCAGGTCGATGCCAGCTCGAAGGGCGATTTGGAGGAGAAGGACATCGTCGCGAGGTTACGGAAGGCGGGCGGGGCGGACTATAACGGCGGTCGTGGGTAGAGCTGTGCGGAGAGAGAGACGTGAAGAGATGATACCGTATCGCGGAACCGTGGTGGTGGCATCAAGGGAACGGCGGGTTGTCGGGGCTGTTGTGGCCATCTCTTCTATCTTTTATACAGCAAGATTTGACAGATCAGAAGAAATCGAGCGAGGCGCAAAATAGCCTGAGACCGAGGATTGTTTAGCTGTGGGGTGTCTGGCATGTCTTCTAGGCCCCTGCTCGACAGCCACGGAATACCTTACCTTGGATACTATCACTTGGTATTATGTCGACATTCTGCAACGAACTGGTGCTGAAAGGACCCAAACAAAGAGCTTGCAAATGTCGCCTGCAAGCATGCAACTTACTGTGGGGTTGAAGTGACTCATCGCTGGGGTTACCTAGTCCAGCTGCTGAATGAATAGCGCAAAAATGGCTTCAGACGGAGGTTCTTATCTCAGGTTCCTTCTACAGAGACATGCCGCCCCCCAAGGCGGTTGGTGCCAGTGGTGCCTGCCTGTTGGTGGGTAAGGGGAGTTCGGGCCCCCACTTTTAGCCGCAACGACAGGACCTGCTTTGGCATGACAGCAGGAGCAGCATCACGGTGAATCGCAGCTTCTTTCAAGCTGCAACTCTCATCCACTGGCAGGCAGCCGAGCACTTCCCACCTAGTCAGCTTCTTAGTTTCAAACCAACCCTAGAATGGTGAAGCGATGGCGTCTTTATATCTCCAAGCGAAGCGTATCTCGCCTCGCCTAGGCCCTGCGCCGCCCGACCTGCTCTTCACACAGTCGGATGGGTTATTCTGCCTTTTGTTGACTACCTTAGCAGTTTGCAAATAATTGGCCTTGTCTCCCCAAACGCACGTATGAAGTTCAACTTTCTTCTCTTCTGAACCGTGCGTTTTCGACTGCGGCTTTCTGCCTCCACTGGCCGAAATATCTCTCCTCTGGCTTTCTGCCAACAGCAACAAGCTACCTTCTAGGCTGGGAGACCTTCAACAACCCACGCTCTCTTCTCCTTCATCAACACCACGCGGAACCGAACCATCAATTGCACCTCCATCTCATCATGGCGCCGGTAATCAGCACGCCCGCCCGTTACCCCAAGCGCAAACGCGCTACGGTGACCTACGTTGAGCCAGGCCAGATCGAGGGCTTGGATCTTGACGAGTTCGTCTCCGACAATAAGGTTGACGGTGACGATGTCAGCGATACCGAGAACGACGATGACGATGAAGAGTTCGCCTCCCAGAAGAAGAAGCAGAAGAAGAAGGTATGCCCTTCCTCTCGCCTTTGACTTGTCGCCGCCGCCTGGCTTGCTAACACCTGAATCCAGGCTAGAAAGCCCTCGTCGCCCAAGGCCGCGCCCACTCCGCCCAAGAAGAAGGCTGCTCCGCGCGAGAAGCCCTTCCGTTTCATGTAAGTACTTAGCTCCTCCCAGAACCTGGAACGCGGCGACTAAACCGACGATCAAGGGCGCTCCCCCCCGAGCTGCGCAACCAGATCTACCAGCTCGCCCTCACCGATCCCAACGGTGTCCACCTCCGCAGCGTCAAGGGCTGCTTCCACAATGCGGTCCGCCACGTCAGCCCCGAGTCCTGCATGGCCGGCAGCCACAAGGTCAAGTTCTACCACCACGCCTGGCTGGACCCCAAGTTGCCCTTCGTCGCCCACTACCCGGCCAAGCTGGTGCCCAACCTGCTCGCCACCTGCAAGACGGTCAATGCCGAGGCCACAGCCATCTTCTGGACCCAACCCTTCTACGTCGCCGACCTGGCCACCATGCACGCCTTCCTCTACCGCATCGGCCCCGCCACCATGACCCTGATGCGCGACGTGACCCTCATCGCCTGGCCCCGCACCCAGCACTGCCTGGGCATCCCCGTCTTCAACCTGCTGCGCGCCGCCACCAACCTCGAGTCCTTGACCGTCTTCGACCAGATATTCGCCCACTCGTGGCGCATCCCCAGCGGCGAGGCCGGCGACTCGGACCGCGCCAAGTACGTGGCCAAGAAGCTGTACCGGGAGATCTTCCCCTGGATCGAGGCCGTGATGCGCAAGGACGGCGGCGGCATCGAGCGCCTGGAAAAGGTCCTCCGCATCAACGAGGACAACCTCAAGCCTCCCCCTCCCAGCATCTACGCCCCGCCCAGCCCCGAACCCTGGACCGCGGAGCGCTGGGTGAAGTGCGAGGAGATCATGTTCCAGGAGCTTGCGCGCATCGTGGAGTGCGATCACAAATAGCGGCGTGACTGTCCTTTGCTTCGTGCTCGTCCTGCCTTGAGCGAGACGGCTGTCTGGCTGTGTTGTCGGGGAGAAGAACAATTGCTTTCAGGAGTTGAGGTCGGAAAGTGACGAGCGTGTCACAGGAGCTAAAGGTTATCCATGCGGCGGCACTTGAACCTGGACTTTGTTTCAGCGCGTGATGCGCAACCCCTTGGTCGGACGAGGCCTGATTATGGAATGCGTTGGTTTTCGGCGCGTCGATTCCCTGCTCAGCATATTGTACATTACATACAACCTGTCGCCCAATTTGCCAGGTCTTCTCGCATTTCCAGGGAGGAAGGCCGACGTCTGGCTCTGCTGGCCGGCAAGGCGGAGTCAACACGAGATACCTCGATAGAAATCTGTCATACTACCATGCAAGTCCCTGTAATAACTCGCTTGGTTCTTCAGGGAAACGCCTCCTTCCTTTGCTTGATCCCCGACAGCCACAACACACCCATCACGTCCTCCTACAAAGCCTCCTGTTCTGAGTAGGTAACCACGCCCTCTGCCCCGTCACAGCCCACTCCTCACTCCCAACAGCAGTAGGCGCCCAGAACAACCCCCACGGGTCATACCTGCCATTCAACTCCCTCAACCTCCCGTAGAACTCCCCATAAAACGCCTGTTCCCACTCGGGCTCGTTGATATCCCCCTCACTCAGGTAACTCCCCGCCCCCGGGCTGACCTCCCTCCACCGCTCCATCCAGTCCTCCGTCAGCGTCCTGGCGGCCTCCGCGACCTGCCCGTCGGTCGCGTTCCCTTGCACTGCCGGCCCGCCGAGGATGAACAGCGTCTCGGTCGTACGCCACGCCGGGTTGACGGCGTTGGTCTGGTTGACCTCCCGGTTGACCGCGGGCCGGATATTGTACCCCACCAGCGTCCCGCCGGCCTCGACTGTGTAGCGGACCGCGGACAGGGTGGCGTTGAGCTTGGCCGCGTCTCGGAAGTTCTCCCTCGGAAACAGACGGCTGGCCGAGTTGCTGACCGGGGCGCCGACCTGCTCCGGCGGGAAGGTGCCGGTGTAGGCCTTGTAGAGGGAGTCGTACTCGGTGATGTTGGGCGTGACGAGGATGCCGAGGGAGGCGAGGTCGGTCAGGAACGGGGTGACGAGGGTAGTCAGCTGGGGGCGGGTCATGTTGCCGCCCCAGAAGGGCATGAAGTTGAAGAGGTACTGGCCCGGGCTGATGGCGACGACGATGAAGTAGCCGTAGGCGCCGGCGTCGGTGAAGGTGGTGAAGTAGCTCATGTAGGTTCTTATCCCTGCCCAGAACGTGTCGACGGTGACGTTTGGGCCTGTGAGGAAGGCGAAGGTCATGGTAGTTACGGGGATTTTGGGGTAGGCTTTGACGACGACCGATGTTACCACGCCGTAGGTGCCTCCGCAAGGTCAGGAATCTGTTATCAGCGGGTGGGGACGAGGGAAAATAAGCTCACTGCCGCCTCCTCCGCGGAGAGCCCAGTACAGATCTGGGTACGAGTCCTCGCTCGCAGTCACGAGCCTGCCGTCGGCAAGGACGACCTCTAGCGAGAGGACCTAAAAGAAGCAGCAGTGTGTCAACCCCTGCCTTGCTTTTTGGTGCCAGGGCAGCTCGTACCTGGTCAGCGCCCATGCCAACAAGAGTCGACATGGGCGAATGTCCACCTCCAGCGACATAACCGCCCGCCAGTCCGACAGTCTGCAGAACCAAAATTAGCTGCCTTTTCCCCCGCGCGAAGTGAAGGAAGCGCCCGCTTACCCGACACTCGCCGCCAACAGCCGTAACTCCGTGGTCTTCCGCAGCGCGATACACCTCCTCCGTCTCGACACCCGCACCAAGCTTGAACGCCGGCCCGCTGTGCCCCTTGCACCGATAATCCTCAAAGAACTCGATATCCTTAAGCTTATGCGTCCAGATCGACAACGCCCCAGCCCCGATCGACTTGTCCATGAAGTCATGCCCCGTATTCTTGACCACCAGACGGATATGTGTGTTCCTCGCGAAGTTCAGCGCCAACTGGATCTGAGTGACCTTCGTCACAGCGACTGAGTACGAAGCGTAGCCGCCCAGTGTGCAGTTCCCGTTGGGATCGTCGGTCGGGAGACATGTTCTACCCTGGAAGAGAGGCCATTGGGTGGATGCTGGGTCGTTCACGTGCAGGTGGGGGTCGCTCCAGTGTTCGGTGATGTACTGGCAGGTGGCTTCGTCTCGCTCGGGCCAGGAGTTGTAGCATGGTGCCGCGAGTGGAACGGTTTGGACCAGGGCTCCTCCGAGGGTGGTGTTGAAGATGTCCCAGACCTTCTGCAGTGGCCAGAGGGCGTCACCGGGGAATACTTTGCATGTCGGAGTTGTGACATTGGAGTAGTCTCCGAAACTCAGCAAGGCGGTGGTACTGGAGTCCTGGTGGCGAGAGAGTTCGGCGATGGCATTGTCTGTCAACTCCTCATTTTCCCAGTCGAATCGGCTGGCGCAACCGCAGAGTGTGGTCGCAGTGACCTCGTTCGCAAACTGTAGTGCCGTTACGGCAAGTAGAGCGGTGACAGCCTGCAGCCAGGTTGGCGACGCCATCTTCAGCGTACTCGGCGAACGATGCGCTGCTGGGGGCCAGACTCGAGGACGACTAGCACACTCCAAGCTGGCTCAGGACAGCATGATGGCATGGTGGAGGAGGAGCGGTGTCCGTAATGTACTTATACTACGAATATGCGACATGGTTAGCACCCGGGCCGCAGGACATTGTGAATGAGGGGAAAGAGGACATATCCTTGTCTTCTAGAAGGCTAGATCCTACCTACCCTAGGATTGTCGTCCTGCTCTCGGATACCACTTACCCAAAGTCGCTTACCCCGAGCGCCCGTTGGGCCTGTCTGGGCGACAGCATCTCCAGGTCCGCACGGGATGATCCTGCAAGGTCAACAGACATCCACCAATCGAGCGTAGATGGCCAGCTGCAAGGTAACATTGACTTTTCGGTTCGGTATGCGGGCAGGTAATAGTTCGATTGACTGAATGCCCGTCGTCCGCCCGAACGCGGCAGTGAGTAAAACATGTTAAGTCAGCTAAGGCGGCAGCAGATTTACACAGAGTAGACATTCTGGCAGACTCTAGACCTAGAGAGAACGGCCTGTTGTGCCGTCTAATGACCGATTTTTGCTACCGGAAGCGCCGTGGCGTCCAGCATGCTGGCCTTGGTCGCGATGTAACCCGACCGTTACACCTCAGAATGAGGTGTGGAAAGAGACGAGTAAGCAGTACAATCCTGTCTTTGCAGGAGGAACATCTGCTTCGGCCAAGCATCTACCTCCATTGTCGCTCTGTTGCCGAATGTTGGCAGGTTGGCAGGCTTATAGGGGCTGCGGGACAAGAACATCCGGTGTAGTCTGGGTATGGTCAGCGTACGATGCTCTGGCAGGCCGGGAGCAGGTCATCAGGTACCAGGTCGGATCTTCGTCAGTTCGATAGCCTTTTGCTGGTCCTTATACTCGGCTGGTAAGAATCCGTAAGAGATTCAGTCCGCAAGTAGATACACCAATGCTCAAGAAGCTACCTTGAGCTCCATGTAGACCAATGCATCGTCGCGACTGTCCGAAGTGGCTGTCGTGGATGACAAAGTCCGCGTGCGGCTCGATGAGTCGTCAATAAGATGTGGGATATATGTTCGGCACCACGAATCAATCGGCAGGCCATAACCGTTGATTGACTTATCAGTTGCCCGCCTACCTGGTCGAATGTCAATGGCGCGTGTCATGTTGTTACCCTGACCTTAGGTGACCATGTTGGATGCATTGGACATCGCCGCATTGCACCTACTAGCACTAGACTTAGACCTATACACAAATACAGGGCGTTAAGTCAGCGAGCTGGGAGCGCCACGCTGAGCGTGCATAGTGGGTCATCATCGTTGGAATCTCCCCGCCATCCCGTCATCCTGGGCCCTTTCTGTGATCACCATGTTCCAGTCCATTCCTCAATCCAACCTCGCATCAGCTAACGATATCTCCCTGAACACAATGGGCCAAGTATCTCAGTGTATATTTTTTAGCTGGAGACCCGTGTTTCCAGCAACGCATCGCAAGAAGCGTGTCCTTCTCCACGAAATTTGTTGGACGAGTGGGCGCGCAGGAAACCCCAGAAGAGAACAGGCAGTGTCACAGATGATGTCCACATTGCCGTGTTATCTCCAACTGAGCGACGGCTTCGGCATCTAAAAGCGAGAATCGTTTGAAGCCTGCGATGGCCGGGATCCATTCGTAAAGACGTTCAAGCACCAGGCTGCCTACCACGTCAGCTCGTTTTCCTTGTCTGTCGGTTCGGTCTGAACGCGAGTGCTTCTTTCATGTCCCGTAGGTAACCCTTCCTTACCTTCCCTTCCATCCCCTCGTCCAGGAAATCGTTCCCCAGACGACGACGGATTCAACAACAACATCGCCCTCACAAAACGGGGCATACAGCCACAAAACGTCTCCAATGGGTGAGACGGCCTCAGAAATAGCGCCCGGCTCACTGCAGCAGGCTGTGATGCGGAGAGCTGCGCATTCGTCGACTCGGCCATCGCGGGGGGGTGCAACTGCCAGATTACCACCCCGGATTGGCCTATCAACGCCGTCGTGTCGGGGCTGCCTTACCACCCTCCGCCGTAAAACCCGGGGTTTGGTGACCCTCGACAGTCCACGATCAGCACAGGTGATCAGCAAACATGCAAGGTCTTCCCCGCATTTCACCCCGAAAGTCAACGGCGTGCTGGCACCCTGAGTAAGGGTAGCATTCCGTGACGTCGTTGAATGTTTCGTCCAAGAGCTGGATCGGATACTTATCTGGAGGTCCCCTCCTCAACATTGCAATCCCATGCGTGCGCCCACTTTGGATCGTCGTATGCGAGCGGAAATCTGATCTACCAGGACGACATGGATGACGGCGCCACATACGACAAGAGAGAGGTGGACGAGGTCGAGAAGGTAAAGGATGGAGAGGACATCATCATCGACAGGAAGATGACGAGGACGGTCCTGTGGAAGCTGGACACAAGGTATGTCTTCAACAGGGCCTCGGAGGAGATGATGCATGAACTGTGCCAACTCGGCGAAACAGGATCATCCCAGTTCTCGCCCTCCTGTTCCTCTGCTCGTTTCTTGACAGGACCAACGTCGGCAATGCGCGGCTGTACAACCTCGAACCGGATCTAGGAATGACCGACCACCAATACGACATCGGATTGGCGGTGTTCTATGCTACGTACATCCTCAGGTCCGTTTGCTGCCACGCCGAGGCTTCACCAGATGCATGGATAGCCTAGCTAACAGAACCGTTTACAGCGAGGTACCCAGTAACCTAGTCCTGAAGAAGATTACGCCTCGTATCTGGCTCTCCGTTCTCACCCTCTGCTGGGGAGCCATCTCCATGTGCTTGGGCTTTACGCAGAACTTTGCTGGATTCGTGGTCGTGCGGGCATTTCTGGGAATGGCAGAAGGAGGGCTCCTGCCAGGCATGGTCAGTCGTCCACGTCCAGACGCATCCAGACTTCGCTGACTGTGATCCCCCAGATCCTCTATCTGTCGGGCATATACACGCGAGCAGACCTGGCTCTGAGGATCGGGCTGTTCTATACCGCCGCTTCCCTCTCGGGGGCCTTTGGAGGCTTGCTCGCCCGCGGCTTGGCCGAGATTGGTACACGGGGAGGCTTGTCGAGCTGGAGGTGGATCTTCGTGATCGAGGGGCTACTGGTAAAT
>Ga0209127_100204_pt1 | contig 21577 bp, 15 predicted proteins | sample LakSupMetagenome_FD_187469 | JGI IMG/M metagenome (GOLD analysis project Ga0209127, IMG submission 187469) | Freshwater microbial communities from Lake Superior, Canada - Sta WM archaea (SPAdes) (version 2) | ecosystem: Environmental > Aquatic > Freshwater > Lake | place: Lake Superior, Canada...
ATATCTTGTTTCTGTTGCCAGTGGCTGACTGCCATATGCCCGCTAGTGTCCTGGCACCAAGTTCCGGGAAAAGGAGGCCTACAGTCTAGTACTGAGCCGGGCCTCGGCTTTGCAGATCGTCGCGTTAAGTGGGTTGTCTAGCACTGATACCCCGGTCACAAGCTGCTGTCAAATTCCGGGGTAGCATCCTTGCGCGCCGTCAATCGGGAGTCCCAGCTCAAGAGCTGATCAACTTTCCACCCTCGGTCTTCTCTCTTCTCTCCACCACAACTTGATGACCAGAAGCAGATCTCAGAAGCCGTTGCAAACTTACAGTCCATAAAGACTCTGCGGCAAAAGGCGCCACCCTCCACAACGAAACTTAAGCACCCAACGAACCCCCCTTCCGCATCCTCCACCCAATGTCCAGCACGCACTCCTCCTCGTCCTCCTCCCGCAATGCGACCCGCCGCCTAATCAAAGAGCTCGAGACATGGCACAACGTCGAGTCCAAGGACGAGCGGGGCATCGAGCGCCTCGGGCCGGTGCACGAGGGCGAGCTGCTGGCCTGGGAAGCCGTCATCAACGGCCGGGGCGTGGGCGCCGGTTACGATGGTTCGTCTTTTCCTCCCCCTGTTCTCCCCTTTCCTCCCCCTTCACCTTGTCTCCCGAAACTAAACCCCTCTCTCGCCCAAAATTCACAGAAGGCCGCTGGCTCCTAACCATCTCCCTGCCCCCGACCTACCCCCTCGCCCCTCCCACCATCCGCTTCGCGACGCCGATAGTGCACGCCAACGTTTCCCTCGAGACGGGGGAGATATGCCTCGACCTGCTCAAAGACGCGTGGACGCCGGCCTACTCGGTGCTCGAGTGCGTGCGCGCCGTGCGCATGCTCCTGAGCTGCCCCGGGGTGGACAGCCCGCTCAACGTGGACGTCGCGGCGCTGCTGAGGGGCGGAGACGCGCTGGGGGCGAGAAGGCTTGTGGAGTACTGGATCGGGGATGGCGGGAGGTATGAGGGGCCTTGAGATCCCATGGGTGCAAGTTGGCCAAGGGGGGAAGGTGGCACGGGGGATGATTTGGGATTTTAGGCGTGGATGAGTTCATGTCGCGGGAGGCGGGCGGGCGCCAGAAGAGGTGGTCACAAGTGCTAGGCTGCGATTTGTGCGAGGAGGCAAGGGCGTCAGGATCGGGTGCACATACGCATCGGCTGCATATGTTACTACCTGCTACGTTGCATACGGGACATTGCTTATACAAGACATAGCGGCTGGATGGGATGGGATAAAAGCATTGGGAGATTGACTATCAGCTGGGAGTCCCGGGATACGAAAGCTTTGCATGTTTCTTCACATACGCATCCTTTGATCAAAGATAGATAAAACAACGCCTTCCATATGGACCTCTACATCGTACAGGACGTTTGTATAGTGTCATTGCCGGCGAGATTTCCCCCATATCGAGGCGCACTTATGCGTGCGCCGGGGGCCTTCGCCTGTTCTCCCACATCTAGGTTCTCAATATGCCATGAACGCCTTTCTTCCCCGAAAGAGAACCCCTGATATCCACACATACGAAAGCCTCTTGTTCTAGTTGAGGTGGCCAAATGCAAGATGATAGCATAGTGCTCAGATAGAACTGTGCGTATATCGGTTGGAGCGTTGGGGTGGGGCTTCCACATCAGTTCCTTCGGACATCGTCTCGAACTCCGGTTACTGTAGTACCTGGGCTTGCGAGGACTTGCTGCCAGTGGGGCATATCGTCTCATTCGTTGTAATGGTAAACCTGCCATCGAGTCAGTGTAACTGCGCTTAACGAGTCGCTTCTGCTGCGCTGCTCACCTTGTAATTCGGCAGGCCCGTGGGGTGCCACCCGAGTCGCTTGGCCATCTTCGCGAAACCCTCCGTCTCGATGAGGTGGTAGAAGGGGAATGCGGGGAACATGGCGCCGTCGCGGTGCACGTCGGCCTTGACCAGCAGCGCAGTCCCGCCGACCCCGTCGAGCGGCACCTCCTGGTGCAGGTCCCCGCCGTCGGTCGTCATGTACGCCATCAGCGCCCTGTAGGTGGCCATCTCGGCGTAGCCCTCGAGCAGGATCTCGTCGGGCCCCATCTGGGCGGCGATCTCCTGCGCCTTGGGGCTGTCCTGCCAGTTGTTGAAGTCGTAGGGCCGCTCGTCCATCTTCTTCTTCTCGGCGTTGTAGTACCGCTGGAAGCAGTTGGGCGCCACGATGGGCTTGTCGTGCGCCGCGAGGTCCTGTATGAGCGTCGGCGGCGTCTCGATGATGTCGGCGTCCAGCCACAGCACCCACGACGTGGCCGGCCCCAAAGTCGTGAACAGCAGCGAGTTGCGCGCCTTGGACATGGCCGCCCGCCGCTCGCGCTGGTTCTGCATCTTGTGCCGCTCCGACTCGTCCTGCGACTGCAGCGGCGGGTCGAAGTCCTGCCGCAGAATGATGATGCTCTTGAAGCGGTCTCGCTCGGGCCCGGACTTCTGCGTCTTGGCGATCTGTTGCTGGAGGGCCGTGGTCGCCGCGTTTCCTTCCTTGTTCTTGGGCAGGATGAAGCCCAGCGTGATCAGCTCGTGCGGGTAGTTCAGCTGCATGAGGTTGTCCCAGTATTCTTGGTAGAAGCGCGCCATAGGTGTGAGGATCAGGACGTTCTCCCTGGCCGCGATGGGATCGCTCGTGATGGTGACATTGTTGAGGTTGTACCGCGCCACAGGCGGAGGGCTGACCTTGCCCTTCTTCGACGTCGATTTTCGGAAGGGCGATGTGGGCGGTGATAAGGGGTGAGAGGCGGCCGTTGATTTCCGAGCCTTGGAGAAATCGCTACTTGCTGGGGCGGCGAGGAAGTATATTATGAAGATGCAGAGGACGGCGCCGATGAGGAGGGTGATCGGGTTCGTCTTCTTCAGACGGACCGGCCCCAATGGTCGTGCCATGTGTCTGGTAGTTGTGGTGTCTCGAGGGAGAGGTCACTCGTCCCTATCAAGGCCGGCTCAATGGCATCTGGGATGACAGGTCGGAGGAAGATGTGTCGTAAATCTGGAAAGAGGATCGTCTCCGGCGAAGCCAGGATGTCGTCGAGACTGGACGGTCCGCCGTGTATTCGTCCCGAATGAAAGCCTCGTCTTCACCCAGTACCCAGTATCCAGTCCAGTACCTCGGTGTATGGCACACTCCGTAATTTCGTCGGCGGCAGGTTGCTCGATTGCGAACAGCGCCCTACTTCTGGACTTCGTATTTGCTGTTTGTCCGACTTGTCCTTTTGGAGTCCCTGATAATTTGTTCTCCACCTTCCTCCACCCCACTGTCGACAGGGAGGCATGCGCTATGTTAGCGTTGCTTCAAGGTGGCTGTAACTGATCTGAGCCCGAAACTCCACTAAGGCACGTATGGTCACCAGCCACAATAGCTTTGACACACACTCTCTCTCTCTCAGCCACATCTCTGTCCTGTCAACGTAAGGTAGCTTGCCTGAGCTTCAACATCAACAGCTTCGCCCAAATCAGACATACCACTCCACGCCAACACCACTCTCTCAAGTTTAGTCTACTCCTCATCAGCGACAACACCGCTGTCTCCAAGCTTTGCTTTCCTCTCACATAAGCGTTGCCGGCCATGTCGATATCACCGATTATCACATTCAAAGCGGGCATCTGCGACGTTGACGTAAGAACCAGACAGCTCTCTTGAGTTGATCTTCGTCCACCTCCTCCAGGCACGGCTTGCTAACGCTACAGCAGCAATCCTCAAGACCCTACAAGGCCTCGCCGCAGCCCACGCCCGGCTACATCTATCTCTACAGCGAAGATGGTACGAACTGCCCGTCCTGTAGCCCTATGGCGTCCCGAAACACGTCACCATGCAAGCTGACCACCTTGATCTCCCAGAACTCATCCACTTCTGCTGGCGGCCCCGCGACGCTCCCCTACATGAGCCCCAACTCGACCTCGTCATGATACCCACAGATGGCCACTTCGTCCCGTACGATATCAAAGAGAAGGAACCCTCGGCGCCCAAGATAAACGGCCGCATCTTCGCCCTCAAGTTCTCCTCGTCGTCGCAACGCCACCTCTTCTGGCTACAGTCCAAACCCCAGTCACCGAGCGGCGACAAGAGCTGGTTCAGCCCTCGGGACCTGAAGATTGGCGAGATAGTCGACCGTCTGCTGCAAGGCGAGGAGGACATCGACGTCAACGCCGAGCTGCGCAGCGTGAGCGGCGGAGGCGACAATCGGCGTGACCAGGACGATGACGAGCCGATGGAGGACATCGAGGGCCACGGGGACCCCAACGATCAACACGAGGGAGGTACCGGCGGCGCGGGACCGGGTGCCACGGGCGGAGATATTCGACAGGAGGGAGAGGAGGCCAGAGAAGGTGGTGCTGACGGTGCTAGAGCGTAGGTGATTGATTCTTTCCTCGATTTCCTTCTCACCCGCGCAGGCATGTCAGGTTGCATTTTGGGGAGACGGCGTGGTTCGGCGCTTCTGGACAGGGAGCCATAGAAAGGTCTGAAAGACAGGCTTCATGTACTTATAGGGCCGTGTGTGCCCTCGGGCTAGCGCCCAAAAAATCGAGATATGCCTTCCAAACACTCTACAAAATCTCCCATTCAGTTGAAGTTCACCCCGCTAATGTTGCTACCTGCTCTAGTGCAAGCTCTGCAGCCCCAGACGCGGCCGCAGCAGTTCGGAACTTCCTGGCGTCTCTCGGCGGCGGTGATGGATCCAGCAGTAACCAACAAGCCCAAGGGAAGCTCTACCCGCTCCTCAACGACCTCCTAGAGCCGCCCGTCACCATCCCCATGATCGAGGCCGCATCAGAGGAGTACGTCGACAACCTCCTTGGCTTCCTCCCACCGACCGTCATCGTCCTCTCGCAGCAGGGCAGCGACACTGACTTCATCGGGGAGCCGTCGGGCGAGTCCGTCCAGGCCGCGCGGGAGGCCACGAGCCTGGACCAGAAGCGCAGCCTGCTCAAGAAGGTGCTGCGGAGCCCGCAATTCACCCAGAGCCTGGCCAGTCTGACTATTGCGATCCGCGACGGCGGGTTGCCGACTATTGCCGAGGCGCTGAAGATCAAGGTCGAGAACGGGGGGCTGCTGAGGGGCGGTGCTATGCCGCTCGGGGGAGGGGAGGCGGTGGAGGCGTTTGTGGAGGGGGTGAAGCGGACAGTGCAGGAGGAGAAGAAGTAAGGCCGGTACTGGGTTGTGTGCATGACGACGCGGGATCGGGCTGTAGATAGACGTGGTACATGGGCTTGTGGTGCTTAGGGATAAGAGGTCACAGTCAATAGAGGTCCGGATTTACTCGGCATTTCACGCTTGGTTTGGTCGAGTAGAACAGGGTTCCAGGCAGTGAAGGATACCTGAAGAATGATCAACTCGGGCTCTGCCCGTACCATCTGGCCATCAAGGCGTTGGTCTCATACTCGGTCAGTCGTCTTGACATGATATCAACCCTAACCCTTGAGGACGTGTGGCCCAAGCTTCTTCGCCTGGTATCCACACGTCACCTTAGACCTTAGGTAACCTTGACCTCGACCTTGACACCACCCCGACAACAACCTTCGCATTCATTCCAGTTCACCTCCTCCTGCACCTTCATGCAACAACATGGCCGAAGAAGCGCAGCAGTCGGAAGTGTGGACTTTCCCAACAGACCCTGCGGCCTTTGACAGCGACGAGAGAATCTCATTCTCTAGGCTCGACAACAAGTACATCGCCGTCGTGGATGACGGCACAGAGTACGAATTCGACAGAGACCTGAAGCGATGGGTGCCGATTATCGACGAGGAACTGATCCAGCAGCAACAAGCCGGCTACTTCAGCAATAGTGCCGAGGCCGAGTCGAACGAGCCGTCGCAGCATGGCAAGAAGAGAAAGTCCACCGACCGAGAGGTAAGCTGCGCTCCGTACCTGCAGCTTTCGTCCCGTCCCGTCGCCATTACCATCCATCCGTACTCCCCTCCACCCTGAAAATAAAAAGAGCACTCTTTGGTGGAGACATAAGACGGACGGCGCGAAACCGCCCGAATCGTGCTCGCTCTCTGGGGCCCAGAAAACTAACCATTGTTCTCTTCTTCTTTTTGCCCAACGAGCAGGACAGCAATGGTCGCACCAAGAACAGCAGCAAGAGACAGGCGCGGGAACCCCCGGCCCCAAAACAGAACACGGCCATCTACGTGACCGGCCTGCCCCTCGACGCCACGGCCGAGGAGGTGCACGACCTCTTCTCGCGCAAGTGCGGCGTCATCGCCGAGGAGATAGACAGCGGCCGCCCGCGCATAAAGATGTACACGGACGACAAGGGCCAGTTCAAGGGCGACGCGCTCGTCGTCTTCTTCAAGCCGCAGTCGGTCGACATGGCCGTCATGCTGCTGGACGACAGCGACTTCCGGCTCTCCTCGGACGGGCGGCTGAGCGCGGGGCGGATGCGGGTCATGCCGGCCGACTCGAGCTACAAGAAGACGAACAACGAGAGCGGGAGCAACAACGCGCATGTCGCGGGTGGTGGCGGAGCGGGGAAGAAGAACACCGTGATCACGGGCGACGAGCAGCAACACGCCAGTGGAGGAGATGGTGGGGAGGCGAGCAACAGCGCCAGTGCCAGGCCGACGGATCACGCGAAGCACAAGCAGAGCCACCAGGACCGCCAGAAGATCATCCGGAAGACGCAAAAACTGGCCGCCAAGCTGGCCGACTGGGACGACGACGAGCCGTCTTCCCTGCCGACGGGTCGCCCCAACATCCCCGAAGTCAAGGGAGCCTCGAAGAGGTGGGACAAGGTGGTCATCCTCACGCACATGTTTACGCTACAGGAGCTGGAGGAGGACCCGGCGGCGCTGCAGGACATCGAGGAGGACATCCGGGAGGAGTGCGAGAAGCTGGGCGACGTGACGAACGTAGTGCTGTTCGACCAGGAGGAGGAAGGAATCGTCAGCGTCAAGTTTTCGACGCCCGAAGCTGCTGAGGCATGTGTAAAGCTCATGCACGGGCGGTCATTTGCCGGCAGGACAGTGGAGGCGTATTTTGCTACGGGGAAGGAGCGGTTCCGGAAATCGAAGAAGAGCGGTGGCGCAGAGGAGGAGGATGCTGAGGGCTAGGTGTTTCCTGGGTTCGGGAGCCTACAGGATCAGCGAGTGTCGTTTGTACGAGTCCTTACGAGCCAGGCCATTCAATATCCAGGAAGTCGGTGTTCAGCCTGCTTGAAGGCCGCACAGTTAAGTCCTGCATCTGGTGTAGTGATTATCTGTGTTCATACGGCGCCTCCAGAATGGACGACAGAGCGGAAACCACGCAACTCACTTTCACGACGAATGGACGAAAACAAATCAGTCTAGCTCGCGCTCCGCTGGGCGCATCACCGACGCCTGACCACTCCTCCAAAGCCATAGTCTCCAAGTATCCGTCTTGGTATCAGTCTTCCGCGAGAATACGCATGTTATATGTTGCGAGCGCCTAACTGAAGCGAGTCGAAGCCCCTAAATATCCGACCCAGCATCGACAACAACCATGCATCGCAGTTGGCCCTGCAGCCTTGGTCAGGTAGAACTGACCCCGAGGCCCCCTAGTGCATGTGCTACAACGACTCCCATACGACAGCAAGTCAGTATCAAGTCAGCGGCATATCACTGCCAACCGCTTTGTCGTATTCACATCTTCTCAGCTTACTATCCTTCTGCCCTACACGTATCACTTACCTCGCTATCTCGATGCCCCACAGGAGTACGGGCGCCTTCCCCCTTCCGAGACTTCTTTACCAGTTGGGCGTTATCTCTTACCCCGACTCTGAGCGGTTGGACTGCACATGCTCTTTGCCGCTGCATATGCAGGATATGGTATGAAGGCCGCAGACCGCGTGTCGTGTTTAAGCGCGTATTCGGTCAGCGAGTCGCACCCAGTGGCAGGACGCGGGATCTTGCCCGAGGACTAGGGAAGAGCTGGCGCTTCATACGCAAGGGGCATGATATTCGGGCGTCGTTCAGGCAGTGTCGAGAGGCTGGGGCACGTCGCTGGAACCTCGTCAGAGGCAGACATTGTCAGCTTAAACAGTGTTCTGTAGGGTCGATGTTGCCAGTTCATAAATCCAGGTCGATGGGGTTCTGTATCTTCTGTTGGTCTCTCGGGTGTTAATAACGCCAGTGGTGACGACTCATACCGCGAGAGCGTACCTCATGTCAGCAGGATCGCGGCGACCTTGCTTCCATGTGAGCACTCTCGAAGGAATGGCCCTGCATCTGTAGCTGCTGAACTCAGGAAACTGTCGTGGAGTTGAGGGAACGAACAGTTGTCGAGTGCCATATCGTCCGTCCTAGGGCATGGGCCTATATTCCATCATCGTGGTAGTACCACAAGACGCGGCTAAACGACTTGTACTTCGGGAGAAAAGATAGATAGCGTCCATTTGCCTGATAAAAAATATTAGGTATCAATTTGTATATCATCAAACTCCGTGTTCGCCCGCATGATACATCGTAGATGACTAGAACTCCGAGACGACCAACACCCAGAAAGGAAGCTCGTAAATGTTGACGCCCGAGGCTCCTCATAATTTTCCCTTCCTCTAGCATCTCTATTCTCATCCCAGTGCGCAGTTGCACAGCAGTTGCATGAAACGATCCGTGACTTGGAACTCTGATGCGCAATGTAGTCGGTTGAGGAGGTGATTGTTATCCCGGGTGCTGCATTGTCACCACGGGCCTGCGCAGTCGAAACGCCATCTATACGGCATCTGAGCAGTTGCTGCTTCAAGCCCCCAGAGTTAATCGTCAAGTAGTCCCTCGATATCGGCCTTCTCGGACGCAGTGTACCAAATAGCCGCCTCGATGATCTTACACGCAATCCTGAGATCGTTCTCATCTACACGCAGGGTCAGCATCACTTTCTTTCTCTGAGCATTCACGTGGAAATAACACTACCTCTTGGAGCATAGACCATCACGAAGGTACTCGGTACCGGCGTGTACACCCACCCAGTCCAGGCCATCGGGTGCCTCTGGCCCCAGCCTTTCGCCAAAATCTCCTTGATATCGTCCGGGTGCAGATTCAGGTGCATCGACTTGTCCGACGTGTGCAGATGGCACACCTCGCCGTTGCCGCAGACGTTGAGGGGGTGTCGCGCAAATAGGGCGAAGCCGTGCTTCTCCAGGCAGGACGTGGCCGTGCTGAACTTCTTGGGGTTCCGCGCGGTGAGTTCTTGGAGCGTGGCCTTGAGCTTCTCGTGCATCTGTCGCGAGCCGAACTGGTCCAGCTGACGTTGTGGTGCGAGTCCGGCTACGGTGGGCCGCGGACCTGGCCGGTACGGCAGACCGTCGAGGATGCCGGCCGAGGGGAGCTGTGTGGGGTCTCGGGGTGGCGGGCTGAAGGGGTCCCGGAGGGCGAATATCCGGTACCAGGTGAGTCTCGCGTATCCTGCCGGGGTAGCAGGCGTGCCTCCGGGCCCGAGGTTAAGGAAGTTGTGGTAGTCGTTGCGGACGAGGAGGAGGACGGGCACTGTTATTATCAGGCACTCTAGGAGGTGGTGGTCCATTGTGTGCATGCCGATTACTAGAAGGACGGATACTGCTAGTAGGGCCGAGGCGTCGAGACATATCGAGAAAGGGTCTTGACGAATGACCATGTTGATGCCGGTGGCCATGTCGTCGGAAGCCTTGCCCGCAGGCTTTTCCATGGCCACGGAGTGCTTCTCCATGCCCAAGGAGTGGCCTAGATGGGTCTGGGCAGACGTTACTGTCACCGACATTGCGAGAGTAGAAGCTAATACTTCAGATGCAATGCAGTGACGTATGAAGCTCTAGGACCTGTGAGTATATGATGTCTAGATACTGCTCTCAGAAGACCGAGTAAACGTTTTGTGGCATAGAATGGCAGCAGTGCTACAAAAAGTACTGAGTGATGACATCGCTGGAGACAATGGAGTGTGAGAAGAGAAAAGGATGAAGCGTGTCCCGTCTCTTTAATGCGTACAGAGATCGTCGACGATAGGTAGAGAAGAGGACCAGGGACGTGGGTCAACGGCTAGCATATTTCAATGAGACTCCAGCTGTCAGCATTGGACGCGGACTGGTCAGTTCAGATTGCACGGTGCTGTGGTAAACCCAGCATTGCGGGAGAGTACCACACACACAGACACACCGACCATCGTCACACGGGAACAATACGCAGGTTACGGCAAGGTATGTGGGCCCGGATGTGACACAGGTAATAGCGTACAGGTAGCCAGTCACTTTCTTGGGGACAACAAGCAGACCGCACACAGTAAGGTAGCCTGCAAGTCCTGGTACGTAGTGCGATGAAGACGCGCCACGTGAGCTGAAGCCAGCTATTGTGGGACTCATCGAGATCCAATTGCTTTACGGGTGAAGCATAAGGAAGAGGTCAGCAGTTCTGACTGAATGACAGGTGTCACGCATTTCCGCCTCGTACAAGGGAACAAACCCCTGTGTACTGTGGTAACTTCTTGGCATCCCAGCGCTGGCTACTAGACTAGGGGCTACACGTCTCTAACACTGGGAGAGAGACTGTACGAGATGCGGCTGGACTTTAACAACGTCGCATCGCACACCGCGTATGGGGGGAACGACGAAAGAATGATGTAGGACCTTCGCTGGATCTCCATCCGCTCAGTTTCTCGAGAGCTGCCACAAATCGGAGCACAAGCTCCGCTCGGCGGCAGTGTGCAGTCAGAGTTCGGGAGTTACCCTAGCACACTACCTGAGTGTATTGTTCCGTCGTTATACACTACGTAACCCGACACACGCCAGAAAACCGTGCGAACACTGGCAAAGCGATGGACGGCGAGCGGTCGTTTCGTAGTTGTGCGGAGAAGATATGACGTCGTAAGGCTGAGGAACGCCATTGGTGGTGGGGAGTGAACCCCTCATCTCGACTTAGCGTCTTCCACCCTGGGGCGATACCCGCTATGGCAGGATTATGCATGTTAGTGCGGTAACCAGATATGGTCCCCTCCTTGCCTGGCAATCGTGCAATTGTCCAATCGTCTGCTTGTAAGGTAGGTACCTCACTAACATGCATAATCCTGCTATCCAATAGGTGTACTTTCGGTGTGCAAGTGCTGCTATCAAGCTGCCTGGCTGCATGAAGTAGCGGCTGCTACCCGGTTGGGCAGCACCGGTTTCTGTCAGCTTCGTTTGTATTGTTGCTGCTCGCTGTTTCAAGCAAATTCGGCAACGACGATTGGCAGGCCCGTAGCGGTGATCGCTCTTCCTCTTGCTCCTTTCGCTCCGGTCAGGGTCCGGCCGGGTGTCCGTCAATTCCTCCAACACAATACTGCGTAGTCAGCTGATGCAGGTTTGAAGCTCAGGAAAACGCCCTCCGCATACCCACGTGTACATCAGTTGATGAGCCTGGGAGAAAGATCGCTTTTGAATCTCGAATTACTATCAACATCACGCCACTCTTAGTGCCTGACTCGGTAAGACTGCCCCCTGTCAATTACTTGACACAGGGCTAGTGTACTATCGAGCGCTCCTTTCTATATGCAGGCATATTAGTCCACCATCCTACAAGTCGCAGAGATTATCATGAATCTACATGAACCGACAGGCTATCCGAAGACTTATATTCAACCTGCTCTTCTGCGGCGGCTGCCCGAAGGAGGTGAAGAGGATGCCGATGACCTTTCGTTTATAAGGCACAATATCGCGTCCCGTTGCCTACTCGCTGTACAGACTGGACCGCTAGCTTCCATCAGCCAAAAATGGGTCTGGTGACATGCGCCGTGAGCTCCGGCATAGTTTGAGCTATCAAGCTGAAGCAAAATCAACCGGCATTGACAATTGTCGGAATAGTCTTCCCTGACTAAATCTCTTGTTCTCGTTCAACAACCGCCTCCCCAACATTACCATCTCACAAAGCGACAAAGGGAACACCTCAGCCCATCTACCCACCAGGATTCACCGCAATATTTCACTGCGGTAGACTCTCTAGAAGAGCAGCCCTGTCCCTACCTAGAGCCTTCTCGAAAGGGGTAAAGGGAATGCCGAACTTGTCCTGCACCTCCCGAGCGCCAGCCACGGTAGCAGCAAGGTCCCTTGTGTTCGCCCACAGCTGAAACCTCTGCGAGAAGAACGTGGGCTTCAGCGCCTCGACCTCCTCGGGGCTCCTCTTTCTCACCCGCACATCTCTGCCGCTGACCCTAGCAAGAATGTTCCGTATCTCCTCGACAGTGAGGGGCTCGTTGCCAAGGCCGATCTCCCGGCCGCCGTACTTGGCCGGATCCTGTAGAGCAGCGGCAACGTACGCTCCGACGTCGTTCCCGTCGGTATGGGGCATGGTGGCGCCGGCCTCGTACGCGTGGGCCAGCTCTCCGCGTGTCGAGAGCTCGGGCCAGTTGAGCACGGAAGCTGGCAGCAGGTAGTCGAAATGGATGAATGCCGGCCGAACGATGGTGTAGGCCTTGAAGCCGGCGGTGCGGACGATATCCTCGACCTCGGCCTTGGAGCGAAAGTAGTCCCCGAGCCCACATTCCTCCGTCAGGGCGTCGTCCCAAAGCGCCTTGTTGTCGGTCGCGAAGGTCGTGGCGGCCACCAGGTTCTCGATTCCGGCTTTCTTGCATGCGGCGACGATGGTCTTGGCCTGCTGGGCCTCGAGACCTGGGATGGGGAAGGTATTGAGGAAGGCTCCCTCGCAGCCTTGGGCGGCTCGGAAGACGGCATCGAAGTCAGTGCTCTCGCCTTGGAAGAGGGTGATGCCCTGGCTCTTCAGGATTTGGGGGGCTTTCTCGAGGTTGCGGACCACTGCATGAATCTTGGCTCCCGCTGCGAGTAGGTGGGTGATGGCCCAGCGACTTTGCTGACCAGATGCCTGGGTTATCAGGTATGTTGTCATGTTGAAAGAGTATAGGGTGGTAAAGGGGATGGTATGAGTTCAAGAGTGTGAGGATTGCTCAGGGATGTGGCTTTCTTGTGTAGTGTGCTGAGAGATTGTGTCTTCCATCTCGCCAGGAGGAGTTGCTGAACCGGTCTTATATATATGCCAGTCCTCAGCCGTACAGACACCATTACAAGACACAGGTTTCTTCCAAGGGCATCGCGACATCGCTACTGAGCGCAGCTGCATTGGTTGCCTAAGACGGACTGCCCTGACAGCACTTGCTGTCGGTATCCGAGCTCTTCCGGCTCGACAAAAGTTGCCAATGGTGGGCCTCACGACAGGGTGACGTGGACCACAGCAGAAGGACAGAATATAACAGGCGTCCCGGGCGAGTAGCTCTTGTTCCGGCTATTTCTTGCTGGGTCCCGAGGCGAAAGAATGTTAGCGAGCTCCAGCACGCCCCCAGCACGCCCCCAGCAACGATGACCAGCAGTGGGAGGTCCCGTCGTTATGTGTGGGGCCGCTGTGGGGAGCGCGGCTAGCGCCAGACCGGGAAGCCAAAGTTGTTACGGAGACCAATCGGACACTTGGATATGTTCAGAGATATGGGGACATTTCCCTCTTCAGTCCTAGCGCGGTAGATCCATCAAGACCCCCTGTCATCCAGGCTCGGTGAAAGTTGCTTTTGGTGGGGCAACAGGGACAGTAATTGGTAATCCGGGGGAATGCATTCTTTCATAGCACCGACGACGCCGAAGGGCATCCTAGATAGTATAAGCCCACCCAAGGCAACTTTCCCAGCATATTGTCATCTTGCCCGGTAGAAAAACTTTTCCTTTCGAAGCACTAAAGCCTAGTGATGACGCTGCGTGGCCACGATGAAAGTCCGAACAGGCTGCTGGACGTGTAAAGGTTGGTAATCATGCGCTCTTAGGATTCTGGGTACTCTTACTGAACCTGTTGCGTCAGCTCGTAGGGTCCAATGCGACGGGAAGCAGCCCGCGTGCCGAAGATGCGTTCTGGCTAAGCGAGCATGTGAGGGGTACCAGATGCGCCTGTCGTGGCCGCGGGACAATGACAAGAAGCGTGCCATGATCGCAACATTGCCGCCAGGCGTCGCGAATCGGAGACAGAACCGCAACCTCTTCTTCATCAACACTGCGTTGCGAGATATAGAACTATACCGCTCTCTATCACCGCAGATGCAGTCACTTCAACCAATTCCAAACCTGAGGCAGCCTCAACAAGAAGTGAACCACGCAGACCTGGTCCATTATTGTGAGCCTTGAGACGATGTCATGGATTAACGAATGTACAATCAGCTCACGCGATACCTACTCGCTAGTTTACAGATGGGCCTATCTCTCGTTGGTGACGTTGAGTACAGACAATTCACACATTCGAGACGTACTTATACGCCTGGCGCTCGGACACAACACTGGCCCAGGGCTCGCGCTCTTTTACGCGCTGCTTGCTTTCTCCTCACTCCGGAAAGATCGCCTCAGCCAGCAGGCACTTCAACTCAAGATAGCCGCCCTTGAGTGCCTAGCCGGTTCTTCAAATAAGGGCTTATGGAGCTTCCGTGAAGCTGCCCAACACGTGGCAGCATCCATGCTTCTTGGCGCCTTCGAGGTGGGTAACCTATTGACAAGTTTTATGGCAGCATGCTAAGACCTGCGGTGTAGATCCTGTTACCGTCTGAAAAGTCTGGCGAGTGGATGTGGTATGTCTGGGGTGCCCTGGACATCGCACAAGCAAACGCCCTCCAGGAGCAATCGCATGAAAGTGACGTACGTGTGCTGCTTGACTGGGTCTACTACCACAATGCACTTAGTCGCTTTACCCAGCATCACTCGCAGCACAAGTCGTTGGCTTTGGAAGCTACCACTACCGATGATGCCGATTTCGGTGGGCTCCATTACCCGGCTCTTGCCAGCCGCAGACCGGTATGTGCTACTGGGAATAGTCGCAAGCTCACTGCTAACCACCCTGCAGGTGACATACTCCCCGAATCCCGAGCACGCAATACTGAACCTACTCACCGAGATATGCGACACAGTGGTCAATCCGCTGGACCTTGGCAGCCGCAATGCAGCGCACCAAGCCCGCCTCCGAGAAATCGAAGCAAAATTCGGGAGCTTGGCTATCACAAGTGCCACAGCTGAGTGCAGCGAAGACACCACACTGCTACCGGTAGACCTTTACGGGATATCGACGCGAATCTATCTTGCGCGGGCGTCACAGAGCCCGTGGGAAGCGCCCACGAAGCTAGACTCTCTGATAGAGATGGCCTTCAGCATTGCTACCAGCGCCTCAACTTGCAAGCACTTCTTTCCCCTTTTTATTGTGGCCTGCGAGGCACGGACGGACGAGCGCCGCGCAGCCATACTCAGGCTTATCGACGCCAACGAAAACAGCGGTCTCATAAGAAGCATGGAGGGACTGAAAGCAGTGATCGAGTCGATCTGGGTGCAGCAGGATCTCCATGCCGACAGCGAGCTGCTGCCGAGTTATCTTGGTATTATGAGTGCCGTGATCAGTTCGAGTGAATTCATCCTTTCATTTGTGTAAAGTTGGTTTGATGTTAGGGTTGGTCCAGGGGAGGGGGTGAAGAGCGAAATTTGGTAACGGTTTTCTTTTCAATTTCCCGGTATGGATTCCCAGGCTGGTTGCCCTGGAGACCAAATTGACCAATGACATTTCTGGTGGCCCGCTTCAATCCGCTAGGTGGGCTCACAACCAATCAACTGCCGCCAACTTCCGCAGGTAAACAGTTGAAACGCTGCCAACTATTCGGATTAGTGACCTCCAAAGGCATGCAAACAACCTTAATTACTCAACGACATTCCTCTGCCCTTACACCCGAAGCCTGAACCGCATGGCCGATCTATGCGATGGGCATCTTCTCTGTTAACCTCCGACGCGCTCGGGAGTCGCGGCAGCCAAAGCTGCCCGTCTACGAAGCTCTTAGCTCCCCAGACTCGACAAAAGAGCGCTTCTCCAACTCCTCAGACACGACAGAGACAGATGGCTACGACTCGAGCGACTACTCGGCGCCATCCTCGCCGCGGGCGAGCGGCTCGCGGCACACTTCGGACTCTGTGTCGTCAACACACAGCATGCTCCCGAAGCGGAGGAGGTCATTTCCCATGGCAAAACGACCGCCTCGACAGAAGTACCTCTACAGGCTGCCCAACAAGGTGATACGCTACCTCTGCATTGGCATGATCACCACCATCGTCCTCTTCATCTTCAGCCTCATCCGGGCGAGCCAGCTCGAGAACAAGCGAATAGCTGCGGGCAAGGTCGAGAAGAAGCCTACTCCGGCCCCTGTGTGGGAAGGCTTCCCGTTCCTCACGCGATACTACGGCGGTATCAGGACTCTAGTGCCGCTGTCAGAAAACGTGCCTCAGTACCCGAGGTTTGAGGACGAGCAGCCATACAACACCACGACTTCTTCGCCTACCAAGAAGGTCGACAGCCGATATCTGCCACCGAGCAAAGCATTCACAGAGCATCCCACGTCTACCGTTACAAAGAGTGCCGGAGACATCAACGAGTGCTTTCTAGACGCCGAGAACCGCGTGCGGGTACCTCCCATTCGTTACCATGAGGGTCAGCCGGACGGGTTCCCACAGCATGTAGTGGGCTCCTATGACGTTCTATCCCTCCCAGAAGACATTTGCTTCGATCGTTATGGCAAGTTCGGCCCGTACGGTTTCGGCTATTCGGTCAGGTCCGGTGGTCTCGGAGTCGGCGAGCACGGCGAGCAAGAAGGTGCTAGTGCGGTGTGGCAGGACGTGCCGCAGGTGGAATGGCAGAGCATTGACTGGGCTGAGACCCAGCGACGGTGCTATAATGCCAATGCTCAGCGATACAAGCCGTTTGTGCCCCGCCAGTCTCCTCCGAGGGGTTTCTACATCAGCGGAAGCAAGGACGCAGCGCCCCTACAGGGCCGAGGGGAATCACCCGACGCGGCCACTGACCGGCCCGACACTACCGAGTCTGCTTCCAAAACCCACGGCGACCTTCCTCGCACAGCGTTTGTCATCCGCTGCTGGGACGAGTTCCAGTGGCGAGAAGAAGACCGCATGAACCTCCGCTCAATCATCGCAGAAGTCGCCCTCGCCTCAGGAGGCAGGTACGACGTGCACCTCCTCGTAGAAGTGAAGAACGACGCCGCCCACCCCATCTGGGCCGACGACGAGATCTACCGCGCCCGGATCAGGGAGTCCGTGCCCGAAGAGTTCCAGGGCATCGCGACGCTCTGGACGCAGACGCAGATGCTCTCCCTCTACCAGGGCATCTACGACCTCTACACCAAGGGGCCCGAGCACCCCGTGCACGGCGCCTACCGCGGCCTGCAGATGGCTATGCAGTACTTCGCCCACAACCACCCGGAGTACGACTACTTCTGGCAGTGGGAGATGGACATACGCTACACGGGCCACTACTTCGACCTCGTCGCCAAGCTGGAGGGCTGGGCGCGAGAGCAGCCCCGCAAGGGCCTGTGGGAGCGCAACGCGCGCTTCTACGTGCCCGCCGTACACGGCGACTGGGAGGACTTCAAGCAGATGGCGCGAGTGCAGTCCGAGAGCGTCGGCCAAGACGTCGCCTTCCCCGCCGGCGTTCCCAAGAAGGAACCCGCACCCAAAGCGGAGCAGGTTGTCTGGGGACCCCTTCGCCCAGCCGATGAGGGCGACTGGTTCGAGACGGAGTCGGACCCGGTACCTCCCACGTCCGCCGAGCGCGACAGGTACGTCTGGGGCGCGGGCGAGGAGGCGGACCTCATCACGCTCAACCCCATCTTCGACCCGGAGGGCACCTCGTGGGGCCTGGCGGAGGACATCACCGGCTACAACCGGTCCTCCTCCGGCCTGCCCCCGCGCCGGGCGCAGATTATCACCGCCTCGCGCATGTCGCGCCGCCTCCTGGCCACCATGCACCGCGAGACGGCCTTCAAGAAGCACCACGCCTTCCCGGAGATGTGGCCCGCCACCGCGGCGCTGCACCACGGGTTGAAGGCCGTCTACGTGCCGCACCCCGTGTACGTCGACCGCGAGTGGCCGGTCGAGTACCTCGCGCGGGTGCTGAACGGCGGCCGGAACGGGGCTGCCGGGGGCGGTAGGACGAGCGTCTTCGGGGAGCGGGAGCACAACATGCGGGGGATGTCGTGGTTCTACAACTCCGGGTTCGGCGAGAACTTGTACAGGAGGTGGTTGGGGCTGAAGGTGAACAACGATGGCGGAGAGGCGTTTGAGCTGACGGCCGATATGAGCCGGGATGATGAGACGGTGCCTACTATGAGGGGCGGAGAGGGCAGGATGTGTCTCCCGCCTATGCTGCTGCATCCGGTCAAGGATGTCGAGCTGCCTGTTGAGGAGGAGAAGGAGAGCGCGGAGGTGCCGGAGTCGGATCCTGCGGCGTGAGTGGTGCGTTCTGTGGTGCATACCTTATGATACATGTTGGATTAGGACAGGGCATTGCTAGATGTTGTCTGGGATTTTTGGGTCGATTGATTGGCAGGGCGTTGGGTATTGGTAGCCACTGGCGTTATATGAATACAAAGGCAACACGAGCATCTTGAATATAATCGATCGTCAGCTGTTGTTTTCTGAGCTGGTCTCCCGTGTATGTCCGTAGCGCATGGCATTGAGAGTCAAAGAACGCCTGCAGATCTCCCCGTGATGCCTAGGTAGCTGACTTCGACATCATGTCGAGGAAGGATGAAGTTTTGCCTCTCGAGGCGGAAGCAATTGGTCCCTCGGCCTCCGAGATATCCGATACGCGGTCATTCACACGAGACATACGATGTAGCATAAGATTGAGAGGCATGTTGAAAGGAAGTCAACTTTTGATTTGCCTCCACAAGTGTTGAACTATGCCTGCCCACCTTTACCAAGTCTGCTTCAGAGTGCAGCGCCCAATTGTCAAATTATCATACACGAGACATGCCAGTCCAGGCAAATCGGGTATCTCCATTCCGTCGGTGAAACGCTTTATTTCCTTCTTGTTTTCCGCCTGATATGTCGCTGTCTAGTGATGGAAGAGCCGGATGTTCTGCTCGACGAACGTGATGCCCAGCTTCTCGGCCGTCTCGAAGACGGGAGTGTCGTTCTGGCTGCCTGTTGGTGCAGCGATGTACTTGGCTCCTGAGCGGTGCGCCCGGAAGACGTTGTCGATGAAGGGGAACTGTTCGCATTGATGATTAGTCGCGGGATGTGACTCCTGTCAGACACGCAGGGTGTGACTTACGAAGGCATCGCTCGAGAGGGCGACATTCGTGAGCTTGCTGAGCCACTCCTCCTTCTCCTCCGCCGTGAAAGGCGCTGGCACCTCCTCGAAGGAGCCCGAGTACGCCTCGTACTCCGGACCCTCCTTGGGAACCTGGCCACTGACGAGCAGGTCGATGGCGTTGCTCTTGTCCGGACGCTTGGTGCCCTTCTTCCACTTAATACCCAGCACACGGGGGTGGAACCGCAGCCACCAGTTATCGGCCTTGTCACCAGCCAACCTTGTGCAGTGGATGCGAGACTGCTGCCCGGCGCCAAGGCCGATGACCTGGCCGTTCAAGGCATAGCAGACCGAGTTGCTCTGAGTATACTTCAGCGCGATAGTGGCAACAGTCAGATCCCGCAGGGCATCCTCGGGAAGCGGAACGGACTCCTTGGGAGTGATGATGCTGGTAAAGGACTTGGGCGAGATGGAAACGTCGTTGCGGGCTTGCGAAAGCGTGATACCGTACACACTCCTTGCCTCGGTCTTTCCGGGGACATACTCGGGGTCCATCTGGAGCACCAAGTACCTGCCACCCTTCTTCTTCTTGAGGATCTCGAGCGCGGCATCCTCATAGCCAGGGGCGATCACACCATCGGACACCTCCTTCGAGATGATGCTGGCGGTGGGAACATCCACGATGTCGCTCAAAGCGATCATGTCGCCAAAGCTGCTCATCCGGTCAGCACCTCTGGCTCGTGCATAAGCCTGGGCCAGGGCAGAGGTCTCAATGCCCGGGATATCGTCGACGAAGTAAACCTTGCGCTCCTCGGCGCTGAGGGGCGTGCCGATGGCTGCACCGGCAGGAGAGACATGCTTGAAGCTTGCCGCTGCGGGCTTGCCCAACGCGGCTTTGAGTTCCTTCACCAGCGGCCAAGCGTTCAGGGCGTCCAGGAGGTTGATGTAACCCGGAGATCCGCATAGAACCTTGAAAGGAAGCTGGCCCTCCTTGACATAGGCAGAGGCGGGCTTCTGGTGCGGGTTGGCGCCGTAACGGAGGGGAAGGTACTGGTGTCCGTCGGAAGCGTACTGCTTGCGGAAGAAGTCGGCAATAGCGCCGTCGTAGTCGGCAGTGTGTTCGAACGCCTTGAGAGCATAGAGTCTCCGGCTCGACTCCTGGATCTCGCCTGCCTCGAGCTCCTTCAGGAACTCTGGGTAGTCGTTCGGGTCGCTGAGGATGGTGACGCGCGAGTGGTTCTTGGCGGCAGCCCTGAGCAGCGTGACACCTCCGATATCAATCTCCTCAACGGCCTCCGGAACGGTGACGTTGATCTTGGCAACGGTGTCCTTGAAAGGGTACAAGTTGCAGATGACATAGTCGACCTTGGAGATGTTCTGCTCCGCCAGGTCCTTCTCGTCAGACGCCAGGTTTCGGGCAAGGATGCCGGCGTGGACGGCCGGGTGCAGCGTCTTGACCCTGCCAGCCAGCATCTCAGGTGCCTTTGTGATGGCGGAGACGTCCCTATCAAGACATACAAGTCAGCGCTATTGCTGGGGATTCCGCACAGACGGGGACCGGGAGGAGGAGCTCGTACTCGACCGGCATTCCTGATTCCCGGATCATCTTAGCAGTGCCTCCAGAAGCTAGGATGCGGACATTGTGCTGGACGAGGCCCTTGGCCAGGTCCAGCAGTCCCGTCTTGTCATAGACCGAGACAATGGCAATCCGCTGGTCCGGTGCCATGGTGGCGGCCTGTCTTGGACTTATGCGGAGATCCGATGATATTGTACGAAGGGAAGTTCTATTTGCAAATAGAAGCCCGTGCTGGCGAATGCAGAAGGAGATGAAACGGGCCGTGATCCTAGATGTCCTTATGGTCTTAAACTTTTTAACTGCAATGCGCCGATATGAACGTCAATGGAGGGGCAGCTCAACAGAAAAAGTGCGTGCTCCGGAGGGGCATCCCGCATTTGCGCCCGGGAATCGGCGGGCACACTGGTCCAATCAGATCGCCGCCGGGTCCCTCTTTGGGCAGGAACGTCATTCGAGAGCTAAGGCGCGTCGGGACGCGAGAGAACTTTACGAAGGAGTAAACCTTAGTCCGCTGTCTGAGTGAGTACCTAAGTCGACGACGAGCTCAACCGCGAATCACAAGACAAGCACTCCAAAAAAAAAAAAAAGAAGCACGTTTTACACATGTACGGCGATCTAGGCAATAAACTGGTAAAGGCGCACGCAACATGCCCACTGAAGCCATTGCTAACAGGTACTCCTAGGTCCAGCATGCGAAACGGACACAGAACCTGACACACCTCCCGCCGTACCAGACCGAACTCGTTCGAAATGTAGCACACGAGGTCAGGGATCTCGACAAATATACAAAAAGCATATTGGAGCAACTGGGCGACTCGTTCGAGCCGAACACGGACCAGGCCACAGCATGTACCCTCACGGTGAGCCACTTGGCCATGCGCCGGAACAAGCGATGCCTACTGGCATATCACCGGACGCGGACGGACAAGCTGGAGGAACTCGTATGGAGC
>Ga0209127_100205_pt1 | contig 21572 bp, 15 predicted proteins | sample LakSupMetagenome_FD_187469 | JGI IMG/M metagenome (GOLD analysis project Ga0209127, IMG submission 187469) | Freshwater microbial communities from Lake Superior, Canada - Sta WM archaea (SPAdes) (version 2) | ecosystem: Environmental > Aquatic > Freshwater > Lake | place: Lake Superior, Canada...
CAAGAATTAACAAAGAGGCAAGGATCAAGAAAGACGCTTCAGTATGGCTAACTTGACCAGAGAGGACAAAGGGGAAGCGAAATAGCCCTCTCGGATGCAGCTAGCTAACCATAGCTAGACCCGGTGCTATTAGACGCTGCTACCAAGGCACCCCTGAAATGCCCCCCACCCCTAAGCCCAGGTGCGGCTGCCCACTGAGCTCAGCACCAATGCTGCGGGTTTTAGATGAGGTTATAATGCATGACAATGCACTGTTACCTCATATCTGGATGGAGATTCCGAATCGCCCTCCTTTTCCAAAGGATGACTGCGTTTCTGTCTCTTTAACCAGAGCTTGATCCGGCGACACGAGTGGCCAACTCAGCTCGAGCGACGACAGTGGTCATTGTGAGCTCTGTGATCCCGTCGCCCTCGATAATCAATGAGATTAGAGAAGTATCCAGCTTATCAGCAGTCTGTCGACTCTGCCAGCACTCGTGGCATCGTCTCCTTTCGGGATCGGTCCTCCCCTTCCGTCACTTGACTTCGCTTGACTGCAGTCACTCGATCCGTCAGTAGTATTCACCGTAACAAGCACCACCAACAGCAGAAAAGATGCGCTCGCACCCATACACCCCGCCACCTCCTCTCCCACCCGCTCTCAACGACCTCGCCGACGAGCTCTCTTCTATCCTCCCAAACCAAGACGCCCGAGCCCGTCGTCGCTGCTCGCTGCCAGATATTCCCCTCTCGAATCTCGACCCAGAAACAAGCCTTCTCCTCTCTCCAGCGGCGCGGCAAAGACATCACCACCACCATGTGCGCGTCCAGGGCCGGCTGGCTCTCGTACGAAGTGTCTCAGCCGTCCGTACGCGTTCGTCAATAACCGGAAACACCTCGCCGGCGGGGTCGACGCCCCCTGTTCCGCCGGTGCCGAGGTACGAGTCTGCCGTCGGCGGTTCGGTAATGTCGGGCAGGAAGAGGGGAAGTAGAGGGAGGAGACGTCGAAAAGGGAGTTTGGCCGACGAGTTTGGTGATGGGGGGACGGAGTCGGAGAGCGATGACGACGGCGAGAGGCAGCGCGAGACGGTCATTCGGGATACGCAGTTGAGAGGGTATGGGATTGGCGGCGCTGGCAATATTCGTACGCGATATCTCTTCTCGGCCAAGAGATATTCCATGCTAACGGTTGGGGGAAAAAAACAGGAAGGCCAATCGACGTGGTGCACTTCTCGCCCTCAAACAGGATGGATTCCCTATTGCTCTTGTCGAGCGTCGCTCCATCGTCCCCGACTTCGTTGACGAGCCCGCAGAGGAGGAAGTGGAATCTGAGGGAGATCTTTGGTCTTGACAGGAGGCCGAAGGGAAAAGCGACTTTCTAGGAACATTGTTCTCGCTTCACGACCTTGAGATGTGCTGTTAACATGTTCGAATATGTTTCCGGACAGACAGAGAAGACGAGTACAGCTGCTGTGGGCAGCTCCGTCACTGTAAGACGGAAGCAAGGGAAGCATTTTGGAGCAGAGAGCTTGCAGGTAGCTCCCGTCTCGAAGATGTCATTGGTGTCACCGACCCCAGGTTTTAGCTTGGTTTAGGTCCCCACACGAACTCCAGCTTGGGCGCAGATCAGCAATGCACGCCTGTGGTTGGGAGGCGGAGTGTGATCCAATTGGCCAATCCGCTGTTTGCTTCCGATGCATCGACAGGAGCTCCAGAGCAAAGCTGCCACTGGCGTCACACTGTTTGAGCATGTCTATTGCTTTTCCACGCACGTCAGGCAGGCTTGAGTTCCATATCTGCCAACAGTGAGGGGTATGGGCTGAAATTAGCCAGGTACCAGAGGAACAGAAGCTCCGCTGAAAAGGAATGCCCCTTAAACACAGGGGCATCGCCAAACATCGAAATGGCTGGCTATCATCATGACGCAATGGATGACTGCACGAGGCCGAAACACTCCTCTCTCAGCGTCACTTCGCGAGAGAGCTGTAGGTGAGGAGAAGCTGAAGGATCAAAGCACAGAGCATCTGAGGAGAAGGTGAAATAGAACCTTCGCGCCCACGAACCTCCTCCAATTCCAGGTTTTCTTCCTGTTCTCCTTCCCACATCACCATCTTCATTATCCCCACCAACGCACTCGTCAGCCATTTCACACAACTACCCATCAACCACCTCACATCAGACAGCCATGTCACGTAAAGTCACCATCACCGCTGTCGACGGCCAGACCGGCTTCCTGATTGCCGAGCTCCTCCTCAGCGAGGGCAAGTTCAAGAAGGCAATCGACAGCGTCTGCGGCCTGGCCATGGACCCTTCCTCACCCAAGTGCAAGGAGCTCGAGAATCTGGGCGCCGTCATCGTGCAGCACAACCCTGGCCGTGAGCGCGAGATGGTGCAGACCCTCAAGAAGACGGGCTGCGACACCATCTGCCTCATCCCCCCGGCCCACAAGGACAAGCTCGACATTTCCCTCGAGCTCGCCAACGCCGCCAAGAAGGCTGGAGTCAACAATGTCCTCCTCATCAGCTCCGCCGGCTGCGACTATGCCGAGCGGGACAAGCAGCCTCGCCTCCGCGAGTTCATCGACATTGAGGCTGCCGTGCTGGCTTCCAAAGGTGACCCCAACACTCCGCTGGGCCACTCGCCTTGCGTTATCCGGTGGGTTCTCGAGCTATCCGCATGCCAAACTGAACAGAAGCTGATATCCTACTAGCGCCGGCTTCTACGCCGAGAACCTGCTTCTCTACTCCAACCAGGCTCAGACCCAGGGCCTCCTGCCTCTGCCCATCGGCGAGAACCACAAGTTCGCCCCTGTCGCACTCGGAGTGGGTTACCCCAACCAAAGCCTTATAGCTGCCAGAACAGTGACTAATACGACTCGACAGGATGTTGCCCACGTTGCTGCCCACGTCCTCGGCGGTAAGGGCAAGCACGGCTTTGACGACCGCCACCGCGGCCAGATGATGGTCGTCACCGGCCCCATGCTGTGTTCCGGTGACGAGCTCGCCGAGGCAGCCAGCCAGGCGCTCGGCCAGAAGCTCCAGTTTGAGAACATCTCCGAGTACGTTAAGCCGGCCTGATCACTGCTCTGTCATATCATGTCAAATTGCTAACGATGAGAAACAGGCGCGAGGCCAAGCGGGTCTTGGCGGCACAGTCGGACTCGGACCACTCGGAGAAGGAGTACATCCTCGAGTACTACAGCCTGGTGCGCGAAGGAAAGACCAACTACATCTCCACCACGGCCTTCCACGACGTCACCGGCACCCACCCCACCGAGCCCAACGACTTCTTCAAGCTTTACGCCACCGAGCTGCGGCCCAGGAAGAAGGTCAAGACCGACAAGAGCTAGATTCAAGCTGGGGATGTTGTGTTACTTCGTCTGATAAGGACAACATTCACGACGCAGACACTGTACCCTTTAGGGATGTTTGTTTCAGAGAGGCGCGTATGAGGTGTTTGCACACGGCGTCAGGATGGAATACGATCGGCCTTTCAGGGTGCAAAATGTGTATTTACGATGGCCTGAGGACAAGGCTGTAGCGGATGCAACGCAAGATCGGATAATGCTGCCGTACAATCCATGGAGATGTGATGTGGTTCCCGTCAATCTTCGATGATGCTATCATCATGGCCGTGCTCTCATTGTGATGTAATGCCGAAAAGGTGCGCCAAGCATCGCCTCCCGCGTTTAGTAATCCTGGCTTGGCCAATCGCTGTGGATGGACCACCATCTCCACCTTCCCATCAACAGCCGACTTCCCTCATCATGACCACAGTGCATCCCCATTCGGACTACAGCTGGGATCCATACCTACCCTTCGTGGAGACAGTGGGAAGATGTGATGTAGATCCCGGTACCTGCAGGGTTGACAGTCCATGACGTCTTGTAACGGCCGCGTGGGACCCGGCGCAGGACCCGGAGCTGGCGGCTATTTGATTAACATGTCTCCCTCGGGGGTAGCCCTGCCTTGCGCAACGTCTTCAACGCATATCATTTTCAGTACAACCTCTAGAGAGGACCACAGCACCAACTCAAGCACACATACAACTTCTACATAGGTTTTAAGCTGACCGCACCACCGCCACCATGTCGACCGCGTTCATGCCAGACGACAAGTTCCTGCAGACGGGCCTGTCGTCGGGCATGTCAGCCACAACAGGCTACCACACCAGCAAGCCCAAGCCCGTGCCCGCAGAATTCGTCGGCAAGAACACGCTCCCGCAGTCCGTCTGCCCCGGCCCCAAGGACAGGACAGAGATCAAGGGCGGCAAGGGCCAGACCGTCAAGGTCTCCCCTATCTGCATCGGCGCCTGGCCGTGGGGCGACAAGGGCACCTGGAACTGGAAGGAGGAGCAGCTGGACGACGTCAAGGCCGCCTGGAAGGTACTCTACGAGGCCGGGATCAACTTCATCGACACAGCCACCGTCTACGGCGACGGGCGCTCCGAGGAGATCGTCGGCGACCTCGTGCGCGACCTGCCGCGCGACAGCGTCGTCATCCAGACAAAGTACATGGGCCTCCCCACCGCCGCCGAGAACTACCTCCACCCCGTCGACGCTCCCCTCCGCCAGCTCAAGAAGTCCCTCGAGCGCATGAAGCTGGACTACGTCGACATCTACATGGTGCACGGCCCCATCCACCCGCAGGGCATCAAGAGCGTGGCCAAGGGCCTGGCGCACTGCGTCGAGCAGGGGCTCGCCCGCGCCGTTGCGGTGGCCAACTACTCCGCGGACGACCTGGCCAAGATGGCCGACGCGCTGGCCGAGCACGGCGTCCCCCTCGGCGCGCAGCAGGTCGAGTACAACGTCCTGCGCCGGCTGCCCGAGACCGAGGGCCAGATCGCCGAGTGCCGGCGGCGCGGCGCCGTGTTCCAGAGCTACTCGAGCCTCGCGCAGGGCAAGCTCAGCGGCAAGTACTCGGCCGACAACCCGCCGCCCAAGACGTACAAGTTCAGCAACTACGACATGAAGGACGTCGAGCCCGTGCTCCAAGTGCTGCGCGACATCGGCCGGAAGAGGGGCAAGCCCGTCGCGTCGGTGGCGCTCAACTGGATCGTCGGCAAGGGCGGGCTGCCGCTTGTAGGCATCCGGAACGTGGAGCAGGCCAAGGAGGCTATCGAAGCGCTGGGTTGGAGACTGACGGACGAGGAGAGTGCCGAGATTGACAAGGTCAGCTTCCTCGGCGAGAAGACTGTCCTGTGGCAGCAGGGCTAAGTTCGTGTAATGATTCTGACGAAGTTATGAATGCCTGTGCCGGCGATGGAAGTGGCCTTTTATGATAGTCGAATGTACCTATTGCTGGCTTGCAAACGATGTTTCTTCTATTTCCAAGATCTTCTCTAAATAGATGCACGAGAGCTGCTACATATCATGATCACGCAATAAACAGCACTCATACTTCCCAGCATCTACATCATCCCTCTATACATTATCCATCATATCTTCGCACCCCACCCCCTCCCGATCCTCCTCATCTTGACCGTCCTCGCCGCCGCCGCAAACCCCGTGCCCACCAGCATCAGCCCGCCCGCGAACCCCTGGGCCCCACGGTACCCGCCTCCCATGCTCGTGATGATGGCCCCCGCGATCGGCGGGCCCATCAGCGTCGCGAACCCAGTAATGGTAAAGATCATGCCCATGCGCACGCCCACCTTCTTCAGGTCCGTCGTCAGACTGCTCAAACACGCCGGGAAGAGGGACTGTATCCCGCCGGAAGCTATGCCGTAGAATACCGACCACGCGTACAGGCCCCCCGGGCTGGTGACCGCCGCCCACGACAGGAGGATGACGGCGCACGACAGCGCGACGGGGACGAAGACGGTCATGGGCCCGACGCGGTCGGCCATGTGGTTGGGCCCCAGCCGCCCGACGGCCCCCGCGCCGTTGAGTACGAGGAGCAGGTTCAGGCTCGACGCGTACGACATGCCGATGATGTCCCTCGCGAAGGAGGCGACGTAGTAGACCGGGAAGTAGAGGCCCGTAAAGCACTGCCATTCACGCGCGCATTAGCCTTCATCCTCGCATCCCATTCCATGAAGGCGAAACTCACCAGAAACGTCCCGACGGCATAAAACGTATACTCCAACTCCCTAAACGCAACCCAATCCACCAACGCCCCCGTCCGCCTGGGCGGTATCCTCGTCCGCAGGAAACAGTTAACCACCACCAGCCCGGCGAGCTGTATAAACCCAATCGCCCTAACCGTCCACGCAAACCCGATGCTGGGCAACAACTCCCTCGCCATGCTCGGAAACGCCAACCCGCCCGTCACGCTCCCGCACGCCGCGACCCCCATGGCGAACATCCTCCTCTTCTCGAAATACGTCGACAGGACCGCCATAGTCGGGCAGAACAGGCACCCGTTGCCCAAGCCCATACACACGCCCTGACTCAGAAACAGCTGCCAGTACGCCGTCGCCTGCGCCGAGGTGAATATCCCGACCACCTGGAACGCCGACCCGACGAGCAGGATGGGGCGGAAGTAGCCCGCGTCCGTGGCCCGCCCGGTAAGCGTGCCGATGAAGAAGAGGAGGAAGATCTGCACGGACCCGATCCAGCTGATGTCCGAGGGCGGTCGCGCGAGGGCGCCGGCGTAGTACGTCTGGAAGACGCCGAAGGAGTTGACGAAGCCCCACGTGTTCATGATGACGAGGTGGGCGCAGGCAGCTAAGGTTGGAAAGCCCTGTCAGCAATTTTCACCTTCCCCTTGGTTAATGGAGGCGGGGAAGGAGGTTTCTTCTTACCTATCATCCAGGCATGGAGTCCTCCGTCCGGAGGCGGCCCCGGGTCGGCGGTGCTCGCCCGGCTGACGATCCTGCTGAGCACGCCGGGTAGGCCACTTGTCGGCTTCTCTTGTGTTGACACATTATCCCCGAGGGCTTCATCTGCCTCCTCGACTGTTTCTACATCCGCCCCTTGTTGGCCCGGTGACTCATTGTCACCGCTGCTGTCCTTGGCAGTGTCATCGAGCCGCTTCTCGACCCCTCCCTCGGCGACACCCTGCCGTATCGAAACAGAGCTATCGCTGTCTTTCTCGACCTCCTCGATGCTCCGGCGGCCGCTCGACGAGACTCTCGCCATTTGTCTCCGCCGGTCTCCAAGAACGATGGCCGACTACCGCTGTAGATGTGGGGTAAGAAGGGGTAAGAGTAAGACGTTAGCGTGTCGAGCCACGGTCAATTGAGTTGCTGCCGGCGTTGATATCTGTCTTACGAGATTGTACGTCGAAGACGTCACAGGCCGGGCCCCAAGGTGATATATTCCAGCTTGCTGATAGAACGTTGGGGAGACATCACGGCACGTCCCCGCCGACGATGAGACTGGTTACCATCACCGCACTCGCACCCATCATAGCGCGCTTGCCCCTGCAAGGCATGGCGTCAGTCTGCGCTCCATTACTAATGGCAGCCGGACTAGATTCCAGCGTCTGGATTCGGTAGGTCCATCGTGACGGGTAGAACGGGTAGAACGGCCTGAACGGGTCTGTTCTGGGGTTCAGGTGTAGATCCCCCGCCTAAGAACAATAGCCGAAAGGGCGTCAGAAGACATGCGGGATAACCAAATCCCATGTTATTTCCGCAGCGCATCGGCGACTCCAGATCATCAGCAACTGTGCCGCGCCGAACGAACACCGGTTTCGGCGGGATCCTTTGGGCGCCAGCTGTTGGTGACCCGAACCGGCAGGAGAGACGCCTAAATGTAGTAAATGCAACACACATTGATTGCTTCTGTTACCACTATAAGCTGTCATGGATGGCTAAGACATGTGCAACAGTCCAAAAAGATTCCCTCCTTCCTCCATTAGCTCTCCTCGGAAAATGACTGTGAGCCATAGTCTTCGTACATGATTATTGCCACGAGCAGACAGAGGACATAACCTCTGCTGCCAATGCGTGGCTCCCAACAGCAACAACAACTGTGTCCCAGACCCTGCAAACAGATTGCCTCCGATATCATCTGACAGTGATCTCTCCCGGGACAAGAAAAACACAACAGAACAAAGCCCGATAACATGCTGACCAGCAGAAACCCAACGTCCCCATAGTCACATCTCAGCGGCCAAGGCCGGACGCGGTCCGAATCGCAAGAAGCGGCGTGCACCGGACACAACCGAAGAGAGACGGCTGCGGCCCATGATGGAGTTGCGCACCTGGGAGCGGCAAACCGCGGCATCGCAGTTGTTGGCTGTCCACGCCATCTGGACGTCGTCCGCCCACAAACGCCTTGGCTCTCCGTTGATCTCGGCCGCGATGCTGACTGATGTCAGATTGGTGAACAAGACGCCCTCCGTCGACCGGATGATCTTCGAGCTGAGCAAGCAGTCTTCTCCGTTGCTGCAAGGACGCACATCCAGCGAAGTACTTCCTGTTGTTGCCTCGTGGGTGCCGTTCCAGCGGCTGCCTGTAATGGTCACTGTGCACCGCTCTTCTGATCCCTCACAACCAACCCTGACTCCTTGGAAGTCGAAGCGGAAGCACTGAGTGGTTGCGAGCATGCCAACGCCGACACGAGCCACCCGTGCCTGCGAGCTGGGAGTGAAGACACCAATGAACGATCCTGAGGAAGGCTTGAAAGGCATGGCCTGCGGTGTCTGTGCAGCAGAGAAGTCTCCAGAGAACCAGAACCGGTGGTAAGGGTTGGGGACCGGCATGGGCTTGACAGCGCCTGCATCAGCGTTCGCCGGGACCGCGAGCGCCGGTAGGTCATCGAACTGTACGAAGCGTTAGCAGGTTCAAAGGCAGCCAACGAAGACATGACCGCGACTTACGTTCAGACGGAATGCACCATTGTCCCCAGAATGCCCGCACGTGGCCCTAGGCGCTAAGACCGCCATGGTTGCCGAAGCGTTGCCGCCAGGGGTAGTCATCGTGCTGAGAGTCGACGGAACCGAGCTGGTATCGTTGCCACTGGCACCTTGCGAAGGGGACGGGGTCGGGGGAGGCGTGACCTGGTTCCCAGTCTGACTGGGGCCAGCTGAAGATGAAGAGTTGCTCGCAGGTGTCGCCGAAGACTGACTCGGAGCTGATTGGCTGGGAGCCGACTGTCCCGGGGCAGATTGGCTCGGGGCAGACTGCGTGGCTGCGGCAGTGGAATTGGAGCTGTCGGTGGGCGAGCCTGAAGCAGTCTGGCTTGGGGCCGATTGGCTTGGAGCCGTCTGAGCGGGAGCAGTTTGAGACGCGGCAGCAGTGGAGTTGGAGCTGTTGGTAGGCGAACCAGAGGCTGTCTGGCTGGGCGCGGACTGGCTTGGAGCAGACTGGCTCGCAGCAGATTGACTCGGTGCACCCTGGCTTGACGCAGATTGGTTTGGAGCAGTCTGAGTTGCAGCAGAAGACGAGTTGGAACTGCCGGCCGTCTGGCTCGGCGCTGTCTGGCTCGCACCCGACGTCGTCGACGAGTTGCTTCCACCGCTTGTGGCAGTTTGGACCGGCCCTGCAGAAGACTGTTCTTGCGCGGTGCTGGTGAAGTTTACAGGCGGGATTGCTGAGGACAAGACTGACGTACTCGTTGCCTCCGTCGACGTCGAGTTGGACATTGTCGGCACACCGGATGTCAGGATGCCTGGCGCTGACTGGCTGGGAGCAGTCTGGGTAGGATTGAACGACAGGCTGAAACCAACCGAGCTCGAAGTGGGCGAAGTGGAAGCACTCGTGCTGTTGGCAGTTGACGAGATGCTGGTGATGACCGGTGTCGTGATGACCGGTGTCGGCATACCAGTATCTGTGAGGCTGACAGAAGACGACGAAGATGAGGTGCTCAAAGGCCCTGCAGAACCTGTTGTTCGCACTGTCGAACCATACGAAACGATAGTCACCACGCTAGCCGAGCCTGTTGATGAGCTTCCCGTCGACGAGCTTTCCGAAGACGAACCCGAGACCGTGAACTCATATCCGGACGACGTGGAGCTGGTGGAGCTCGTGCTGCTACCCGTTGTTCCCGACGAGGGAGAGCTGACAGACTGAGCGGTAGCCGAGCCCTGGCCGGTTGGAGGCACAAAGATCGTGAATGATGAGCGGGTCGAAGACCTGGTCGACGTAACCAGGGTCGTGGACAGAGACGTCGTGCATGTCGATGACGAGGTCCCAGATTCGTCCGTTCCCGTGCTGCTGCTGCCAGTACCTGTCTGAGCTGGGGAGACGCTGGCGCCCGTTGAGTCGGTCGATGCGTCGTCAGCGGTAGTGGTAGTGCATGAGGATGACGATGACGCCGACGACGAGTCCGAGCTTGCAGGCGGCCACAACGTGATCTCCGAGTCCGAGGCAGTCTGGGATGATGAAGCGCCAGATGAGCCAGTGCTTGTTGGCGTGATTGTCAGAGTCTGCACAACCGGCGAACCTGAGCCTGAACCGGAGGACGAAGTGCCGGACTTGGTGACAGTGAGGATGCTAGGCGCCGAAGGAGTGGCAGTTGCAGATGACATCGGCACCGTGTAGGTGATCACCACTGGCGTCGACGAGCCTGAAGCTGGCGTAAGAGTCGTCTCAGTCGTGAAGGTGACAACTGTCGACGAATGGCCAGACGCACCAGAAACCGTGTAAGTGAGAGTGACTTCAGAGACGGTGAGGACCGATGGACTACCGGCGTTGGTCGCGGATGAGCCCGAGTTTGTTCCAGACGTGTACCCCGAGGCAGCAGTGTTCGATGATTGTCCAAGTCCTGAGATGGTGAAGGTCAGGACAGATACCGACGGCGATGGAGAGTCGGTAGCCGACGACGAACTACCAGGTGTAGACGTCGAGGAGCCCGAACCAGCTGAGACCGGAATTGTGAGCACCGTTGCCGATCCGGACGGCAGTGTGATTGTGAGAACTGTGGCTGAACTGGGGCCGCCGCCTGTAGTGCTCGTGCTGGCTGACGTGCTGCCCGAACCCGATAAAGTGCTGCCATAGATACCTTGCGCGGTAGATGTGTCCGACGAGGTAGATGCACTCGACCCGCCAGAGGAGGATCCTGATGGGGATGATGAGCCACCAGAACTGGACGAAGTGCCAGTTGTGGTGCCGGACCCGCTCGGAGTGTAAGTGACGACAGAGGGAGACTCAGAAGGATTTGCCGGAGTCACGGTGATCGTGAGTGATGCTGGGCCGCCGGATGACTGCTGGCCTGATCCAGATCCAGATGGTGTTGCCAACCCACCAGAGGAACCACGGCCGTAGCTTGTGATGCTGCCTGACCCCAAAGATGGTTGGCCAGAGCCGCCTGACGGAGACGTTGCCGAAGCAGCTGACGAAGAACCAGACCCAGAACCGGAAGCGCTGGTCTGACCTGCTGGGCTCAGTGTGATTGTGGCAGCAGATGGCGAAGAACTGCTAGGAGACACGGTGAGCGGTGTCGGTGATGGCCCGGGGGTGTATGTGATTGTGCGAACAATCCCGGACGACGAGCCAGCACCTGGAGCGGTGTATGTGAAGACAATGACCGAAGGAGACTGATTGCTTGATGAGGCAGAGCCTGAGCCGCCGCCAGACGAACCACTGGGCGAGACTGTGACAGTGACTGCAGGATCAGCGGTGGTTGATGCAGACTGGCCGCCGTCTCCAGGGGAAGATGATCCATAGGATGTGGCCTGGGGCCCAGACGATGGAACACCTTGCGAGCCGCCAGCAGATGGAGTGATGGTGACGACCGTGGTCAAGCCAGAAGGCATCCCAGGACCGGCTGGGATGGTATATGTGATGACGTCAACAGATGCTGTCGAAGGCCCTGACGAACTAGAGCCGCTGCCAGATGGAGCTTGGGCAGATGACCCAGGGACAGTGACCGTGAGAGGCTGCGGAGATGCACCTGCTGCAGACGAGCCGTATGTCGAAACGGTCGTCTGTGAGCCTCCTGACGGTCCGCTCTGCGTACCAGAGCCCGAGATGGTGAGAGTGAGAACTCCGGTGGACCCGGAAGGAGCACCAGGACCCGCAGGGACAGTGTAGGTAATTACCTCGATTGTTGGCGTCGATGAAGATGCAGAAGAAGAGCCACTTGCACCTGCTCCAGAAACAGTGACAGTGTTGACCTGCGACGAGCTCCCAGACGTGGATCCAGGGACAGTGACAGTCAGAGGCTGGGGAGATGGACCACCCGCACCAGATCCAGACGTGGTTGCCGATCCAGAGGGTGATGGCGAGTCTGATCCAGCAGGGATTGTGGCAGGAGACCCATACGGCGTGAGTTGAATGCCAGTGCTCGAGACGGTGCTTGAGGCGATGCCTGAGCCGGTGGTCGAGCCGCCTTGAGTTGCCGTCCCAGACAGAGTGACGGTGAGGACGCCAACGGAGCCAGAAGGCGAGTCGGAACCGGCAGGGACAGTGTAGGTGATGACTCCGACAGTGGGTGTGGAGCCGCCAGCAGAGGGTGGGCCGCTTGCTCCGGAGCCAGGAGCACCGGAGCCAGGAGCACCGGAGCCAGAACCAGGTTGAGTGACAGTCAGCGGCTGTGGGGATGTGCCACCAGAGCTTGAACCCGACGCAGTGACAGTTGATGCCTGTGGATAGGGAGTGCCCTCACCAGAGCTGGGCACCGCCACAGTGAGAGGCTGTGTGACTGAGAGAGCCTGCGAGATCGTGCCTTCGCTAGACCTCGAGGCTGATGCGGGAACTGTCACAGTGAGCGGCTGTGGAGAGGGAGTGGCAGCACCGGAACCAGAGCCTGAAACTGTCACCGTGAGAGGCTGGGTGAGTGTGAGTGTCTGCACAGTCGTGCCTTCGGCCGAGCCAGACACAGGGTACGTTGAAGACAGCGCTTGTGGGGGTACACTACCTGTGCCCGAGCCCGAAGCAGAGCCGGAACCAGACCCAGATCCTGGAACGGTGACCGTGAGCGGCTGTGCAGATGGAGTGGCGATGTTAGAACCAGATGCAGACCCTGGAAGCGTGACAGTAAGCGGCTGTGGTGACGGAGCGCCAGAGCCGGAACCTGAGCCTGAACCCGAGCCGGGAACCGTGACCGTGAGTGGCTGCGGAGAGGGAGTTGCAGCAACGGATCCCGAGCCAGCACCGGGGTAAGAAGAGGACGGGGCTTGCGGGTTTGCACTGCCAGAACCGAGACCAGAACCTGAACCGGAGCCAGGAACTGTAACAGTGAGTGGCTGTGGAGAGGGAATCGGAGTGTCAGAGCCGGAACCAGAACCGGGGACAGTAATAGTGAGTGGCTGCGTCGAAGGAGGTGAAGCTGCAGGGCTTGAGCCGGGCACAGTCACGGTGAGGGGCTGAGGTGTGGGATTGGACACAACAGAAACCGAGCCAGGAGAGCCAGGCATTCCAGGTCCGTACGGGGAGATCTGCGGTGCAGCTGTTGGGTCAGATGGGGCACCCTGTGTTCCTGTTCCAGACAGAGGAATGGTAAGAGTCCCGGTGAAACCAGAGAAGCCAGGACCAGCCGGCACAGTGTAGGTGACTGTTTCTGCCGAACCCGTGGCGACGTTAGGTGAACCAGGCGATGACGGACTGCCTGTACCGGACGCAGGAACAGTGACGGTCAGAGGCTGTGGAGATGGGCTGCCTGTGCTAGGTCCGGAGTAGGTAGATGGATTGCTGTCACCAGAGGCTGGCACGGTGAGAGTCTGTGGCTGAGTAGGATTGAGTGCGCTAGAACCTGGAACTGTGACCGTCTGTGGTTGCGGAGGGGGGTTGCCTGCATCAGACGCTGGGACAGTGACTGTTAGTGCCTGTGACGGGCTGCCTGAGCCGGATCCTGGATATGTGCCTGCTGGTGGCTGCGATGGATTGCTACCATCGGATGCAGGGACAGTGACTGTCAATGGTTCGGTTGGGCTACCCGCTCCTGAAGCTGGAACGGTGACAGTGAGCGGCTGCGGAGCAGGGCTGCCGGCACCGGATGCGGGGACCGTGACTGTCAGCGGTTGTAGCGGCGAGCCTGCACCGGATCCTGGGACCGTGACTGTCTGGGGCTGCGATGGGTTGCTTGCACCGGAACCGGGAACGGTGACAGTGAGTGGTTGAGGCGATGGCGCAGGACCAGATGAACCAACGTACGGAGACGTAGCCGAGGAGACGATTGGCGGTTGGGTCCCTTGTGGAGTCACAGTGAGGGTGCCAGTGAACCCGGAGCCACCCCAGGACGGCAAGGTGTAGGTGATGACTTCTGGTGTTGCCGGAGAACCTTGAGGGTCGTTGAGCGTCACAGATGATGCTCCTGGAGCACCACCTTGTCCAGGGTTGGATGGGGATTGACCGGCACCGGACGGAGCAGGAGCAGGGCCTGGGGCACCAGAGAGAGTGACAGTCTCGGTCTGGATAGAAAATGGGCCAGGTCCGCTGCCTGCACCTCCAGAGGGACTGCCACCTGGAAGAGAAGTGGTGCATGTGCTCGACAATCCAGAGCCGCTGAGGGCAGAGGTTGGAACAGGCATCCGAGTCGAGTCAACAGAATCAGACGAAGAGGCATAGACAGTGACAGTAACCGCAGGACCTCCAGGGCCGCCAGCAGCGGTGACAGTGCTGGTAGGAAGGATGACAGTCAAGGAATCTGTGCTGTGAAGTGTCGACAAGCCTTGGGGTTGGCCCCCTTGGCTCCCGGGTGCAGGAAGTGTGACAGTGAGAGGTGCAGGGGAACCAGGAACGGATTGACCAGAAGGAGAACCATGACCAGAAGAAGAGTCTGTACAAGTCGATGAACCAGAGCCTTGGCCATTGGGAGAACCAGAGACCACACTGGGACCGCCAGCAGGAACAGTGACAGTAGTGGCAGCCACAGTGGAAACGAGGGTTGCAAAAACAGTGTCATGGATGGTCGAGGGGCCAGCAGTGTTGGGTTCAGTGACTGTGACGAACACGGCGGATGGATCAGACGAATGGTCCGTCGTACATGTCGTACTGAGGTCGCTGCCAAGGAAGCCAAGGTCAGTAAGGTGTCCCCGCATGAACAAAAGCTGGAACCGGGAAGAACGAGAGATAGATGGAGAGACAGGGACTTACTTGCGAGGCACAACAGCCGCTGATGTCAAACAGGCGATGCCCGTCACGACACCAAGACACGCGTTGCCACGCATCCTGGTCTCTTGGGAGAGACGGTGTTCACGATTGATGTGGCGGCGTCTGTTTCTCTGGCTAACGAGAACGGCACAAGATGAATGTGAAGGCGGTCGAAGTGATTGAGACAACAACAGCGACAAAAAGAACGACTGGCGAGGAGGTGCCGTGCGATACAGCTGCACAAATGAGGGTGTCCGAAAGGGAGAAGAGGTTGTCGGAAGAAGCGTGAGGAGGAGGAAGAAGAGGAGAAGAGGAGATGGAGATGAAGAAATAGAAGAACCAGAGAAGATGGTGGTGGGCGAAGCCTGACGTATGTCCTCTTCGATGAAACGCAGTTTGGATCTCAAATGCTGGTGCACTTGCCGCGATGAAGGAGGACTACAAGATGCTCGTGGAAGGGGCAGGCATCCACTCGTACGATGTTTTCGGTGCTCCTGCCCTGCCCCTGACAGACTGGGAAGCACTCATGGAGATCGAGGGCCACACTGGCAGGAGCCTAGGCCCTGGACAGTAAAAGGAGACTCGTTCTGCGTTTCCAACATCAATGTGAGGGAAGGACCTGAGAGGCGAGCACCTCCCTCAGTTTCCCCTGCTTGGTAAGACTTTACGCCCGAAAGCTGAGAAGAACCGCAGATGCCATTCCCATCTTGAGCTGAAGTACTTCACGACCATCCCCTGTGTCAACTCGCGGGATGACCCTCCCAATAAACAAACATGATCCTCGTTGACATCAGGCACACTGGCATTGTTCACCAAGGTTGCCATGGGCTTGTACAGCAGTCTTCACACCAAAGATGGAGCGGACTTGGAAGACCTGTCGCTTGGATGACCGTGCCTTCCCAAACGTCACAGTCACTAAACTGAGCCTGCTTTCACATCGAGACCTGCACCAGAAGCTGCCACTGGGAAGCCACGGAAGGTACAACGCCGGTCTTGAAATTTGAGTCTTTGCGTAGAGCAAATATGAGACAGCCACGTTGCTTCCGATGCTTCCTGCGGACTGTCAGGGTGATGACGTCCTGACCTGGGAGCTGTTGATCCTGGTGGACCCTGATGTTGACCGTGATCCAGCTCCTTCCTTGCCCGGGTACCGTCGAAGTTCAAGTTGGATGTGGGGCGGCAACTGCACTCTCCAGTCCTGCGACACGGGCAGCGCTCCCGGCCCATGCCCTGGGATCGGAACTGACTGCGTGCCTGAGGTGCTTGCTGCAGCCTCCCAACTTGGAAGGCAAGAGCCGGCTCCATTGGAGCCGCTCGAACTGAGGTAAGGTAACCCAGGAAAGAGATCTTTGGCAGTCCATGATGTCGTCTGCCGTCTCCCGAGTCCCGTTCCATCCGTTTCTCAAACATTGGGAGGTGCCCCTGCCTTCCAGTGCTGTGGGTCGCGATGAATCTGGCTTTGTCGGGCAGTGAAGATGGGCGATGAACCGGAGCAAAACCTCCAACACCGTCTCAGAACGATACTGCAAGCACTACATGGGGAACACTGAGCCGGAGCGGATTGCAGATTGCCAGTGAACCCAGCTAGATCCTACAGTGAGACCTTGGTATCAGCGGGATGTTAAGTATTATCTCTGGAGCACTAGCAGAGAAGGCCAGGGGGGCAAGAACCCGAACGAAAGGCATCACGCGAAGGCTCGGCGCCAGCATTCCCAGTGCTTGTCACCTAATACTGCCACCAACACTGTGCCTGCCCTGTAGATGAATGGAAAGCCACGGTCGCCGGGACCGAAGAAGAAGTCCAGAGTAAGGTGGTTGAAACATGTTCCCGTGGTGGCGGAAGAATGGTGCTCACGCAGTCCCTCCCAGGCAATCCGAAAACCATCATCGCTTTGTCTAGTGCTCGTGCCAGGCTCTTCCGGCCCCGAGACTCGGAGTTTTGTCGCCGTCCGGGGACTCGACAGTAACCCAAGGGCTGGTAAGGTACCTGTCTTAATCCTGCAACCTGCCTCGAGGCTTCTCGAGGCTTTGGCTGAGGTTCTGACTGTACACAACATTTCCGTCTGTTGTGACAAAGGTACTCCAGCCAGATGTGCGTCAACGGTGCCTCAGCTTTTAACTTGCCGGGTTTGGCGTAATCGTCTAGCGCCAGACAATGGGAAACGCCGCGCTTGAAAGGTACCTCATTGAAGGCATGATCGGGCGCGCCATTTTACCTCCTCGTCGACACGCAGCGGTTTGTTCCTCTACCCTTCCCCTTTGCTCTATTCCCTCCACCCGACTGACCACCAACTCTTCTTCTAGGCTCAATCCAGAACTCCTCGACCAACTCAACCGCAAAGAAACGATGCTCACCTCCCTCCATCCACCCCACCCGGAATATCTCGCCGTGCTAGGATGCATTGACACCCGCCACGACCAGGGGATCTGGCTCTTTACGAGCCATAGGACATCGCCGGCTCATCACTTCGCGTGGAACATTCTCAGTAGCACCTGCAGCTGAAGCACCGATGTGTCGGATGTACCGTCGGAAGTCGGTCGGGTCCCTGACTTCAAGCACTCCCGGTCCTGCACCACCAGATGCAGCCTCGACTCTTCCGGGTGCAGTTGGAAGAAAATGTGTTACAGCGCCAATAATATTCTTCTCAAGGGACTGCGGTATGTCACACGATCTGGCAATGGAGATCTCTCAGACCAAAAGCTTACCTACTTAGATGTCCATGAGCTACATTGACCGAGGCAACAAGCGCTATTCCCGCCTTCTCTCCCTCAAGAAGTGCCTGCACGAGCCCCCCCCACAGTCACCTCCTCTGGCAAACATAGGTGCAATGCATCACCATTCACTTACCCGAGCTCAAGAAGCATGGCAGCCCCCAAACCGGCAAGAAGGCTGGGTTATCGAGCCTCTGTCCCCCGCAGAACACGGCTATCCCGACGATGCGAAAGACAAGGCAGCAACCACGAACAACCCACGGAAAGCCGAGACGCTCCTCAAACTGTGTCCCCAATGCTGCGTCGCCCCGCGACGGCAAGACCAAGAAGGAAAACAAGTCCATATTCGTCGAACCGAGGCCGGAACCGATGCGTCGCCCAAGACCACTGTCCTTGTCCCTGGGGACCGCCAATGCCAGCACAACCTACTGCGCCGGTAACAACTCCCAAGACCACACCGACAGACAGGAGCGCGTTCCGCCGCGCGGAGTCATCGGCAGGATCTTGCGAGGCATCATTGAAGGAAAAAGGCTGGCCCTAAGCCAAGCCTGCCTGTCCGGCGCTGGGCCGTGTTGGCTCGCCGTCCCTCAGCCGGACGAGCACTAACCAATTCGGCCCAGGAGAGGGCTAAGAGACACCGGTCTCCCCTCTTCCAGGAATTGCCGTGCGCGGCCGGATCTTCACGAGCTGGTGGCCAAGTGGCAAGGGGAAGAGGCGGAGTTCCACGCCCGGCTTCGACCCAAACTATCTTCAAGACGGGGACATTGGGGAAGCGGACGATGAGGGGGAAGATGGGCAGAGATAAGAGGGGAAGGCACAATAGGGGATGGGTATACGAAGCTCACCAGCCGTCTGCCCAGACCACTCCAATAGTCCTTTCCAGATCTACATTCCTTCCATCTTGTAATGTCGGGTGAGGCGTGTGGTAACCATCTTTGATCCCGAGCTTGTGGCTCGTCGTCCTCAATCGCCGTCGTTTCGAGAGAACGAGCACCAGCCAAGTAAGGCTCATCGAACAGCCAGGACCAATAACCCCCATACCTAGCACCCACGGATTCCAGATCGTTCCTTTCGAGAGCGCTGCGGCTGGTCCCAGGGCGGAAAGGAGGCAGGAGAAACCTATGAGCTCGGCGCTCATCCGTATCACCTCGTCCGGCATTCCCGGATCCGTCTTGGTGATGATGCGTAGACATTCTGGCATCCGAAGCGGATCTTGAAGCCGGCGACCCTTTCGTACGATGGTATCTCGTCGTTGCACGACTTGCTTGTCGATGATGATGACGGCAGTGGTAAAGGACTGATCTGACGACGACCTGTGCCGCGAGCTCGGCGACAGCGTCGGTCATACTGGAGAGAAGGTGTATTCCGCACTTGAAGCTCCTCGAAGTTTGTAGAGTACGCAGAGGAAAATCAAGCTTCGGGCTTGGGGTGCTTTGAAGTTGCAGTGTTCTATGATTTGCTACCGGTGCCAAACTTGAAGGTCGGCTCAGCAGTTGAAAGCTATGTGTTGCTGTCGAGGATGCCGTTTCTGATTGCTCCAAATCTCGTCACGTGTGGGGTCGTGCCCGGACCCTGGCTCACGGCGACCCTGGGATTTTCTGTCCCGCAACCCCGGCTCGCGGAGTACCACTCCTCCATAACATCTTGTCCAACAGTTCTCGATCGATACTTTCGTAGGCAACCATCGCATCGCCTCGAGCATTTCGAGCTCCCCCTTTCATTTCGTAGAACTTGTTTGTCAGCCAATAGCAGAATTGCCGTAACGCGCTCGGATTCGCACGCGCCCGTCATCCTGTCTGCTTACTGGCCCGACAACTCTCCTCGCGTTAGCACGCCGCAAGTTTGTTACGCGTTCTACATCACGGCGGTCGGCCTGGTTCCTGGCTCCTGGCCCCTCGCCAGGTTCTGGGACCATGGGGCAGGCATGGCCTGGCACGTATCGACAGCCGGCCAGCCAGGAACAGGCAGGCCGCACCGCGACACTTGCACTACAGCCCTCGCCGACAGCCCTGACGATGCACTCATCTGGGATCAAGTCCGCAATACCGTCACCGAATCCACGCCGCCTCCCCGACCGATAGCATTCTCCCTCCAACAATGATCTCGAGTCATTCTTCTGGGTGTTGCTCTGGATATGTATTCACTACAACGGGCCGAACGAAAACGCAGTCGTTCCACGGTTTGAGAAGTGGAATTATATGGACATGGAAGAGCTGGCGAGTAACAAAAAGGGCGTGATTGCCGACGAGGGCGATTTTCTCAAGATCACGGAGGAGTACTTCACGTCGTACTTTCAGGCAATAACGCCATAGGTCAATAGACTGCGGAGGAAGGTATTCCCGAACGGTGAGAGGTAGAAGAAGCCAAATCCAGAGCTATACTCCTCGATAAAGGAGATCCTTCGCGAGGCCCAGAAGGACCTGGAGGCGTCGGTAGGCAAATAGCATTATATCCTAGGTTGCATCTCTCAATGTTCTGTATTTCGCCGTGAGCATGCACTCACAGTCGCCCATCGCCTCCGCCAACTGTCCCAAGGTCACCTCCGTCGACGGCGTTGAAGATGCCGCCACCGGCGCCACCGCTAGCTGCCAGGAGTTTACAGCGCGCCATGTCGTCAACGTGCACCGCGGACATGCGCGCCGCGCCGTCGCCAACGCAGACGACGCCTCCGGCACCCACCGCCACCTGCATCACGAGCCGGACGGCGCAGACGCGGAGCCCCCTGCTGCCCCGCGCGGATGCGGTTACTGATCGGCTCCTTGGCCAGCGGGGCCGTCTCCGTCGTCTCGGCGCTGGCGAGGTCAGGCTCCACGAGCAGGGTGCCGGCGGCGATAGCGAGCGCCTACTCCTACTGGGACTTTACTGTGGCTGGGTGTCAGTGCCACTCTAAGTCTAGCTAGGTCTTGGAAGCAAGCTCTATACTAAGTAGTAACGACGTAGATTCTGCGCTTCGGCGTGGTATAATAGGCCAACCTCGATGCCCCCATCAAGTAACACCTCGATCCAGCTCAACTACTCGTCCCAGCTGGAGCGGCTCGTTAAGAGGCTGCCCGAACGCTTCCAGTCCCCAAAAGAAAGGCTCAGGAGCCAGCTGCCGCCCCTCTTCCGGAGGGACTACCCCATGGTGATCAATCACTGGGACCTCCTCGAGAACAACATTCACGCGGATGCACAGACTGGCCACCTTACCGGCATTTTGGACTGGCACGAGGCCAAGGTGGGCCCCATTGGCATACAGTTCTGGGGACTAGAGAACCTCCTCGGCTTCCGGACGGAAAGAGGCATGCGTTTCCATGCCAAGCACCTCGAGCTCCGCCGGCTGTTCTGGGAGACGCTCTACGCGTTATATATGTCGTTTCTACTCAGCGAGAATGCAGCGTCGGCTCCTGTCACAGCAGGACGGTTGAGCTATCGTTTTTCTCACACGTATATCACATGCGTTTTCTCAGATGGTCGTGTCGGCACTATCCACATCCTTTTTGACCGTGTATCCGCGTGACCAGTGCAGCATCCGGAACAGTCATGCCGGTGCTCGTGTCTTCCTTGGCCCGCTGCCCCTTGAGATGGGACTCAATTACATATGAGTCCACTACTATACCTCCACCCCGTTAAAGACACAGTTCGACGATCATGTAAGGTCAAGAGCAACCACATCATATCAGGAATTACGAAGCTGCAATGGATACCCGATTGCCAGGCAGAGCAAACGTGGACAACTGCTGAGAGACTGTAGATTAAGACAAGTACGCCGACGTTGTTGCTTATTGAAAAAGACAGGCTGAGATCAGCTTGTTCGGCTCATATCTTGGTTGCTCAAACTTGAGGTTCGCCAGCCACTCCAGGTATCTAAGATTACGAAGGGAGACCGACCGCATCGGTAAACTGACAAGAGTCAGTCAAGAAACTAGAAGACATGTGAGGAACGTCTCTTCTCATACCAAGACCAGGCAGCGCATGAT
>Ga0209127_100206_pt1 | contig 21499 bp, 21 predicted proteins | sample LakSupMetagenome_FD_187469 | JGI IMG/M metagenome (GOLD analysis project Ga0209127, IMG submission 187469) | Freshwater microbial communities from Lake Superior, Canada - Sta WM archaea (SPAdes) (version 2) | ecosystem: Environmental > Aquatic > Freshwater > Lake | place: Lake Superior, Canada...
ATTGTCGCCTCGCGGCTGATCCCGGGACATGTCCTACAAACCCGCCAGAGCGTGTCCTGCGACTTCGCTACTGCTGCCAGTAATGGCGGCACCTGCGCGTCCTTTGCCGCCGGATGGGGTGTGACCGAGGATACCTTTGCGAAACTCAATCCCAGTGTCTCGTGCCCTGGGCAGCTGGTCACCGGCATGGAGGACTGCGTTATCGGCACCGTGTCGTCCGGCTCTCCCACCAGGAGCTAAGCCACCAGCACCTCGACGAAGGCTACTACCTCGACCAAACCAAATGCCACGTCTAAGACAACCACCAGCCTGGTGGCCACAACTACGTCTGGTGCCGCCCTGGGGCCCACTCAGCCAGGCTTGGCTGCCGACTGCACCAAGTTTCACGAGGTCGTGTTAGGCGACCAGTCTGGTACCACCGAGACGCTGTACCGCATCAGCCCCGCGGACTTTGCCAAGTGGAATCCCTACGTCGACGCCGATTGCGACAACCTGTGGCTTGGCTACTGCGTCTGTAGCGGTGTGTAAAGGAGATATGTATGCATCCTACCTCCTCGACGCTATATCTTGGTGTGACTATAATGCTACAGTCCTCAATCCGCTCTTGCATAGCTGAGTTCCAGTCAGCACATAGACAAAACTTCACTTGTACATAGGTAGCCTCAATACATTAAGGTAGCCCGCGTCAGATCTTGGCTCCGCTTAAAACAGCCGACCGTTTTGGATTCCCGCCACATGTTTATCACTAAAATGCTTCGCACGATGGCCATTCTACCGTAGGCTGATCTTAATGCTCAGTTGAGCGCCATGTCTCATGAGATCGCTCCCTAGTCCCTGGTCTCGGCTGAAGAGTTTGTTCAAGTGTCTCGATGAATGACCGGGCGGGTACACTGTCAACAAGCGCGGCCTCTCCCGTGCGAATTTCGCGTTGGTAGCTCGCCATCCCTTTGAACCTCACATGCGCAGGCCCTCGTCGAACATTGCTTGATTTTTTGGCTCGTCTATTAAGCCGCTGCTTAAAGGATGTGACACTATATGCTTTTTTCGGGACCTAGTACGGATACTACCCAAGCAATCTCAGTGTTCCTAGTATGCACTGTTTCAGATCTCGGTTGCGGCGTTCCTGCAGGATTCGTCTTCGGCCCGGCCATACAGAGCGCGGCACCTAGGCACGTTGTCCAGCGACGCCCGGACTCTTGAAGCACACAGTAAATCCTTTTATTATAGCCATCAACCTTCCTAATTTCGTCCTTTGCTTATCGCAGGACGTATAGGATCTCATTCCCCCATTGAGCACAGCATAACATTAGGACATGACCAAAGAACGACGCTGAGATCCTATTGCGACCCTGAATCCTGTCCCTGCCCGTCCTGATTCCCGCTTCTGAGAGGCCGCAACAACCCCGGACGATTCCCACACGGCGGTTATTCCGAGAGATAGCCGTCTAGATGGTACGGAGACAAGCACCGGACTCTCCTACGGTGACTAGATACGACCGCAGCCATTACTGTGGATCGAAGTTCAACGCAGTTTACTTGAGCAATGAGCGGCAAGGATAGAACTTCGACGGTCAGGTGATCAAGAACAGGCCCTGCGATGTTGCAGATTCAGATCTCCTCTTGCCTAGCTAAACCCCGGGCCTCCTGTGGCCTGCTTGGCCGGTATTCTCGGTTACATTGCACTCTCGAGCTCTGAGAGATTCTCGCCTTCTCAGAACATATCCGTCTCCACCAAAGGTCCACTCATCAAGGGGGGCCTCGCACGGGCCTATGAAGGTTGATGGATCTTCGTCGCCTCGCGTGGACTCGGCTACAACTGTTGAAACCCCTTATGTCTCCGTACTCTTGCCACTTGGTTTGGATATAGATATAGATGACGCGGATGTATGTATGTAAATAGCAGAATAATGAGGTTGTCGTCGACACCTAAAAATCCACGTTAATCCTCACATAATCCCAACTTGAGCTCGTGCTTTGTCGTCCTATTGTGATCGATACTCCTTTTCGCTCGTTGATGGGGTTGAAGAGTTGTAACGGGGTCAGCGAGCTCGAGCCGCTGAATAAGAACGCCAAGCATGTAATGGGCATTGGCACAGTGGTCGGTCCCTGCCCCTGGAGGTCCTCCCTTTAATGGCGTCCGGCCCGGGCCGCTTCCAAGACTTGAGGGGGGCAACTGGGTCTTGTCTTAACTTCCTGTCTTCAATCCTCCATGCCCTCAATTATCTGCTCCGTTCCCTGATCATCTTGTAAAACGCTTCAAACAACTCCGCTTGATAAGTAAATACTTCGTCGGAGAATGATTCGCGGGTTCAATACTGTGAGTGCTTGTTCCAGGGCTAAGCGCGCAGGAAAGTTCCTTTTGACGGCTCCACGGCTGGGGCCACCTTCCGAGAAGAATCATTTTGCTATAGATGCAAGAAACTGTGCTCGAGACTACTTGTGCATGGACAACTTGCACACGACGCTGATAGGACGCCATTATCACGCAGATCGGGGACACTGGCGGCTAAAATGCGGTGCTGCCGCTGCGTGGGATGTCAAGAGACGATGCGGGGTCCTGTCGCAGGTAACACGTCCAGCCCAAAACGCCGCAGGGCCTGCTGATTACCAACGGCACAATGCCTGCCTGGTGCTACGTATTGCACTGCCCTAGCAGATAGGCCATCCGGTTGATCCAGCGATAACCATGGCTGATCACAAGACCACTGTGGCGCCGGAGGCCTCGGTCGAGGGTGAACAGACTTTGCCAGAGCAGTCGCCGCCATCCGAGGGCGAGCAACACCCAGGGAGCCCGAGACTGCCTGAGCTCCAAGCTGCAGCAGCTGCCCACGACAACCGGCAAGAACGTGACGAGTCAAACAACTCAACCCATGGCGCGAGCAGCTCCTCGGTAGGACTAAGTGTACGTCGCAACACTAGGTGACGGATATTTCGCCCATATGTCAACAGAGCTGATGGCACCAGATCGACTCAGATGATAGTGACGCCAACTCATCCTTGGGTGATGTGGCCGTGGCGTATGTATTACCTCAGGTAGTGTTCCCACCGGCGCCATATAACTGACTTGCTTCCTGCTTGCTAGCTCATCCAGCGTCTCTGCTACCTCCAGCGTCTTCGAGTTCGTCGAGAAATACGGCCGGACCTTTCACAGGTACAAAGAAGGCAAGTATTATCTTCCAAATGACGAAGTAAGTGTAGCCTTGCTGCCCTGCTACAACTGGAAAGGGTTTGCTGAACAGCTTCTCCCACAGCAAGAACAAAGTAGACTAGGTATATTGTTAGCTTGCCCATGAGTGACCCCGATGCTCGCTGACGGTGCTGCGGCAGACCTCCAGCACAGTCTTGCGTCCCGGCTGCTCGAAGGGAAGCTTTATCTGGGCCCCATCGACCGGCCGAGTCGCGTCCTTGACATCGGTACCGGAACTGGAATATGGGCCATTGAGTTCGGTGTGCACTTCCAAGTCGATTGCGCACAGAGTCGTGTAGACACATGGAGACTAACACTCGTTGTTAGCCGAGAAACACCCCGAGTCGGAAGTACTAGGGACCGACCTGAGTCCGATACAGCCCGGCTACGTCCCTCCAAACTGCCGCTTCGAGATTGACGATGTCGAGGACGACTGGGTGCACTCGTACAAGTTCGACTACATCCACGGTCGCTACATCTGTCCCTTCCTGGCAGACGTACCGAAGCTCCTAGGCATGATCTACGACAACCTCAATCCCGGCGGGCACGTGGAGATCATGGAGACTCTGATGCTGATGAAGGCCATCGACGACTCCCTGAACGGCCATCCACTGCAGAAATGGAACACGATGATGGTCGAAGGTAGGCCCCCCTGTTCCTACCTGCACCAGCGTCCGTCGTGCCCACCACTCTGCTGACGCTTTTGTCCCAGGCATAAGGAAGATAGGCAAAGACCCCCTCTCCGCGGTACACCTCAAGCAGTGGATGGGAGAAGCCGGCTTCATAAGCGTCGTGGAGAAGAAGTTCTCCGTGCCGGCGAACCCCTGGGCGAAAGGCGCCGAGCAGAAGATCCGGGGGATGATGATGATGAACAACCTCCTCGAGGTCGCTCAGGGCATCACTACCAAGATCTTCACCGAGGTCCACGGGTGGTCAAGGGAGGAGGTCGAGGTCTTTCTCGTCGATATCCGGGATGGGTTGAAGGATAGACATATCCATGGTTATGTGCCTGTGTAAGTGGTTAGCTAATCCAGTCATTGACGACCTGCTAACTGTTGCAGGCTGTGTGTTTGGGGGCAGAAGCCGGCGGCATTGTAGGGCTTGGGGGAACCTAGGGGTCACCTGTGAGGACTTCGGAGACTGAAAGTAATCGTGTCTGGGAGGAGGCAACAGTGCCTATGCTCTCTGTTAATGGCACAGAAGACGGTGGAGAGTTTCAGTGGTCTCGGGCGTTGGAGAGTTAGAGTTCATAGCCTGGATTTGTAAAGTGGGAGCAACAGATGATGCCGGAACCCCTGTCCCTTCGTGTCAATATCACAATGCTATTCCCATCTAAATCCTACTGACAAAGGTCCAACTGTGCGATCCCACAATCTAACGGTAGAGCCGGCCTGGCTTCAGCGGCTCAGCCTTCTCGTGCTTCAACCCCAGCGCAATCCGTCCAACGTCGGCCTTGGCCTTGACGTCTTGCATCATGACCTTCGTCCCTCCCAAGACTCTCGCCCGCTCGCCACCGCTCATGGCGGAGTTCGTCTTGGGCAGCTGCAGGTACTTGCTGTTACGCGCCACCGTGCTTACGTATCCAAGCACGTCCGGAGCCACCGTCATCGACTCGACAATGACGCTGAGTGTGCCGGCAATGAGCAGCGCGCCGGCGCAGAGGAAGTACCCGACCACCCAGCCGACGGAGATATAGTACACCAGCCCTGCCGTGTATGTGTGGGTGGCGGTAACGGTGACAAAGTCGCCCTCCTGGCCGGCCTGTATGTCGGTCTGGTTGACATAGGTGAGGTAGTGCACCGAGTTGCCCAGGTCGATCCACGTGTTGAAGAGGTAGGACATGCGTCGGCTGAACTCGTCCGGCGTGGCGAGACTGGTCAGGTTGAACTCGTACTTGTCAAAGCTGTCCTCTTTGCCGTACAGGCCCAGGAATATCTCGTCTGCGTAGCCAGCCGTTAGTTAACCCGTCAGCCTAAACGAATCGGCAGCGGGGAATACGTACTTGGAGTCGTGACGAGATCGCTATCAGAATGAAACGGTGACGTGTTTTGAGCAAAGCTCAGGTCGAACCCGCTGAAAAGCGCCGCCCCGGAGGTATTCTTGAGGTTTCCAGGGGGCGTCGCCGTCACATCCGAGCCACCACTATTGCCAGAGCTGTAGTAGCAGTCAGCCATGCCCCCTTGCCTCGAAGAGTCGGTGTAGCATTCGACGGTGAAGTCGATAAATTTCTGTTCGAAGCTACACTCGATCAGCGAGTGCAAGGACTCGTTGCCAGTGGTCGGCAGAGCGTCGGCGCCAACGTCCGCGGCCGATCCCTTCGTGATGACCGACGCAAACTTCATGCGATCGTAGTGCAACGTCATGAGGTCCGATTCGGCCGTCATGTTGTCCGAGTAGAAAAGGTAGCGAGCCGTGCCTCCGAGACTGTTCTGCCACTGAAGACCTTGAGGTAGCCCAGTTGTCTCATTGAAGTAGGAGCCGTTGACTACGGACCATTCTCCGCACTGGAAGTCGAAGTAAGACGAAGTCACAGGAAAGTTCACGCGCTCCCACCGGAGGTTGGTTTGCGTGGGTCCGTCTGTTGGCATGTAGTCGACGCCGAATACAGGCTTTGTCAAGATCAACGGTATGCCGTAAAACGACGTGGCGCTCGGGGCATCGATCGCCTTGTTGCTATCGAGCCAGACAGCCCTGGGGTGGTTCCAGTAATCCTCGTCAGGGTTTTGCGAAGGACTCGCGGGCAAGAACGTGGCCAGGTAGAGGTTTGTCATCTTCTGCATGATGTCGTACTGGCTGTTCGCGTGGATGTTCTGGGCCAGGTACTGGAACGAGAAGAACCGGTTCGGCCCCGTCATGTCGAGATACAGGACGGGCATGGTGGCATTGACGAGGGCGTGATCGATGGTGTAAGTCCGCTGCAGGGCCTGCGAGCCCAGCGGCGACAGGCACCACACGGCGAGCAGGAGCAGCGTGAGCAGATCCATGCGTCGCAGCAGAAAAGGTTGCTTGATGGCGCTGCCGAAGGAGTTGCTGCCGACGAGCTGCTCGAGCTCCATGAGCTTGATGCCACGCTCGACCTTGTAGGTAGCCCAAGCCTTGAAGACCTGCGCGGTTACGGCAGCGAAGACGATCGGCCAGGCTGAAATGGCAACCTTGATCACGTCCTCGAGGGAGCCCCAGTGGGAATCAACGCTCTTTCCCTTCATGAGGATAATGAAGAGGCCGAGGACTATGGAAGGATGTTAGCAAATGGCAGGTCAGTTTCAGGGATGGGTTGATAGGTCAGCTCACGGATGAAGAGAAGCGGCAGGACAATGCTGAGACTGGCCATGATGTAGAACGTCATGTTGGCCCAGTGTTTCTTCAGAGGCCTCGATACCTTCTCGGCCGTCTTGTCCTCCATGTGGTTTAGTTCTTTGGCCGTGATCTTGTATGTGACCTTCTCCCGCTCCGCGTTCTCCTTATCGCCTGGTGCAGGTGCAGCAGCAGGAGCAGCAGCAGGAGCAACAGCCGCGGACAGCGGTTGGCGCTGAACAGGCTGTGTACCGGCCGCGGCCGCAGCCATAGCAGCACCCTGTACCGCGGCACCAGCATCGATGGTTACGTGACCTCCAGAATCTGGTGCAGAGATGTCAGCTTTCTCTATCGGGCAATGAAGGCTAGCCGTCGACGGGCAAGACATACCACTGCTATTATTCCCCAGAGTCTTATCGTCGTCGTCGGCAGAACGGGATTGCCCGTCCTGTGCGCCATGATGTAGGTCGTGCGCTGCCTCAATCGTATTGTCGTGGTCGTCGTGGCCATCGTGGTCATCATCATCCTCATAGTCGTGGTCGTCGTCCTCGTCCACAGACCAATCGTCGTCAGAGATGATCTCGTCGCCATCCATGAAGTGGTCGCCAATCTCGATAGCAGGGACAGCGGATCCGGCAATTGCCGCTACTCCCCGCAAGAGGCGAGCCTTGAACTGGTGCGTCTTGCGCTGCCTGAAGAAGTTCGTCTGCTCGTCCAACGCTTCTTGTATGGCCGCTTGATCTGCCTCGGCTGACGTATTCTCGGCGGCCACTGGTGCAGAGCTGCCTATCGCGACGGTTCGGGTGGCCGAGGCATCGTCCTTCTTCTGGTCCGCTGGAGCGGGAGCGTCCTTCGCACCAGATGCGACAGGCTCCTTAGCCTCCCTTTTCGCCTCTGCCGGGCTGCTTTCCGTGGTCAAGGGTTTGGCGGTAGTCTTCTCGGCTGCCCCCTCGTTCGATTCCTTGCGAGGTGCGGATGCTGGCGTATCCTCTTGATCCTTGACCGGTCTCTTCACTTTCACCAGTGTCCCATCCGGCTGACGAACGGTGACGATCTTGAAGGCTTCACCAGAAGTGTTCGACGTAGTCGTGGCCGGTGCGAGAACAGCGTTGCCGGTACCTGCAGCCTCCTCGGGGCTGAGCTTTCGCTTCACCGTAACGATGGTCCCATCGGGTTTCCTGACTTTCACCAGCTTGAAGCCCGGAGGAGCGGTGGCAGTCGGCTTCGGTGCCGACTGTGCTGGAGGTGCTTCCGGCACCGAAGCCCCTGAAGGAGCCGCGGTCGGCCCCTCAGACTTCAAGTCACCAGTCGCTGATGGCGTGGTCATGGTGAAGCTGCGTCAAAGTCAAGATGCAGGCCCTATCCGCCCAACTTGAGGACAAATGAAGAGAGAAAACAGAGACCAGGCGTCCTCGGGTCCCGGCCGTGGGAATGAGAGACCGCGCCATGGCATTTAAGGGCCCTCTTAGACGCAAAGTCTTCACGCCATGCCGATGGGACTGTAATAAGAAGTGCCATGTTTGAAGACACCGACCATCGTCTAGACTGTCGTTAGTTTTCGATAGCTTCACAGCTACCCGCGGCTGAGACAGGGATCTGTTGGTCGACCTGAAGGTCTGGTCCAGGCCGATAAGGCTGCTTAACCCAATACAGCGGACACTACAATCCAGCAGCGCGGCGCTAGTAAGGCATGACTTCGATATTGGGACATCTCAGCCGTAACCATTGGTGGGCGGACCGGTCACAGCTCGTGGCAAAAAGACAATGGCGCCGGCGGAGGCCGAGTGAAGCCCGCTAATCCCACTTGGGATTATGGGTGTTTACATTCCCGACCAGAGACTGTGAATGCTCAACCGCTGGCACTGACAACAACAGCACTTTGTAAAGAAGAGACATCGGCTGTTTCCTGCATGTTGCTGATGGGCAAAAGGTGAGTTTGATGCATAATGTGAGGCCATCGGCGCTCATCCTGACCACGTGACCTCATCAAATGGTGCGGGGGCCTGCTATCTCAGTCTATGCCATCAGCCCAGAAGGCCGATCAGCGATGGATTATCGATGATGCAGAAATATCCAGACAACTGCTTCAGTCGGAGCCTAGCAAGATCTCGTCATTACCTTAGGGTTGCCACGCTTTGATGTAGCCGGTCGGTGTAGTTTGACGTGGCTTCATTACAGGTCTGGTAAGGTACCAGATGGTAGCGAATTAAGCGTGGAGTCGGCTCCTTCCACGACTCCATTGGGCGTTGGCGGGGTTCCTCGCCAAGTGGTCGCGGCGGTCCGATGCGGTGAGGGTTCCAGGTTGGATGCGCTGCGAATCAGTGGATAGAGACGGTCAAGCTGCGGACCGTTTTGCCGCGGCGTGATCTCTGCAAGGAGGCCTGACGACGCTGCATTGGCGGTCAATACATATCTATCCAATCATGCACGTCTCGCCCTGTCCAGCTAAAAGTCGAGTGCTGTTCTGGCGAAAACCGGAATACTTGAAACAGCCAGACGCCAGCACCTCCAAAGCAGTTGATCCATCTATAACCGTAAAACATCGCCTGTCCCCCTCTATCAACGAGAGCGATGTGACAACCCCGGGTGTTGAGATCGTGATACTCTTTGTCGTACAGATATCCGATTTTGGCCATTCCAGATGAGGAGTACAGCCAGCGCTGTCTACGAGCACCAGACTCCTGACTTCCGTCTGGTTTCTGTTTAATTCCCAGGATTCAAGGTTGACAAAGATTAAGCGCTATGTCGAACACCGCAAAGATGCCCATCCAAGAGACGATAACAATCATCAACAATTCGGGAAAGATCATCAGCACTGTAAGTCCACCCAGCTGTATCACCACCCGTACAAACTCTTGGCCACAATGTATCCGTCTGACCACATGCACAGGGCAAGCACCTCGTCAATATCTTCAAAGATGCCAAGGCAGCCTACAAGGACAGAAAGGAGGCTCTTAAGGCCGAGCGTGCCCCGGTTCCAGGGATACGTCGCGCCCAGACGTTCGACGTTGTCACGCCGCGGCGGGCAGGGCCTACGGTGGAGTACTACGAGTACGGCGCGGATGACTGCTATGAGAATGGTATCTACGACCGGCGACGATCCCACGATGACGGCCACTCCCTTGCCTCTTCTCATCGCAGCCACCGCTCCCGCAGATCGCATCGTAACCGCTCCGCATCACAGTCCAGGCCGGCCTTGACCGAGTCGAACCTCCGTACACACTCCGAGGTCTCGACCACGGGACCGTCTGCTGCTCCTAAAGCATACAGATCTCCGTATGCCGAGACAGCACCTCGGGATATGGCCGTATCCCGGCCGTCACTCTACCATGCCGCCACGACATCAGCCATCCACCCACACATGACACGCGCCGCAGCACCACCGTCCGCCCTCACCGAGACAGCGTCGCCCGTATCGACACCGCGCCAGAGCATGCTCGTCCACCGACCCCGGTCCGACCTGTCCCTGTCAAGGAAAAAGGAGATCGACATGAACCTCGCCTACGGCAATATCCCACCAGACCTGGCTTCTCGAGTCGATCTCGACGCGGACCATGTCTACGACGACGATGACGAGCTTGGACCTCCCTTGCCCTCGCGCATCATCCACCAAACCGAAGAGCAGGAAGCGCGCTCCCTCATGGCGCGCATTGAAGCCTTCCTCGACGAGGCGCACTGCATCCACCACAGCGCGACCGCCATCATCGCCCACCTGCAGGGCAACCCAGAGGCAGCAGCCGCCGTGGCGTTGACCCTGGCGGAGCTGTCGGCCCTACTAGGCAAACTGAGCCCGGCTTTCCTGAGCGTGGTCAAGGGCGGCAGCCCAGCCGTCTTCGCGCTGCTGGCCAGCCCGCAGTTCCTCATCGCCGCCGGAGTGACGGTCGGCGTCACCATTGTCATGTTTGGCGGGTGGAAGATCGTCAAGCGCATCCGCGAGGCGAAGAGGGACATGGACAACGCCGCCGTGGCTTTTGAAGCGCAGCAGGGTGCCGCGGGCTACGCGCCTTATGAACCCCACAACCCTGGCGTCGCCGGCAGCGGTTTCGACGAAGCGCTGGTTCTGGAGGAGGAGCTCAGCACAATCGAGAGCTGGCGGCGGGGCATCGTGCCCTTCGGCGAGGACGAAACCGCCGACATGGAGCTCATTAGCCCGGAGGCGGAGCGGAGGAGGAGGGCGGACAAGGGCGATGGCATATCACCTGACGACTCCGCGTCGAGAAGCGGACGGAGCTCGAGGTCGCACAGGACGAGCAAGACGCACAAGAGCGGCCACCGCGGCAGCAGTCGCAAGCACGGGGACGACGACATCCCCGAGCGCAAAAGCAGTAAGGGCTTCAAGACTAGGGAGGGTGACAACGACAGCGAGAGGACCGGCAGCCATCGCAACCACAAGAGCTCTCGGTCGAAGAAGACCGAGAAGGTCGGAGTCAAGGCTATCGAGGGCAGCAAGGAGGGCGGGAATACGCTCGATGCCGTCTTGCATAAGGAGAAGAAACCCAACATGCTCAAGACGCTGTTCAAGAAGAAGAAGGAGAAGGAAGACAACGACAAGGCTGGTGTGTCGGTGTAGATTAAGTCGGTCGAGAGTCAGGGGTAATACTTTCCTTCAGGTAGGGACCAGGATTGATATGGTAATTGAATATATGCATCATCCTGCCGGTACCGATTTGCATGACAGGTACACGTGTACTCCCTGCACATGGATCGAAGGTGGTGGAACATCATTATCAACACAGCCAAGACTTAACCTCGTCTCATCCCATATTTCTCTTCCAACTCATTTCCACAGCGTTATCGTCCTCTCGTCTCACAATATCAGATCTGCAAATCCCGCTCGGTGCTCACGCGACACAACTCCGTCCTCTCCGTCAGCAGCGCCGTCGAAAATGAGGCCTGTAGTAGGTGTTGAATCATGAGATCACGTCACGTCCGTAGATTATGGCGCGTAACGAGCAAAATTGCAAGTCGATGTTTGATGCCCCTCGCAGAGTGAGACGTGCCACCGAACCTCTTCATTTATTATGGCGCCTTTTGGTGACGACAACAAGTCGCAGTAAATAGAGAGCAGCAGGAAAAAAGACGCTGTGAATGTAGACAGAGTTTGTTGCCGCCAGTCCCGCCTCACATGATGACCTCGTTCGCCACATCCTGCAGACCTTGTTAGCTTGAACCATTCGACAGTGGCTTGCACACGACCACATACCCTCTTCAGCTCCTTGAACGGCAGGCAGATGCAGTTCTGCACCCGCACCTCGTCGCCGACACCGCACTCCTTGCCCAGGATGGTGATGGCCTGCACCTTGACGCCGTTCTTGATGATGCTGGTGTGGTGGCTTGTCACGGGCATCGGCGTGCCCTCCACCCGGGCCCAGGCGCCCACACGGCTGTTCCAACCGATAATCGAGTACAGCACGCAGGCGTCGTGCTTGATCTCCGAGTCCTCCAGCACGATGGACTCCTTGATCCGAGCTCCAGCGCCGACAGTGACGCGGGGACCGATAGACACGTTGGGTCCCAGCTTGGCTGTCGGGTCGACGTGGGCTGTGGGGTGGATGAAGACGGGAGGGATGATGTTGGCGGACGGCTTCGCCAGCTCCTCCGAGTTGTTCTGCCATGCCTTCTGGAGGTAGAGCGCGTTGGCGGGTACAGCCGAGCCGGCCGTCTTGATCTGACGCCAGAAGTCCTTGGTCTCGTACACGTAGAACTGCTTGGTGTCCGCCATGTCGCTGAGAATATCCTGCTCCAGGCGGATCACCTCGTTCTTCCTGTTCTCGTCGTCGTCATCGTCGTTCATGATGAACGAGTTCTCGAGGTTGTCGGAGGACGGGTACGAGACGAGACGCGGGGGCCGGTCGGTGCGACGCTTGATGGCACTGCGAATCGAGGGGAAGACGGCGTCGGTGCTGAACAGGTAGACGCCGCAGTTGATCAGGTTGGAGATGTGGCTCTCGGGCTTTTCGACGTAGTGCAGAACACGGCGAGTGTGTGCATCGCTGACAATGCACCCGAAGTTGGACGCAGCCTCTTCGCTGACACGTGTCCCGAGGATGACAGCCTCGGCGTCCTTCTCGCGGAACATCTTGAGCATCTCGTTGAGCGGGAAGCTGCAGCACACGTCCGAGTTGAGCACGAAGATGTGCTGCGGCCGGCCCTTCAGGATGATGTCGCGGAAATGGTACAGGCCACCGGCAGTACCCAGCGCCTGGTATTCGCGGAGGTATTTGATCGAGAGGTTGGGGAACTCGGTCGAGGCATCTTTGATGAAGTCTCGGAAGACGGACTCCTCGTAGTATCCGATCAGGTACACCTCCTGGATCGAGGGGACCTTGTCGATGGCCGTCAGGCAGTGCCAGATGATGGGGTGGCCGGCGACGTCGAAGAGGGGCTAGACATGGCGAAGAAGTCAGCTTGGATCCGTTGAGAGGACATGTGCGATTCTGGGAGAGTAGAGGATGTGAGGGCCCTATCTCTTACCTTGGGAACATCAAGTGAGAGCGGCCTGAAACGTGTACCTCTGGAGGAACCGCCGACCTAGAATCCAAGGGCCGAGTTAGTATACGCTTGTCTGTGCAGCTCGTCGAAGCAGAGAACACCGGGCGCATCTGCAGCAGGGGACACCGCCAACTCACAAGGATCACGGCTTTCGTAACAGCAGGGACGCCGTTGGGCTGTTTCTCGCGATGGGGAATCTGGAGAGACATTATGGGCGGGAGACAATAACTGACAAAGTCCTGGATCCAATAATAGTAAGGAGATTGTTCAGGCTGGGGCCAGAATAGAGTCTTGACACCTTCGAGATACAAAGGAATCCGAGGCCAGAAGTTGCGTCTCGAAAGTCCAAACAATCGGCCACATGCTTTCCCCTGAAATTGGGACCAATAAGAGTGCGGGGTGTTAGATGCGGTGAGGGAGCCTGGTCCGTGCGGAGCTGAGGGGCAGCTGCTCCCCGTCTTGGTTGTGGGGGGGTCCCGTCATGCGTCTCTCCAAACCCCCCACTTTGCGGGACGGGACCCTGGGCTTGCATCAATAGCAAAGACAGAAGGAAACACCAAAGCCAAGCTCACAGGCCGCCTTTTGAAGGACTTCAACCGACCTTCAACTTCACAGACGTACAGTTGATGCGTCAAGAGTGTGCCCTATGCTAAGAATAAATATACGCATCTCCCATTACTGTACTAGACATCAGTTGGCTTCTAAATTGCCCTGGCTTAACGGGATTCGCCTGCCTACGTACAGGACAGTACCTGACTTCCAGAGACTCTCTTGAAGAGAGCACCACATACATCCTGAGTAACACTCTGTAGCTGAGATAGTCTTGGAGAAAACCTTCAATGTGCCCCAGCTGAAATGACTACCACTTTTGATCTCCGAGGGCAGCGGGTGTGTGCTCTTTGGCCTCTCTGCTGGAGTGCATCTCGTCCACAGAAGTTCACAGCAGTTCACGGTCGTCCACACAAATCAGCTGGCTTGGTGTGAACGCCTGTTCGGGAATACAACCACCATGAACAATCCAAGGGTCTCCAGGAATCCCAACCCCCTCATTTCAGGTATTGTCAATTAGATGGAAACTGTTAAGGCGATGACCGGGTTGTCAGTGGGATTGCCATCATACTTTATTGCAGCCTCGAATCTTTCCCTCACCTGTCTATCACCCAACTTTTGCTTGTGTCCTTCTCGCAAGGCTTCCTGCCTCGCATCTCCCAACAATTCACGTTTCTCTTGTCTTCAACTTCGTTTTCATCTTGCTCCTTCTCTTTCTCTTCCCTGTCTCTCCACTGGGCCTCTCTTTCCACAGGCACCTTAGTCCCTGTATCCGGTCAACTTCAGGGAACTCTTTAGAACAAGGAATTTCAGCCATCATCTCATCAACCTCCTCTGTAAAACCTTCTTCCACTCCTTCTTCCCATCTACCGTTTTACGCTTCCTCTGTGGGAGGTTTCTTCCCTCGGAAACCCTCTGTTTCCATCATTCTGTCCATCAGAATTCCGTCCTATCGACTCATTCTGTAATCGACGCTCGCTTGCTTCATGTGGTAAGTCAACTCCCGTCTCTCGTCTCTGTCGGTGTCGAAACGGCACCTTATCTGACCAACGTCACAGATACGATGGCTCGCGGAAGAATCAAGCAGGAGCCTGGCTTCACCTCGACGGCCGCTGATTCTGTTGATGTGGTCCCGTGCACCAACAGTGCGGCTATTGATGAGGTGGCCAGGGCTCTGAAGTCATCCAAGAGCCTCCCGATGCCAGCCAGGGCCCGACTGCCCACCTTCACGCCAATCCCGGAGCCTAGCGAGCGACGAGCTATCAGGTCGGGAGCGCGTAAGTTATCCCGTTGCCGCTTGTACTAGTCACCTGTTTGCTAATCATCCATTTCCATTTCTAGCAAGCATCGACACTCGCCCGCAGGCCCCAATGACTGAAGCAGAGGAAGAGGAAGACGAGTGCGTCCTTATGGAGGTGCGCCGTCGCGTCAAGACCCTGCCCGAGGAGGACGTGAACCCCATTCCGGTCAACCAGAACGCGTCCTTCATGTCCAATCCGGCCTTCCAGGCCATCGGCCAACAACTCAAGGAGGTCAACGACACGCTGGGCACCCTCCAGTCGCTGGGCATCCAGCACGTGGCAAGCCTGCCCGAGCTTGTCCTTGTCGGCGATCAGTCCGCAGGCAAGTCCAGCATCATGTCCGCCATCGCGGGACTCAACCTTCCGCACAACACCGGCGTTTGTACGCGCTGCCCGGTGCACATCCGGCTCTCCCGCGCCACTGGAACCGATTGGACCTGCCGTATCAGTCTTCAGCAGGACTATGCGTTTGTCCCTAGCGACGAGCCCATCACCCAGGACGACGTCAACCAGAGCAACCCGTTCCCGCCATGGGTGAAGCAGGCGCGAGTGGTCAAGGACTTCGTGACAATCCGCGAGAAGGTCGACTCGATCGAGCAAATACTCCGCTGGGCCCAGGTTGCCATTCTGAACCACGATGACAACCATGAGCTGTTCATCCCACAGGATCTCGATCATGCAGATGCCTCCGACATCCTCTCGAGGGCAGAGGCGCAGACCAAAGCCAAGTTCTCGCCGAATACTGTGGCTCTGGAAATCCGAGGGCCTGGGCTGCCGGATCTTTCCTTCTATGACCTGCCTGGTGTCTTTGCCAACGCCCGGCGTGCCGAAGATCAGTACCTGGCCGAGGTCGTCCTGAATTTGACCCGGGAGTACATCTCTCACTCGGGTGCCATCATCCTTTGGGCTGTACCGATGAACACGGATCCCGAGAACTCGACCACGTTTCGAGTCATCCGCGAGATGAACGCAGTTAAGCGCTGCCTCGGAGTCATGACCAAGGCCGACCTCCTTCCCAGCGGCGGTCACGACCAGTGGATTGCAATTCTCGAGGGCCGCTTCCACCAGACAGGACTCGGCTACTTCATCACGTCGCGCCCGGATAAAGGCGATCTCGATAACCAGACTGCCTGGGAGGAGGCCTTCTTCAATCGACGGGCCAGTCACAGCTCGCATGAGACACCGACATGGCCCCATGAGTTCGCGGAATACGACGAAATCTGCGGCGTGGTGCGCCTGAAAGACTTCTTGTCCCACAAGCTTGCCGAGGACTTTCGCCGAAGGTGAGTTCCGCCTCGATAACTGAGAGTCGTTCCCAGTCACTAACCCTTCTGCCCCTTGCTAGCCTGCCTGCGGTCAAGACAAAGCTCCAGGAGCGTCTCTATCACGTCGTGAGCCAATTGAGGAAGCTCCCCGAGCTTCCCGAGAACCCGGAATTCGAGATCCGCAAAGCCTTGCTGGAGTTCACCAACCTGGCGCGGACTTGCCTTGATGGCCCGGAGTTCTTGGATGCGTGGAAGTCCAAGGAGACCGAGTTCCGCGATGCGGTTGTCAACATGAAACCGAAGTACATCGTCAAGCCACCCGCTACCAAGACCGATGTGATCGACCTGGAGGCGGACACCCCCATGGTCGGAAACACTCCAAAGAGGGTTTCCGTAACGGACCACTATGCAGACCAGAATACGCCTTCGAAGCGACGTGCCGGCACTGCCACTCCCAGCCGAGTCAAGGTCGAGGACAGCCCGACATCTTCTACCCGCGGTTGGCACACATCCGTTGCGACACCGTCCGGTCTCCGGCCACCTGGCTTCCCGCCTCGGTCGAGGAGCCTAGAGGAGCTTCGGGTCATTATCCAGTCCAAGCGACAGCCCGGCGTCCCAGACTCGATCCCCGAGGGCGTGTACCAGTACCTGTGCACGGAGTCGGTGCAGCCTTGGATCCGCCCAGTGACCGCTTTTATGAAGGAGACCACTAAGCTGGTGAACGCGGAGCTTCACCGGGCCCTGGAAAGCGCCTTCGCCGTGCTGAAGAAGCGGTGCGTATATCGCGAGGCCAGGACGCACCTCGACGCATTCCTTAAAGCTCACCGCGACACTCTGGCCAACCAACTGAACTACGCGCTTACGCTTGAGCGGCGCCGGATGTACACCAAGAACGACAGCTTTTTCGCGATCAACAAGGAGGCCGAGCTCCGCGAGCTGAAGCGCCATCGGCACTTTTACCGGTTCGTGGCGATGGGACAGCAAGCCGGACCGGGTGATGCACAGCGACCCCGGTTATTGAAAGACATGTCAGCAGAAGAGATCCAGCAGGAGGAGGCTCGTATGGCCAAGGAGGCGCCCAAGATGGGCCCCGACCCGTTCAGCCAAGAAATTGATGTCGCTGCGTACACTAGGGGGTACTACTTGACTGCAGCTTCTCGGTTCATCGACTACGTCTCGCTCCACATCCTCTCCGGCATGTTCCCGACTGTGGCCGAGTCGATCCAGCATTACCTGGACAAGAAGCTGGGCTTGATGGACCAGGCTGGTAAGTCCTTTGCGTCTTCAGACATCCACGGTTTTCATGCTAACGTGCTCTGCTGTAACAGACCGGGCACTCTTTGACCGCCTGATGGAGGAAGAGGCCGCTACTGCCGATAAGCGTGCCCAGCTCAAAGAGGACAAGAACAAGTTCGACAAGGCCATGCAGTCCATCCTGGCGCTTGAGGCTTCGGTGTCCGCCCGAACCGCTACGGCGCACGGTGACGGAGACGGAGAAGACGAGGACATGGACTATGATGGAGACGCCACGATGACACCTGGTTCGCCGCATGGGCAGCCTGGATACGCGTCGACGCTGGCGACTGGAGAGGTCATGTAGGCCTGCCCCCATGTAGGCGCGCCCCGGTATGTGTTCAACTGTTGCGGAGGAAGATGTTTTGCTTTGTTTTTCGAGGATGCCGGTGATGGAAGGATGTGTCAGGCTTGATGGGGCTCGCCAGGGTATGCGATGGTTTGTTACAAGTCCGCTGTTGACTGTATGCCAACGTAGTGGGTCTCGTCAAGATATCGTCGGTCTTGTCATCGCAGCTGTATGAGTATTCATTTAGGATATGACAGGCCTAGATCTGAAAACGAGTCTGTCTCGTGATGCAAATTCTTGTGCTGCGATCGACCTTGTAACTAAATACCGGCACCATGCCAGGCACACTGGTCCGAGACTTCCTTAATTGTCAACTCGACGGTCTCAACCACGTCTGATCTGGGAGATCTGAGAGGTGCGAGTAAGCTAACAGGGTGCGGTTCATGCACGGCACATTGGACGAATACATGATGACAATTTGCTGTGGATGGAACTAACACAGCTTTCCACGCTCGACAATCATGTAGAACCAAGTGCCTTACCCATTGCCGCTGTAATTAAGGTAGTGTAAAAACGGAGCAGAGAGCTACACAGTGTCTCTGCCATTTGGCATCTATCTGTCTTTCTCGCAAAGTCGGGACGAAATTCAGAGATTTCCATTTCCTTGTGTGGGCTTCATCCACACGCGCATTGGAGGAGGAACGGAGTGCTGACATACATGTTCGGGGACAACGGCCCGTGCTTTCGGCTAACCCGCGTTGGGCCAGACCCGGATGAGGAACTTTGGTGAAAAGTGGAGCGGTCACATCGCCTCCCCGTCCCGGACAATGTCCTGTGGCTGGCCCAGGCTGTCAAATCCAAGATCGGCTCCTCCTCGACACATCATCTGCTCGTTCCGAAAGGAAGCCCACGCCGACACTGTACCACCAGCAGGATCATAAACATCAGCAAAGGGTACCTTACCTTTCGTCGAGTCGGCCTCGTTCTTTCAAACCGACCGAAGCAGCAGGCCTTTCGGTTGTTGACAAGGACAGCGTCGTTTCTCGTCCCGCCTCTTCCTCTGGTCTTTTGCCCTCTGTTTTACCCCTCGTCCGGATCACAGAGGCGCCGGCCACTTCGAATCTCGGCTCCCATCCGCCCCTAGACCCGAAAGCAACACCATCGATACAATACTTGATCATCGAGGACCATGATCTCGGGATTTTGAAAGGCCTGGATTACCTGGGCGGTCCATCTTGGTGCGGTCGACGCGAACCTTGTTCTGTTTTCCTCGCCGCCCCAGAATCTCGTGACTGGTACGCGTTGCCGGCGAAGAACACCGTGAACGGATCCGGAATACTTGGCCCGATCCTTATCGGCATACAGGCAGCCAGTCGAGGTTTCCTGTCCTTCAGAATACCAGATCAACTGCTAGCGTCGTTTCTCTGTCTCCCAGCCTGGTCCGACTGTCGGTGTAACTTGCCGACTGTCGCCTCTCTTCTCAAACCTCACGCACTCGGATCCTTCCTGTCTCGGACAACAATACCACCACGTCGATGAGGAGGACTCGAACGCCTGTGGCTCAAGGGCCACACGGCGTCATGCCTCCGTCCACAGCCAGCCCCGGCTCAGCACCCCGCCAGTCATCTACAGAAGTCGACCGCTCCCGGAGCCAGCAGGTGTCGTTGAGATGGGACGACGAGAATAGCATACTCCGCCGCCCCGCACGGCTGCAGTTTGAGGTGGCTGAATGCGTTGAGACGAAGACTATCACCACTACGACCACGACCAAGCGTTCATATCCCCCCCTCTTCGTCAGGGAGCCCCGCTCTCTGCAGTCTCTCGACTCCAAGGAGTACCCATTGGCATCCCGCCCTACCCCTCCGGAGCTGACCCGAGTGACCCTGGACATGCCCGACTTCGATGCTGAGCCGTGGGCGTTTGACGAGCCACCACCAACTCTGCAGGTATGTCTTGTCTCTTGCTTCCACTCTGCTACTGCCCTGCACCTGGGCCATGCTTCTGCCCTTATCCGTTGCGGCTCGCGACTTACCATGCCACCAGATCGACAGTGCTCCCCGAACCGACCTCGCAGCCAGCCTAAAACGCGAGCCAGGCGTCGACAGTCCCAACAGTCCGAGTAGTCCAGCATACGAGCCCTCGACCAGGACTTCGCTGCCTCCCGCCGAATCCTTCACGCGCCGGTCCACGCGGACGAGCACACGGATGGCTTCGCCTTCCTATAATGCAAGCACACGGTCTTCCCGGAGGCTGAACAAGAACCCGGGCCTCAGTTTACATCACGCGGTCTCCGATAAGCTCCGCCGGGCGGTAGCTACCAAGTCTGACAAGCCGAGGGGTTTCTCTTCTGGATATTTGGCCACTCCTGATACCACTGAGACCGCCAACGGGGTTCTGGATCGTACACTACGGGCTATGTCGCCCAATGTGCCAACCGGGGCCGACGCGAACGCCACGCAGTCAACCTACGATGCTGAAAGCCCGGCAGCGAGCGAGTCCCATACCTTGTTTAGCAGCAATGTCGCGACTCCTCCCATCACCGATGCAGACCTTGTTCCGTTCGACGATTCCGAAGTCCTCATGCAACCTTCAGTCCGCCAGTTTCCTCCGAGGCCGACCGTCAACACGGTTGCAGCCCAGGATGCAAGTCTTCCCAGCCCCCGACTGTCGCCCACCCTGGCGGCTGCACAAGTTCATCCGGGCCTCGGTCAAGACGCCGCAGCTGACGACGACGACGTCAGTATCTTCTCGCGACATCTGGCTCGGAGGGACCGCCGTGAGCGACGACACTGGTTTGACGAGAGCCAGACGACCGATGAAGGGGACAGTGCGTTTCCAACGACCTTGTCCGATGGTCCACCGGCCCAGGACGATACATGGCCGGTGCAGCCGAGCTTTGCCAATACGCGGTCGATGCTCGAGAGCTTTGATGCCATGCCGAACGACTTGAAATCATTTATGATGTACCAGTTCCTGCGACGGTGTCCTCGGAAGACGCTGCGTATGGTAGCAGCTGTGGTAAATCCCGCCATAAAGGTCGACTTCCTCAAGCAGCTGCCCCTGGAGCTCAGCCTGCACATCCTGTCCTACCTGGATCACAGGGATCTATGTCGGGCCGCCCAGGTTTCGAAGCACTGGCGCAACATTGTGGACAGCAACGAGACCGGGTGGAAGGAGTTGTTCGATCGCGACGGCTTCCGATTGCCTCCCGGCGAGCTCCGGACTGCTATTCAGCAGGGCTGGGGTTGGCAGGATCCTGTTGGGGAAGAGGGATGCGAGGTCGACCTCAGCCAACAGGGGCGGCTCACTGCACCCGACGCGGATCTCGTTCGCCAAACAAGGCTCGCGACGCCTGCCTCCAGGCCCCGGAGCACCAAGCGCAAGAGGTCCTCTCTGGCTCCCAGCGTAACATCGGAGCGCGTCAAACGGCGAGCCAGTGCGCAGGAGCCTCCCAAGGACGAGCACAGCTCGCAGCTGGAGGTGAGGCAACACAGGTCCGAGGGGCCCATCTCGGCTGCCAATGAGGCGGCTGTCGCCGTACCTGATCCCCATATCGGGCTCCCTAGCCTGCGCAAGCTCCATTTATTCAAGTCTCTCTACAGACGGCATTACATGATCAAGCAGAGTTGGACCAGCGGCAAGGTCAAGCCGAGCCATGTTGCATTTGCTGCTCATCCCCGCCATGTCATAACCTGCCTGCAGTTTGACGACGACAAGATCATCACCGGCAGCGACGACACCCTGATCCACATTTACGACACCAAGACTGGCAAGCTCCGGAAGAAGCTAGAAGGCCACGAGGGAGGAGTCTGGGCTCTACAGTACGAAG
>Ga0209127_100207_pt1 | contig 21161 bp, 15 predicted proteins | sample LakSupMetagenome_FD_187469 | JGI IMG/M metagenome (GOLD analysis project Ga0209127, IMG submission 187469) | Freshwater microbial communities from Lake Superior, Canada - Sta WM archaea (SPAdes) (version 2) | ecosystem: Environmental > Aquatic > Freshwater > Lake | place: Lake Superior, Canada...
TCTTGAATACGTCGTGCGTACTCTCATTCGCCTTGCATCGCAATGAGCATGTACTAGATGTCATGTCTACAGCCATACATTGAGCCAGAGATGGCAATTGTAATCAGCATTCAGCTGTGATTGTCGAGCACAGTCCCGGCTCATTGTCTGGACTCGTCCTCAAGGTTCTGGTTTTAGGATAGGCACTATCTCAACTCGATGCTCTTAGTTTTCTGTATGCTGAGGCTGCTACGTCCAGGGATACTACTAAAAAAAAACCACCCACTCAATCGGGCCTACTGGGCTGGTAGCAAGTACTATATCAAACTTCAGCAGTGTACACTTCAGGAGCTCATAGAGCGATGGATCATGATCTTCCTAGCAATCTGTTTTGTGCTTGATATACCTTTGGGATTGCTCAAGGCGCCACCGTATCTGTTGGGCTTCGTCCAGATGATCCTTCATTGAGCCTGGAGCGAGTAGCTCCGGTGGCAGACATTCGTGGCGATGTGCCTGCTTGTTAATGGCAAGAAGACAATCTTGTAACTGGCAGGCAAGCCTGTATTACCGTCATGTCCTTGGCGATGAGTTGGAGAACAGGGATCGCTATCTCTAACAAAGGCCCTTATCCCCTTGCCGCCGCGGCAGGGCTAGGCGTCGGCTGAAGCAGGATACTGGGAGCCGCACAGTAACATCTGGTCGGTGCCGGAACCGGGCTCTGAGGTATCATTACAGTAGCGGTGGTTGGCGCTGGATCAAGCACAGCCGAGCTACTCTTACCCATTATAGGATTCGACCAGCGGTGCGTACTTGTTTGAAATGCCGCTTGTTGTGCGCCGCATGCAGCGAGTCCTGCGTCTGATCCGGTGGCTTAAGTGTCGACTTGCGCAGGCGCTTATGACAGACATGGCCGCCAAACAGCACATTACAACTAACTGATCAATGTCGCTCAATAGTGCCGATGGAAAGGCTTGCCGCTCTCGACAATCGTGAGTCTCGGGATCCAATGTCGTACAACTCCGAATGACGGAGGAGTGCGTAGACAACGTATGCATATCAAAGCAGGTCAAGTTCCGAGCTCGGTACTATCCGATGGAGGTAGACAGCAGAGTGGTGGAGACACGGGTCGATATTGCAAGGGGCCGAGGCCCTCTCAACCGAAGACACACAAGCTTCTGGGAGCATGAAGCGAGCAATATGGGCAGATTGTTGTTGTCGATTTTCCTGGTTTGCTGGCCCACCATCCGGGTTCAGTGCCGTGCAAATCGACCAGAAATAGCCACGGTCGGAAAGATGAGGCAACGTCATGCTAAGGGATGTGCAGACACTCTTGCTCGCGCCGGGACAGAGGGCTTTCTTCGGCCCTCACTCTTTGTTCGGGCTTAAGGCATTCTGATAGGAGCCACGCACAAGAGCTGGCCGAGGACTGAGTTGCCCAGGCGGATATTTGCTGTCTCTTGATGTCTGGAAATGGAATAGCCTACACGGTACTTGCGGGGTGTCCCAGCGGGGAAGCTCTGGCGCTTCATCGACGTTGTGTTAGTGGAGGCTCTTGCTGGTATCCCTGCAAAATCCGGGGATCTCCAAAGCTCCAAGCACCCTTATGCTAGACTAATGGGCCTCAATCGCAGCTGGACCAGCACATCTTGTGCTGCCAATTGTGAAACACGTCAACATTGAATCAAGACACGTTGACGGCATTTCGGAACGCAGCGGCGACAACCTGAGATCGGTAGAGCGCTGATGGAAGCGACGGCCCTAGACCTCGGCAGGGGCACATCACCTGGCAGGGTATTGTGTCCAGAACCCTGGATATCCGGACATGCCGTTGCACTCGGCGGAGAGCCTCCGTGACGCTACCTTTCCAGGAACGAAAAGCGTCAGCGACACTCCCCGGTGTGATGACCTTCTCGGTCCACGATTTAATCTATATCCCCCTTTTAGACCCTCCATTATTCCATGCTACTGCACTTCGGCTGCACCAGCATGACCATCATCGTCACATCGACGCTCTGTGCGTAGCCCGGTTTGATCTCGCAACCACAGAACCTCAACTGTGTCTCCAATTCGCACCATCCCTACAACTGTGTCGACCCCAACTCGCGTGCGGGGAACAAGTCGCGGAACGAAGCAGCCTTCTGCCTCATTCACATCATCAGCTTCTTGCCCCCCTGTGCACGGCATCCGTCCCACAACAAGAGGGTCAAACCTGCCAGCCCTAACCGTCCTGGGTCGTGGCGTTGGTCAGTCCGGAGCTTGAAAGAATCTTACGGGCCGGATGCCGCCTGGTGGTGATGGGGCTGGAAGATCGTCGCCCTTACAACGCCCGTAATGTGGCGATTGGCTACGAGCACGGCGAGATGAGCCGCCGCCACGGTGGTTCCTCCTGGTCATGGTCCGTAGGCCTGGCGGAGGTACTAGGGTGCCGGTTATGAATCTGGGACGATCTACACGACCACGATCTATATAAGTCCAGCGTCCCTGGTCATAGAGAAGTTCACTCTCCATCCCCCTCAAGCATCCACATTCTTCACAAGTTCAGCAAAGTCCGACCGCGAAGATGTACGCCAAGTTTGCTACCCTCGCTGCCCTCGTGGCTGCTGCCAGCGCCCAGCAGGCATGCTCGTTGACCGCCGAGACACACCCTTCCATGACATGGTCTAAGTGCTCCGCTGGGGGGAGTTGCACATCTGTATCCGGCACAGTCACCATCGACGCCAACTGGCGGTGGCTTCACCAGCTCAACAGCGCCACCAACTGCTACGATGGCAACAAGTGGAACACTACCTACTGCAGCACTGACACAGATTGCGCTGCTAAGTGCTGCGTTGACGGCTCTGACTATTCTGGCACCTATGGCGTCACCACGAGCGGTAACGCGCTGAACTTGAAGTTCGTCACACAGGGACCATACTCCAAGAACATCGGTTCCAGGTTGTACCTCATGGAGTCGGAGAGCAAGTACCAGAGTAAGTCCACCTGCAGGCATCCGATGGCCAACTTTAGCTGACGTGCTACTAGTGTTCCAGCTCCTTGGCCAAGAGTTCACTTTCGACGTAGACGTATCAAACCTGGGCTGCGGTCTCAATGGCGCCCTCTACTTCGTCAGCATGGACGCCGATGGTGGCACGTCCAAGTACACCGGCAACAAGGCCGGCGCCAAGTACGGCACGGGCTACTGCGACAGCCAGTGCCCGCGAGACTTGAAGTTCATCAACGGCCAGGCTAACGTCGAGGGCTGGACTCCCTCCTCCAACGACGCCAATGCTGGTGTCGGTACTCACGGCAGCTGCTGCTCGGAAATGGATATATGGGAGGCCAACAGCATCGCGGCTGCGTACACGCCGCATCCTTGCACGATCATCGGCCAGTCGATATGCTCGGGTGACTCCTGCGGAGGAACCTACAGCTCAGACCGATACGCTGGTGTGTGCGATCCAGGTATGACTTCCTCCACACTGCTCCCCCCTTTACCCCATCCCAATGCTAACGAGTCACGGGAAAGATGGCTGTGACTTTAACAGCTACCGCATGGGTGACACCGGCTTCTACGGCAAGGGCCTGACAGTCGACACCAGCTCCAAGTTCACGGTCGTGACCCAGTTCCTGACGGGTTCCGACGGCAACCTTTCCGAGATCAAGCGCTTCTACGTCCAGAACGGCAAGGTGATCCCCAACTCGCAGTCCAAGATCTCGGGCGTCACGGGCAACTCCATCACCACCGACTTCTGCTCGGCGCAGAAGACGGCCTTCGGCGACACCAACGTCTTCGCCGAGAAGGGAGGCCTCAAGGGCATGGGCGACGCGCTCAAGGCCGGCATGGTGCTCGTCATGTCCGTCTGGGACGACCACGCCGTCAACATGCTGTGGCTCGACAGCACCTACCCGACCGACAGCACCAAGCCCGGCGCCGCCCGCGGCACCTGCCCCACCACCTCGGGCGTGCCCGCCGACGTCGAGTCCCAGGTGCCCAACTCCAACGTCATCTACTCCAACATCAAGGTCGGCCCCATCAACTCCACCTTCAGCGGCAGCAACTCGGGCGGGGGAGGCAACGGCGGCACCACCACCACCGGCCCAACCACCATCCGCACCAGCACCACCACCGCTCCCGGCGGCGGCTCCACCGGCGGCTCCGGCTCCGGCGCCGACCACTGGCAGCAGTGCGGCGGCATCGGCTGGACTGGACCCACGACTTGCAAGAGCCCGTACAAGTGCACCGTCTCCAACCCGTACTACTCTCAGTGCTTGTAAGCCGAGCAAAGGCTTGGTTCTCCTACACCGCGAGGCAAAAAGACAATCGAGAAGGCGGATGCAGAGCCATAAAAAGGGGTGGCCGTCGTTCGGAGCGTTGTTGTAGTAGAAGATCAGGAGCATCATATCTTCCGCTCGGGCATCGAGATCCCTCTTTTCGCTTTCTGGGAACTTGGGCCGAGCCTTCCTTCACCTGTACATAGTTCTGACCTGGATGGACGGACTTGTTCCCTTTCTCCTTCCTTCCCATAGTCGTTCGTATATAAACTCCTTTCACCTTGAAACGCGTTTTGTGCAAGGTACTGAAACACCTGGCTGTGGTTGAATATGTGTGAGCAGGTGTGTATACACAAGCTTGATCCGCGAGTGTTGAAAAGATGGTAGTGTCGGAAGTGATGGCGGAGGGGAGAACTTCGACGCTCTCAAAAAGGTGGGTGGCACGCATCGGTCTAATCCAATCTGCCTGCTCTTTGTCTTTGTAGCGTTTGACGTCTTGGACATCCTCTTCCGCAAAGGCATTTCGACTCTGACAATACAGATGCACCAATACTAGTGTCGCACCGCTGACAGTTCGCTTCAGAGAAGGCTGGACGAAAGTGATTCCCCGCGGCACTTAGGATCACGCGCAATATGTATTCTCTGTACCGATGATTGACAAAGCTTGGGCGGGAAGTTAAGAGCAGGAAGTCGATCGGTTCGGAGTATAGCCGGAATTCGGTGTCAAAGTGTATCTCGACCGGCATAATGGCGACAGTATTGCGGTGTTGGAAACGCGAGCTTTGTCCGCTGGCGGTAGCACCGTCACCGCGGCCGGTCTACACTCTCGGGAGGACGCGCTTGGTAGAAGGAGGGGATGATGGTTTGAAACATGCACTGCTCGTGAGCTGTTGTTAGCACTCGACTCTTGACCATAGGAGACACCCTACACCAATACAACACTGCACAGTTATACCGGAGTGGTTGACGTATCTTGAGCGCGAGATGTTGTGGTGTGCTGGGCTCTAGATATTGAACAGGTCATGTTCTGCGTCAACCTAAGAGTAGTGATGCCAAGGTGATTCGCTGAACGGAGGCGGCGAGGCGAGAGTCTCGAGAATGATATCTCCTTCTCAGCCATTCTGTCAGGGAGAAGTAATGTAAGCCCATTGAGCAGTTTACAAATTGTTGAAGGAGGCTTACGCTGGCAACAAGGGCAAGAGATGAATCAACCCTAACGAGGAAATGCAGGGACCGACCACACATACATGCCAGGATGTCAAGCTCGGGTTCTAACGACGCACGAAAGGAGCGACTTGAGGTCACAGAACAGGTCACTACGCGTGCACCTACATATGCATAGCGAGTATCAGGCCTCCGGCTTTCCGAACTCCTCGCAAGGCTTCAGTATGGTACTCAGCCGCCTGTCTGTCCCCTAAAAGCACATACTACCCTCTGGGTGGCGGCATTCAAATACACGCATTCAGGAAGAGTGAGAAATGCCAAAACATATCCCATATTGAAAGTAATCGTCGATATCGTTTGAAGTCCCGGGAATGTTGCTCGAGTTCTGGAAAAGGGGGTGGCCATGGGGCAACGAAGCTGGCTGAATCAACACTGCTCCGGATCTGGACTCGCGGCGAGTCAGGACATCCGCCACGTACCAGGTTATGGTGATCCAAGTCTGATAAGATGTTGGCGCCTACTTACAGACTGTTAGTCTCAGCTGGCGCAGTGCTTGGGTGGTGTTCCAGTGTTCTGGTCACAATGCATATCGCGAACACCCCTAACCCTGACTCAACTGGGGCTAGGCGACCCCGGAACTGCTAGCGTGGCGCTTGTCTCCCCAAATGCCAAGACGAAGTCGTCCTCCATTTGTGGAATCTGGGATGGGCGCGCGTCCAGCTCTCATTGACGGAAAAATTGGCGCGGCTCTCTGAAGCGAAACACAAATAGAGCCCAGACTTAGCAAGTAGCGGCGGCCACGGGCTGGCGGCGGGGGTGACTACAGAGGAAGATTCACTCGCCGGAACGTCAGCCCCGGCCACCGGCTAGCGCCGAGTCTCGGGGGCCACAGATCACGGATTGCAGCGTCCAACGGCGTGGCCGAATTTGGCACCGCGCTGGAGAGGCTTGAAGCTATTTGCATCAGCCGGCCCTCACGTAATGAATTCCGACTCCATGGTACCGTCGTGGCATGCAGCACCATCCCGTCCAGGCAGCCACGTGGAAGTACGAACTTGCTGCAGGCTGACCACCTAAAGGTTCATTCACTATTGTATACGAAGCATCTCCTGAGATCAGATGCCAACATAGACCGCCTGGAAGATCCTGTGCTGCAGGCCTGCAGAAGGAATGGTCGTTTGAGTGAAGACACCGATGACACAGCGCATGCTGGTGATGCCGGTGGCATCGTTTCGGTTGCTCGTTGACGACCATCAACTTTTGAGTCCTGTCCGTCTCCAGGTTGAATGGCACTCAGCTTCCACTCACGACTATTGATCCTCTGAGGATCACTTGATCATAGCAGTGCACGAAGAACACACCTCACATGCAACTACTAGTCCGAAAGCACGGTCACCGCGCAACCGCAACCAAGAGCAATCTACGGTCACAGTAGAATTCCGGACGCCGGTAACGGTAAACCCGGTTGACATGCCGTCTGGGGCACGAGAGCCGGGACTCCCCACACATCCGGCTCCACAGCTGGGGAAGACCCCCATCATCGGCGGGCAACACTCGCTGGAGAAACACTGATTGGTGGAATCTCCCTGACCACAATTTCTCCGCAAACCTGAAGCCTCCAGTATGCCCAAACCCCCAGCTATTGGCGCCATCGAGGGCGAAGAAACCGGGGGGCGAACCCTCATCCGTCCGGGGAAGCGCGGTCCCATTGGCTGTGTGGCCTGAATCTTGGATTCTTGAGCAAGACAAGGCCAGTCCCATTGGGATCGTTTGAGGGAGCAGAATGCGGAGAATTGGGGGAATTCAGCGCTGAAGGCGATGACAACGGCAATCAACTGTGTAGAATCAGTAGCCTTTTGCTGCGTGAACCCCTGCCCAGACGGGAATAGTCCTCGTGTAGACGGTGGTGATGGATCCATTCTGGCAGCCCTCCATCCCATCTGGTGATGCGCTAGTCGAGGATCCTCACACCTCGCCCCCTGTATCCTCGTGCAAGTTATTAAAGGTCTCAGTCTTGCTCTTCCTCGACGCTCTTTCATTCTTGCGATCCTCATCTGTTCCTCTCTTCCCCATATAGCCGTCGACGCGAGGCACAATTATTTCCAGGTACAGCCTAGCAGACAGGTCCTGGTCTGCACCGCCGTCAAGATGGCGACCAAGACGAGAATCTACAACTGGTGAGATATGATCGCACTCTCTCATGGATGGCGGATGCTAACATTAGGCAAGGTACATCTGCATGGTGGCAGCAATGTGCATGGTGCTGTACGGTTATGACGCATCAGTGTTCAACTCCGTTCAGGGGTCAGACAACTGGTTGAACTATTTCGACTTGAATGCTGTTAGTTCGCCCTGATCATACGAACCACTCTTTGAAGCCAGGCTCCTTACTGACGTCGGCGCGTCATTCAGAAAACTGATACATACCTGATCGGCCTGATCAACACGGCCTACACAATTGGCGCTATCGTTGCCGGCTTTTTCTTCGGTGGCCCTGCCGCAGACTACCTCGGACGACGATGGGGAATGTGGATCGGCTGCTTCATCACTGTCATCGCTACCTTCATCCAGGCGTTTGCCCCGAGGCACAAGCTCGGGGCCTTCATCGCCGGTCGCGTGCTCATCGGTATCGGCCAGGGCATGGCTCTCACCGCCGGCCCCGTCTACATCGGCGAGATGGCTCCCTCGTCGATACGCGGGCACATTATGGCCTTTTGGCAGTTGTTCTACTCGGTCGGAAGGTACAGACCCCGTGACTCGGATGTGAAAACGCTGTGCTAACATAGGAAAAGCTTCATCGCCTATTGGATCAACTACGCTTGCTCTCTGCACCGCAAGTCTCTCGGCGAGTGGGACTGGCGCATGGTTGTCATCTTCCAGATGCTGATCCCCATCATCATCATGGTTCTCCTCCCGTTTCAGCCCGAATCGCCCCGCTGGCACATCCAAAAGAACGGCAACATCGAGGCCGCCAAGGCCTCCCTCCGCAAGATCCGCGAGACGGAGCAGGAGGTTGAGGACGAGGTCCTGGGCATCCGCGAGGCCATCGAGTACGAGAAGGAGGCCATAAGCCACAGCTACAGCGCTCTGTTCAAGGACCCGTCGGTGCGCAAGCGCCTCTACCTCGCCTTCGTGCTCAACATCGGCCAGCAGCTCTCGGGCCAGGGCACGCTCAACTCGTACTCGACCGCAATCTACAAGAAGATCTGGAAGTCGACCCAGACGATCAACCTCATCAATGCCCTCAACGCCACCTTCGGCATCCTCTTCACCCTCAACGCCGTCTGGACCGTCGACCGCTTCGGCCGCCGCTGGCTCTTCATCGTCGGCGCCATCGGCATGGGCATGTGCATGATGATCGTCCCCGTCGTCGGCCTGACGACCCCGGACATCAACGGCGCCAAGTCGCAGCCCGTCGGCATCGCCATCGTCTTCCTGCTCTTCCTCTTCATCTTCTTCTATAAGCCCTCGTGGGGCGCTACCACCTGGATCTGGACCTCCGAGGTCTTCTCCATGAACGTCCGCGCCCAGGCCGTGGGCATGGCTTCGCAGACCCAGAACGTCGCCAACACCATCTTCCAGCAGTTCTTCCCGACCTTCCTCGCCAAGCAGGGGCTCAAGTGCCTCTTCTTCTTCATGGCCATGAACTTCGTCCTGGCCGCCTTCGTTTACTTCTTCATCCCCGAGACCAAGCAGGTGCCGCTCGAGGAGATCGACGTGCTGTTCGGCGGCGCCACAAGGGCGCGCAGATGCTGGGCGCGCCGGCCGCCCACGGCCAGGACCACCGCGCCGGGGTCGTCCACGAGGACAACAAGGACGCCCAGGGAGTCACTACTGTGCAGCGGGAGGATCGGGACATCGAGGTCGCTCGGTAGATCATGAATTATGGGTGCTTGGGGAAAGCCTGCTTTGATGTTTTTTCACGATATCCATAATGTGTGTATCCGAGGGGTTCAATGCCAACAACCCCGAATGAGAATGATTATTGACATGACCAACTGCGTGGGGGCATGCTAGATCGCCCACCTTCACCTGAGGCGTGGCAGCATTATGCAGATTAGTGTGGTCCCTACCCTACGAAGCAGACTATCGCCCAATTGCACGATCACCAGGCGAGGAAACGATCGCCATATCTTGTTCCCGCGCTAACACGCGTAATCCTGCCATAGGTGTAGCATGGCCCATTGCCTGACATCTTTGCGGCCTGGTAACGACTTGTGTGGTGTGCCCCTTCGACCAAGGGAGATGGCTCAGACATACAACACCGCGGTAGTAACCACAGCCGCCGCCATCAATACCAGTGGCGAGGCCAAATGCAGACGCGTAACCCTGGGCGCAGAACTCCCGCCGCCGCTCCCCTGCCCCTGCCCCTGACCACCCGCGAACTGCACCTTGAAGTCGTACGTCAGGCCGGCCGGCACACACGCCGTGCCCGCAGCGCACTGCATGGGGACGCTCCACTTCCCTGCCGCGCACCGCTGCCACGAGGTGGTCATGCAGTTCCATTGCCCTTCCGAGCCTGGACAGTCCGAGCCTGGTACTTGCTGGTGGTCTTCGCGCGGCATGATGCCGTGTATCACTGGAATGCCCGTATGCTCGGTCTGTTCTTGGGCTCTCCGGTTTTCTGAGACGTCGATTTCTGTTGTGATTTTGGTATGAGGCGCTGCTGCTGTGCGCTGAGCGAGCATGATGAAGGAGACGAGGGTCGCAATTGTGAGTGCGCGGCATCGGGCCCTTCGTATCGCCATGACATGTCTTTTGCTCATGCGTGCTACTTGGCAATTGACAATGAAGTGCAAGTATATGGGAGTAGATGGCCAGCAAAGAACCCCCCCGACAGAGTGCGAGATGCGCTGCACTCTATTATATGCACCCAATGACCTGGCGTCACTATGTTCCCGCCACGTGAAGCAAACCCGGCCAGACAACGCAATTGTTGTCTCCCTCAAGTTGACAGTTTGTCATTCTGATGACAGATTGTGGTGTCAATTTTGATTTGCCTCGGTGACTGCGAATGTGGTGGTATATCACTGTTTAACGGCATTGCTGCCCAAGTTGCGGGTCAGCCCATGCAACAACGCGCTGGCCGTCAAAAAGTACGTGGTGAACTGCCATTGGAGCTCTGATGACGGAAAATACACGACGGCTCTCCAGACGGATTTATACTCTGGCCTAGTAGGGGTGTTTGGCATTCTTTCCTTCCCAGGTGGCCGCACCTAGATGCGTCTCGCAACACGCCAAGGGGCCTAGTCAACGCTATGTTGGCACGTTAGCTGGTTTTAAAGTCGGCCAGACCAAGGAGCACACTTACTGCACGTACAGCATGTTGTATATCGTCCCACGAGGTTAACGAGCAGCTGAACTTGCGGATCGTTGCTGGTCTGGGGAAAGAGAGCCCGGTAGAAAACGAGGCGATGGGGAGGGATGTGCCAGTAAAGGATCACGAGACTATGCGACGAGACGAGTAAACAGACCGTCAGAACAAGCAACGACTTTGCAGCCCCTACACAAACCAGCGGTGAACTGAATGAAGTAGGTATGACCTAGTGAAGCCTTCCTAGGTACGCCGGGATGTCTCTCGCCGTTTGTAGGCACATTCCCACCACATCCCATCGAGCTATGCACGACCACTTCGTGGCTAGCCCAGCTCACTGACCATACTGCCTCTCCTTGTCCTTGATCGGAACATCGGACCCTGTGGTGCTCTTATACGTGCCCCGGATGTAGTCCGAGATCTGCTCATCCTTAGCCTGCTCAATGGCCGACTCGTTATCCTGGGCTCCCTGGCCCAGCACGTGTTCCTGCACCCAGTCGACTCCTTCACCCATGAGTGGTCAGCAACATGAGCAGTGTCATAAGGTAGGCATCTACAGTCTAGGAAGCGAACCTTTATCAACGGTATCCTCGTTCTTCTCGCTCTCCCGGCCTCCGCCAGCCATGCCGTTCAGTTTATCCATGAAGCCGCCGCCAGAGGAGGTCTGGCCCGCTTGGTTGGAGCTGCTGTTCTGGCTTCCGCCTGTGAAGCCGCCGAGCTTGTCCATGAAGCCGCCGCCGCTGCCGCCAGACGCGGTCTGCTGCTGGTTCTGAGCGTTCTGGTTCATGTTGTCGTTCTTATTGTTGCCGCTGAGCTTGTTGATGTACTCCATTGCTTTTAGGAGTGGTCGGACGAGAGGGAAATAGTTGCTGGGGGGGCTTGATGAGATACGAGAGGATAGCAGCGGACGATGAGGAAGAAGGGAAGCCCGATTATAATGGGACGAGAGAGCTTATATGTGCCTACAGACAGGTAAGGTAGGCAAGAACGTCAGACACACCTCCGTGATGTCACCCCTCAGCCAAGAGCAAGCACAATCCTTGGCAAGCCCAATAGACTGCCAGAGTCTCTGTTCCACAGCTTGAAGCCATGACCAGCTCAACCTGCTTGCCCCTCCATTCATCCGTTTCATCAACAAACAAGTCTGTCGAGGGTTGACACTCAATCAACTAGATCCCAGCTTGGACCTCAATAGATCCAGGATTCAGCACTGTAACCGTGTCGGTTCCCACTCGTGAGGTCCGGTGTGGATCTGGATCGATGTTCCAGAACCAGATGATGCAATTCGCGGGAGGGCAAGAGCTACCTTACCCCTGTCCATCTTAGCTTGGATGGACCTGCAAGGGTTTCACGACCCCGCCACGGCATTTCCCGCGTGCCGAGCTGCTCTCACCTCCAACTCAACTCCCGAGGACCCCGAGTTTCGAACGGGCGGCAACTTCTTAACTTCACCGAGCATTCCGTAAACTGAATCTGAACAACGCATCGAAGACAGGATAAGTACGCACTAGGTCCGTCAATTATCCCATGTGCGCAAGCCCAGTCTCGGCAAATCCTTCGCCTGGAAGCTCAAGCTAAGCAGCATCGCTACTAGCACACATCGGCTCTATCAACCCGAAGCACAGGCATCCAGACAAAGTCGCGATGGACTACGTCGAGCAGCGCATGGCCCAAGAAGCCGCAAAGGCGGGGGGCACCACGGGGTACGTCTTTCTTCTCCCACCCAGAACCTACCGTCATGGCTCCGTGCGTGCAACAATAACTCACAACACATCCGCCCGCCCAGCACAAGCCTCTTCACCCCTCTCAACGTCCTCCTCCTCGGCGTCCTCGCCTACACAACCTACGCCCTCCTCAAGCCCTCCCGGCCCGCGACCCTACCCAGGGAAGAGCCCGCCGTCGTCTTCAAGACCTTCACCCCGCAGACCCTCCTGCCCTTCAACGGCGAGGACGGCGCGCCCGTCTACCTCGCCGTGCGCGGCCGCGTCTTCGACGTCACGAAAGGCCGCAACTTCTACGGCCCGGGCGGTCCCTACGCCAACTTCGCCGGCCGGGACGCGTCACGGGGGCTGGCTAAGGGGAGCTTCGACGAGGACATGCTCACCAAGGACCTCGAGGGTCCGCTGGATACGCTGAGCGACCTGGGTCCCGACGAGTTGGAGGCGCTGCAGGGGTGGGAGGAGAGGTTTCTGGACAAGTACATGGTTGTTGGGAAGCTGGTTGCTGCTGGCGATCTGGGGAAGGAGTGAATGTGGTTTATATTCGGGGTGCGGGGAGGTGCTGAGTGCCGTATACCGTCGGAGGATCGGGAATGTGGCTTCGGTGGGTTGAGGTTTCCCGAAATGTGACCCGGTCACATTGTGAGATAAGGCGCAGTTGTATCAAGACTTCATGTACCAATCGTCTAAGTGGGGTGTGTACCGTTCGAAGGTCGATTTGCGAAAGCTTCGCGCGCGGCACGGACAGCATCGATGGCTGCCAGCTGAAGGCTGATCCGCGCCCTCTCGGCCGCCGACCGCTCGGCGAGCTTGTCCAGCTCCGACGTCGACAGTCTGTTGTACTGCCGTTTGAGGCCCTCGAAGTCTTGATTGCTTAGACTGCTCGCCGCCGCCTCTGAATGCGCCGCTGGTACAGACGGTCGTCCCTGCCGTCTGTTTGTACTCGGCGTTGCTCCAACGGAAGGCGCAAACCCGGCGGACGTGAATGGCGCAGCTGTCGTACTCGCGACAGCGGCGCTGCTACTAAGTTCTGGCGATGAAGTAGCAGCAGGCTGTGCGGCCGCTGCCTTTGCGCGCGCGGAGGGAGACACGGCCACTGTTGAGAATCGGTTAGCTCATTTCTTCCAAAGTTACCCACAGCCTGTAGAATTCGGCAGAAAGACATGCTTCCAAACCCGCGCGAGCAACTAGCCCGCCTCCCGTCCATGTAGCAGTTCGCGCAGGCGCCCCTCGTGATCCACGACGTCGCCCAGTCGTTGGGCACGACGCACTGCGTCCACATGCCCTGGCCCTCGGCGCACCGCGTGCACGCGTCCGAGACCTCCTGCCCGCCGCACTGCAGCAGCACGGCGCACCAGTTGGCCGGCTTCTTGGGGTGCCAGCTGCGCCGCGTCAGCGGGTTCTTGTCGAGCGTCCGCTGGGGCCGCAGGGGCGCAGAGCGGAAGCGCCCGGCCGTCACGGCGCTGGGGAAGCGCTCGCTGGCCGGGAAGTAGCCCATCCGGTAGCAGTAGTCGACTATGTTCTCGTGTTTCTGCTCCTCCGGCGCTCCACCGCCGCCGCCGCCTCCTTGTTGGTCGGCACCGTCGCCGAGGGCCTGCACGAGGGCTTGGGCTTCGCGGTCGCCGTCTGTGTCCGGGTCGCCGTCGGCGTCCGGGTCGTCGTCACCCATGTCGTCTTCGTCGTCTTCTTCGTCCTCCGGATAGTCGTCATGCTCCTCGTCCTCTTCCTGGTGTGCGTAGACCGCGCTCTGCGCTTCATCGACGCGTGCGCGTTTGGCTGGACGCGGCATGGCTGCTTGTCACTTTGATGCGATGATGATGGTCGGAGGGATCTGATCCGTCGCGGAAGCTGAAACCAGTACCTGGTCAGAAGCAACGACAAAGCAGTCACTTCCTTCAGCAATCAACCGTGAGAATTACTTATTTGTTTCTGGAAGCTGAACAGTTCAAGCACCGCGCTCTAGGTAGCTTCGGAGGTGGGGCCGCCATCGATTTAAGCTTATCTCCCCGCGGATCTCTAGATCGATCTCAACTGTGCTTCAACAAGAACCATTCATTTAGGTATAACAGTATCCCGCCCAGTTTGATTGATCAGAGGACTCCCTAAAAGCAACGTTTCCGTTCTAGAGTACAGCCTCGTCTGGTAGCAACGTTCCTCGCCAAGCCATCGCCCCATGCTTGTTGGCCCATCGGAGTAGGGCATCATAATCCACACACTGATGTTTGGATCCCCAGCCCGGCCCAGCCTCCGTCTTGCCCTCTAGATTGGTGTCTCCCGCGCACATGATGGACTGCCGCAGGTAGTCGAAGCAATGCGCGGAGTGGTGAGCCACCTCCTTCTCCAGCCCGACCCCACCGTATCCTGCTTGAAAGTGCTCGACGAGGTATGACTGGCAACATCCATCAGTAACCAGATAGCTGACCCTGACGAGTGCTGGGGGCGACTTACAAGACAATGCAGCTGGTGAAAGACAGACATCATGTATGCCGGTCCGTCACGGTCACGGTCGATGGCCACGGTATAGGGCTCGGGAAGGTCGAACCGGTCCCAACCTGGTATCTGGACATACCCTCTGGCGGCTGCGATAGAGAACCACCACTGGTCAGCTCTGCGCAGTACTATCAGACTCGACAGACGGTGATGTCCTCACCTGCACTCAATCCCAGCCAGTTATGGAGGGTGTGAAGTGTTGCCTCTCTGCTGGCGAACATCTCCTCGTTCAGGTACGTTCGGTTCTCGACGAACGTATAAGCTTTCCGAGGAACTGTGCGGTTGGCCAGCCATGTCAGTATATATCCTCCGTCGCGACTTCAAGCTGGCAGCAAGCATACACTGAGGCACTGGAGACGGCTTGACGGGCACCGAAAATGGTCGGGCCAGGAGCGCAGCTATTGTCGTTGCCATCGCGAGTTCCAAGAGCAATCGAAGGTAGAATATCCAGGACCGCCTTGGTGAGTCCGGCAGGCTGTCTGCTTCGTCCGGTTGCTTATGGTTGTGTCGCCCGTATCGCGACTCGAGGAACGCCTGGCCCTCTTCGTCACTGCCGTCCTTAGTGGCCGCCATCGCCATATGGACGCTTCGCTCAGTCAGCGGTTTCACTGTATTGGACAGGCTGTTCGTCGATTTTATTTTCAGTAGTCGTAACTATGAATGACCAGAGTTGATAATTGTGGCGTAAACGAGAAGGCAACCCGGGCTTCTACCACCTGTCGTCGCGTGGCGTTATCACCACTGACTTTCCATTAACTGCATGGAGTCATCCCCACACTTCATCTATCTCCGCGCCCAAAAGGGGATTTTGCCCTGGTGTAGTTGCAATACGGTCGAGGTTGGCCGATTTAGCCTAAAGCGATGACACCCCGAGTGACAGACAGGCGACCTTCCTCTGCCTTTAACATAAAGCCATACATCGATGTACCCCAACGTGAGTTCAGCGTCCGTAACAGTTGTCAGCGATGGACGTCGCTGCGACAAACAGTTGGCGCGTCTCAAAGGCCCTGGGCCGGGCCGTAGCCGCGGACGGCCCTTGCGCGAGCACTGAAGCTTTTTTCCGTGTTCATGGTGCCGATCCTGGGATACATCCACTATTGCTCAAGACCCGGTCGCATCCTGAACAGTCATGCTGTCCGACGTTGAGGGAGTTAACTACGACGAGGAGCACCTCAAAGTACGCCGTGGCTCTCTCGAACTGCTCGCTACCCAACGATAATGTTCGATACATATCCCAGGACAGGCGCACAGGTATTGTACGCTTATCTCATGGAAGACGAAGAGAACTCCTTCGTGGTGGCCCTGCGACCTAACCTCCTGTGTGCGGGATCGTCTGACTGTGCGTTCGCAGCCGACAAGCGCCGACGCGACCCAAAGATCGACCGTAGTGACACGGAGCGTGCGATACCAGTCTTGGCGGCCACGGCGGGAGGATGCTCTGGCTCCGTCAGGCGGTTGAACGCTTTGTTGTTATCCGTTGGGTGTCGAGCCAAGATCTCGTCGAACGTCACCGCGGGAGGGAGGTGATTCTCCTGAGGGCGGCGGCTTGTATCACCGACCTCTTTGGATGCCGAGTAAGGCGGTGGCGATGAGTCCGGCGCTTGGTAAGCTGGTGGTTGCGCTGGACGAACTGTTGCCATGTTTGTGTCCTGCCGCCGTCGAGACGCCAGTCTGAGAGGCCCATATTCCGAGCCGGGGGCGCCTTCATATAAATCTCCGCTGGGATGGCGATATGTGTACGTCTGCGTGTCGGCGTCGTAAGCGATACGGACACTGCCGTTGGGGGCAATCCTGGCATCATCGCCGTCCTGCGGCCACTTGCGCGACATCCTAAGTATTCTTTGCGAATGATGCTCTTCAGCGAGAGAGTGGGCTCAGTCCGGCAGACGGCTTGAAGAGTAAGAATGCTGCAGCCCAGCTCTCTGATCCAGCGGCTGTTGAGACCTTATAGCGGAGTCGACGACGCACTTCGCCCTTGATAGTAACCAGCCCTCGATACAGCAGCCAAGTCCGAAATGAGGAAGCAGAGGCAGCAGAGGCAGCAGAGGTCAGATTGCGACAAATGAGTGAGGTTGCGGGGTGTGACTCGATAGTTCTGGGATGTGGATGTCTACGTAAGCTCGGCGAGGGAGAGGTGTCGTATGTTCAGCTCCGTCAGACCATTCACATTGCGCTGCTTGCCCGCATTCACCGAAGACTTGCAGAAAGACCAATACAATGCCATAGGGAAGATGCAGAGTGTCGGAAATGTCAACGATGCCCGAATGAGTTGTCTGAACTGACCAATACGAAGGGTAAAGGCACCAGAAAGCTCAACCTCAGTAGGCTACTTAGATAGCTCAAGTCTCGACAACATTCGAATACCGCGTTATTGCACCTTCGCGGAATAGCGATCAAATGGCCATGGACCTTCAGCCACAAGGCTACCTTACACTTACTCAACCTCGCAACCTCCGACCAGCAACGCGATTGAGAACTTTCTGAGCTTCTATAATTCTTGTTAACTAGTCGGTCACAATTCCTCGGTCCTTGCAACAAGCAGCCGTGCGTTGAATGCCAACCTGCACTGGACATCCTCAGACATTGCAGTGATGTAATCGCTTGCTATGAGGTCATCGTCGTATAGCCCCCGGCCAGCTACGGCCAATCAGGGCCTGTACCGTCCCTCAACTGGAACAGCAACGGGCGGCATTGAGCCAGAAAACCTCCGCAATCCAGTCTTGGCAATCCATTTCCCCATCGAGATTCTGGATTCGACCGTGTCGACTGCCAAAGCAGTCAAAGGACAACGGACTCGGGCACAGACCGTCCCTGTCGTCAGGTCACTGCTCGGGCCGCCCTTCAAAATCAAGGATTTCATGTCACTTTTCTGTTGCATCGCGGTCGAGACCAGAACCTCTTCTGTCCACGCCGGCGCGTTTTGATGCCTTCCTATGGATGATCTGCTCCAGGGACTGAAGACCCTCAGGCAAAATGTTTTGGTAGGAAAATCAAGCTTCCAGGCTCTCCAAATCTCACCCCCCGAGGACTGCTTCTTAAACGTCAAGTTCCTAGCAGCTCTACTGCACTGTTGTTGCTCTTCGAAGTCGAAGAGACTGCTTTTCTGTCACATTTCTTTTCGTCGCGATAAGAAACAAATGAATACCCCTGGTCTGGTGTGACCTCATATCCATCCATTTCAGCCTACCTAGTACAGTGTAGCTCCCGTTGGCTGTCCACCCACCCTCTTGTCGCGTGGGCGTGGCGACACGTTGGATGATCGTCATTGCAGCCAGCCCGCTTATTGCAGAAAAGCTGCCCCCTACCTCATCAGTGTCATCATGGCCTCCCAGGAACCATATCCCGGCTCTCAGATAACCTTCTCCCCTCCCACGCGTCCGGGGTTTCACCACCACAATACAAATGATAGACTACGGGAAGGCTCAAATACGACAGTATCCCTCTCCATGATCAGCAACATCCGAAAAGATAGGAGGTCTATGTTCAAAGAGCTTGGATTGGACACGGACGGGCACACAACCTATACGAACGGTGTCACAGACAAGGAGTTCGCCGAGCTCACCGGCATAGCCTCTGCCAGTACAGACCGCTCTTCCGAACACAACTCGGACCGATCACAAGGCAGCGAAGGCAGACCACTAGAAGTTCAGAATCCCCGCGCCATCAATCACCAAGACGTCTCGCCGCAGTCGACAACCCCAGCCAACAGCAAGCCGTGGTATTCCAAGCTGGTCAGCGCTCGTCGGCCGAGGATAAAGACCGCCGCGAGTGCGCCACCTCCTACCATGTCCACTTTCACAAGGCTCTCGTCGGTCGCCTTGCTCATCGCTGTGGTTCTCCCCGGTTTCAGTTATTATAATGGCCGCGAGAAAGTTCCGCTCAATGGCGCGGACGCCGGTGTGATCAACCGCAACAGTATAAAACCGGTGCTAGACACCAGGGCGGACAGCGCCACAGATGTGTGCAAGAGATGGAGCCAACAAGGTGGGCACTCTACACAGCAACAGAGCCGTCGGTGAGTATGGCCGAGTCGCTAACATGAAGCAGCTGCCCACTTGAACGGAACTCTTTATCTCTACGGAGGTCAAGCGAAGACTTCAGGGGATCAGACTCAAAACACTTGGAGTACGAACCACTTGCAACCCCTTGAGTGACGTCGCATGCACTAACGAAGGGCATCAGATAACAACTTCCTCACCGTTGACCTCGCGAAATCGTGGGATACCGGTTCGCCCGCCATGTCTGCTCTACCTCAACCGTCGGGACCCCCAGCGGTAGCCAATGGCTACTTGTGGAACGACTACAACAGTCTGTACCTGTACGGCGGAGAGTTTGCCGACAATCCATACGTCGATCCTGCGCCAGTTTCTACCTGGCAGTACGACATCAAAAACAAGAGATGGATTGAGCATCCGAATCCAAAGACATCGGCCGGTATCAAAGCGACCGACTCCGACATTCCGGTTCAGCGTGCTGCCGAAGGAGCCGGTGTTTCCATCCCGGAGCTGGGGGTCAGCTATTACTTCGGCGGGCACTTGGACCTTGCCACAACTCCCGGCTGGTCCAACCAAATAGCACGCGTCTACCTCAAGAGCCTTTTGGAATTCACCCACCCCGGCTTCACCAACGACGCCGTTGCATCACTAGCCGACGGGACAGGTGCCGGCGACGATGGTGTGTACCGCAACATCACCGAGGGAGGGTTGCAGGTTAGCGACGCGTTCTCCGAGCGAGCCGACGGCGCTCTTGTATTCGTTCCTGGTTGGGGTGAGAAGGGCGTGTTGATTGGCTTCGCTGGCGGTGACAATGAGACGTTCGTTAGCGATCTTTCGACGTTGGACGTCTTCGATATCGCCAACTCCGTCTGGTACCATCAAAAGACCACCGGCACACCGCCCGGAGTCCGCGTCAACCCCTGCGCCGTTGTCGCCTCGGCACCTGATGCGTCCTCCTTCCAGATCTACCTATACGGTGGGCAAAATCTTGTGCCATATGTGAGTTCAGTCATCCTTCCAGTACCGTTCACGGGGAAAGACTAAACCCCCTTCCAGAAAGAGCAAACTCAGTACTCAGACATGTACATCCTCTCCATCCCCTCATTCACCTGGATCGAGGCACCGCAAAGCGGCGACAATAAACCTTCCGGCCGCTCGGGCCACACCTGCAACCTCCGCGACGGCCAGATGATCCTCGTAGGCGGCTACACCGGCCCGGGCACCGACTGCGACAAACCCGGCGTGTACGTCTTCAACGCCTCCAGCCTCGAGTGGACCTCGCGCTTCACGGCCCTCGACCACCCGTCCGACCTGAGCCCGGACAACTCCGTGCTCGCCAACTCCTTCGGCTACAAGGTGCCCGACGTCGTCGCCAGCGTCATCGGCGGCGGGCCCGACGGCGGCGCGACCGTCACCGCCCCGGCGGCGGGCAAGCCGACGGAAGGGCCCTTCGCGACGGGGAAGTCCCCCGTCTTCACCGTCACCGCGAGCGGCAGCACCGCGACCGTCACCAGCACCTCGCCCGGCGCCACCGCCGGCGCGCCCGGGGGTGGGACCACCACCACGACGCATTCCGATCCGTCGACGGACAGCCGCCGCGGCGGGCTCATCGCGGCGGGCGTCATCGCCGGCCTCGCCGGTCTTCTCGCCCTCTACCTCGGGTACTGCGCCTGGCTGTACCGCCGCCAGGTGCGCGCCTACAAGACGCACCTCGCCGTGGCGAACCGGTACAGCAGCGCCGCCGGCGGCCCGGGGTCCCAGAGCAGGGGATCCTTCGGCGGGCTGGCGGCCTTCTTCGGCCGCAGCGGCAGCGGCAAGAATGCATTTCCCGACGAGACGGCGACGACGGCCGCGGAGCCCATGTCCGAGAAGCCCGGCTCCGGCTCCGCCGCCGGCGGTGGGGCGGGAGGGAAGCTCCTCCGCAGCAGCGGCGAGAGGCGCGGCCGGGCCGCCCACCGCCGCGACGAGAGCACCAGCACGGCCGACTCGTTCGCGTGGGTCAACCAGGCGAAGGGGGTCGAGCCGAGGCTGCTGTTCGACGACGGACCGACGCCCGATAGCGGGTATAGCTCTACCCCCTACGGGGCCGGAACGGGTAGTAGCAAGGTCACGCCGACGAGCGAGCCGACGCCGGGCAGCGGGAGGCCGGCGGTCAGGAGGAGTCACAGTGCGGGGAGCAGTGACTCCACCGAGGGCTTGCTGGACGGCCAGGAGCCGAGTTTTTTCAGCGTTGTGCTGGGGCCGAGGAGG
>Ga0209127_100208_pt1 | contig 21109 bp, 18 predicted proteins | sample LakSupMetagenome_FD_187469 | JGI IMG/M metagenome (GOLD analysis project Ga0209127, IMG submission 187469) | Freshwater microbial communities from Lake Superior, Canada - Sta WM archaea (SPAdes) (version 2) | ecosystem: Environmental > Aquatic > Freshwater > Lake | place: Lake Superior, Canada...
CTGAGGTATTTGCCCCGTATTCGATGTCCCCGGCTTGCGCAACACCAACCATGAACTGCTTCCGTAAGGTCCGACGCAAAAAATCAACCACCGCCATCAATCCTCAAGTCCTCTCTTGTCCCATCTCCAGACATACTACTTCAAGGAGCAGGCCCATACAGTAAAGCAGTAACAACCAACCTCCCACAACCATTACCAGTGCCCACCTCCGGACTCGAAAATAATGCCTCAGGCCCTCCACATATCCTGAACGACCCGCCCACGATAGCACCAGCACCGCAGACGAGCTCGTTCGTGCCCGACGTTATGAAGCACACGAGCGGGAAGTATTGCGCCGCGGCGGTCGCGTCCGCCTGAAATAGCCCGACGGTCGTCGAGACGTCGTCACTGGCGAGCACCAGGTAAAGGTCGTCCTGCGTCGGACTCGCCGAGGCGGTGAGGTAGCTCCGTAGGCGGCCCTGGGCGTCGAGTTAGAAGAGCGAGGCTGACGGGATGTCGCTCGCGTCGAACCGCACACTCGAGTATAGGGGGAAATAGGAGCCCGGGCCGATCTCGGCGTATTGGCTGAAGACGGTGTAGCCTGGCCCGCCGACTTGTGAATCGACATAGGGGTGGAAGGGACCATGGGCGATCGCGACGGAGGTGGATGTCGCGGTTGAGGCGGAAGTGACGGTCTCGGTGGAGGTTACGGTCTCCGATTCGGCGCTAGTAGCGGTTTCGGTCTCTGTGGGAGAGTACCAAGCTGAAGCGATAACCATGGTTGTTGTGGGCGTCGCGGCAGAGGTGGTACCGGAGTACACCCCCATGCAGGCACGCGCGCTTTCGTAGGCTGCTTCGCCGCCGCAGACGGAGACAGCGTAGTAAGGCATCCTCCTAACGGGTTCGCGTTTCCTGTGCTTCAGTTTGGCGCCCGCCTCTCGCTTCTTGCGCTTGCCTCCGAGGGGCGTGACAGCTACAGTTGATGTGGTTTGTACCGTAGTTGAGATAGTCTGAGCCGCATCATTATACATGCAGGTGTTGGTTGATACTGCGAGAGACTCACTTGTTCTGTTGTTGCTGTAGCTGTTTCGACACTAACATCGGTTACAGTGATGCTCTCCGTGCTAGATGAAGTGTAGAACGAGTATGTCGTCGAGTACTCCGTGCTGTCATGGGTAACACGTCAGTATCATTGGCTCGTTGAGGCATAGTACGAGATGCGTCTACTCACACAGTCTCCGGAGTTACTGTGGTGCTGAAGTAGGACACACAATCCTCCTTGCCCTGTCTGATGCAGGAACAGAAAGCGGTTTGCTGAACAGCTTGCGGACAGCTGTCTTCCGCGCATATTGGCACTCTTCTGTTGAGGGCGGCTGAACGCGTCGGCATTGCTGCGTATTCGAGCCCTTGTGCAATAGCTCCAGCCGAGAGAGCGGCTAGAAGGATGGAGGCGTAGAGCTTCATTGCCGTCGAATGATGTCCGAGTGTCACTCATCGCTTGATCTTACTTTGGCAACGCTGACTTCCTAACCTATCTATCTGAGGGTAGAAAAGTTAGCATCAGCAGCTATGGCGTGTTCGCGCGCCATTGCCAGTGACACGGCTTCCTTTATCTACAAACTGCAAACGCTACTCTAGACGCGCCTATGTCTAACTATCTTCTAGTACGTTTGGTCCCATCAGGGCCTGGACTCGAAAGTATTGTCAGTTCTCCCCAAGCCTGTTGGTCGTTGAAGTCGTGTCGCGTGTCTAGTCCGGCGCGCGTGCCAGAGAGTGTCTAGAATGTTGTAATTCTCGGGCTATAAATCACCCTAACATCTTGGCACCAGAAGGGCGGAATGTGTAATTCACATGGGTCGAATATTTACAGTGGAGCCTGACGAGTGTACGGCTTTCCCTTGGACTAGACTGAATGAAGGGGGGTGATTTGCCGCTGCTGGCCCTTTTGGAACACTCCATCACTGGAAACAGTTAGATCAATAGATTATGTGCCGTTTTATTAGCCAGGGCATCCCAAAAGGGGTCCCAAAACGGCGTGGAACACAGTAAAGTAGCGCTTGATAAGTGTTCCACCGCAACCTCCAATGTTCGATTGCTGGTACTCATTGGCACACTCTGAGTGGTTATTGTCAACGCGTATCAATCAGGAGCGATGCAGGACATTGTATCAGCCTGAAGTCACGAGGGACCTATGACCTGTCATCTCCAGGCAAGCTAAGGGGCGGAGAGCAAAACCTGTATCTGTCGATAGTTGTGCGGCAACACGGTATCTATTTTCAGAACCAATACACTCCGATGTTAGTGCCTTTGGTTGGAGCAGCAATCAATTATACTAGGACCATCTGGGACTTCGGTGAGCTTGTGTTGGCTCCCAGTGGTTCTGTAGGCCGTAATGCAGGCGTGAACCTCTACTAGGCCTGAGTCTCTTGATATCTCTCAGAGTCAGAAGTTCGAGGGCGCTGGTCGTTAGCCTAAAGAGCCGCCCGTTCCTCTTTTACCAGAGAGCTGATGTAAGTAGTTCTATCTCCTTTCTTTGCAGGCAAAAGATAGCTTGACCCTTGAGACGGGGTTGTACCGCCCTCCTTGAACCCTCAGCGTAACTTCATCCTCCAGCTTCGAGAAACGTTCAACTATATCTCCCAAATTGTCAACGCCACTGGTGTCTGTACGTCTGTACAAACGAAGGTTAACAAGAAAATGGGAAGCAAGGCACTGGCAAACCAAGGGACAAGCCCGGGGCGCGACATCGTCAACTCAGATATTATCGAAGTACCGCGCCATTACGAGTTCTGCAGCGTGGACCACGTTGTCGTTCTCGTCTCAGATCTCATTCAAGAGACGACGAGGATCAATGACCTTGCACAATCTCCGGAGGCAGGAATGACTCTGTTCCACTCGTTGTATGCTGCCACCCATGTCATAGAGACATCAAGCGCTTCTCACATAACTTACCAGTGACTTCCAGCTCTGTGCCGCCGATATCCATCCACGACTATCTTGTTCGACTCGCTCGACACGCTACTCTGTCACCGGCCATGCTGCTATCAACAGTCTACTATATGGACAGGCTGAGCGCCTTGTATCCCAGATTTACTATGGAGGCGCTGACGGCCCATCGGTTCCTCCTCGCGGCGGTGACAGTTGCGACCAAAGTCCTATCTGACCGGTGCCACACGACAGGGCATTACGCTCGGATCGGTGGGGTCTCTCCGGCCGAGTTGCGCCTTCTGCAGCGGGAACTCCTTTCTCGGCTGGGATGGCGAGTCCTGATTGATCCAGTACTCCTTCTGACCTACTTCCACGCGCTTGTTGATCGATCAGATAGGTTCAGGCTCGCAAATACATGTTGAGCAGATGGGGTCACCTAAGCAGTCAGATGTTGGGAGATATAGTTTAGCCGTTGAAATGCCACCATATGTGTACATCGGTCGTAGGTTCGTATGTCATCCTGTGGCCATGGAATAGCGGGACTGGGTTTCACAGGCGGGCAGCTATCGAAAACAAGGCGTTGCGATTGTCCTGACATCATCGCCATACAGCACCCCACGGCATCATAGGCAGCTAGCTACCTTATGTCTTTTGTGACAGAAGAAGTCAAGATCGACGAGCTAACATGCTAACGGTAACCACATGTTGCCCCGGGTACCTAGTCCAATTGGGTTCTCGAGATGCACCAATCGTAACCCGGGTGTGACACTGTAGTTTCAACGCAAGAACTTCCCAGGAAGCAGAGTTGACAATTCACCAAGGCGGACCAATCACAAATCGGGTGTGACATTGTGGCCCGGAATTTCGAGGAAAGCAAAAGTTGACTTTCGTCCCAGATGGGGGGGCCAATCACGAGCTGGGGTTGACATGCTCCAGAGCTTGGTCTCAAGGCCGCCACGTGCGCGCAAATTTGGGGGCAATGTCACACCCGCCGCAAGATCTGCAGGGTACCCACCGAACGATTTGTTAGGGAATTGGCATGTCACACCTTGAATGTGATTGGCCAAGGCGCAACGAGATATGATGTTACCCGGCACGCATAAAAACTCCCACCGGCGCATGTAAAAGTCGTTTGGAGAAGGGCTGTCGCAAGTCAACACGAGCGGCTCCGTTAACCCTCAAGAATTCCAGGCTTGACACTTTACACAACAGACTTTTCGTCCTTTTCTTCCCCGTCTCGATCAGGATTGTACCAAACAGATCCGAGAACAGCCTGACGTCATCAGCACCATGGCGCAGGCAACCGACGTCCCAGCAGAGAGCGCGACGGCGAGTCCTGCCGTATCACAAGGAGAAACCCAATTAAAGGACACCGAGAAACAGGCACAAAGAGAACCAGTCGACGATGGCCCGAAGAAGGTCTCGGCGTTCAAGTCCCTCGGCATACTGGATCGCTTCCTGGCCGTCTGGATCCTGCTGGCCATGATCATCGGCGTTCTGCTGGGCAACTTCGTCGAGGAGACCGGTCCGGCACTGCAGAAAGGGAAATTTGTCGGCGTCTCCGTGCCGATTGCCATCGGACTGCTGGTCATGATGTACCCCATCCTCTGCAAGGTGCGGTACGAGTCGTTGCACGAGCTCTTCTCCCACCGCGACATCTGGAAGCAGATCGGCTTCAGCATCGTCGTCAACTGGATCATCGCGCCGTTCTTCATGGTAAGCATAACAACCCCCCCTCCCCCGCCCCCCCTTCTGCCCATCCTAGCTCTTCTTTGGGCATGAGCGCTGACATGTTGCTGTCCGCAACAGCTTGCATTATCATGGGCCTTCCTCCCGGACAAGGAAGAGCTCCGCATCGGCCTCATCCTCGTCGGCCTCGGCAGGTGCATCGCCATGGTGCTCATCTGGACCGGCCTCGCCGGCGGCGACAGCGAGTATTGCGCCATCCTGGTCGCCGTCAACTCCATCCTGCAGATGGTCCTCTTCGCCCCGCTCGCCGTCTTCTTCATCCGCGTCATCAGCGGCGGGCGCGGCCTGCACGACGTCTCCTACGCCGTCGTCTCCACCAGCGTCGGCGTCTTCCTCGGCATCCCCCTGGGCGCCGCCGTGCTCAGCCGCTTCGCCCTCCGCCGCCTCGCCGGCCCGGCCTGGTTCGACGGCGTCTTCCTGCGCTTCGCGAGCCCCTGGTCCCTCGTGGGCCTGCTGTACACCATCCTCGTCCTCTTCGCGAGCCAGGGCCACGCCGTGATCCACCAGATCGTCTCCGTCGTGCGCGTGGCCGCCCCCCTGCTCGTCTACTTCGTCGTCATCTTCGGCGCGACGCTGTACGTCACCTACCGCATGGGCATGGGCTATGCGCTCGCCGCCACGCAGAGCTTCACGGCCGCGAGCAACAACTTCGAGCTCGCCATCGCCGTGGCTGTGGCTACGTTCGGGGCTGACAGCGATCAGGCGCTGGCGGCGACCGTCGGGCCGCTGATCGAGGTGCCCGTGTTGATCAGTTTGGTTTATGCTGTGCGGTGGGCTGGTAACCGGTGGGAGTGGAAGAATTGAGGTCAGCGTAAGTCGGGAACAAGTTGGACATTAATGGCTTTCAGCGTGCATAATAGGAAATTTTGGCTGGATAATGAGCGCTTGGGGGAGATGGTGTGCTTGTTGACACGCAACGGTTCTCACTATGAGGCAAGACGAAGAAACTGCGTTTGGAGCGAATGATAGAACAAGAAGATAGAATCATGATAGAGATGACGTTCATCCTGCCTTGTCCAAGAGGTCGAAAACCGTCGTGTTCTTGACGGTACAGTCGCTCTGGTCTGTGCAACCCAGAACAACCCGTGCTCGACTGGCGTCTCCGTGACCGTGCATGTCGGCCAGAATAGCAGCTGCTACTTCGCAGGATGTCTCCAGACCTGATTCATGGCTGACATCTAGATTTGCGTGGTGCGGTTGGGCGTCCTCGGTAGAATCTGGCCACAATGTTGCCGTGCGATCCCCGGGCGGCGCACGGGATGGTTGGAGAAAGTACGAATTCTCCTCTTCGCTGCATGAAGGAAATCCGGATGCCGCTTGAAGATCGTAGCTGCATGCTGGTGTCCCGAGCTGCTCCGCGCCCAGCAGCTCTGTGGCAGATGACACACCCGGAGCGCTCCCAGGGGCACCAGCGCCTTCCGCGAGCCCATTCTCAATCAGCAGGTTCTCGACGGAATTGGGATCCCCACGGCGTAGAAACTCCTCCACTTCGCCATCAGACGCGCCTAGCCGGAGCAGCAGATCCCGCAGCCTCGCATTCTCCCGCGCGACTTGACCGGCAGCCTGCTGCATCTCGATCGTGGCCTGGACACCGAGCCGCTCCTGCTCGTCCAAGCGCTGCTGCAGGTCGCGCAACAGGTCGTGGCGGCGGGCGCGAGACCGGCGCTGGTTTTCGCGCACCCGCTGTCTCGTCTCAGTGGTCTTGTGCTGTTGCCTTTTGGGTCAGTCGAGGATTTCCTGCGGTGGGGAAGGTTGATGCGGTAGGTTTGGTTACCTTCCACGGCATGGGCTGCTAAGACTCGGAGAGGTACTTTTGAAAGGAGGAGGGAGGTAGATGAAGGTCGAGGCTGGGCTGCTGTCCTTGGTGTAGTTAAGTCTCAGAGGGTGGAGGCGGGAAAGAGAAGGAACGCAGCCTCCAAGCCCATACCACAAGGTACCTTCCAGAGAGCCTATTGGTTGAGCACGGTGCCAACTATCGGCCCTGTTCAGAGCATCCATCAATGCTGCAGCCTATTACCTGACGTATTGCTCCAGGTTTCGGGAAGTTCACAGCTCGTTGCGATCTCGGCGAGACTAACCAGGCCATAGCCATGTCTTCTCAGGGTTTAGAGCTCAGCACATCTACATCTTAAAAGCAGCCGATTGAATGGTTGCACGATTGTCGGGCGAGAGACCACTACCAGGCGAGGAAACGATCACCGTATCATGTTCCCGAGCTAACATGCGTCATCTGCCATAGGTGTAGGCTATCTTAACGGATCATTCCTCAGGATCTCGATGAGGTTCAGGATTTGCTTTCCTGCCAGACAGCCTGATCATACTCATCCATCCATTGCACATATTCGGGCCCAGCAGTGGCCCAGCCCTTGATTCCCTCGAGAAGCACCAAGCTCTGCATCTGACTGTCTCCCCTTTCCGCTATGTAGTCGGCGAACCAGCCGGCCGCACGATTTCCTCGACCGCGGGAAGACCCTGTCCGCGTTGTTAGCACCGCCCACACAGTACCAACATTCTCTTGTCGCCAGAAAATGCGACCTACCGCAGTACCAGATGACCTTCCGGAGACCGGCTGCCTTGAACATCTCATACACAGTCGGGATCGTGGGCCAGAGGCTCTGGGCGGGCAAGTTGATGGACCCGCGGATTGTGCCTCCCTATTTGCAGAGGATTCAGCAGATCGCTCTGTTTTAAGCCTACTCTTGGGATAACGATATAGGCAAGAACATACCTCGTGGTCAACCCTGCGCAGATCGACAAGGACAAGGTCCTTGCCCGGCACGTTACCGCTATCGCGAAGCATCTCCAACACCGCCTCGCGCGTTATGGATGGCGCCTCTGTCTTTGGTGCCGGATAAGCTGCGTGCCACGAAGGCGGCGCTGTGGCGGTAGCCTGGGTGGTGGAAGCCATCGTGAAACGTCCCCAGTATGACTGAGCAGGTATGCGGTGGCGGAGTAGGGATAGTATGAATCCGGACAGGTTTCCTGGCCCTACGCGCATAAGTATCTGTTTCCCTGTTTGCAATACCGTGGCGGAGTTTATAATGGGTTCAAGTCTGGTCTGGGTGCCGCCGAGAGCTCGCGCTGCCCACCACGTGCGCTGTCACTCCCAGACGGTGATTGGTCGGAATGATCTCCGCCCCTATGTGGGCGAAAGAATCGGCTCCTGCAGGACCCCCCGACCAACTTTGGGAAGTTGAGTCTTGGCAATCTCGGCGAATTCTGCGTCTGAGTCCACTCAACTCCAATTCTCACTGAAGCCCATCCCCATCCATGATCACCGCGCGCCTTCAACAGGGCGGCACAGCGCCTGTCCTCTCTGCCTCGGCATAAACAGGCTACGGCGACCCGGACACATCTCGACGCGAGTACAGCCACAACCGCATCTTCAAGCTGCGGGCTGTCTCGACCTTAGATCTGGAACCATGGCCTAAGGACAAGGGAAAAGAAACAGGTAAGGGGCAGGCCATCGTCTTCGACCTTGCGGCGTTCAACCTTTCGCACGGAAAGCCGCCGAATTGTGGCGGGTAGGGTGGTTAGGGTGTGATACGGGCAAGCCAGTCCAGCTGCCGAGGGTGAGCGTAGGGACTGTACTAGCTGTGAGACTAGGACTCCTATGCCGCCGCAGCTCATATGGTGCAGTTCCGGGAAGAGAGACCCCCGGCAGACCTCATCCTTGAATGTGCCTGTTCGGAAGTAGATGGCTGGGAGACCGAAAAGCCCCGAGCGGCCATGGTCATGGTGATCCATGGCAAAACAAAAGAACCCGTCGATTACTGCTCCGAGAGACACAGCCGGCTCGGAAATATGCGTGCCTCAAAAGTGCAGTAGCCAAGTGGTGGAGGAAAAGTCGACCCCGAGTGAAGAGCGGTGTTAGGCGCCGGCCGGAGGAGTTAAAGGAGTAGTGCAACCAACCAGGAGTCCGGGATTGTCCCATATCTCCGGGACTTTTGAGCGTATGTCTCCGAAACATGTCATTCGTGATTCGATCTCCGAGCAAGCGCAAGCGAACAACAGAAATCTTGACACCAAGCTCAGCTTACTCAGCTCGCGGTTCGGGGTTTCATTGACACGCCAAGGCAGCCTGCACATAACATTTCGGGCCACCAATGACTGGCATCGCTGTTAGTGCGCTGACTGTTAACATCACACAGCAGAATATTGCCAGCACCTCGTTAGCGCATTTCTCACAGGGCTCGCGTGGAAACCCCCGGCTCGCGCTTGAGTTAAAGCCGAGACGAACGCGAAAAGCACCCAACCCAGTCAACCACATGCCAAGTGCCAAAGCTTCATCCCAGCAAGACATGAACTGATTGCGTCGGGGCGATCCGCGCATTCATGAGCTGAATAATTGCACCCAGCAATGCCTTGTAAGGCTTATCATTGCTTCGTGAATCAATGTCGCGCGCCGCGCTGCAAGATGCGGATGGAAGCGAGAGTGGTGGGTGGTTGTGTGTCGTCCAGCCCAAGCTTTACAGCTAGCGTTTGCGCTGATCTTCTCTCAAGATCCACACACTCCATGGGGTGCTACAGTCTATGTCTAGACTTAATCCCGAGTTGAAATCCGAGCTGCCAGATAATAACCCAAAGCATCAATCTCGAGATGCGGATACGGATGTTTGATTGATGTCGTATATAATAGGTATGGTCCGTCGGTGTGCCCATGAGTCGAGGCTCTTTCTGCCCTGCATCCCATCCCGTGAGGAACCTGGTTATCTGTGACTTGCCTGCACCTTGACGTCGTCGGCAGCTTGGACCCTTGTCGCCGCCCCTTGTCAAGCTAGAGTTTCGTTCCGGTTCAAAGCAATCCCCGCAGCTTCTCCAACCGCAGTCTTCAAAGCTGGACTTCTGTCCGTCTCAATCTTTCTTCCCTCCTCTTCAACCAATCCTTCCCCCAAGAGGGGGAACCTTACACCTCCAACCCACAGCCATGGCGCGCTCAACAAGCGGCAGCCAGTCAGGCGACTCGACGACCCTCGACGAGAAGCATCCCACAGGCGCGCGCGACCACACCATGGCACCCAGCGACGGCACCCCCTACGCCACCTCCAAGCGGCCGTCCATAGAGCGCATCCCCTCCCAGCAGCACTCGACCCTCGGCGACACGCGCGAGCCCGAGACCGTCGCCGAGGCCGACCTCGAGAAGACGGGCGTCCACCCGCCGCCGCCCAATGCCGGCCCGCCGGGCATGAACCCGGCCGACTTCCCTGACGGCGGGCTCAAGGCGTGGACCGTGGTCTTCGGCGGCTGGTGCGGCCTGTTCTGCACCTTCGGTCTGATAAACTGCATCGGCGTGTTCGAGACGTACTACGTCACCGGGCCGCTGAGGCAGTACAGCGCTTCCGAGGTCAGCTGGATCACCTCGGCGCAGGTATTCTTCATGCAGTTTAGCGGTATAGTGGTGAGTCCCCGCCCTTCCCCAATGTTGTGTGCCTGGCGACAATGATAAGAGTTCGATCTGACGCGTGTGTGACACTTGACAGTTCGGCCGCGTCTTCGACAACTACGGCCCCCGCTGGATGCTCATAATCGGCACCGTTGTCTACGTCTTCGGCCTGATGATGGTCTCCCTCTCGACGCAGTACTACCAGTTTTTCCTCGCCCAGTCCGTCGTCAGCGCCATCGGCTCCAACGCCGTCTTCACCGCCTGCATGAACAGTGTCGTCTCCTGGTTCTTCAAGCGCCGCGCCGCCGCCTTCGGCATCATGGTCAGCGGCTCCTCGCTCGGCGGCGTCGTGCTGCCCATCATGATGGACCACCTCATCGCCTCGGCCGGGTTCCCTTGGGCCATGCGCGCCGTCGCCTTCCTGATGCTGGGCCTGTGCGGCGTCGCGGCGCTGACCGTGCGGTCGAGGCTGCCGCCGCGTCCCAGGCCGTTGGTGGTCGGGGAGTACATCGCCGGCTTCAAGGAGCCGACCTTCGCGCTGCTGCTGGTGGGCAACTTCATGTTCTTCTGGGGTCTGTTCCTGCCGTTCAACTACATCATCCTGCAGGCGCAGCAGCAGGGCATGGATCCCAAATTGGTGCCGTACCTACTACCCATCATCAACGCCGTGAGGTAAGCATAGACCCTCCACGTGTGCTGATCGTTGAGGAAAAAAACTAACAAACCCACCTCCAGCATCGTCGGCCGCATCGCCCCCGGCTTCGTTGGCGACAAATGGGGCCGCTTCAACGTAATGATCTTCATCACCGCCCTCTCGGCGGTGATAACCCTCGCGCTCTGGATCCCCGGAAAGTCCACGGGCGCCATAGTCGCCTACTCGGTGCTCTTCGGCTTCTCGTCCGGCGGCTTCATCGGCCTCGCGCCCACCTTGATCGCCCAGGTGTCCGACATCCGGCAGATCGGCGTGCGGACGGGCACGTCGTTCGCCGTGCAGGCCTTCGGCGCGCTGACGGGGAGCCCCATCGCGGGCGCCATCGTCAACGCGCAGGGCGGGAGTTTCCTCGGCTTGCAGCTGTTCTGCGGGCTCACCATGGTGGTGAGCGTGTTTGCTTACCTTGCGGGAAGGTGGACGCTTGTCGGATTCAAGCTGAGGAAGAAGGTTTGATGGGGATATAGGGGGGGAAAAAATTTGGGATGGATGGGCCGGGTCTTCCGGTCTTTTTGCATTTAGTCGCAAACAAGCGAACTGGGATTGCGTTGGCGGCCATTCCTTCACGGCAGGCATATTGCATGATACGGAGTTCCAGGCATGTTACTCAATAGAAACCCCCTGGTCTATTTTGTGCGAACCGAACTTCATCTTTCGTGCTTCCCAGGGTCTTGTCTATATATTCCTCGTTGGGAACGGAGCCTCCGGACCTTCCCACGGCGCACTCCGGCCCCGACCCGGCCCCACCCGCTTGGCGATTGCCCGGGACCGGGAACCGTGCCGCTGACAGACGACCCACCCGGATGTGATGCTTATCACCTTACACATGCCTGACATCACAGACAGACTCATCTCGCAGTAAGCAAGCTGATCTCGGGTTACGAACCCGCTAATAAGCTTCGAATAATCGGAATCTCAAGTACGATGGGGATACGATTCACCATTGTCGTTGGCTTTTGCTTGCCCTGGGTGGGCAGGTGGCTGATCAATGCCACCGATAAGGCTTACTTGACTCCAAGATAGCCCTGCCATCCCGCACAGTCACAAAAACCTGGCGAGCAGGACCATTGTCCACATCTTAGCTGCAAGATGTGTATGGCCCTCTCTACATCTCCAATGACACGGAAATCGTCTTGCCAGACTTCCCTCCAAGAAGAATAACATGTCGCTCAAGACAGACATCCTCTTTGCCCTAAGCCTCCTCTGCGGTCCCGCCTGGCTAGCCACCAACCTCTCCGTCGCAGAACCTCACCAGATTCAAGATCAAGATCGCTTCACGCGCACCGAGAGCAGAGATCGCCTCCTCATCGTCGACGACGACGGCCGATTGGATTGAGGGGGGAGGTTGTCCGGGACCACGACATTCGGTTGCACAGCATCGGTGATACTGGCACCCCTGCAACGGGAGACTGTTCTGGTCCTGTTTTGCGACTATGGGCTACCACTTCAGTCGCTTTGTTGTATCGGCTTGTTGGCTTACGCCGGGGTTTGTGTTGCTCGATGATCCTCAGACGCTGAAAGCGCCAGTGACCTACCTACCTGGCTCGGCTCCTGGCTCTGGCGGGGGGGCTCCCCTGCCTCAGATACCTTACTGTTCCTGTTCTATGCCGAGGAGTGCCACCGCTATATTAGGGGGCCAGGGATCATGCACGTTCGAGTTATATGAAGGCCATTCGAAGGGAGGAGAGGGAGGCGGCTGGCTTGGTGGGAGGGAAGCGGCGGGATAAGGAGGAGCCACCGACGATATCGGACAGGTCGGAGTCATCCGGTTCGACGCGTGTCCCTTCAGTGCAAGCAGTTACTTTCCCAACTGTGCCTGGGCTGTGGCCTCGACTGGGATGGAAATGCGGAGCTTCGAAGTCGTGTGCACTACCGGGCCAGCCTCGGCGGCCGTGGTAGCCCATATTCAAGTTTAGACGTCCCCTAGATTAAACCACACCTTTCCTGCAATGAACCCACATAAACCCCTCTAGCCAACCCTCATCCCCGAAATAACCCACAAAGCAGCCACATAACATCCCGCACTAACAATATACGGCATCCCCAGGCCCCTCCCGCCGACCTCGATCCCCCACATCCACACCCCAGCCATAACCGGCGCCCCGACCAGCGACCCCAGAGTCTTGACCAGCATCACGATCGCAAAGACCTGCGTCTCGGCCCCTCCTGTCTCTCCAGTACCGTCGCCCTGCGTCGCAACGACCGCCGACGACTTGAGCAGACTCATCGTGAAAACAGGCAACGCCGACCCCAGCGCGTAGACCAGCAGCGCCGGCACGAGGACCACCACCGTATCCGCCAGCGCGATGGCGACCGCGCCGCCGACAGAAATAGCTATGCACATCTTCGCGTAGGATAGGTACGTCCCGTCGTCGTGGGGGGCGGGACGCCGCCTCAGGAGTCGCGGTATGACAAGGGTGAGAAGCACGAAGTTGACGACCGCCTTGCCGGAGAGGAGGTAGCCCGCCGAGGCGAAGGTCCAGCGGTAGCGCTTGGAGATGTACTGCACCAGCAGCTTGGTGTCGGAGCTCGCGAGGGAGGTGAGGAGGAAGCTTGCGAGGAGGAGGGTGAAGTTGCGGGGATGGGCAGTGAGGGTCGCTCGCGCGGTGGTGAAGCGGTGGGAGAGAGATGTCAGGAGGGGCGGGTGGTCTTGGGCTTTTAGGAGGGGGGATGAGAGGAGTGGTTCGCTGTCGTCGGAAACGGATGGGGCGTTGTTGTGTGAGGGGAGGAGGAAGACCGCGAGGGTGGATGCTAGGAGCAGAAAGATGCCGATGTAGAATGGGAGCCAGAGGAGGATGCTCATAGTTGCCGATGCCAGTGCCGGACCGAGCAGGGCGACGACGTAGGAGGTCGAGCCCATGTATGCGAAGTATGTTGCGCTGCAAAGAGGTCAGCTTCACCCTGCAGTGTCTAGCCCTATGGTATAGCACATACCGTAGCGTACGATCGTCGGTCATGTCAGAGGCCAGAGCATACACGATCGAATTGAAGACACAGTCGCCGCCGAGGACCGACAGCATCGGCGCAGCGAGCAAGGCTTTGGTGGGCAGCAGGTGCTCGAAATACCCGACCGTCACCGCCCAAGCGAGCATACATACTCGTGGGACGACATTCATCCATAACACCGTCCTCGGACCATACCTCTCCGCAACGAAGCCAAGCGGTATGGTCATGACAAAATCTAGAACACGTCAGCCAGTCATGTAGACATCGACACAGAGGGTTACATACCCCCAACAATCCACGCCGTCTCCATCGCCCCCTGAATCCAAGCCAACTCCCTCTGGACATCATCGACCTTGCACAGCTCCTCCCTGACTTCCCCATTCGGGTCAAACACCGTCGGATCTTCAGCAGCGTAGTACTCCCGACAGAGCCGGCGCTCGATGACTCGGTTCAGCGGCAGTTGGTACAGGCTCATGGCCAAGTTGACCAGCAGGACCAGTCCGAGCAGGCTGCCGACACCCCTCATCGGCACGGGCTTCTTTGCTGGTCCGAGTTGCGCATTGTGCTCGTTGCTGTCGCTCTGGACATAGGAGTTGCCCGATCCAGCCATGCTCCGTCGTCCGTCTTAAGACCGAAAACTCCCGGTCATCGACGGCTCAGCCAACGCAACGCAACACGAAGTTTCTGAGACTTGGCTTCCAGTCGCCAAGGAGGTGATACCGCCCGAGTAGACGCGTATTTGGCTGATTCGGTATTGTGCAAGCCGAGAAACGCACGACAGTGTCAGACGACGGGAGCGTTGAACAACGACTCGTCAAGGGCCGGCCCCGCCAAGGCCCGCAGCAGATAAGCATCGCGATAAGGGGGGGAGCATGACCCCGGATTCCCGCTCTGCTTATTTTCAGCTTGAACGAGCAACCGTATTGCTCCAGAACCTTACACGCCTTTGCGTGTCTATGTTAGGTTATCTAATACCAGTTCCGATTTCAGGAACTCGCTTTGCCTTGTTACCATGGCACCTCCAGCACAACGGACAGCAGCTGCAGTCCCTCCTCACACCCTCGGCAAGCTGCCGACAATGTGGGGGGATCGGATCTCCAAAGAAGTGCCGTCGTCCCGCCCTGACCCCGAGCACTAGAGATAGCGCGCCAACGTCATGGACTTAAGGCTCCAAGCGGAGCGACCCAACTGCCGTATGGGGATATATAACACACCGGTCGGTCCCCTCACAATGTCACCATCTCCAGTACAGTCGCACCGTAAGCCCGCCGTCTTTTTAGCGTAGCATAAAAGCCCCCCCGTCAACCTCCCCCAATCAACTAGTACTGCCTCGACCAACCATGCAGCTCCCCGAAGACCGACCGGGCACAATGGGCGTCAACCTCACCAACTGGCCGGCGATATCCTCCTACGTCACGAACCGCCACGACACCTACCCAGCCATCTCTCCCTCCCTCGCCGACCTCCGCGGCAAATCCGTCTTCATCACCGGCGCCTCCAAGGGCTGCGGGCGAGCCACGGCCGTCGAGTTCGCAAAAGCGGGCTGCACTCGCATCGCCGTCGCCGCCCGCTCGGACCTGACCGACGTCGTCGCAGCCGTTAAGGCCGCCGCCCGCGGCAAGGATGAGGACGCCGGAGAGATGCGCGTCGTCGCGGTAAACCTGGACGTAACCTCCGCCGACTCCATGGCCGCGGCCGCGGCTACCGTCTCCGAGGCCTTCGGCGGGGTGGTGGACGTCGTGGTGGCCAACGCGGGCTACCTCGAGGCCTGGGCGCCCATGCACGAGGCCGACGCTGACGACTGGTGGGCCAGCTGGGAGGTTAACGTCAAGGGGGTGTACCTGACGGCCAAGCACTTCGCGCCGATGCTGCTTAAATCCGAGACGAAGCTGTTCGTGGCGGTGTCGAGCATCGGCGCGCATCTGATACGCAAGCACGCGAGCAGCTACCACATCAACAAGCTTGCCGTCATAAGGTTCGTCGAGTACATGCAGGAGGAGTACGCCGACGAGGGGATCGTGGCGGTCAGCGTGCACCCCGGCGGGGTCAAGACGGATCTGGCGCTGTCGATGCCGGATTTCATGCACGAGTTGCTGGTAGATACGCCGGAGCTGTTTGCGGATAGTATTGTGTGGTTGGCGGATAAGCGGCGGGAGTGGCTGGGCGGGAGGTTCATCAATGCTTGCTGGGATCTGGGGGAGCTGGAGGGGAAGAAGGAGGAGGTGGTGGGGAGGGATCTGTTCAAGTTCAGGATGACGGTGTGAAGGTTCGCTAGCAGCGAGGGGTGGAATGAGAGTGAATACCCAGAGGCATCTGTTGAGAGCGCTGTTGTCCCCGCTGTGTCCCTTGCAATCATTGCCCCCACGATGGCCAATGTGGAGGGCCGTACCTGTTGCCAGTGTGCGTGAACGCTTCGGGGCGTGCCCATTCTCTCTTGTACATCCAAGAATAACCCATAGCCGAACCTCCAGTTCCCCAGCATCCGGCAAGGCCCAGCGGTGTCAAGGCCAGATTCAGGTCCCAGGAATGTGTCTCGGTACCAAAATACTGCTTCGTCAGGCGGACGGCACCGGTGGAGCGGGACAGTGTGCCGGCCAGAGAGAAGGTGCCGACACCGTCCGCCCCGAGTCCGGTTTCCAGATGTACAACGTCTGTGTTTTCGGCGTCTGCAGTCGTGGTAAAGAAAATGTTGACCAGCATGGCATCCACATTACTGTAGTCGGTGCCAATGCTGTTGGTATAGTAGCCCACCCACTCACCCCGGGCCATGTCTGCTACCAGGGCGTCGACGTTGTTGCGGAGCCAGAGCGACCACCCGGTACGGAATCCGAAACAGTCGAGTGCGTCGGACGGGTGAGTGCTCCCAAGGTATATAGACGAGTAATCCGGGTTCCCGTCCGGAAGCGGAACATGGTCTCCTCTCCCGAGAACGTTGAGAAAGGGAAGTTTGCTCGGGTCCGGCAGACTATTTCGAAGGGTTACCAGGATACTTGACCGAACCGTCCAGACAACGCAAGCAGCGCTTAGCAACCCTATGATCTGGCATCCCCTGAAGTCACGGGGGGGATAAGCACCTTCATCCCGGAGAAGATGCGCCAGCCGAGACGAGAGGAGGCCGCAAACTGCCTTGAATGGCAAGCTTCCTAAAGAGCCGACAGCAACACAGAATGAGGTGGTGGACAGCAAGCGCAGGTTGTCGATGCCGAGTGGTTCGTGTTCTATCACAGGGCCAAGTCCGCGGCGGCCTTCTACCTGCAAGAGAGCATTTGCGATGCCTGTCATGGAGGCTGTGACGTTATAGTCACATACGGCGAGATAGCCCAGAACTGTCGCGCTGCTCAGGACACCGACAATGTTCCGTACTCGCCGACAGCCCTCGCTGTTATTGAGAACCTCTAGCGCCAGGTCGTCCCAATTCGACAGCGTTGGTGGCTCCGGGGGAAAGAGAAGACTCAACAACTCTTCAACGAGAGCGGGAATCTCCGAAGTAGCCAGAGCGAGGACGCTCCAAATCCTTTTGGCTCGGCGAACGTCCTGGGACTCGAGAGACTCGACCAGCATGTTGCGCAGGGTGGCGTTGTCGTGCAGGGCGGCGTTGTTAGGCACTCCATCCGAGGTCAACTCGCCCGCCTAACGAGTTAATTTAGTCAGCAACACGCATCTCAGATACAAGAAGGCCAAGCACTGACATTGTTGAGGAATGACTGCTGCAGGACGTAGACGCTGTCGCAGATGTGCCGCAAATGACGGCACGTGTTCCCCAGAGCGAACAGGTCTCTGAAGCGACAGAGTCCGGCAATCTTCTGCATCAGCTCCACAGGGAGACCTGTGAGGTCTGCTTTGTCCATCGTGGATGTTCTTGTTGTTAGAGAAGCGCAAATGGATGAAGCGATGACTGCTGACAGCGGGGCGTGGGTTTGGACTCGGGCGAGATGGCTGCCTGATAGGTACACCTGGCAGGCACTGTTAAACGCACGTCAGCGCAGGACTACCTCACTGCCAGCCCACGGGTACATGCATCTTCAAGTCACTTCACCAACGTGCCGCTCGAGCTGAGTTTTTGGCGGGGCTGGCTTGCGACCTAAAAGGAAGAGCAAACATGCTTCCTCCCCAAGAAAATGATCAGTATTCCTGCTGTCGATGTAAGCCCAGAGCAAAAAAGGGGAGAATGCGAAGCTGGGGTACTTAACCAGCACTTTCTCGCTGGGTTTCGTTGCTGAGTCAACTTCTGCTTTCAAGTGTTCAGTTCCCCTCTCGAGAACCTCAACTAACCGCAGTCTTTCTAGAACCCACTCACACGCCCATTTCTAGTCGACTCTACTATCAGTCTTCTCTTGCTTGGAAGCATCAACACTGATCCGGGATTCGGACTCTGGATCCTCACTTACCGACAGCACACGAACCAATCCGAATATTATACAGTGAATTTGCATCACCAGATCTTTCCAAGTTTCCCAATTGATCCTGACCTTCATCACGAGAACATGGAACCATGGTTGCCAATAAGACTTATTAGATCTACCCCCGTGTTGCGCGACCTGTAAGAGCTCAATCTCAGGCAGCTCAACGATGACGTCGCTCCCCAAGGCGGTCATAACCTCTTACTACTACCATTCGGAGCTCACTCAGACAGACTTCAGTCCCTTGGAAGTGCGCATGCTGCGACTCCGTGTTCTGGACATAAGACATCATAGGGTTGCTGTCCCAGATACTGAAATGCATTCCGTTGCTACGGCATTGTTACTCTCATCGTAAGTCACAGGCCGTCTGCCTAACTGCGCAGACTTTCCCATCCCCCCTCCCCAGCCATGCTTTCCCTGCGCTCTTCGATTCGACAGACCAGAGCTAGTACTAGACGTCTAGACAGCGACCTGCGCCACAGCATTCACAGTCCTCTGCTGGAATCTCCCATTGGGGTCGGAGATCCTGTTCTTGTCCGCCCCGATGAGGAGCTCCGACGCGACGTCAAACGGCGTCTTGCCCTGTACCTTCGGGTTGCTGAGGATGGTACAGGCAACACCCACGACGTGAGGGCAGGCTGCGAAGTGTTAGGTAAAGACTTGGCCGTGGTTTTGGCGGAAAATACTCACCCATCGAAGTCCCGCTGATAGTGTTGGTCTCGTCGTTCTTGGGGCCGATCCAAGTAGACTTGACGTCCTTGCCCGGGGCAATGATATCGACGACTATAGGGCAATTCGTCAGCGGCAGGAATTCCCAAAGCCACAAGGAGATAGGCTGAGTAGCTCACGCTTCCCGAAGTTACTGAACGTAGCAAGCTTGTCATTGACATCAGACGCGGACACCGTGAGAGCCAGGGGCGCCCGAGCCGGCGAAGTGATCTCCACGTCCTGGGTCCGGTTGCCGGCGGCACAGCAGACGGTGACTCCGGCACGGACGGCAGCGGCGATGTGGTTGTCGAGGAAGTCGCTTCGTGGGCCCCCGAGGCTCAGGTTCACGACACACGGCTTTCCGTGGCGCCGGTACTCGGCGACGACATGGTCCAGCGCGGCAGCGATGTCAGAGTTCGTGGCACCGGCGTAGGGGTCGCTGTCGGGCAGATCGTTGAACACCTTGACCCCGACGATGTTGACCTTCTTGGCGACTCCGTAGTCCTTGGACCCAATGGTCCCCGCACAGTGGGTGCCATGGCCGTGGTGGTCTTCGTCGTCTGTGGGACGATCGGGACGTGGGTCGGTCACGAACCTGGGCCCTCTGGAGGCGCGACCCTCGAACTGGACGTGCTTGGGGTTGATGCCGGTATCGAGCACGTAGGCCACGACCCCCTGCCCGGCGGCCGCGTCGTTGTACTTATACGTATACGGTCCGGAAGCCTGGACCTTGCCGTAGTTGGACACGCGGGCGAGACCCCACGGGGCGTTGTTCGCCGTGATGACCTCGCAGTGCTTGTAGACTTGAACTGGCTCCACGGATGCGACCTAGGAAAACGGTTAGTGATACTGCCCTCCGAATGTCAAGGGAAGGGTACTTGCCTCACTCTGTTGCTCGATCTGCTCCTTGGTCGCGTCGTCAAACGAGGCGGCGTAGCCGCGTGCCTCGTCAAGGTCATATTCGTGGAGGACGGTGCAGTTGAAGGGTGTGTCGTCCGCCGTGCGTTCACTGACGAAGGACAGGTGCTGAGCCTGTGCGCGTGAGGTAGCATATGGCTTGAGGCTCACAATCCACTGGCCTGGGATGGTGCCAGCTGGTACTTGAGCGGTGGCCATGATGAGCAAGTAGTGCTGAGAAGTTTACGTAGTGAAGTTTGGGTAGTCGAAACTGGGCTATCGAATGTGGGCAAGACAAAGTCGGGTCTTGTTCGCGGGGAAGTTGATGGTTTATATACTTGGTGTCGACTCGTGTAACCATAACTTCTGTCTCGACCTGGCGCAAGGAGAGGTGAGTAAGTCTGTCTCTCTGTTAGTAGGGCCACAGTCGGTTCTCTCATGGCTTGCCATTAGGTTTACCTTTCATGCCATCCGACTCAGCCTCTCCATCGGACTTGCAAATCATAACATCGCCCGTGAAATGGGTGTAGAAAACAGGTCCTCCCGTCCTTTCCAGCGCACTGGCTTCAATCATTCGACATGTCGCATCCCTCGCAGGCAGTCAAGCTCAATCTAGAGCGAGTCGACCCTGGTCGTCTGCGACAGGAAGCGTTGATCACACTTGGCGACAACTCAAAGGCGCAGAACAACTCAATAGCCAAGGCCATGGATTTGTCCAGAGCTGTGATAGATATGCAGCCGTGTGTTCTTACGGCCGTCCGAGGTGATACAACGACTCGAAGGCGTCGTAGCTAGGAGCTGAACTGGCAGCTGTTACCCTGTCTTGGCACGCTGAATTGGAATGGCTGGCTGAGAAGACGGCGCCTGATGGCGATTCCATTGGCGATGATGCGATGCCGAGTCTTACAGTTCTGAGTGGCGTGTGTCGGTGAGGAACAGTATCCAACTCGTGATTGTACTATCATAATAGGGCTCTGCGAAGGAGTCTTGGATATGCGCAACTGCAATGTCTTGCGGCAGATGAGACACCTCCGCAAATGCCAAGGTATGGTAGGGCTGAGACCGGCAGAGGCTGCAAGCGGGCAACTCCATCCGACTGGACCTTAACAAGGACCAGTCTGGACCATAGGGACTGCACCGCGCTAAGGAGGGGCCAGTATGCTTGGGATTCCCCCGGACAGACAACGAATAAGAGACAGGGATTGTTTCACATCCATCGTTCTCAATCCAATAGTCTTGGTTGGACTGTGTGCTAGGTTTGAGCATACCGACCTTACTGGTCTCTACCGATGGCTTGCCTGCGGCTGATGGCCAGTTTCTCGCAGGCTTCCTTGGCACATTGTTTTTCTGGCGCTCGACGCAGTGATGCTTCTAATACTGCTGCAAGCAGACATTTCGCCCGCACCCTCA